>ERZ1026862.241-NODE-241-length-36220-cov-7.021098_pt1 | contig 36220 bp, 23 predicted proteins | sample MGYA00380161_ERZ1026862 | MGnify/ENA primary metagenome ERZ1026862 (study PRJEB33269, sample SAMEA4719797) | human gut metagenome | biome: human-associated habitat; feature: organic feature; material: feces | place: Cameroon | collected 2013-10 ... | reverse complement strand
GTAGGGGCAAGCCCCTACCCTAAATATGAGCCCCTTTCAGGGGCAGCGTGCGCCGGCAGGTTCGAATTAATCGATTTTTTGCGGTTCGGGACATACGGGCTTCAGCCCGCACAGGGCCGCAGACAGCCATGAGGCTGATTCTGTTGCATAAGCTTAGTAATGGTAAAAAATAACTTGAGCAATTGCCCAAGTTATTCTTTCTCCATTACTTATCCTAAAAATGCACACTAACATCGATGCCGAAGCAACGGGGCTGCCCGATTTGGGCAAACTGGTTGTTCATGCTCTGGAAGGAGAAGACGTCATAGCGCGTGGCCGTGACGTTTTTCGTCCAAAGCGTCAGGTTGACGTTTCCAGCGAACTCGGCGCCGATTCTGGCTCCCGCCACGGCATAGAAGGGCTGCGAGAAGGTGTTGGCCTCGTCCCACCAGATGCGCCCGGCACCTTGCACATCGGCTCCCAGCGTGAGGGCGCGGCAAAGGGAATTGCTGAGCGGCTGGCGGAATTCTGCGGTGGCGCCCAAGGTATGGGCGGGAGCGAAGGGCACTTTGTTGCCAGTGTAGTCAACAGAGGTGCCATCGTGCTGCCCGAGGTCGTAGGCCGAAAATTCTGCATTCGTGTAGCCGTAGGCCCCTGAGAGGTTCAGGCGGTCGTTCAGCAGGGAGGCACGCAGCGTCAGTTCCGCACCGCAACTGCGGGAACGTCCCGCATTGACCATCACGCGCCCCATGCCGCTTTCGGCAAAACGGGCGAGTTGCTGGTCTTTTGTGTGCATATAAAAGAAGGTGTAGAACATCTGCAAGTGTTGCGGCACGAGCGTGAGGTGTCCGCCAAGCTCATAGTTCCACGTCTGTTCTGGCTTATAGGCCAGCGTGGCCAACGACGGTTCGGCCGGCGTTTTAGCGTCGAGGATGCCCGTCATGCCCCGAATGGCGGCTTTTTTCTGCGCCTCGGGCAACGGAAGGGCGTTGATGGTGGCGATGCTGAAATCTTTGATGCCGAGCATCATGTTTCTCTGCAATTGTGTCTGCGAGAGGTCAGAATAGCTCTGGATGTTGTATCCGCCAGAACGGTATCCCTTCGACACGGCAACATAAACGTTTCCGCGACCACTGCGGTGGTTGTATTGCAAGGCCAGTTTCGGCAACACCTGCCAAGTGTCGTTTTCCAGTTCTCCCGACAAGTCGGGGGAGGCCGAGAGGTCGGCATTGATGCGGAACGACGGCATGCTGAAACGATAGTCCATACGTCCGTCAGCACGCGAATCCATCTTCAGGCGCGTATGGTCGTAGTCGAGACGGAGACCAGCGATGAGGGAAAGGCCGCTGCCGAGGTCAACGGTGCTTTGGTGGAAGAGGGCCGCATTGAGCGTCGGCGTCTGGAAGGAGGCCGTGAAGGGCAGGGACGACGAAGTGAAAGCGAGCGACATGGCGGGCGACGAGGGGAGCACCGTTTGGAACTGGCGATTCAGATAACGAACACCGTCGCCGTAGAACGTGACGGGACACGACGTGTGCATGTCCTGATACATCATGAAGGCACCAGTGGTCCATTGCCAGCGCTTGCCGGGATGGCTCTTCAGGGAGAGTTCCTCCGTCAGCGTGTTGTAGCGCTGCTTCTGCGTGAGCGAGAAGACATCGGCCTCCACAAAGTCCTGGTCCATGAAGAGGCGGTCGCGCAGATGCTGCCAGGAGGAAACGGAAGAGAGGATGAAGCGAGGGGCCTGCCATTCAAGGCCCAGGCCGGCATTGACCAGCTCACGCCGGTAGCTGCTCTGGCGGTTTTGCGAGATGAGGCCTTCTTGGGCGGGTTGCGCCGTCTGGCCGTTGGCCTTCGTCAGGAAATAGGGGCAGGCGTCTTCGTCGCTATATTCATAGTTGGCCGTGAGGTCAACGCGCAAAACGTCTGAAGGTTTCCAGCCGAAGCGCACTTTTCCGCCGCCGGCAGAAGAGCCGTCGGCCTTGCGCCCCGTTGTGTGGTTGCGGAAGAATCCGTTTTCTCCTTCGTAAAAACCACCCAAGGAAAGCGCAGTCGCGGCCGAGGGGTGGAGATAAGAAACGGCTTTCACGGACCGCGCAGCTGTGCGCGAGGCGCCACTCAGTTTCACGTCGGTGCCTTCGTGGGTGAAGGGGTCGGCCGTGAAAATGCGCACCAGTCCGCCCATAGAATTGCGGCCGTAGAGCGTACCTTGCGGGCCGCGAAGCACGTCAACGCGCGTCACGTCGAGAAACGAGAAATCGTAGGCCGACTTGTCGACATAGGGGATGTTGTCGACGTAGAGGCCAACAGCCGGCGTGTTGATGCGCGAACCGATACCGCGGATATAGACGGCCGACGAGAGGCGCGAACCATAGTTGCTCATGAAAAAATTGGGCGCGAAGTTGGCCATGCCCTTGATGCTTTGAGCATCAATGCGCTGAAGGGCGGCCTTGCTGAAGAGCGTCACGGAGACGGGCTGCTTGCTGAAACTCGAAGTTTCTTTCGGCGAGGCCACCACCACTGCTTCGTCTATCTCATATTGGCGCAGGGTGTCGGCTTCATTTTCCGCAGCGGTGTTTGCTTCGTACTTGACGCTGGAAGGGACGGCCATGTGCCCAGAGAGGCGGCCGTCTGGAAATGCCGGGCAAGCGGCGGCACAGAAGGGGGTGAATACGGCGCTGGCGGTTGCCAGCAAGAAGGGGATATGATTCATACGTTGCTTTGTTTAACGGGATGCAAAGTTACGGTTTTGCTCTCTGAGGTGCAATCCTCATTTATGGGGAGATTCCGTGGCGGGGCTGAAGGCGGAAAATTCTGCAGCGCATTGGGGAATTGTGAAAATACGGAAGAAGGATTGTTCTGTTTTTCGGTAAAAGGATTGCGCATCGGCTGGAAAAACGTAATTTTGCAGCTGGACAACAAAAGGCGTTCCGGAAATTCGTTTGGCAGAAATATCCAGCAACGGTTTCTGCATCAGATGATTCGGGAGAACGCCAACGAGACCATACCTATCAATTCGTTTCAACAACAGGCGCAGATGAATTTCATCCAAAAGTTCCATCTGCCCACACATTGAAAACAAACAAGAAATGAAACATCTATCTTTCATCATCATCGCATCGGCTTTCTCCTGGGCGGTGGCGGGCATGGGGCAGACGCTCTCGCTCGACAGCTGCAGGAGAATGGCGGTGGCCAACAACAAGGCGATGGCGATTAGCAAGGCAAAGGGAGAACAGGCCTACAACATGCGCCGGGCGGCACGCACCAATTATCTGCCGAAAGTGTCGGTCATGGGAAGCTACATGCGCACGGGCGACGAAATTTCTTTGCTCTCCAAACACCAAAAACAAACGCTCTCGGGACTCGGAACGGCGATGACGGGAAAGTTTGGCGAAATGGCCGGACAAATCGTCCAGCAGTTTCCTGACCTCGCACCGCTCATCCAGCAGGGCAGCAGCTATCTGCCGCAGATTGCTGGCGCCGTGAACGGCATCGGAACGCAAATCGTTGACGGACTGAGAACCGACACACGAAACATGACGGCGGCGGCCGCATTGTTGACGCAACCGCTTTATATGGGCGGAAAAATCCGCGCTTACGACCGCATCACGCGCTACAGCGAACAGGTGGCTGAGCAGGGACTCCGGGCCGAGGAACAGGAGGTGGTGCTCGAAGCCGACCAGGCTTATTGGCAGGTGGTTTCGCTGAGCAACAAGCAGCGCCTGGCCGTCAGCTACCGCGACATGCTGCGTCATCTCGACAAGGATGTGACGAAGATGATTGCAGAGGGCGTTGCCACGAAGGCCAATGGTTTGTCGGTGAGCGTGAAGCTCAACGAGGCCGAGATGACGCTCACGAAGGTGGAAAACGGATTGTCGCTGAGCCGTATGCTGCTTTGCCAGGTGTGTGGATTGCCGTTGGACACGCCCATCAAACTGGCCGACGAAGCGCTGACGGATTTGCCGACACTCACGCCGGAGGCGCAGGCCGACACGGTGACGGCTTTTGCCAACCGACCGGAACTGAACCAACTCGAAACGGCGGTTAATATCTACCGCGAGAAGGTGAACATTGAACGCTCTGCCTTCCTGCCGCAACTGGCATTGATGGGGGGCTATCTGACAACGAATCCCAACGTGTTCAACGGTTTCGAAAAGAAATTCCGCGGAACATGGGCCGTTGGGCTTACGCTGAAAGTTCCTGTTTGGAACTGGGGCGAGGGAAAATATAAAGTGCGTGCCGCCAAGGCCGAAACGCAGATTGCGGCCTTGCAACTTGACGACGCCAAGGAGAAAATCGCCCTGCAGGTCAACCAGTCGGCCTTCCGCGTCAACGAGGCCAACAAGCAACTCCAATTGAGCCTCAACAACCTCAGCAAAGCCGACGAAAACCTGCGCACGGCACAGGTGGGCTTCAAGGAGAGCGTGGTCACCACCAGCGACCTGCTGGCCGCCCAAACGGCTTGGCTGCAGGCCAACAGCGAGAAAATCGACGCCCAGATTGAAGTGAGACTCACCAACGCGGCCATGCGTAAGGCGTTGGGCACACTCAATGTCAACGAATAAGAATACACCATATTATATATATAGAAAGTATATGTCACAGAAATCAAAAGCCAATTTACTTCCGGCCCTGTTTATCGTTACTGCCGTTGTTGTGGTGGTGGCCGTTGCTAGTATGTATGCGTTCAGCCAGCCCGATGAAACCATCCAAGGACAGGCCGACGTTACGGAATATCGCGTTTCGAGCAAGGTGCCGGGACGTATTCTTGAAATCAAAGTGAAGGAAGGACAGATGGTTCACGTGGGCGACACCCTCGCCCTCCTCGAAGCGCCAGATGTGGAAGCCAAACTCTCGCAGGCGGAAGCCGCCGAGGCCGCCGCTGCGGCACAGAGCCGTAAGGCTGAAAAGGGCGCACGACAGGAACAGATTCGCGGCGCCTACGAAATGTGGCAGAAGGCGAAAGCTGGCGTTGAAATTGCCGAGAAATCGTATGCCCGCATAAAACGCCTTTACGACCAGGGCGTCGTGACGGCGCAGAAGTTCGACGAGGTGACGGCGCAGCGCGATGCGGCCGTGGCCACGGAGCGTGCTGCAAAATCACAATACGACATGGCGGTCAACGGGGCTGAACGCGAAGATAAGGAGGCTGCCGCCGCCGTTGTGCGCCGCGCAAAGGGTGCCGTCAGCGAGGTGAACTCCTACATCAAAGAAACGGTGCTCTTGGCCACCCACGACGGTGAGGTCACTGAGATTTTCCCACAGGTGGGCGAACTTGTCGGAACGGGAGCGCCCATCATGAATGTTGCCATGATGGACGACCTCTGGGTCACTTTCAATATCCGCGAAGACCATTTGGAACACTTCGGCATGGGCCAGACGTTTGAAGCTGTCATCCCCGCGCTGGGCAACAAGTCCGTGAAGCTGAAGGTGTATTACCTGAAAGACCTTGGAAGTTACGCTGCCTGGAAGGCCACCAAAACCACGGGGCAGTTTGACATGAAGACCTTCGAAGTGAAGGCGTCGCTCGAAAAGCCGGTCAAGGGCTTGCGCCCTGGCATGTCGGTCCTCGTTAAATAATCCTGAGTACTGGCTAAGCGTTTGAGACATATTCCTCAAAAGTAACTTCTAATTTTTCCACATGCCAACCATCCTAAAAATAGCCCGTCGCGAACTGCGCCGGATGGCTTCTAAGCCCATCTATTGGTTTTGCATGATTGCGGCTCCTCTGTTTTGCTTCGTTTTCTTCACCAGCCTGATGGCGGAAGGTCTGCCGACCGACATGCCGCTCGGACTGGTTGACAACGACAACACCACCACGTCGCGCTCCCTGGCACGCAACCTCGATGCTTTCGAGATGACGAGCATCAAGGAGCAATATGCTAACGTCACGGAAGCACGCGAAGCGGTGCAACGTGGAGACATCTACGGCTTCTATTATATTCCTAAAGGCACCACACGCAAGGCGCAACGGCAGGAACTTCCCGTCGTTTCGTTCTACACGAACTATTCTTACCTCGTTGCTGGCTCGCTGCTCTATCGCGACATGCGCACGATGTCGGAACTCGCTTCGGGGGCGGCCTCGCGCACGGTGCTCTACGCCAAAGGCGCTACGGAAAGACAGGCGATGGCCTTTCTGCAACCCATCGTGATTGACTCCCACGCCATCAACAACCCGTGGCTGAACTATAATGTGTATCTCTCGAACGTCATTCTTCCGGGACTCCTCATGCTGTTCATCTTCATGGTGACCGTGTTCAGTATCGGAACGGAGGTGAAATACAACACGGTGCACGACTGGCTGATCATGGCCCGCGGCTCGATGTTCCACGCCTTGGCGGGAAAACTGCTTCCGCAGACGCTCATTTTCTTCCTCATAGGCATCGCCTTCGCCATCGGGCTCTACGGGGTGCTCCATTTCCCCTGCCACTGCGGCCTGCCGACGATGCTACTGGTGATGTTTCTGGGCATCATCGGAGCGCAGGGACTCGGTGTCTTCATGTTTGCCATGCTCCCCACCCTCCGCATGAGTCTGAGTTTCGCCTCGCTCTGGGGTGTCATTTCCTTCAGCATCTGTGGTATGTCATACCCCGTGATGGCCATGCACCCGACGTTGCAGGGACTGTCGCTCCTTTTCCCCTTGCGGCATTATTTCCTGCTCTACGTCAATTGTGCGCTCGATGGCTACCCGCTCATGAATGCCGCCCCCTATGTGGTGGGCCTGCTCTTGTTTGCGTTGCTCCCGCTTTTGCTGTTGCGCCGCTTGAAGAAGATGTTGCTGGTTGTTCCTTATATTCCTTGACCGCATGAAAGAAAAAATAAAGCAATATTGGCAGCAAGCCTGTTCCGACTGGAACTACCTGTTCAAGCTCGAACTGAAAAACATCGTGAAAGACGAAGGTGTCTTGATCTTCTTCTTTCTCGTTCCGCTGGCCTATCCGCTGCTCTATAGTTTCATCTATACTGATGAAGTGGTGCGGGAAGTGCCCATTGCCGTGGTCGACGAAAGCCATACGACAATGAGCCGCGAATACCTGCGCCACGTTGACGCGTCGCCCGACGTGAAAATCATCAACTATTGTGCAGATATGGCCGAAGCCGAACGCTGCATAAAAAACCGCGAAGCTTACGGCATCGTGCGCGTCCCTGCTGATTTCTCCAAGCGCCTGTCGAAAGGCGAACAAGTGGAAGTGGGCGTCTACAGCGACATGAGCGGCATGCTCTATTACAAAAGCATTCTCACGACAAACACCAACGTGTCGCTCGCCATGAATGCCCGCATAAAAGTGGCACGCGCTGGCAACACCACTGAGCAGCAGGACCTCGTGACGCAGCACCCCATCGCCTATGAAGAAGTGAGCCTCTACAACCCCCAAAATGGTTTTGCCTCGTTTCTCATTCCCGCCGTGCTGATTCTCATCATCCAGCAGACCCTCCTGCTCGGTGTCGGCATCTCCGCAGGAACGGCCCGCGAGCAAAACCGCTTTCGCGAACTCACACCATTTGACCGACACCACACAGGCCTCCTGCGCATCGTTTTGAGCAAATCAAGTGCCTACATGCTGGTGTATATCCCCATCTCGGTGTATATCCTCGGCGTGGTGCCACGCATCTTCCATCTGAACCAGATTGGCAACCCAGTCGACATGGCGCTCTTCATCGTGCCCTTCCTCTTGGCCTGCACGTTCTTTGCCATGACCGTGTCGGGCGTGATCCGTCAGCGCGAAACGTGCATCATGATTATCGTCTTCACCTCTCTGCCGCTCCTCTTCATCTCAGGCGTGTCATGGCCTGGCGCAGCGATACCAAAGTTTTGGAAGGCACTTTCATACCTTTTCCCCTCAACGCTGGGCATCAACGGGTTCCTAAAGATCAACAACATGGGAGCACACCTGCCGAGCGTCAGCCACGAATGGTATGTCCTCTGGGCACAGGCCGCCTGTTATTTTGTCACCTCCTGCCTAATCTATCGCCGCAGCATCATCACCTCGCGCCGCCGCTTCGCTGTGCGGTATAACGAGATGAAACAGAAAATGCTGGAGAAGAAGACGTGGCAGAAATAATGGATTATGGAGCCGTCTATATAATGGTAATGGGAAACACGCGTTGCCATACGCGTAAACCGTAATCTACCATACATTATATATATAATAAACATTTCATCTCTCCCTCTCCGGCAACAGCCGTTCATGCCAAGGAAAATCCCGCGGATTCATGAAAGGTTGTTGCCGGAGATGCTTTTTGCCGTTTTTCAAACCAGCGTTTTCCCTCCCCTACACCCTCCTATTTCAGACATCATCAAGGCCAGCGGAAGCACACAAAATCCCGCGCACTGCGCAATTTGCAAGGGCCAAAACCGTTTTGCGTGTGACATTTCAGCTAACAGGCCAAAAAATAAAACGCACGGAGGGAATCAGCCTAAAATAAATTATTACTTTTGCAACGGCTTAGTGATGGGGAAGCCGTCAAAAGCCCCCGCCATATCATGGTTGCAGACTGGGAAGACATAGTTTCCAGTCCATCACCCAAACGTACGACACATGAACGAAAGCAAGATATTTCGAATAGACATAGACAAAATCATCCGCGACAAAGCTGGCGACAAGGCGAAGCGCATTCCGCGTTTCATTGTTTCGTGGCTCAAGCGCATCATCCACCAAGACGAAATCAATGCCTTTCTTGAGAAGGAAGGCGACAAACAGGGGGTGCCCTGGCTGAAGGATTGCGTGGAATTTCTCGATATGAACCTCCAGGTGGAGGGACTCGAAAATCTGCCTGATGCGTCAGACGGACGTCTCTACACCTTCGTGAGCAACCATCCGCTCGGAGGACAAGACGGAGTGGCGCTGGGCTATATTCTTGGCACACACTACAACGGACGCGTGAAATATCTCGTAAACGATTTACTCATGAACCTTCACGGCCTCGCCCCGCTCTGCATCCCCGTCAATGTCGGCGGCAATCAGAGCCGGCGCCTGCCCATTCTCGTCCGCGAAGGATTCAAGAGCAAAGACAACATCATCATGTTTCCTGCCGGACTGTGTTCGCGCCGACACAATGGCGTGATACGCGACATTCCGTGGTCGAAAACCTTCATCACCAAGAGCGTGGAGTCGCAGCGCGACATCGTGCCCATCCATTTCGGAGGAAGAAATTCCAACCGCTTCTACCGGTTGGCCAACCTCTGCAAGTTCTTCGGCATCAAGTTCAACATCGCCATGCTCTATCTTGTCGACGAGATGTTTCTCAACCGCCACAAGACCTTCGTCGTGAAAATCGGCAAACCGATTCCTTGGCAAACGTTCGACAAGAGCCGCTCGGCCACCGAATGGGCCGCCTATGTGCAGAACATCGTTTACCAACTCTGACAGAAAAACAGCCAGCAAAATCTCATTTCCAAAAACAAGGACATGGAAGATATCATAGCACCCGTCAGCCGCGAACTTCTCAAAGCGGAACTGACCCCCGAACGCCGTTTGCGTTCAACCAACAAAAGCAACAACGAAATCTACGTGGTCACCTATCAGCAGGCGCCAAACGTGGTGCGCGAAATCGGACGTCTCCGTGAAATCGCTTTCCGTGCAGCGGGAGGCGGAACAGGACTGGCGCTCGACCTCGATGAATTTGACACTTGCGAACGCCCCTACTACCAACTCGTGGTGTGGTGTCCAGAAGATGAAGAAATTCTGGGAGGATACCGTTTCCTGCCAAGCTCTGAAATTAAATTTGAAGCAAACGGACAGCCGCATCTGGCCACAAGCCACATGTTCCATTTCTCAGACACCTTCATCAAAGACTATTTGGCCGACACCGTGGAACTGGGACGCTCCTTCGTGACGCTTGAATATCAGAGCACACGCAAACTGAGCAAAGGACTATTTGCGCTCGACAACCTCTGGGACGGACTGGGCGCACTGACGGTGGTGATTCCGGGACTGAAATACTTCTTCGGGAAGATGACGATGTATCCTTCCTTCAATCCCAAGGCACGCGACATGATTCTCTTCTTCCTCAACAAACACTTCGGCGACAAAGACCACCTCGTCTATCCCGAAGAACCCTTGGAGATTAGGACAGACAAGGACTATCTTGAAAACCTCTTCTGCGAGAGCGATTTCAAGAAAGACTATCACATCCTCAACACCGAAGTTCGCAAACTGGGCTACAACATTCCGCCCCTCGTCAATGCCTATATGGGCCTGAGCCCCACGATGCGTGTGTTTGGCACCGCCATCAACCACGAATTTGGACAGGTGGAGGAAACGGGCATTCTGATTGCCGTTGACGAAATATTGGAAAACAAGCGCATGCGACACATCGACACCTTTGTTGAAGAACATCCAGAATCGATGAACCTATTTGCAGACTTGTTCTTGAAGAAATAAACGAGTAGGAGGTAATATCAACGTTAGGTATTTACCTCCTACTTTCGTATTTACCGTTCACTCACACCATCGCACATGCGGTTCTGCATACGGAAAATATATAAGTTGAATCCCGAGTCCCTCCGTAAATAAAGGGGATTTATTATCTTTGCATTATTGGGAGGAATCTATCATTCGTCCATGACTCATATATATATTAAAGAGATATGGAAATCAAGAATCTAATCAGCGAATGTACTGCATACGACTTCAAGTTGATGCTTGAAGGAAAGAGACCGAAAAGCTGGCTGAAGAGCGTAAGTGCTTTTGCCAATGGACTTGGCGGCTCTTTGTTTCTTGGCTTTGACAATGATGGCATTGTCAAAGGGCTTGATAACATTCAACACGTCTGTGAAACCATTAGCAGTAAGATCCGTGATTATATGGATCCTCTTCCTGAGGTAGAGATGATACCACATAAGATTAACGAACTTGAAGTATTGCAATTGAAGGTTCACAGTGGAAATTACACGCCGTATTACTATGTGGGTGACGGACAACGTATCGCATTTGTTCGTGTTGGCGATGAAAGTATGCCAGCAACAGCTGAGCAGATGGTAAGGCTGGTGCTCAAAGGCTCAAATAAGACTTTTGATTCTCTGTATACTGATTACAAGGTCGAAGACAACTCCTTCTCTATCCTGGCAAATTCATTCAAACAGCGTACTGGTCATAAGTGGGACAAGAAGTATCTACTCTCTTTTGGACTTGTGACCAGCGAAAATCACTTGACCAACGCAGGAGCTTTGTTTGCTGATGACTGCAATCTAAGTCAATCCAGATTATATTGCACCAGATGGAATGGATTAGAAAAAAATGATGCCGTTAATGATGCAGAGTTCAAAGGAAACATCTTGCTACTACTTCGAGAGTCTATGGATTTTGTCAAAGCAAATACTCGTAAGGGTTGGGAAAAACTACCAAATGGAAGGAGAAACAAACCTGAGTATGCGGAGAGAGCTATACTTGAAGCCTTGGTAAACCATTTCATCCATCGCGATTATACCATAATGGGGGGAGAAGTTCATCTTGATATATATGATAACAGACTGGCCATTACTTCTCCAGGAGGTATGTACAATGGTAAAGAGGTGCAGAATATTCCTATTGACGATATATCCTCTGACAGAAGAAATCCTATACTTGCCGATGTAATGGCACAATTGGACTATATGGAAAAGCGAGGTAGTGGATTAAAACGTATCTGTAATGAGACCAAGAAACTGGAATCCTACAAAGCTGATCGTATGCCAGTCTTCAAATCTACTTCCAGTCAGTTCATGACCATCATCTACTCAATGGAATATGAAAAACAGAATACTATGGATTCCTTACAAGCGGAGACCAAGTTGGGCTTAAGTTGGGAGCAAGTCGGGACTAAGCTGGGACTAAGTTGGGATGAAGTTGAGAAATTATTTGTTACACTCCAGCGACCAACATCTATCTCCGATCTTAAAACTTTGCACGGCTGGTCAAACTCTTCAAAGTTCAAGGCTAAATATGTAACCCCTTTAATAGAAGCACAACTTGTCTGCATGACTCATCCAGACAAACCAACTAGTCCTAATCAACGATACCTTCTTACAGAGAATGGAAAATTGTTGCTTGCAAATGAGACTAAGACAACTGATGCTGAAGATAACATCAATCGTCTTATTGGAAAACTAAGCGAGGAGGAAAGGAACATCGCATTAAAATTACTGCAAAAAGGCATTGATACTGAATAACATAAAGCAAACCCGTAACTTAAGTGGATGACATTCAAGTTACGAGTTTGCTTCGTTTTTTCTTATATTCCCATCCGGCATAGTGATTCCAATGTCAACCAAGCTTCTTCCGGATTGTTTTTTATTTTCTCAGCCTCCGCATTTCATATTGTCCATATTGGAGAAAGCCCCTTCGAGGCTTTGCGCCAATTCGGGTTTGATTTGTAGCGCCTTCTTTAGGTCGTCGGCAGCCCCCAGTTTGTCGTGCAGTCGGAGTTTCACGCCCCCGCGCAATTGGTAGGCTTCTGCCAATTGCGGCATTTGTTCAACAGCCTCGTTGCATGCCTCCAACGCCCCTTGCAGGTCGCCGGCAGCTTCGAGCACAGCGGCCAATTGCAGGTAAACTTCTGACGAGAAAGGATTCACACTGATGACGTGTCGGAATGCCGACGCTGCCTCTTCTGTCTTCCCCGTTGCCGCCAAGGCCTCAGCGTGCATTGTCCACGCTTCTTCGAGGTCGTCGTGTGCCGCCGTGAGGATTTCCGTGTCGGCAAGCATGTCACTCCACTGCCCCATGCCCTTCAGCACGCGGGCACGCAACAGGCGTGCTTTGACATAATCATCGCGCAACGCGAGCGCCTGTGTGAGCCAGGCAACGGCCATGATGTCGTTGTGCTGTCCTTCAGCAGCTTCACCTGCCAGACAAAACACGCGAGCATCCCCGGCATGGCTTGCCATGAGCGGCATGACAGTGGCGGCCATATCGTCGAAAAGATTGAGACGGCCCTGGGTCTGCGCCAGCAGCAAACTGATTTCGAGGTTGTCGGCCTCCATCTCAGAGAGTTTCTTCAGCAATGGCATGGCTTCTTCAAATGCCTGCGCCTGCAAGAGGGCTTCAACCAGATAACTCAGCGTTTCGACCTCTTCAGGACACATCGTGTGTGCCTGCGAAAGGCAGTCGATGGCCGTTTTCATTTCGTGCGCCCGCAAAGCCCGCACGCCAGTGTCTCTCAGCAGATCGAACTGCCGCTGCGCCTCTTGTTCTTTTTTGGTCTCTTCAGAGATAGACGCACTGCTTCCGAAGATTTTATTGAAAAATCCCATAGAAAATCAATTAAAAAAGGAAGGGACGGGATTCCGTGAGAAACATCCCGCTTTGCGTCATGTCCCCCACAGAACCCCGTCCCGCGTTTTGTCGCTGGCTGGCGGCGATAAAAAAAAGACACAGGTCAGTATTAACCATTCTTTTCACCATCACCAAGACAGCCAGAGATAAATATGATTCTGATTGCTAACGAATTATCCGTAGATGATCTTGCCGTTCTCGTCTTCAAAAGGCTTCAAGTCCTTTGAATACTGGTTCATGGCGCGAAGGCTCATGCCCATGTTAGAGAAACCGCCATCGTGGAAGAGGTTCTGCATGGTCACCTTGCGAGTGAAGTCGGAGAACATCACGACGCAATAGTTAGCGCATTCCTCAGCATCAGCGTTGCCCAGCGGCGACATCTTGTCGGCGAAGTCCATCATGTTGTCGATTTCCTTGATGCCCTTACCGGCAGTAGTGGCAGTTGGCGACTGCGAGATGGTGTTGACGCGCACGTGCTTTTCGCGACCGTAGATATAGCCGAAAGAGCGGGCGATGCTTTCAAGCATGCTCTTGGCGTCGGCCATATCGTTGTAGCCGAAGAATGTACGCTGCGAAGCCACGTAGGTCAGGGCAACCACCGAACCATAATCGGCAATGGCGTCCTGCTTCTTGGCAACCTGGAGCATTTTATGGAAAGAGATGGCAGAAATGTCGAGCGTCTTCTGGAGATAACCATAATCAAGGTCATCGTATGTGCGGTGTTTGCGCACGTTGGGGCTCATGCCGATTGAATGGAGCACAAAGTCGATCTTGCCGCCGAGTTTCTCCATGCTCTCCTTGAACACCACTTCGAGGTCTTCAACGCTTGTGGCGTCGGCCGGAATGATTGGTGCATTGAGTTTTTCAGAGAGCTCGTTGAGCTGGCCCATACGCAAGGCCATCGGCGTGTTGCTGAGCGTGATGGTAGCACCTTCTTCAACAGCCTTTTCAGCCACTTTCCAAGCAATGGATTCAGAGTTTAAAGCGCCGAAGATGATGCCGCGCTTGCCTTTCAACAGATTGTGTGTCATTTGTTTCTTCTTTTGAAAATTTTAAATTGTGGCACAAAATTACAAACTTTGTGCAGATTGAGCAAGCGTTTTGCCGAAAACCTGTTGCGTGCCGCCCTCCCTACCTGTTTCTCTTGGCATTCCGACGGGCGGAGAAAGGCCTTGGCTTCACGCCGTTGCCCGAGGGCGACAGTGGCAAAAAAACGATGCAACTGCGCTACCCCAGCAAGACGCTGTACGACTCCTGCAAGACGCCGCCCAACCTGAATTTTGCCCTGCGCACCTTTTTTAACGAAGGAATGAAAATCTTGCACAAAAATTGCTTGCCTGTTTCTTCCTATATTGTTACATTTGTATCACCAAACAACCATCTAAATATTACCTACAATGAATTTTGAAAAAATACATGGCCTCATTGATGCGCCATTCACACCATTCTACGAAAATGGTGAAGTGAACTACGAACCGATTCCTGCCTATGCAGCTCTATTGGCACGCAACGGACTGAAAGGCGTGTTCATCAATGGCTCTTCGGGCGAAGGATATATGCTCACCGAAGAAGAACGCATGAAACTGGCCGAGGCATGGGTCAAGGCCGTTCCCGCCGACTTCAAGGTGATTGTTCATGTCGGCAGCACCTGCGTGAAGAGCAGCCGCCGTTTGGCGGAACACGCCCAGGCCATCGGCGCATGGGGCATCGGTGCGATGGCGCCTCCCTTCCCGAAGGTGGGACGCATTGAAGAACTCGTTAAATATTGCGAGGAGATTGCCTGCGGCGCTCCCGAACTCCCCTTCTATTTCTACCACATCCCGGCTTTCAATGGCGCGTTCCTTTCTATGCTTGATTTTCTGAAAGCCGTTGACGGACGCATCCCCAATTTCGCAGGTATCAAGTACACCTTCGAAAGCCTCTATGAATACAACCGCTGCCGCCGCTACAAAGACGGCAAGTTTGACATGCTCCACGGACAAGACGAAACCATCCTGCCATGTCTGGCTATGGGCGGTGCCCAAGGTGGTATCGGCGGCACAACGAACTACAATGGCCGCGTACTGACTGGCATTCAGGAGGCATGGGCCAACGGCGATTTGGAAAAGGCACGCGAACTTCAGAATTTCGCACAGGACGTGATTGACGTCATCTGCCATTTCCGTGGTAACATCGTCGGCGGAAAGCGCATCATGAAACTCATCGGACTGGACCTCGGCCCGAACCGCACGCCGTTCCAAAACGTGACCGACGAAGAGGAGAAACAGCTTCGCGCAGAGCTCGAGGCCATTGATTTCTTCAACCGTTGCAACAAGTAATTTCATCTGATAAAACCGATTGACGGGAACCTCTTTGGTAGGGTGTCCAAAATTGAAATATCAAGCGGGGAGAGATTGTGCGTAAAAAGCCCTGTCTGCGGCCCTGCGCGGGCTGAAAGCCCAACAAGTCCAAAGCCCAGGGCAACGCCCTGGGTACCATGTCCCCCATTCCCTACGCCCTGAAAGGGCAAAAGTAGAAATCAACCGTTCGCCCATACTTTTGCCCTTACAGGGCGTAGGCGTTTGTACACTGATACCCAGGGCGTTGCCCTGGGCTAGGAACTGACTGCCCTTTCAGGGCGCTCCTTTTCGCGCTTTGTTCGTTTACATGTGTGTGTATGCTTTTGCCACTTATTATCTGGCTCAAAACCGCGCAAGGATTTTTCTGAATTTTGAACTCCCTACCTCTTTTGGGGGATTCTCGTCAATCCTTTTTAATATCTCAACATGAAAAACATTCTAAAATATCTGTTTTTAATTGTTGCAGCAGCCTGTCTCTCAGGAAGCGGCGGCACGATTTGCGCCGCAAACCAGCAGTCTGGTGCCAGCGGAAACACGACGGAAGCGTTGGCAGGCAAACCGCTCGCCAACGACAACGCCTTCAACACGGTGGCCTATCGCAGCCTCCCTGCCTTGACGGTGGGCGGCAAAGAGGGTGTCTCCGCACCCTTCGCTGGCATATCAAAAGGCAGTTTGCTGGTGGCTGGAGGATGTAACTTCCCCGGCAAGCCGGCAGCCGAAGGCGGCGGAAAAGTGTTCTATCGCGACATCTACGAACTGGAGAACCCCACGTCAGACAAATCCAATTGGAAAAAGGCAGGACAACTGCCCGAAGCGCTGGCCTACGGTGTGGCGGTCCCTGTTCCCGAAGGTCTCGTGTGCATCGGCGGCACCAACGGCAAGGAAAGTTCCGCCAAAGTGTTTCTCCTCGAGAAGCAGAAAGGCGGCATCAAATGCGTGAACCTTCCCGCATTGCCACAGGCGCTCGACAATATGGCTGGAGCCATTGGCGGGGGCTACATCTATGTGGCTGGCGGACAGACCAACGGGACGTCCTCGCGGGCAGCCTATCGTCTGAGCTATCCTCACGCAACGAGATGGGAACGCCTTCCCGACATGCCTGGTGCGGCACGTCTGCAACCTGCCGCTGCGGTGCAAAGCAACGGTGTGACCAACTGCTTCTACCTGATGGGCGGTTTCCAGCCTGCCAACGCTTCACACCCCGGATTTGCCAACACCGACGGCCTCGTTTTCAATCCCCACACTAAGCAGTGGAGCCGCGTGGCAGAAATCATTCCCCACGGCACAAAAACGCCCATGACCCTTGTTGGTGCCGCAGCGCTCACTTCTGGCTGCGCCCACATCATTTTTGTGGGTGGCGTCAACCGCGACATCTTCCAGCAGGCCATCAATCGCCCCTTGGCAATTGCACAGGCAGAAAACGCCTTGCTGCAGCATCCCGACGATTCGGCCACCAAAGGCCAACTGGAAACGTTGCGCAACCAGCAGGCGGAATACATGCTCCATCCAGCCCCCTGGTATTGCTTCAACGACGAATTGCTCATCTATCACACCATCACCGACACTTGGGTCACCGAAAGCCGTTCGCCGCTCTTAGCGCGTGCTGGCGCAGCCCTGGTGGGCCACGATGGCGAATGGATTGTTGTTGGCGGCGAAAGCAAGCCCGGCGTGCGCTCTGCCGACGTGACGGCGATCAAGATGACCATGCGCCCTTCCTTCGGTTGGGGCAACTGGACCGTGCTGATTGCCTACCTCGTGGCCATGATTCTCCTGGGATATTATTTCATGAAGCGTGAAGGCGATGCCGATGACTTCTTCAAAGGCGGCGGCCGCATCCCCTGGTGGGCGGCTGGCATCAGCATCTATGCCACCATGCTCAGCGCCATCACCTACATGGCCTACCCCGCTAAGGCTTATGCCACCGACTGGACCTACTACCCCATGCTCGTCACCATCCTGCTGGTGTCGTTCCCTGTCATCAAATATTATCTGCCTTTCTTCCGCCGCCTGAACGTCACGAGCGCCTACGAATATCTCGAGCGCCGTTTCAACGCCACCACGCGGCTCATAGCCTCCGCCTTGTTCATCATCTTCATGGTGGCACGTATGGCCTTGGTGTTGTACCTCCCTTCTCTGGCACTGACGGCCGTGACGGGCATTGACCTCTACATCTGCATCATCCTCATGGCGCTTGTGACCATCGTTTATTGCACGATGGGCGGCGTTGAAGCCGTGGTGTGGGGCGACGTGGTGCAGGGCATCATCCTCGTTGGCGGTGCTCTCTTCGCCGTGGGCTATCTCGTCTTTGGCACGGAAGGCGGCGTGAGCGGTTTCCTGCAACTCGGCAGCGACGCTGGCAAATTCCGTCTCTTCGACTGGAGTTTCGACTATCGCTCGGCCACCTTCTGGGTGATCATCCTCGGCGGCATGGCCAACAACTTGATTTCCTACACCAGCGACCAGACGGTCATCCAGCGCTATCTCACGACCAAGGACGAGCGCAGTGCTCGCCAGAGCATCATGCTCAATGGTCTCATGAGCGTGTTTATCTCCATCGCTTTCTTCGCCATCGGTGCTGGGCTCTACACGTTCTTCAAGACCCACCCTGCTGAACTCGACTACACCATGCTCAAGGGCGACACCATCTTCCCCTTCTTCATGATGAGCCAACTGCCGCAGGGCTTGGCCGGACTGCTCATCGCGGCCATCTTCGCTGCAACGATGAGCACCATCTCTTCAAACATCAACTCCGTGGCCACGGCCTTCAGCGTCGACTTCTACAAGCGCTGGCGTCCGCAGGCATCGTCGGAGCAGACCTTGAAAGTGGCACGACGCACCTGCATCGTCTCGGGTGCTATCGGCATGGGCATCGCCCTGCTCATGGCCACATGGGAAATTCTCTCCCTGCTTGATTTCTTCCAGGAAATCCTTGGGCTCCTCTCCAGTGGCCTCGGCGGACTCTTCCTCATGGGCATCTTCTTCCCGCGCATCGGCGGCAAGGCGGCTCTCACGGGCTTCCTCAGCGGTGTTTGCGTTGTTTTCCTCGTCAAAAACCTGACGCCGACGAGCTTCCTGCTCTACGGTTTCATCGGCCTCGTCACTTCCGTTCTCGTCGGTCTCCTCTTCTCCTATATCTTCAAGGAGGAAAAGAACCTGAAGGGACTCTGCTGGAAACAACTCGACGCTGACAACGCCAAATGATTCCTCAAGCATAAGTAATGGTGAATATATAAGCATCACCGATAAGCATCATCAATCACCCTCTCCTCCCCCCTCCGCCTCCAACGGTTTCCGTCGGAGGAAGGGGGGACGACAGAAAAAAACATACACAATGACAACAGATTTCAAAAAACTCTCAGAGCAATACAAGCACGAATTGCTCGAAAAAGTGGTTCCCTTCTGGCTTGAAAAGTCACAAGACCTGGAACACGGCGGTTATTTCACCTGCCTTGACCGTGAAGGAAACGTCTTCGACACGGACAAATTCATCTGGCTGCAGGGCCGCGAAGTGTGGATGTTCGCCACGCTCTACAACAAAGTGGAAAAGCGCCAGGAATGGCTCGACTGCGCCATCCAGGGTGCTGAGTTCCTGAAGAAATACGGACACGACGGCAATCTCAACTGGTATTTCTCCCTCGACCGTGAAGGCCATCCGCTGGTGGAGCCTTACAACATTTTCTCTTACACCTTCGCTGTCATCGCCTTCGGCCAGCTCAGCATCGCCACAGGCAACCAGGAATACGCCGACATCGCCAAGCGCACGTTTGACATCGTCCTCTCAAAGGTTGACAATCCGAAAGGCCGTTGGAACAAGGCCGTCCCTGGCTCCCGCGCCCTAAAGAGCTTCGCCCTCCCGATGATTCTCTGCAACGTGGCTTTGGAAATCGAACCGCTGCTCGACCCTGCCTTCATGAAGCAAACCATCGACACGTGCATTCACGAGGTCATGGACGTTTTCTACCGTCCCGAACTGGGCCTCATCGTGGAACACCTCTCTGCCGACAACCAACTTGTTGACTGCTTCGACGGACGCCTCCTCAATCCGGGCCACGCCATTGAAGCCATGTGGTTTATCATGGACCTCGGCAAGCGTCTCGGCCGTCAAGACCTCATTGAGAAAGCCGTTGACATCGCCCTCAACGAGGCCAACTACGGATGGGACAAGGAGCACGGCGGCATCTTCTATTTCATGGACCGCCTCGGCCATCCTTGCCAGCAGCTCGAATGGGACCAGAAACTCTGGTGGGTGCACATCGAGACGCTCATCACCATGATCAAGGGCTACCAGCTCACTGGTCGTCAGGAATGCCTTGAATGGTTCAACCGTGTTCACGACTACGTATGGTCGCATTTTGCCGACCCCGAACATCCTGAATGGTTTGGCTATCTTAACCGCCAAGGCGAAGTGTTGCTTCCTCTCAAGGGCGGAAAATGGAAAGGTTGCTTCCACGTGCCACGCGGACTCTTCCAATGCTGGCGCATTTTGGAAGACCTGGCACAGAAATAACACCAGACGACCCCGCGCCATCTAACGATAAACAGGGATTCCCCTGATGCCGCAGATTCAATTCTACGACACCAGGGGAATCCCTGTTTTTGAATGAATACCACAAAAACACCAAGTGAAATGCCGCAAAAACACCAAGCAAAATACCACAAAAACACCAAGTAAAATGCCACAAAAACACCAAACAGTATGGCAGAGTTCCTGACTTTCGTGTGCAGAAGGTAAGGAGCAAGGCATACAAGTGCTATATAAAGATGAAACAGTATGGGCTACGCAAAAGGCCATGGCCGTGCTTTTTGATTGTTCCGCTGATAACATCGGTTTGCATCTGAAGAATATATATGATACGAATGAATTGAACAAGGAGGCAACTACCGAGAAAATCTCGGTAGTTCAACAAGAAGGTGCGAGAGAGGTTCGGCGCAACACGTTGTTCTATAACCTCGATGCCATTATCTCCGTGGGCTATCGAGTCAACTCCATCCGTGCCACACAATTCCGCCAATGGTGTACCTATGTTATCTGGCAGTTCTCGCTCCGGGGCTATATCATAGACAAGAAGCGCATGGAGAATGGTTCATTCATAGGTGAGGACTATTTTGAGCATTTAACACCAAGTGAAACACCGCAAAAACACCAAACAGAATACCGCAAAAACACCAAGCTATTTGCAGAATCGACAAGAAGGCGGTTTCATTTCATCTTATCATGACAGATATGATTTGGAAGCCGATGCCGTACTCGATCTTGATGACGGACGATACGCTCTCATCGAATTCAAATTGGGTAGCCGAGAGATAGAAGAAGCGAAATATAAAAGTAAAGAAATAACTCCCGAACAAGAGGCACTTCTGGGCCGGCCCAATTCCGACCAATATCCTGCTGAAAGGGAGTTATCTACCAACAAATTTACAGATTCCTCCCCATCATCCCCAACGAACACACCTTAAAAAATTAAAAGACTTGTGCAAGAGCACAACATGACTGAAAAGCAAATAAAGCTACGTGAGCCTTTACCACATTCTTATACTTCTTAAACGCAGTTTTTTCATTGGTTATTCCGTGTTTCAAGATAAGAACTCTATATTTGCGGTGTAAAATGTGATACCAATATCAAAAAAATACACCCTAATATTATATCTTGATGGAAATCAAAAAAGTCGATAACGAGCGACTGCACTATATTTATCAACATATCATTGAGGAATGAATATATCATAAAAAGTTGCAAAATTAGACTAAATATCCTGTTTTATGCAACTAACAGCCTATAAAGTATTTATCCTCACGGATTTTTTGTATCTTTGCGATGCATTCGCAATAAATGCGTTTGCAAACATACATAAGGCGTCGTCAACGCTTTGTTCATTGATTATTCTGAACGTAGGAAATTCAAAATGGTTATCAATGACATTGCAGAGAAGATGTCACGGGTAGGTTGTATAATCAACCCTCGTAGTGTGCCAAGGAGGACAAACCTCAGCGGCACACTTTTTGGGGGTACGTATAACTTTTAGCGTGAGATTCTATCTGTTCGTCATTAACCATAGGTTTCCTACGACCAAGAATAAGTGACGGACAAGTGTAGAATCTCACGTTTTTGCGTTTAAGTTAAATATTATAATAGAACTTCCATAATCGATATATTATCAAGACGATTGCTTTCGTATATCATCAATACCTTACCCAATAAGACAAAGAATATGAAAAGTAGTATCTCTTTAAGTTTTTCTGTCGCTTTTGACAAAAACGACATGACTGGAGACATGAATAAAGATTCTCTTGAATCAAGAATATCAGGATTGTCTTTCTATGTTGACTTTGATAATTATACAGAGTATTCAATAGAAGGCGGTTATCTAAAAGCCGAGCCTAACAATCAGAATGACCCTAACGCAATTGCTATTTTCCATGAAAGTGGAAAGCATATTGGATATGTTTCGAAGGAGTGCATCCTTGAAGTGAAGAAATTTACGGATGGAGAAAATGCGCCTTGCCTCATCTATATTGCACCTTTCATTGACAAAGAAGGAGAGAAAGGGCTTAAAGGTGTGGTCCGCATTTTTAGATATTATGATGGGCAGGCAGATTATGTAAACAGTATTATGGAACACTTTATCAATGTTTATGCCTTAAAACTAAAAGATGAACTGGAAGAATTTGGGGAGAAAATACATGAAAAGTACGAGAGTCTGTTAACGGACAGTCCTGATGACGAAGGACATATTACGTTCAAAGGGATTCCATTAAATGGATCAATAGAAAAAGTAAGAGCAAAAATCATAAATGCAGGCTTCGAAAATAATGGAGAATCTCTTACTGGTCGTTTTGCCGGATTAAAAGTTGAAGTACATATATGTGGAAATGAAGATTTGAATCAAGTCTATTCTGTAATTGTTGTTTCGGATCAAGAGCGTTCTTGGAAAACTTTGAAGAGTAAATATCTGAATGCGAGAGAACTCTATATAAGAAAATATGGAAATCCAACAACTGATTCACGTACATTTTGTGCCCCGTATTACGAAGGTGATGGTGACGAATTGGAAGCAACAGAAAATCAGAAATGCTTGTATAGTTCTAAGTTTACTGTGCCTGGTGGCGAAGTGTCAATTTTTATAATAAACAGAAGTGTTATGTTTAATTTTGAGGATGCCATCAACAAGATATTTGCAGGAGAAGATGAGGAGTATGAAGAAGCCGATGATTTCGATGAAGATTATGATGCTTATGATGATATATAAGTAAATTTAAACTATATACAAGTAAATAAAAAATAGCAGTATGAAAACAAACAAAATTTGGAGCATCTTAGCGATGCTTGTAGTATCTGTAACAGTTGTGTGTTTTACGTCATGTAGTAGTGATGATGACGAAGACGGCAGCAAAGACATCAATGTGCATGAAGTAGTTGGAACTTGGACATGTACCGCAAGTACAGATAAAGTGGATGGAAAACCTATAACTGGTTATATGGTTGGCAAGTCCATTACTATCAGTGAAGATGGCAAATTCTCTTCTACAGCAAGCTCTATCGGCAATGGCACATGGGAGCTTAACGGCAATAAAATGTCAGCTAAGAACACTTATGGTGACACTTTCAGCGCAACGATTGTTGTTAATGGCAATAAGATGAAATGGAGTGGTTCATCAAGTCAAGGCGTAAGTTTTAACTATACTTGGAAAAAGGACTAAAATCCCGCAAATAGATAGCAATGAAGATTGGCGCCACTGTTGCTGTTTTGCAACGGTGGCGTTTTAAAATTTAAGTAGGACAGGTGACGCTATATTTGTATGAAACTAATGTTCGTTAATTGTGGAATAACTTAAAAACTGGAATATAATGACAGAAGACGAAAAGAATGAATTTGAAGAATTCTTAGAATGGAAGGCCGAAAAGAAACGCAAAGAGGAAGAAAACAAGGCGAAACAAGAAGAGGCTGACAGACAAGTTAAGGTTAATGCTCAAATGCCTCAAGTAGAGGAAGAGGAAAGCATGGAATTTGACAACAAACAAATTCCTTATTCTTCAAATAATAAGATTGAAAGCAACAATACTGGGGAAAAACCTACAATCTTCCCATTAGCTTTAGTATTACTAATTTCTTTGATTATTTTTCTCTTTTGTTTTTGTACACTAAACAATTGTTCTGATAATAATCAAACATCTTCTTATAAAACAGAGTCAACTTCTAATAGTGAGGCTGAAAAAGAAAGACTTGATTCTCTCGCTGCTATAGATGCAGCAGAAAACAAGAGACTGGATAGTCTTAAGAGAGCTAAGAGAATAGACCTGTTAAAGAATACAATAAAGATAAAGAAAGCTTATCTCTCATCTCCTAATAGTGCTGGCGGTGTAGACGCTCATCTTGTATGGAAAAATGTATCTAATAAGACTATAAAATATTTAAGCTGGAGGGGCTATCCTTTAAATGCCGTGGGTGACCCAGTTTCATGTGAAGTTCGTAGAACCATTGAAGGTGGTGGTAAGGTTACTGGCCCTATAAAGCCTGGAGCGACTTATGGTTATGGAACATATTGGGATTGTCTTTGGTACAATTATTCTGCAAAGAAGCTTGTGCTAACAGGAATCTATATAGAATATATGGATGGTAGTTCTATCAAGATAAACAAGAATGAATTGAAATATGTTCGTTAATGTCAAGTTTTTATTTTCTAACTTATAAGACAATAAGAAGTCTCCGCCAACCTTGACAAGTTATCTACCGTCGGCCGCAAGTCGCGCTACTCGCGGCCGCAGGTAGCGCTACCACCGGCCGAAGGTAGCGCTACTCGCGGCCGACGGTAGATAACTTGTCAAGGACTTCGGGGAAATATTTTCTTAACGCTTGATGAGCCGAATGGTTTCGTGCTTCATTTTCAGGAAATAGACGCCTCTGCTGAGTGTAGCCACGTTATAGCTGCAAATGCCTGGCTGGTTCACACGAAAGGCACGGACAGGAACGCCGCCAACATTGTAAAGCAGAGTTTCTTCGGGGGCCGATGTCTGCATTGTCAGGATGTCGCCTTGCAAGGCGGCATGCGGGGCGGATGCCGTTGTTGCGGGCGAGGAAATGCCCGTGACTTGCTCGCTCCCAACAACAACCAGGCGCGGCGCGAAGATATATCCTGCGGCATTCTCGCGCGAAGCAAATTCTGAAGTACCCTTTCCACCCGTGGCCCGGGCATTCTGGTAGATGTAAACCGAGAGGTCTTTGGCGCCGCTTTTATAGCGCGACAAGGCGTAGGACGTCACATCGAAAGTCACAAAATTGCTGGTCCAATCCTTGCTCGGGATGAAACACGGGGAAGTGGTCTGCTGCGAAAGCACTGAAGGGCCATTGTTCCATGTCACGGCGTTTTCCGTCCACGCTTGCGACTTGAGCGAAGAAACCGTCCACTTCACCTCACTGACCTTTTCTGAGCCAGAAAGCACCTGAAACAGGAGTTTCACTTCGGCTTTGCCAGCGGTTAGGTCAAGGCTGTCAAGGGCTTCGAGCGGGAAACGCACGTAGGCCGCACGGCGATAGTTTGTGCCGTCGTTGCGCACCACAAGCGTTGGCGCGGAACCGAAATTCGTTGTCCCTTGTTTGTCATAAACATAAGCATCGGCCGTTGCAAACGAAGTGGCCACTCCTGGAGCCACCACCACATGGCAGGTTGCCTCAAGGCCATCATCCACCGACACCTTGACGTCGGCTTCACCACTGCGCAAGGCCAAGACACGGCCATTTTGGTCTACACGAACTATCTGGTTGTTGGAACTCTCCCACTTCGTCAACGGACGCGTGGCATTGAGCGGCAGCACAGCGGCCTTGAGCTGGGCAGAAAGGGCGGTCTTGCCGAAGGAGAGTTCGGAGGCGCTCAGCGTCAGCGTGTCAACGCGACGGTAGACGGAATCGGGCGTCGATTCGTTGACCACGAAAGCCGACGTTGAGCCTTTGTACATCGTTTCCGTATTGAACTTACACTTCAGTTCTTTGCATTTCAGCGCGGGAAACTTGGCATAGAGGGTCAGAGAATCCAACGCATAGGATGGGTCGCTCACGAAGGCACGGACTTCCTTGGCGTTGACCTCGCGGAAGAGGGCGGCACAAGGGGCCGTTGCCGACACTTCCATTTCGCCCACGTTGAGTTTGGCGGCGCGATGGAACACGGCCTGCAGCATGCCCAGCGAAGGATTGAACACGGCCTGAACGGAATCGGTGTTCACGACCAAAAGACTGTCGATGCGGCTGCGGGCATCACTGATGTTGCCGGTGTTGGGCACGATATAATAGGCGTATGTTGCGCCAGCGGGTTGCTTTCCGTGGTTGAGATAGAGTTTGAACACACGCTTCTTCTGCATCGTCGTGTTGGAAGAGGCGGAATCTACGGATTTCCACGTGCCGCTCTGCATGGTGTCGGAAAGAACGACTTCACCGCCCTGCGGGAAAAAGTATGAGATGCTGTCGTGGTTCACCCATGCGACATCATTGCGCGACACCTGTCCAGCGGCAGTGAGGGTTTCAGAGGAACGGCCGTCGGCGGCTGCAAGGGAGATTGGTCCGGAAGAGAGACACTGGTTGATGGTGGTGTGGACCGCATTGGCGTTCAACGAACGGATGTCGCTGCCCAGACAAACCACCTCGTTGTCGAAGAAAAACCAGCTTTTCTTGGCCTGCGTGTTGAGGGCATATTCGGTGTTGTTCATCTGATAGGTCATCACGCCGTATGTGCCGTCGCTCACGCCGCCCGTAAAGGTGCTCTGCCCCTTCGTGCCCCACTGTCGCGACTGAGGAATGGCAGAGACGGCCGGCACGGTTGTTCCCGGCAGATGCGCCCAATCCCAAACGACGGAGATGTCGGCATATTCCTTTCCTGTACGCGCAATCCACGTGCTGCCCTCGGTCATAAAATACCCCTTGAGGTTAGCGCCGTTTCCGTTTTCGCAACGGAGTGTGCGCGTTGAAGCGGTGCGCACGTCGATGTTGTAGCCTGGGCGCTGGTGAACGGTGTAATCTGCCCGCCAATAGTGGCGATGGAAGGGCGCAACGCCATAATCCGGCTGCTTGCTGCCTTTCAGGCGGAGCGTGGCGGCGTTAAATTCCTCTGCATGTGCGCGGTCGAGGTCGGCCATAGCAGTGGTTATCGTGGAGAAACTGCTGCGCAACATGCCGTTTGGAAGGGCCACACTGCGCCCGACGTTGTTGAACGACATGTATTGGCCACGCACGCTCGGCAAGTAGCCGTAGCGCACAAAACCGCTGATATAGTCGAGATAGTCGCCTTGCTCGGCATAGGTTGTGCCGACGAGATAATAGGCCACTTTGATGGTGGCGGTCAGCACCGAACCGCCATAGCCTCCAGCATAAAGCTGCATGCCGTGTTGGAGATAGCTATAATCGCTCTGCAACCCCTCTCCCGTGTTGAACTTCACAGGGAGGAAAAACTGGTTGACGGCAAAATCAAGGTTGCTCTTGTCTTTCTGGAGCGCCGTGCGATAAATCCATTGCAGGGCAATGTCCATCTTGTTGGCACCAGAACCTTGCGAGCCGCTTTGGTTGGGCCCTTTGCTGATGCTCTTCTGCCACGCGAGGATATTTTTTTCCGTTGATTCAGGAAGCTGCTTCTCGCCACTGCGCATCAGGCAGAGAATCACGCCCATCTCCTGCGGCCACCCGATTTCCCAATACCACCAGTTGGTGCTGACTGGCTTCTTGGCATACCAATAATTGAGTCCGCTGACAATCTGTGCATACAGTTTCTCGTCTCCCTTCAATGCGCTCCCCGGCGACACGTAAGCCACGGCAAGGGTTTTGAGGCGGTTGAGGTGCGTCATGGCAGGCCAGTTGGTCTGCGCCTTGGAGGCATAATTGACATCGGGCCAAGAGCCATCGTCTTTCATATTGCTCATATAGGCCTTGGTCGAAGCAACCAAGGATGTCACGTTGCTTGTGGAGAGTTCGCGGGCCACGACGTTGTCGATGATTTGCTGAAACACATCGGCACTGGCTGGCAAGGCAGCGCTGGAAATGGCCAACGTGAGCAGGGCACGCTTCGCGTTGCGTAAAAAGCCGCCACGCACGGAATAGCTGTTCTTTTTCATGGAATGTTTGTTATTGGGTTTGCAGAAACAAGCAGACAGTTGGCAAGTAGGTGTCAAAAGAAAATCTGGCATCTGCCTGCCGCACAAAATTACAAAACACTGGCAGGCTGTCAAAATCATTTGCGGCTTTCTTTAAAAGGTGGACTATTTTTCCCCGTGCGCCACAAAAACTATCAAAACGTCTCTCCTGTGAAATCCGAGAATGCTCTCAAAACGAATAATCCCCCTGAGGAAAAATTTCTCAGGGGGATTATTTCGTTTTTCTTAGTAATGGTGAAATTACTTATCTCAAATCGAGCTCGTCGATGACATAGGAAGAACCGCCGAACTTGTCAATGATGAAGAGCACGTAGCGGATGTCAACGTTGATGCAACGCTGGAGTTGCGGGTTGAACTTGAGGTCGCTTGAGAGGCTCTCGATGTTGCCGTCGAAGGCCAAACCGATGAGTTCGCCCTTGGCGTTGAGCACGCCGGAACCGGAGTTGCCGCCCGTGATGTCGTTGTTGGAGAGGAAGCACGTGGGGAGCTTGCCGTCTTCGCGAGCATAGCGTCCGAAGTCTTTCTTCTCATAGAACTGGCGTAGGCGCTCATTCACGAAATAGTCGCTCTCCGTTTTACTTTCTTTCTCAAACATGCCGTCGAGCACGGTGCGCCAATCATAGCGAACGGCATCGCGCGGCTTGAGGTCGGTCACGTGGCCATAAGTCATGCGAAGCGTGAAGTTGGCATCGGGGGCTTTTGCCCAATCGTACATCTCGCAAAGGCCGCGCACGTAGATACGGTCGAAGGCACGGCGCTTGGCGTTGTATTCCTTCATCGGCGCTGAAAATTTCTCAATATATTCTGCAATGGCCTTCTGCTCGCGCACCAATGGGTCGGCTTCGAGAAGGTCGGCATCGTTCTTGGCCAAAGCCTCGGCCAAGCGGGCGCTGTCGGTGAAAAGGCTCATGTTGTAGACAGAGTCGATGGTTGCCTCCCAGTTGCGTCCCTCGGCCAAGAATGCCGGCACTTCCGGGAGTTTGTGGGCCTTGAGGAAATAAGGGAAGAGAAGCTTCACCTTGCCGTAGTCGATGTCGTGCTTTGTCTTGTCGTGGTTGCCGGCAGCGGCGAGGATGGCCGCCTTGGCAGCTTCGATTTTCTTGGCCTTGCCGCCCTTGAGTGCCTCACGGTATGTTTCGATGAGACGAGTTGGGAAATGAAGTTCCTGCTCTGAAAGCGTAATGCGGAAGAGAGCAAGATCGTGGACGTTGTCGCCGAAGGTCTTGCAGAGCTGGTCGATGCTGTCGATGACATGCAGATATTCTGGTTTGCCGGCTTTGGCGGCGAAAGCGCGGAACTGTGCTTCTTCGGCCTTCTTCTGGTCGATGAGGCGGATTTTCTCAACGGCTTCGTTCATGCCGCCATAGTTCTTGACAGCATTTCCCCATGAGAAATATTCGTCTTCGAGCAAGAGACGAAGCTCGTCGCTTTGGTCCATAAGCTGCTTGTAATAGTTGAGCAACGGATTGCCGGCCAAAACGATGGGGGCGTTCATCTGCTGCGTACGCAAAGCCACTTCAGAAGCCGTCAAGTATCGGCTCGTACTTCCGGGGAAGCCCATGATCATGGTGTAGTCTTTGTCGTTGATGCCCTTGAGCGAAATGGGCAGATATTTCTTCACCTTGAGCGGCACGTTCTTCTCGCTGTAGGGCGCGGGCTGGCCGTTTTTGTCGGCGTAAATGCGGAACATGGCGAAGTCGGCGTTCTGGCGCGGCCAAATCCAGTTGTCGCTGTTGCCGCCAAACTGGCCCACGTTGTAGGGCGGGTTGGCCACGAGGCGGATGTCGCTATAGGTCTGCTCGAAGAAGGCATAAAACTGATTGCCGCCGAAATAAGGCACAATGCGCACATCCATACCCTTCTTCTTGGCCAAGTCGCTCTTCTTCAGCAACTTTTTGGCCATAGGTTCGAGAAACGCCTGGCTCTGACGCGTATAGTCGTCGGCCTTCTGCTTGGCAGCTTCAGCCTCAACCTCTGCCGTCACATCAACGATGCGGACAACGAAGGTGAAAGTGAGGCTCTCCGGCGTGCGGAGCTCTTCGGCGCGGCTCTTGGCAAAATAGCCGTCCTTCATGTAGTCGTGGCCGATGCCGCTCATTTCGTGAACGTAAGAGAAGCCGCAATGGTGGTTGGTCAGGATGAGACCATCGGGGCTCACCACCTCACCGGTGCAACCGCGACCGAAGATGCCGATGCACTCACGCAACGAAGGCGACGTTTCGCTATAAAGCGCCTCTGGCGGCAACTGAAGTCCTGCGCGACGCAGAGAGTCTTCAAGGTGCTGCTGCTTCATGAGTTTGAGCAACCACATGCCTTCATCGGCACGGGCGCTGGAGAGACACAGCACGAGGGCTGTGCAGAAGAGTAAGATTTTCTTCATTTGCAGTGTTTTGAAATTATTGATTATGTGTGTGATTAATTTCAAATGACAGGCAGGGGCGTTCCAATGGTTTGGAACACCCCTTTATGCCTTATTATATTTGGTCCAAATAAAGAAAAATGCAGGAGACGAAAAGCGTGCCGTTTTACATTCCTCGTTATATTTGGTCCAAACAACAGAGACCTACAATCGCACCTTAACTCCGCCCATCAACATAAATCCTGGCTGGCGAACGTTAGCAAGGTCGTAATAGCGATGAGACGTGAGGTTGGTCATGTCAACGAATAGATCGTAATGGGGCTGCGTCCAACTAACGCGGCAGTCGAGCAAAGCATGAGCGCCATAGGGATGCAGCTCACCGGTCGAAACGCCGTTTTCATACCGCAAGTAGGCTCCTTCGCGGTCTTGCACGCGGAGGGTCCAAAGGGCCGAGAGGTCGGAAATGATGCGGTGGGACAAACTGGCCGTGAACTTGTGGCGCAGGTATTCCAGGGCATAGTTCGACTTGAAATAGTCTTCGCCGGCACGGCGGTGCTGGTGCAGGTAGGCATAGGACGCCGTGAAACGCGAGAGCGGCTGGCGCTTGCCCAGCCACTGGTTGAAGTCAACAGCAACGGAAGCCGAATAGCCCAGGTTGTCGAGGCTAAACGATGTGGCATGGTAGATGTCGGTGGCAGAACGCATCACCCAATCTATCATGTTGGTGCCACGATTGAAATGGCCGTCAACGGAAAGCGCCACAACGCGCGTGTTCCAGGAGGCACCAAGGCGGAAGGAAGAACTCTCTTCGGGACGCAAACCGACGTTGCCTTCCTGGGTGGGACTCTTATAATAGAGGTCGGTGAATGTTGGCAGGCGCATCGACTTATTCCACGAAGCGAAGATTTTCACGCCCTGTGTGGGACGATAGCTCACGTCGACTCCGGGATAGAAGGAGAAATGGCGCGAGGCGGCGGTGTTTTTTTGTGCCATCACACCGGCAGAGAAAGTCCACTGCTGCAACACGACGTTGTGTTCCACGAAATAACTCATATTCGTGCGGCTGTCGTGCTTAGTGTAGAAAATCCCGTCTTCACCCGGCACGGCAAAATGCTGGGAAGCGTCCATCGGACGTCCCAAGTTGGTGCTGTAGATGCCTTCCTCACGCAGTTCCGCTCCGACAGCGGTGCGTCCCAACGCCCAGGTGGTCCAGGCGTTGATGCCTGCGGTGTAGACATCGCTGCGGTTGAAATTCTCGCCAGTCTTGGTGTTATGGATGAGTTGATAATGGTCAACATTTCTCAACCACGACACCTGCGGAACGAGATGCACGCGTCCCTTCGTTTCGGCCTTGGCGCTCAAGAGATAGCGCCGCGTGGCTTCCCACTGGTTGGGATAGGCACCAGAATAGAAGGTGTTGGCACCGAAGTCTTGCGACGTGATGCCAGCCTGCGTTTCGAGTTTGAAGGCCTCATCTTCGTAATGTCCTTGCCAGAAGGCTTTGATGCCATCGAAACTTCCGTTTTTGACGGCACCATCGGAACGGCGGTAACCGACGGAGGCCGAAGTGGTGAAGCGCGGACCGATTTGCCAAGCCGTGCGCCCCTCGGCCAACAGCGTCCCATAGCTGCCGCCCTGAACGGAGAGCGACAACGGACTGCCCCCATGACGCGTCACGACATTGACGGCGCCAGAGAAGGCCTGACTGCCGAAGACGCGCGATGCTGCGCCTTGAAGGATTTCTATGCGCTCAATGTCGTCGAGATTCAGCGGAAAATCGGCGGCATTATGCCCCGACTGCGGATTGTTGACCGCCACGCCGTTGACCAAGATGGTGAGTTGGTCGAAAGTGCCGCCGTCTACACTGAGATCGGTCTGGACTCCGAAGCCGCCGCGCTGGCGGACGTCGACACCTGCTGCCAACTTGAGCACATCGTTAATACTCGTGACACCCGCCGCCGCGAGATCACGGCGTGTGAGTGTCATCACTTGTCGGGCAACAACATCTGTTGCCAAAGGTGCACGCGAAGCTGATACAACGGCTTCGTCGAGACGCGTGTCGTTGTCGTCGAGGTACGACGCCAATGTGTCGCCTCCCTCAACGCTACAACCCGTTGCAGCCATCAACCGTGGCGTTGCGCTGAGCAGTGTTGCCACGCCGAGCACGCCGACACGCACCTCGCGTCCTAAGCAGGAAAAGAGGGCGTAGCCTTTACGGTTGAAATGACGGAACGTGAGCGTTGCGCCTTTCTGTGTTTGTGATGATAACATAAAATAAATTATTTAATTACACTGACATGCCTCTCCTCGGCAGCCTCAAACCGATGCCGCCTGAACGGACGCATATCAGCCCGCAAAGATAGTGAAAAAAGATGACATGGAGGGTAAAGCCTGCGGGGCTGCATTCCCCAACGCCCCAAATTGGTAGTTCTTGTTTTCAACGCGGAAAGATGTCGCTGGCCAAACGCCGGCCACGCCATCCCGTCTGCCCGAAAAAAGAATCCCCGCCTAACCGGGCTGCCGTAACGGCCCAGTCAGGCGGGGGTTATAAGTAAAGGTCGGCCATTACTTATCAGGCAATGCTCAGCAACTCCACATCGAAGATGAGCGTGGAGTTGGCAGGAATGTCTCCCGCTTTGCACGCGCCATAGCCAGCGGCAGCAGGGATGCAAATTTCCCATCGGTCGCCAGGAACCATGCGTGGCAAGGCAATCTGCCAGCCAGTGATGACATCCTTGAGACGGAAGGCGGCAGGGATGCCAGTGCGGCGCGTATCATCAAAAACACGACCGTTGATGAGGCGGCCCGTATAGTGTACGCTCACCACACTGCGGATGTTGGGGTGACGGTCGCCCTCGCCAGAAGCGATTCTGCGGGCGCGCACGCCACAAGGCATTTCAATGATTTCCTCGCCCTCGCCGAATGTTTTCACGAAGGCTTCATTACACTGTATGTAGTCTGTTTTCTTTGACATAAACAAATTTTCATATATACCAACCACTGTTTTCTCTCCCGAAGATAAAAAAACGGCAAGGATGCAGATATATCCCATCCCTGCCGTTGATTATTCTTTTCTACACAGGATTATTCGCCGCGTTCGATGTAGGCGATAACATCGCCCTTGCTGACGTGGGCACCCTGCTTGGCGTTGATTTCAACGAGCTTGCCACCCAAAGCAGCAGGCAGTTCGTTGATCTGGCCATGAGTGTTTTCGAGATAGCAGAAGCGGTCGCCCTCGGCGTAAGTCTTGCCGATGAACGGTTCGATGCTCTTCACGCACTCGCCGTCGCCACCGATTTCCCAAAGGATGATGCCGCTCTCAGGAGCCACGATGGCATCGGCCTTGGCGTGCTTGAAGGCAGCAGCCTCTTCAGGAGAAATGCCCTTCGATGCTTCCTTGTCTTTGGCGGCCTGCAAGTCGGCCAAGAAGCGCTTCTTGGCTGCACCATTCTTATAGTCGCGATACTGCGTTTCGTGCATGGCAAATTCGAAGAGCTCTTCATCGTCTTCACCGCGCTCCCATCCATTTTCTTCCATTTCCTTTTCGAAGCGAGCCAAATCGTCGGGATAGTAGCTCTGCGGGTCGGCCGTGGTGAACTCGAAGCCCTTTTCCTTGGCCAATTCGATGATTTCCGGTGCCACCTCGCCAGGCAACTTACCGCTCTTGCCGAGGATCATGCCCCAGATGCTGTCGTCCATCATAGAATAGCGCGGCTTGTGCATTGACTCGGTCAGGAGGTTCATGAGGGCGATGTTCTTCACATATTGTGAGAACGGCGTCACGAGGGGTGGATAACCCACGCGCGGCCATACATAAGCCACTTCGTTAAAGAGCTTCACGAGCAGTGCGTCTTCAGAAAGCGGTTCGAGACCGTCCTTGGCACGGTTGCTGTTGATGGCACTCATCACACCCGTCAAGTCGGCCATCATAGAGCCCATCATACCGCCCGGCAGACCGCAACCCAAGAGAAGAGAGCTCATCAGTTTGTTGGCGGGGTTCATGAAGTAGCCCAAGAAGTCGTCGATGAATTCCTGCGTGAGCTTGCGGGCTTCCATGTAGGCATCCATATTGATTTCAGGCACGTCGAAACCGGCATGCTTCAACATCGACTGCACGGAGATCACGTCTGGATGAACCTTACCCCACGAGAGCGGTTCGATGGCGGTGTCGATGACGTCTGCACCGTTCTTGCAGACTTCCAGGATGCTGGCCATTGAGAGGCCCGGACCTGAGTGGCCGTGATATTCGATGATGACTTCAGGATGCTTGTCCTTAATCATCTTGGTGAGCTTGCCGAGCATGGCTGGCTGACCAATACCTGCCATATCCTTCAAGCAGATTTCAGGCGCACCAGCTTCGATGAGCTGGTCGGCGATATTGGCATAATATTCAGCTGTATGGATTGGCGAGGTGGTGATGCAGAGCGTGGCCTGCGGAGTCATGCCAGCTTCGAGGGCATAGTGGATGGAAGGAATGATGTTTCTAACGTCGTTCAAACCACAGAAGATGCGCGTGATGTCGACACCCTGGGCATGCTTCACCTTATACATGAGTCGGCGCACGTCAGCCGGCACGGGGAACATGCGCAACGCGTTCAAGCCGCGGTCGAGCATGTGGGTTTTGATGCCCACTTCGTTGAATGGCTTCGTGAAGGCACGCACGGCCTTGTTGGGGTTCTCACCATAAAGGAGATTCACCTGTTCAAAAGCGCCGCCGTTTGTTTCCACGCGGGCAAAGCAACCCATCTTGATGATTACAGGTGCAATACGCTCCAACTGGTCTTTGCGGGGCTGGAACTTACCGCTACTTTGGAACATGTCTCGATAGACAAGACTGAATTGAATCTTACGTTTTGTCATAGGTGTATGATTTGTTTCTTAATTTGCTCAATATGGTGCAATTTGTGCACCAGCTGCAAAGTTACTGCAAACCTCGCTAAGAGCAAAACGAATGGGGGAAAGTTTTCGTGTCAACGCGTTTTTTTGTATCCTTTGGCAGTTTACATCTTGGCGTTCAGACGGATTTTTTCACCATTACTTAGCATCGGAAGCCGAAAGCGGAATCACGCCGCGCCATCTTACCTGCCCGTCAGAAAGCCGTGGCGAAGTCTGCATACATTGAGAAAAAATACGTAACTTTGCTACCTATATAATGAGCTAAACAACTAACAGTTTCTATGACAGAAAACCCAACCCAACATATCCACATCAGCGATTACGACTATCCGCTGCCCGATGAACGCATTGCGAAATATCCGCTCGCAGAGCGCGACACCTCGAAACTGCTGCTCTACCGCAACGGCGAAGTGAAGGAAGACACGTTTTTCAACCTTCCGAACTATCTACCGAAGGGGGCCTTAATGGTGTTCAACAACACGAAGGTAATCCAGGCGCGTCTGCATTTCCACAAGAGCACCGGCGCCCTCATCGAAGTGTTTTGCCTGGAGCCACACACGCCGGCCGACTATCAACTCTCGTTTGCCCAGACGGGCAGCGTGACCTGGACTTGCCTCATCGGTAATCTCAAGAAATGGAAGGAAGGACGCCTGGAACGCTCCATCAAGGTGGGTGGAAAGGAACTGACGCTGACGGCAGAGCGCCTCGGCATCAGCGGAACGGGACATGAAGTGCGTTTTGCATGGGACGACAACACGGTGAGCTTTTCGGAAGTGCTCGACGCCATCGGCGAACTCCCCATCCCGCCCTATCTCAACCGAGACACGGAAGAGAGCGACCTGCGCACCTACCAAACGGTCTACAGCAAAATCAAGGGGTCGGTGGCGGCGCCCACTGCGGGACTACACTTCACGGAGCGTGTTTTGAAAGCCATCGACGAGAAGGGCATCGAGCGAAACGAAGTGACGCTCCACGTGGGCGCAGGAACGTTTAAACCGGTGAAGAGCGAGGAAATCGCGGGACACACGATGCACGCGGAATGGATTGCCGTGAAGCGCGAAAGCATTGAGCGGCTGATTGCCCACGGAGGATGGTGCATTGCGGTGGGAACAACTTCCGTGCGCACGCTGGAGAGCCTTTACTACGTTGGTGTGATGATCCACCAGAACCCGAATGCCACGGCCGACGACCTGCACGTGCCGCAGTGGATGCCTTATGAATATGCCGCTTCTGAGGGCGACAAACTGACCACACTGGAGG
>ERZ1026862.240-NODE-240-length-36473-cov-47.913504_pt1 | contig 36473 bp, 28 predicted proteins | sample MGYA00380161_ERZ1026862 | MGnify/ENA primary metagenome ERZ1026862 (study PRJEB33269, sample SAMEA4719797) | human gut metagenome | biome: human-associated habitat; feature: organic feature; material: feces | place: Cameroon | collected 2013-10 ... | reverse complement strand
GTGAAAAGGAAAAAAATAAAAAAGGGTGCGTCACAGACTTATGACACACCCTCTATTATAATAATTGAGTCTTGTTCTTTTAGATGAAATAAAGCTCTATTTGATTTCTACTTCATGCAAATCCACAAATTCGCCGTTCTTCTTCTTTCTTTCCACGAGCATATTGAAGAGCTTGCGCTTACGGTTGTCTGCAATAAAGCGGCGGAAGAAGACATTCGGAATGGCTACACCTAAAGCGATGCAGATGATAGCAAGCGATGCCTTGATGGCATTGTTCATACCTACCGTAACCTCACCTACCACACCGTGCATATCAATGAAAGCAAAGAGTGCACGATACATCAATACACCCGGTACCATAGGGATTACACTTGGAATTGTGATACACTGGTGAGGTGTGTGGAACCAGTGGCGGGCCTTGATGACAATGATACTGATGAGGGCTGAACCTGCCAAGGAACCGATGCTCAAACCCATATCCAGACCGATATTGCCATTGCTTGGACCGAGGTTCACAAAGTTACGAAAACATACAGCGATGATACCTCCTACGGCTACAGCTGGCAACAGTCTTCTCGGAATACTGAAAATGGTAGAGAAGCCCATAGCGGATACTGCTGCTGCAATGGCAAACTCCCAGTACTCGTGGTGGGGAGTCATGGTGAGATCCTTCACAAAGTTGTCGATGTGACATACCTGGATGGCAAATGCGATACCGAATGCCATAGCCAGAACCATCAGCAACGTGTTGAGTGCTCTTACCATACCCACCTCTATATATCCGTCAAGCATATCACACACGAAATTAATCAGAGGAACGCCCGGTACGATAAAGAGTGCACATGCCATCAGTGGATGCCAAGGAGTAGCAGAATGCATGAAATCAGGTAGGCTGTTGGCAATACTTGGATTGAGCGACAGGAAAGAGGTGAGCCATGCGATAAGAGTAGCAACAAATGCTGAGATGCCGATAGCCACATAGTTATTGCAACCTTTGGAAGGCAAGAACATACGAAGGCGGAAACCGAGTATGGCTGCCAATGAACAATAGAAGAATGCAGGCCAGTCACAACCGAACTGAATGCAGAATCCACCGCAGGCAAATCCACCGCCGATAGCTACCTGCCAAGGGGTGAAACTGCGTGGAGTTGCCTTTACCTCGTTGAGTGCTGCCTCATATTGGTCGAGCGAATAGTCTTCCTTGATGGCACGCCAGGTCAACTTACTGATCATTGAAATGGATGTCAGGTTGATGCCGTGCTTCTCGCAGCGCTGGAACTTAGAGAACGAGTGCTGCTCGTCACTATAGTTCACCATCAGAACGTTCCAGTTGATGTAGAAATGCAGGTATCTGTCGTCGAGACCTAAGAAAGCAGCAGCTCGTTTCATTGTTCGCAAGATGCGTGAGGTGTCGGCTGCGCTCTCCATGAGGATGCTTCCTGTACGGAGCAGAAGGTCGAGTTTTCTACGAAGTTCGGCCTCGGAAATCTCCATACACTTGCAGTTGTCTTTCTCGTTACCACACTTGCATGTCTTGTTTTCTTCTGAATTGGCTAAGATTGCCCCTAATTCATTCTCCTTTTCCATGAATGTCTTTTTTATCCTTAATAATCTTTTTATAAAGTGGGTCCGTTTTTATCCGAACACGAAAATAATAATCTGTATAGTTACAATGCGCAGGAACATGGCAAATGGATATACATTCGCATAACCTACGGTTGGTGAATCGGCTGAGGTTTGTTCTCTTACGTATGCCAAAGCCGATGGGTTCGTATTGGCGCCTGCCAATACACCAAGCAGGGTGAAGTAATTGATGTGGAACAGGTAACGGCCGATGATACCGCCCAACAGGATTGGAATCATGGTGATGCCGATGCCATAGAGAATCCAGATCATACCCTTTTCGGTGGCCACTGTTTCGATGAACTGTTCACCTGTACCGAGTCCCACACATGCCAGGAAAATACAGATACCTATCTCTCGCAACATGAGGTTGGCGGATATCGTATTGTAAGTCACGAGGTTGTACTTCGGACCGAAATAACCAATCAGGATGGCTACTACCAATGGTCCACCGGTCAGTCCGAGACGCAGGTTCTCGTTGATGCCAGGGATGAAGAAAGGAATATTGGCAACGATACAACCGAGCATGATACCCAAGAAGATAGGAATCAGGTTAGGGTAGTTGAGTCGCTTCATCTGGTTACCCAATACTTTCTCTGTATGACTGATGGCGAGTTCTGTACCTACTACGGTAACACGGTCGCCCAATTGAAGTTTCAAATTTGGTGTGGCTATCAGATCGACGCCTGCACGGTTTACACGAGTGATGTTGGTACCTAAGTTAGAGCGAATCTGCATCTGTGAGATGGTCTTTCCGTTGATGCCTGGCTTGGTAATACGGATACGGCGGGTAATCAGTTCATTACCAAACTCCTCCCATGCCATATCTACTTTTTCACCACAGAGTGCGATGAGAGGCTCCTGTACCGTAGGGTGAGCCACTACATAGATGATGTCGCCCTCGTTGAGTACAGTCTGTCCGTTGACCATTTCCTTATTGCTGTCGTTGTCAGGACGGTGTATCTGCGAAATCATGAAGTCACGGTCCAAGATATGGTGTACCTCTTTCACGGTTTTACCAAAAATCATTTTGTTGGTAATCTTCACAGAGAATGTGTTGAGGGTCATAGCTTCCAGATGTCCGAATCCGCGCTTAGCCTGAGTTTCTTCTTCATTCTTGTCGATGCGGAGCGCAAATCGCAGGATGATGAAAGAGAGGATGACACCTAATACACCCATTGGATAGGCGATGGCATAGCCGGCAGCGATGGATGGAGCATCGATATGGCGCAAATCGCTGAATGCCTGTTGTGCCGCACCGAGACCTGGCGTATTGGTTACTGCTCCAGAGAGGATACCTGCCATCGAAGTGATAGAGGTGTTGGAGATAGAGTAGATGCCGAGCGTGGTGATGATGCTCAGAGCAATGACGATGATGCTGAGCAGGTTGAGACTCTTGCCACCGTTCTTGAAGGAAGAGAAGAAACTTGGTCCCACTTCCAGACCGATGGAATAAACGAAGAGTATCAGACCGAACTCTTTGAGAAAGTGGAGCAGGTGCTCATCCAGATTGAGCGAGAAATGCCCAAAGATAAGACCGATGAAGAGAATCCATGCCAAGCCAAGGGAAACACCTTTCACCTTAATCTTGCCGAGACTCAAGCCCAGTGTGATGACCAATGCAAGTATCATGACGGAATGGGCTACACCGCCTCCCCAAAGGTCAGGGAAGCCGTAAAATAGATTTCTTAAGATATCCATAACTACTTGTAAAATTGAAAATTCGAGTGCAAAGGTACTAATTTTTATTTATTTATAGTTAGGTATCGCACTTTTTTTGTAATTTTGCACGCAATTAATTCATAAAAAAGAAGAAATGACTGAAAATATCATAGACAAACGTATCGCGGTGCTGCTTTCGGGCGGAGTAGATAGCTCAGTGGTAGTATGGGAACTTGCCCAACTGGGCTTGCATCCCGACTGTTTCTATATCAAGATCGGTCCGGAAGAAAAGGAAGAGTGGGACTGCTCTTCTGAGGAGGACCTGGAAATGGCTACAGCCGTGGCTCGCAGATATGGTTGTAAACTCGAAGTGGTGGATTGTCATCAGGAATACTGGAATGAGGTTACCCGATATACAATGGAGAAGGTGAAGGCTGGATATACGCCTAACCCGGATGTGATGTGCAACAGACTCATCAAGTTCGGCGCTTTTGATCGGAAGATGGGACACAATTATGACCTCATCGCTACGGGACATTATGCCCAGACCGAAATAGATGAGAATGGGGACAAGTGGCTTGTTACCAGTCCTGACCCGGTGAAAGATCAGACCGACTTCCTGGCTCAGATAGAGAGTTGGCAACTCAAGAAGGCGATTTTCCCAATCGGTCATCATATTAAGAATGAGGTGCGTGAAATCGCAGAAAGAGAACGTCTCATCAATGCCAAGCGCAAGGACAGTCAAGGCATCTGCTTTCTCGGACAAATCAACTATAATGACTACATCCGCCGATACTTAGGTGATCAGCCAGGAGATGTCATCGAACTGGAAACGGGTAAGCGTATCGGTGAGCATAAGGGACTGTGGTATCATACCATTGGACAGCGTAAGGGACTGGGCTTCGGTGGTGGTCCTTGGTTTGTCATCAAGAAAGACGTAGAGAAGAATATCCTCTATGTGAGCCATGGCTATGACCCTCAGACTGCCTACAAGCAGGAATTCCCGTTGCATGATTTCCATTTCCTGACTCGCGAAGTGCCGATGTCACGTGTCACATTCAAGATCCGTCATACGCCAGAATATCATCCTGCTACCATCGAAAAACTGGAGGATGGCAGATGGATGATCCACTCGGATGAGGCTATTCATGGAGTGGCTCCAGGACAGTTCTGTGTGGTGTATGATGAGCATCACCACCGCTGTTATGGTTCGGGAGAAATCACGGTTTAGGACGATAAAACAAAAAATGTACGGGAAAAATTTGGTTTTCTCCTAAAAATAAGGTAATTTTGCAAACTAAAGAGAGAAAAATATATATGGAGAATATAAATAAGATAAGAAATTTCTGCATTATTGCACATATTGACCATGGTAAAAGTACCTTGGCAGACCGTTTGTTGGAGAAGACCCAGACGATTAAAATCACAGAGGGTCAGATGCTCGACGACATGGATTTGGAAAGAGAGCGCGGTATCACGATTAAGAGCCACGCCATCCAGATGGAGTATCAGGCAAAAGATGGACAATCATACATCCTCAATCTCATTGATACTCCGGGACACGTCGATTTCTCCTACGAGGTTTCTCGTTCCATCGCTGCTTGCGAGGGAGCGCTCTTGGTCGTAGATGCCACACAGGGTGTGCAGGCACAGACCATTTCCAATCTATATATGGCTATAGATCATGACCTGGAAATAATTCCGGTCATCAACAAGATAGATATGCCTTCGGCTATGCCGGAGGAGGTAGAAGATGAAATCATTGATCTCATTGGTTGCGAGCGTGAAGACATTCTTCGTGCGTCGGGTAAAACGGGCGAGGGTGTAGAAGATGTTCTTGAGGCTGTTGTCAATCGTGTTCCTCATCCAGAGGGTGATGACAAGGCGCCACTTCAGGCTTTGATCTTCGACTCCGTGTTCAATTCCTTCCGTGGTATCATCGCCTACTTCAAGATTGAGAATGGCGTCATCCGCAAGGGTGATAAGGTGAAGTTCTTCAATACGTGCATGGAATATGATGCTGATGAGATTGGAGTACTCAAGATGGACATGATTCCTCGTAAGGAATTGGGTACCGGTGAGGTGGGTTACATCATCTCTGGTATCAAGAATGCGACCGAGGTTAAGGTGGGTGATACCATTACCCATATCGCACGTCCATGCGAAAAGGCTATTGCTGGTTTCCAGGAAGTGAAGCCGATGGTCTTTGCGGGTGTTTATCCGATAGACCCGAGCGATTATGAGAACCTCCGTGCTTCGCTGGAGAAATTGCAGCTCAATGATGCTTCCCTTACCTTCTCGCCAGAGAGTTCGGTGGCCTTAGGCTTCGGTTTCCGATGCGGATTCCTCGGTCTGCTCCACATGGAGATCGTGCAGGAGCGATTAGACCGCGAGTTTAATATGGATGTCATCACCACGGTGCCTAACGTTTCCTATATGGTATATGACAAGCAGGGCGGTGAGAAAGAGGTTCACAATCCTTCGGGATTGCCTGATCCTACGATGATAGACCATATTGAGGAACCTTATATCCGTGCTACCATCATCACGGCATGTGACTATATCGGTCCTATCATGAAATTATGTCTGGATAAGCGAGGCGAACTCATCAATCAGGAATATGTGAGCGGCAACCGTGTGGAACTGCACTTCATGCTGCCTCTCGGTGAGATTGTCATCGACTTCTATGATAAACTGAAGAGTATCTCGAAGGGTTACGCTTCCTTCGACTACCATATCGACTGCTTCCGCCACTCTGATCTGGTGAAGCTCGACATCCTGCTCAATGGTGAACCAGTGGATGCCCTGAGTACGCTGACCCACCGTGACAATGCAGTGGCTTTCGGTCGCAGAATGTGCGAGAAACTGAAAGACCTGATTCCACGCCAGCAGTTTGATATTGCCATTCAGGCAGCTATCGGAGCGAAGATTGTGGCGCGTGAAACCATCAAGCAGGTACGTAAAGACGTTACTGCCAAGTGTTATGGTGGTGACGTGAGCCGTAAGCGCAAATTGTTGGAGAAGCAGAAGAAGGGTAAAAAGCGTATGAAACAGATTGGTAATGTAGAGGTGCCTCAGAAGGCTTTCCTCGCAGTACTTAAGTTAGACTAACCATACAATATTATAAATTTCCCTCATCTGTAGAGCACATATGGGGGACCAAAATAAGGAGGATTGTAGAAATGCAAGAATTTAAGAACATGCCCCTGACGCGAGATATCGCAAGAGAGCTTGCCCGTAAGTACAGTACCATGACTTACGATGAATTAGATGTGCTGGAGAGTCTGCTCGTTCCTATCAAATATGGTAAGGGCGAAAAGATTCTTCAAGAGGGTGAGGTGTGTCGAAACATTTCATATATAGAGAAAGGATTAGTACGCCAGTTCTATTTTAAGAATGGTAAGGAGGTGACCGAGCACTTGGGTGTTGATCACTCCATATTCATGTGTATCGAGAGCTTGTTTAAGGAGGAACCTACCCGTTTGCAGGTGGAGGCACTGGAACCTACATTGGTCTATGCTTTGCCGAAGGCGAAACTGGAGGCTGCTGCTATGCGCAATGTCAATATCCAGATGCTTTATCGTAAGATTCTGGAGGAGAGCTTGATTCAGTCACAGATTCATGCCGATTTGGTTCGCTTCGAGTCTGCGCCTAATCGCTACAAGCGTCTTTGCGATCTGAGTCCGCAGGTGGTACTCCGTGCTCCACTTACCTACATCGCTAATTATCTTCAGATGACACCGGAAACGTTGTCACGTATCCGTTCTGGTGTCCTTCTATAGAAGAGTGTGTCATAGTCAAATCCTATACGCACAGAAAAGTCCCACAGATTTCACAGATGTACACAGATTTATTTTTTTGGTTTCAAAAAGATCTGTGTACATCTGTGAAATCTGTGGGACTATGTGTTTTCTTGATGTTTTATTCTGCAGTATAGAGGAAGCGCTTGATACTCTTCTTAGGAGTCTTCTCAAACTCTTCGTCGTGGATGCGAATTTCGCTGATCTTGCTGTAGGCAGGAATCATGGCGTTGAGCTCCTGACGGTTCTGTTCCATAATCTCCTCCAATTCTTTTCTACCTAAGTTCAAAGACTGAGCTTCGTCGAAATCTGGATGAACCAGACCGATGAGCTTATTACCCTTCTGAACCACTACGCTTTCGCTGACGAGTGCCAGGGAGTTGAGCTTATCTTCGATTTCTTCAGGATAGATGTTCTGGCCAGATGCACCCAAGAGCATGTTCTTGCTGCGGCCTTTGATGAATACATTGCCATCTCCGTCCATCGTGCCGAGGTCGCCTGTATGATACCAGCCTTCCTTGTCGAGGGTAGTAGCAGTAGCTTCCTCGTTCTTGTAATAGCCGAGCATCACGTTAGGACCCTTTGCCAAAATCTCGCCAGGTACATTCTCTGGGTCTGGACTGTCTATCTTCACCATCATATTTCTTGCAGCTTTACCACATGAGCCTGGTACGAAGTGCTTGTAGTCCTCATAACAGATGATAGGAGCACACTCTGTAGCGCCATAACCTACGGTATATCTGAAGCCGATGCTATGTAGGAAGTTCTCCACTTCCTTGTTGAAAGCTGCACCGCCGATGATAATTTCATAGAAGTTGCCTCCAAATGCCTGAGTCACCTGGTCGCATATCTTTTCGCGTACCTTCTTGTTGATGACTGGCATGTGAAGAAGCATGCGCATGCGGTTGTTCTGTATCTTAGGGAAAACTTTCTTGCGGATAATCTTCTCGATGATCAGAGGTACAGCGATGATAACGGCTGGCTTGATGCGGCTGAACGCCTCGGCGATGATAGCCGGACTTGGGATGCGGGTGAGGAAGAAGACGTGGCAACCTGTGATAAACTCAAACAGGAACTCAAATGCCATGCCATACATGTGTGCCATCGGAAGAATGCTGATGATAGAGTCGCCTGCCTTGACCTCCTTAGGCAATACGTGCTGGGCAAAGTCGATGTTGCTCCAGAGCGCACGGTAAGGTACCATCACACCCTTGGAGAAACCGGTGGTTCCGCTGGTATAATTGATGAGCGCCATCTCCTCAGGATTCTCATCTATATAATAATGTACGTGTTCCTTACGGAAATACTTAGGGAATTTGATACCGAACATCTCGTTGAGGTGTTCACGGGCATAGGTCAACTTGTCTGTGCGGGATACCACCAGTGAATAGTCTGGAATGTAGATGATGCCCTCCAAACCTGGCATCTTGGTAGCATCTACCTGAGTAGCCACTACATCACCTACAAAGAGCAACTTGGCATCGCTGTGGTTCACGATGTTGTGAATCTGGTCTGGCATGAACTCATGCAGGATAGGTACTGCAGTAGCACCATAGGTGAGGGTAGCAAGAAATGCTACAGCCCAGTTGGCACTATTGCGACCGCAGAGGGCAATCTTGTCACCCTTTACCACGCCTGAGTTTTCAAACATGATGTGTAATTTCTCGATTTTGCGAGCTACATCGTGATACTGCAAGGTTACTCCCTTGTAATCTGTTAGTGCATCCATATCCCAATGGTCTATGATGCTTTTCTGGATAAGTGCGTTAAAGCTAGGTATTTCCATACTCTTCTTGCTTTTACTATATCTATTTCAGCATGCTCCGTGGCTCCTTTCGCAAAAGGATTAGATAGCATCCTGGTATAGATATCGTTTAATTGATTTCTTTGCTGTTTTCTCGAATTCCTGGTCGTGCAACTGAATGCGCGACAACTTGGCAAATGTTGGTATTTGTTCGTTCAGTTCCTTGCGGTTCTGTTCCATAATGTTCTCTAAATCTTCCTGGGTGAATCCCAACGTGTTAGCTTCGTCCATGTCTGGATGTACAAGACCTACAAGTTTGTCTCCCTTCTGGAGCACGATGCTTTCATTCACCATAGCCATTGAGTTGAGTTTGTCCTCAATCTCTTCTGGATAAATGTTCTGTCCGTTAGGACCTAAAAGCATATTCTTGCTGCGGCCCTTGACGTAGAAATGTCCATCCTCGCTCATCGTGGCAAGGTCGCCGGTATGAAACCATCCGTCCTGGTCAATCACTGCATCTGTTGCCTCCTGGTTCTTGTAGTATCCCTGCATCACACAGATTCCCTTGCATACCAGTTCGCCCGGTACATTTTGCGGATCCTTGCTGAGCACCTTTACATCCAGGTGGTTCACGCTCACACCACAACTGCCCGGCATATATTCTTCTGTATTGGCAAAGGTGATGAATGGAGCGGTCTCGGTGGTTCCGTAACCCATGGCGATAGGGAAGCCGATGTTGATGAGGAAACTCTCAATCTCCTTGTTGAGCGGTGCACCGCCCACGACCACCTGACAAGCTTTGCCGCCAAACTCAGACAATACAAAATCGCGGATTTTCTCCTTGATGCGCTTGTTGATTACTGGCATGTTCATCAGCAATCTCACACGGTTGGTCTGTATCAATGGGAATACATGCTTTCTGATAATCTTCTCAATCACCAATGGTACAGCGAAGATGATCTCCGGCTTCACTTCCTTGAAAGCCTCTGCGATGAGGGTAGGACTTGGTACACGGGTAAGGAAATAGATATGATGACCTTCTACCATACTGAAGATGACGTCTGCCATCAGTCCGTACATGTGTGCCATAGGCAGTGATACCAGGAAGTTGCAGTTTTTGCTGAGTCTTGGTGCAATGACCTTCAACATATAGTCCAGGTTACCCCAGAGTGCACGATAAGGAATCATCACACCCTTCGAAAAGCCTGTAGTACCGCTGGTATAGTTGATCATCGCCAATTCCTCTGGCTCATCAACGTGGTATTTCACATGCTCAGGACGGAAATACTTCGGATATTTATGACCGAAGATGGCATTGAGATTCTCGCGGGCATAGGTCAGTTTCTCTGAACGTGACAGGACGAGCGAGAAATCGGGTAAGTAGATGACACCCTCAAGAGAAGGCATTTCATCAGTATTGATTTCCGTTGCTACAACATCGCCTACGAAAAGCAACTTACTCTCGCTGTGATTGACGATATTGTGAATCTGCTCTGGTTTAAATTCGTTTTGAATGGGTACGACTACTGCGCCGTAGGTAACAATCGCCAGGAAAGCTGCTGCCCACTGACTGCTGTTTCTACCGCAGACGGCTATTTTGTCGCCTTTCTTCACACCGCTGTTCTCAAACAGGATGTGAAGCTTCTCTATCTTTCTTGCAACATCATGATATTGTAATGTAGCGCCCTTGTAATCAGTCAGTGCGTCCAATTGCCAATTCTTGATGATGCTCTTCTCTATGTACGAGTTAAAACTAGGTATTGCATTCATTGCACAATTATCAAAATTTTGTGCAAAGATACCATAATTTCTGCACAGTACAAAAAAAAATGTGCACAAATTTCCAAAACGGATAAAAAAAGTGTAGTTTTATTCCATAATTGCCCTCATTTTAATAAATAATACAAGCAAATGAGAGTAATTATGGAATATCTGATGTTTTTTCTTACTCATATCTCATGCTCTTGGCTGGATGGATATGGGAAATCAAATAGCTTGGAGCTACCAGCATGAAGACGCAGATCAGGAGGGTAGCGGCATTGAGTGCTACGATGAACAGCCAGTTGAATTCCACTGGTACCGTACTGACATAGTAGGTCTGGGCATCCAACTTGATGAGTCCGGTATGTTTCTGGATGGCCAAAATAGACAATGCTATTAGGTTTCCGAAAACAAGGCCCTTGCTGATGATAAACACGGCAAACCAGAGGAAGGTATGGCGGATCGTTTTGTTGCGGGCGCCCAATGCCTTCATCACGCCTATCATGGAAGTGCGCTCTAAGATGATAATCAGCAATCCACTGATCATTGTGACACCTGCTACGGCTAACATCAGACCTAAGATTACCCATACATTCAGATCCATCAGGTCGAGCCACTGGAATATCTGTGGGTTCAGATCCTTGATGGTTCCGCTACTGTAGGTTTCTCCATAACGGTCCACGGTGCGGTTGACGTTCTTCACATAGTAGTCTTCTGTTGTCTGTAACTGGTTGAAGTCTTTGACGGTAATCTCGGCGCCACTTGCCTGGTCTTCTTCCCATCCGTTGAGCTTCACGGCAGTATAGAGGTCGGTATAGACCATGATTTCGTCGAACTTCTTCAGATTGGTCTGATAAATGCCTGAGATGGTAAACCGTCTGGTTCTCACGCCGTTATTGTCGATGAAATAGGCGAAGATGCGCTGTCCGGTCTTCAGTCCCAACTTATCTGCCATCAACTGGGAGACGAGAATCTGGTTGTGGCTTGCTTTGTCATCAAACTTAGGAATGCTTCCTTCCACCATGTTCTGGTGGATGAACGTAGAGTCGAATTCCGGTCCTACACCTTTGAATCCAACGCCTAAGAAGTCATTGTCAGTTTTCAGAATACCCTCTTTCATGGCAAATCGCTGTATGTGTTTCACGCCCGGTGCCTTCTTGAGGACTGTCATCATCGAGTCGTCCATCACCACAGGGTATTGGTTCATCTGCTGGAGGGTCATGAAGTCAGCCACCTGAATATGGCTGCCGAAACCGATCACCTTGTCGCGGATGGTATGTTTGAAGCCTAATACCACACATACAGAGACAATCATCACAGCCAACCCGATGGCAACACCAGCTGTGGCAATATGAATAGCAGGGCGAGAAACTTTACGTTTGTCGCCCTGTTCACTATATAATCTCTTTGCTATAAATAGAGGAAAATTCATCTATATTTTGTACTTTAATATTTTGTACTTTGAATTTTGAATTTTATGATTAGTAAAGCTATTGAATTCTTCACTCTTCATTCTTCACTTTCTTAAAGTCCTTCATCTTCTACTCTTCCTGGATAAGCCTCCAAAGCTTTTGCCAAGACGAGGAGAGCACGCTCCAAGTCGTGCTTCTTCAGCACATAAGCCATACGTACCTGGTTGCGACCTGCTCCCGGAGTGGTATAGAAACCAGAGGCTGGGGCCATCATCACGGTCTCGCCCTCGTATTCAAATTCCTCAAGACACCAGCGACAGAACTTGTCAGAATCATCGATAGGCAACTTGGCTACGGTATAGAAGGCTCCCATTGGGATAGGAGAATAGACACCAGGAATGCGGTTGAGTCCATCAATCAGGCACTTACGGCGCTCTACGTACTCATCATAGACATCGCGATAATACTCCTCTGGTGCATCAAGAGATGCTTCTGCCACAATCTGACCAATCAGTGGAGGAGAGAGACGGGCCTGACAGAATTTCATCACGGCCTTGCGAATCTCTGCATTCTTGGTAATCAAGGCACCAACACGGATACCACACTCGCTGTAACGCTTGGATACAGAGTCGATGAGCACGGTGTTCTGTTCGATACCCTCCAAGTGCATGGCACTGATGTAAGGACTACCGGTATAGATGTATTCGCGGTAAACCTCATCAGAGAAGAGATAGAGATCATACTTCTTTACGAGGTCGCGAATCTGGTTCATCTCACGTCGGGTATAGAGGTAACCGGTTGGGTTGTTTGGGTTGCAGATCAGAATGGCACGGGTGCGCTCATTGATGAGTTCCTCAAACTTCTCCACCTTAGGCAAGGAGAAACCTTCCTCGATGGTGGTGGCGATGGTGCGAATCTTGGCACCCGCAGAGATGGCAAATGCCATATAGTTGGCGTAAGCTGGTTCTGGCACGATAATCTCGTCGCCTGGGTTCAGGCAGCTCATGAATGAGAAGAGCACAGCCTCAGAACCTCCCGATGTAATGATGATATCATCGGCAGTTACGTTGATATTGAATTTCTTGTAGTAATCCACTAACTTCTCTCTATAGCTCAGGTAACCCTGGCTTGGAGAATATTCCAGGATGGTACGGTCTATGTGCTTCAATGCATCCAGACCGCATTGAGGTGTAGGAAGGTCAGGCTGACCGATGTTGAGGTGATACACCTTAACCCCACGTTTTTTTGCTGCGGCAGCCAAAGGAGCCAACTTTCTGATTGGTGACTCTGGCATTTCGATACCGCGTACTGAAATTTCAGGCATCTTATTTCTTTCTTTTATGAACTTTTGATATGTGAAATTCGCCTTATCTTCCATCGGATGATGTTGGCATTTCTACATTTGGATGCAAAGGTAATCAATTTCGGCGAAAATGGAGAAAGATAGCTAAAGATTTTTAGTTTTTTCATAAAAAACGCTTATGAATCTTGCTTATTTGTTTTCTTTTTTATAACTTTGCATTGTTTTTTCCGTATTAACGGGATTTATAATGTTATATAAATAGTAAGGTATATTATGAGATCAAGAACAGGTACTTGGTTTACTACCAAGGTAAAATATCAGAAGACTCAGGAAGATGGTACCGAGAAAGTGGTATCTGAAACCTATGTAGTGGATGCGTTGAGTTTTACAGAGGCTGAAAGCAGTATCATCGATGAGATGTCTGTCTATGTAAGCGGTGAATTTCACGTTTCCGGCATCACCAAGTCTGCCTTCGGTGAGATTTTCTTCAGCGATGTGGATGATGATGACAAATGGTATAGAGCTAAACTCCAGTTTATCACCATTGATGATAAGAGTGATAAGGAAAAGCGTACCAACGTGGTTTACCTCGTACAGGCTAAGTCGCTTGCTCGTGCCTTGAGATACATCGATGAGGTGATGGGCAAGACGATGATTGATTACGATACAATCGGTATCAACGAGACTCCTATCATGGATGTCTTTGAACATCAGGCTACTTCTGAGAAAAAAGAGGAGAAGAATGATGTTCCTGAATACGAACAGGAGAATAAGTAAATGGAATATGACGTAAAGGGAAATCTCCGGGAAGTTCTCGGACACTTGCCTGAAGGCGTTCGCCTCGTTGCCATCAGCAAGTTTCATCCCAACGAATATATCGAGGCTGCTTATGAAGAGGGACAGCGTGTCTTTGGTGAAAGCCATGAACAGGAACTGGCCCGTAAGGTGGAATCGCTGCCTAAGGATATTGAGTGGCATTTCATCGGTCATCTTCAAACCAATAAGGTGAAGTACATTGCTCCTTATATCGCTATGATTGAGGCTGTGGATAGCCTGAAACTGCTGAAGGAAATCAACAAGCAGGCTGCCAAACACGATCGGGTGATAAAGGTGTTGCTTGAACTGCATATCGCTGCGGAGGAAACTAAGTATGGCTTAACGCTCGATGCCTGCCGCCAACTCTTGGAGAAAGGTGAGTGGAAAGAGATGAAGAACGTGCAGATTTGCGGTCTGATGATGATGGCATCTCATGTCGATGACCAGCATCAGATTGCCAGCGAGTTTGATACGGCTGCTCGTTTCTTTGATGAGGTGAAGGCTAAGTACTTCGCTGATTGTCCTGCATTCTGCGAGCGAAGCTGGGGAATGAGCCACGACTACCAGTTGGCTGTCCAGCATGGCTCTACGATGGTTCGCGTCGGAACTACAATCTTTGGTCCGAGAGTATATTAGGCTTATCTCATGGGTTTCCCCTAAAGCTGGAATGCTACGGCATTAGCCAATGGACGTAAGGTCAAATCCGTGAAAATCCGTGAGTAATCCGTGGAGCAAGAATGTTCCGATAACTCTGCGTTATCCGATGAAAAAAATCCGATGAAAAGAATATGAAGAAACGAAAAAGAGGGTGTGTCATAATCCATGACACACCCTCTTTTTTGTATTAGTTGAATATGTATCTTACAGAGAACTGGATAGAATAGGTAGAACTGAAACTTGTCAAATTGGTATAAGTCTTGTCCAAGATGTTCTTTCCATTCTTCTGGAAGTTGAATGCTTTTGTCTTTGAGTCGTACTTCAACAACTGCATGTTGTTTACGCTCTTGTAGAGACCCCAACTGTTGTGGAGCAGATTAGCCAGGTTCTTGATATCAACACCAAACTGCAGGGTGTTCTTCTGACCGGCTACCTTAAGGTAGAAGTTCTGGTTGAACTTGAAATCCAACTGATGGTGCCATGGCATGATAGCGCCACCACGCTCTGTATATCTGCCCTTGCGATTCTTCAGATAAGAATCCTGGTTGATGTAAGCCCAGAAATCATCACGCTGGTCATCTGCACTGTAGGTCACGTTATCATTTTTATCCTTTACATCTGCAAAGTTCCAATCGTCGAGGTCACGACGTGAAGCAGGAACGTACAACAGACCGTTTGAACCATAGTCGTTTACTACGTTTGAAGATAAGATGTAAGAGTAGCGTGCACAGCTATAACCACCGGCATAACCCAAGTTCATACCCTCGTAGATCAGACCCACCTCTGTACCGAAGTGCTTAGCGTAGTCTTTCTTGTAAGAAGCAGAAACGATCACACGATGAGGAGCTACGTATGTACCCAAACCAGTTTCCTTATCATTATTGCCGTTGATAGAATAACGGTTGTTGTAGTATGCAGAAGAAACCTGGTCGCCTACACCGTCACCATAAGAGCGAGCTCTTGAGTGAGTATAGGATGCAGAGATGTTGAGACCGAAGTCAAATCTCTTGGCAAGCGATGTGGTGATAGAGTAGTAATATGCCTTATGACCTGCATTGGTAATCATGTAAGGGTTGTTACCATTTCCGCTGGCTGTGTAGTAACGGCGGGTATCACCAGGAGCCAAAGTGACGGTTGATTCACCATCCCAAGAGTAGTTCAGGTTGGTCACAGTGGCTGGGTTGAATTCACGGCTGTAGATACCTTCTACAGAGAAATCAATACCGCCAGGCAACTTCGCGTCGATAGCCAAAGAACTCTTCCATGTTGCGTTCATCTTCAAATCCTTGTCGATGATGGTAGGAGTAGAAGGAGCTGGTGCATTCTCGCGACTTGCAGAGAGGGCGAGGTCCTTCAACTGGTCTGCACGGTTTACATGGAAATTAGGCTGACCGTATGCTGCTTCATTTGCTTTATTATAATAATAGGTGTATTGACCGCAACCGGCATTACCCACTGCAGATACGAGCCATACGAATGGCAAACGACCTACGAAGTAACCGGTACCACCACGGAGCACGAGCTTCTGGTCGCCAAGAATATCCCAATTGAAACCTACACGAGGTGAAACGGTAATCTTTGCATCTGGCAACTGGTCTGTATTGTAGCTATAATACTTGCCGTCGTTGGCTCTGTACTTCAATGCACCGAAAGCTGCATTGTAGTTGTTCTTCAACTCAGGATAGATAGGCAACTCGAAACGCAAACCTGCGGTCAGGCGGAAACGGTCTGAGAAGTTAATCTGGTCCTGAACGTAAGCAGAGAACTGGTTGTATTTCATCTTAGCCAAGAACTGGTCGCTGCCATCCATAGGGAAGGTGATACCGTATGCTGCTGGTTTTCCACCTGCCATGAAATTTTCTGGAGAAGAATATACATAGTAACCTGCAGAAGCGGCACCGAATCCATTGGTAGCCTCGTTGGTCTCATACTGCACACCAGCGATGAAATTCTGGATACCTACTGCCCATGTTGCTTCATCGGTAGCCACGAAGGTCTTTACCTGACGGAGGTTACCCTCTGTGAATGGGTCTGGACCCAAGCCCATGTAAAATGCACCATCCTTCAAAATATCTACTGTTGGGAACATACCTCCAAGATATGTACGAGGCTCATCCTGATAAGAATATGTCAAGCGAAGGGTATTGTTCCATCCACCCCACTTAGAGTTCCATTCACCTGCTACAGAGGTAAAGTTCTTTTCCTGATAGTAACGGGCACTCTCGAAATAAAGACCTGAGTTGGCTGTACGGCCAGACTGTGACTTTCCGCCTGTGATGGCGATGCCATCAGATGTTCCTCCAGGATAAATCTCTGTATCCTTGAATGGAGTGGTTGAACTGGAAGGACTGTTGGAATCCTTGTCATGGCTTCTGGAGAAACGGAGGTTCACCTTATTAAACTTGTTGATGTTCCAGTCTAAGCGAGCCAGGAACTTGTAAGAAGGTGTGTCGAGAGAATAACCCTGGTAGCGACCTGGGTTATAACCATATTTGCTCTGGAGGAACTGGAGCATATTGTCCATGTCGCTCTGCAAAGGACGGTGTACGGTACCTGAGTTTGGCTTCCATGCGTCGGTTGCACTCATTCGGGCTGTACCTGAAGGACCGGCTGAGATGTTTGCCTGATACTCACCATTCGCAAAGAAGAAGAGTTTGTCCTTAATGATAGGACCTCCAAAACTGGCTCCCCATGTGGTAGAGTGAGACTGGAGACGGTTCAACTGGTAGTCGGAAACCTTGTCGCCACGGAGATGAGAGTTGGTGGTGTACATATAGGCTGTACCCTTAAACTGATTGGTACCTCTCTTGGTAACTGCACTGATGGCACCTCCTGTAAATCCGCTCAGACGTACATCGTATGGAGAGGAAGATACGGATACCTGATCCAATGCATCCAGAGAGATTGGTGAACCGTTACCAGGAAGGTTGCCGCCGATACCGAAAGCATTGTTGAATGCAGCACCATCGACAGTCACGTAACTCTGGCGGTAATTACCACCACCCACAGCAAAACCGCTGCCAATCTGGGCGCCCTGTGGAGTCAACTTCAAGATGTCGTTCATGCTACGACTCACGGTAGGGATGCTCTCAATCTGTCCTGCGTTGATACTGGTAGTAGCACCAGCGCGGTCTGTACGCATGTTGTTGTTGCGGGATGCAGATACCACTACCTCCTCCAGCAACTCAGCGCTCTCTTTCAGCGTTTCATCCAATACGGTGTTTTGGCCCAAAGGCAAGTTCACACCTTTCAAAACCTTAGAAGAGTAGCCGATGTAGGAAACTTCCACTTTGTAAGGACCACCAGGCTGCAAACCCTGGATAGAGTAGCGGCCATTGGCATTGGTGGTTGCTCCATAAACGGTACCGGAAGGTTCGTGGGTTACTTTGATGGTAGCACCAATGACGTCCTCATTGTTGGCAGTAATCTTACCACTCAGACTTGATGTGGTAATCTGAGCCATTGCCTGTGATACAAAGAAAATCAGCAAGGCAAAGAGTAAATGCAATTTTTTTTGCATACCTTATAAATAATTAGTTAATAATGTTTTGGGGCTAAAATTTCTGTTGGTTTTAACCTCCATTTTCAAATATGCTGCAAATTTATATAATTTTTTCCGTATTCTTGTTAAGAAAATGTGAAAAAATCACCTCAATTCCTAAAATACACACTTTTGTCACCATTTTACGACATTTTATACTCCTTTTCTATTTCCTCTTTTTTTCTCTTCTTTTCCCTTTTTTCTGCATATTTAGCATAATTATGCAACAAATTCATATAAAAAATCAAAAATTACTGGCAAAATGATAAATAATTCAAGAAAAATACTACGATATGAAAAATATTTCGTATTTTTGCAAACAGTTTAGTTATAATAGTGAATAAATTGCATAGTTTAATTTAAATATAGTGAATAAGATGATACTGGACATTGACATGCTGAGAAGCTTCTATGCTTCGTATTCTGAAAGTGTAGCTCAGGCTAAAGCTACGGTAAAACGACCTCTTACTTATGCCGAGAAGGTGCTTTTCGCTCACCTTTTCGACCCCACACAATTGCGCCCTTATAAAAGAGGTGTAGAATATGTTGATTTCCGACCTAATCGTGTGGCAATGCAGGATGCAACGGCTCAGATGGCTCTTCTTCAGTTCATGAATGCGGGTAAGGACAAAGTGGCCGTACCTGCCTCTGTTCATTGTGATCACTTGATTCGTGCGGATGTGGGTGTTGCACAAGACCTGCCTGAGGCTTGCAAGACCAATAAGGAGGTTTATGACTTCTTGAAATCTGTTTCTCAGAAATACCATATCGGTTTTTGGGGTCCGGGTGCTGGTATCATCCATCAAGTGGTACTCGAAAACTATGCCTTCCCTGGTGGTATGATGGTGGGTACTGATTCGCACACGCCTAATGCCGGTGGACTCGGAATGGTGGCTGTTGGTGTTGGTGGTGCTGATGCGGTAGATGTTCTTACCGGTCAGCCTTGGGAACTCAAGATGCCTCGTCTCATCGGTGTTCATCTTACTGGTAAACTTTCGGGTTGGGCTACTCCTAAGGATGTGATCCTCGAAATTCTCGGTATTCTTACCGTGAAGGGTGGTACCAATGCCATTCTCGAATACTTCGGTGATGGTCTTGACAGTATTTCTACGACAGGTAAGGCTACGATCTGTAATATGGGTGCAGAACTGGGTGCTACTTGTTCTATCTTCCCATTCGATGGAAATGCGGATGAGTATCTCCGTAAGACAGGTAGAGAGGAGATTGCTTCTCTTGCCCAGCAGAATGCGGCTGAACTCCGTGCTGATGATGAGGTGCTTGCCAATCCGTCTGCTTTCTATGATCAGATTGTGGAAATCGACCTCTCTAAGGTGGAACCTCATCTCAATGGTCCGTTTACGCCAGATGCGGCTACTCCTATCTCTCACATGAAGGCGAAAGGTCCTGCCAATGACTATCCGATGGTGGTTGAAGTGGGATTGGTGGGCAGTTGTACCAACTCTTCTTACCAGGATCTCGCCCGTGCTGCCAGTGTGGCTCGTCAGGCTTACGAGAAGGGTATTCAGGTGAAAGGTCAGTTGATTATCAACCCGGGTTCTGAACAGATTCGCTATACCGCTGAGCGTGACGGTATCCTCGATGATTTCAAGAAGATCGGTGCACTGATCATGACCAATGCCTGTGGTCCATGTATCGGACAGTGGAAGCGCCATACGGATGACAATACGCGCAAGAATGCCATTGTTACTTCTTTCAATAGAAACTTCCGCCGTCGTGCTGATGGCAACCCTAATACTTACGCCTTTATCGGTAGCCCTGAATTGACGGTGGCACTTACCATCGCCGGTCGTCTCGACTTTAATCCTGCTACGGATACCTTATTAGATAAGAATGGCAACAGCGTGATGCTCGATGCTCCTACCGGTTTTACTTTCCCTCCTAAGGGGTTTGCCGTTGAAGATAAGGGCTTTATTGCTCCAAGCGAGGAAAATGCCAACGTTGAGGTGGTGATTGCTCCGGATAGCAACCGACTTCAGAAACTCGCTCCGTTTGCTGCCTGGGATGGGAAGGATCTGATTGACATGCCGCTGCTGATCAAGACAGAGGGTAAGTGTACAACAGACCATATCTCTATGGCAGGTCCTTGGTTGAAGTTCCGTGGTCATCTGCAGAATATCTCTGACAACCTCCTGATGGGTGCCGTGAATGCTTTCAATGGTGAGAGCAACAAGGTGAAAAACCAGTTGGATGGCAAATACGTGGAGGTTTCTACTGCTGCCAAGGCTTATAAAGCGCAGAATATCAGCAGCATCGTAGTGGCAGAAGACAACTATGGTGAGGGTTCTTCTCGTGAACATGCAGCGATGGAACCTCGATTCCTCAATGTGAAGGTGATTCTCGCCAAGAGTTTCGCCCGTATCCACGAGACCAATCTGAAAAAGCAGGGTATGCTTGCGCTTACTTTCTGCAACAAGGATGATTATAATAAGGTACAGGAAGACGACCGTATCTCTTTGACTGGTCTCAAGGAGTTTGCACCAGGCAGTCACCTTACCGTCACCCTTAAGCACAAGGATGGCTCTGAGGATAGCTTCGAGGTAGAACATACCTATAATGATACGCAAATCGCATGGTTTAAGGCTGGTAGTGCCTTGAATTTTGCAGCGCAGAAATAACATTCTAATTTGGATAATTATGAACAAGGAATATTTGATATATAAATTAAGTGATGAGGTTAAAAACTCATGCAAGATTGACAAGGAGGCATTCACCAAATTCAATGTGAAGCGTGGTCTTCGCAATGAGGATGGTTCGGGTGTGCTCGTCGGTTTGACTAATATCGGTAATGTAGTGGGTTATGAGCGTGATGAGGAAGGTAAATTGAAACCTACCGAGGGTAAACTCTACTATCGTGGCTACGAATTGGACGACCTTGTAACTCCTCTTCTCAAGGAGAAGCGATTCGGTTTTGAGGAGGTGGCTTTCCTCTTGCTCTCCGGTCAGTTGCCTGACAAGGAGGAACTGGAGGCATTCAAGGAACTCATTAACGACAATATGCCGCTCGATCACCGTACCATCACGCATATCATTGAGTTGGAGGGTAGCAATATCATGAATATCCTTGCTCGTTGTGTGCTCGAAATGTACACCTTCGATCCAAATCCTGATGATATCAGTCGTGACAACCTGATGCGCCAGAGCGTGGAGTTGATAGCTAAGTTCCCTACAATCATCGCATACGCATACAATATCTATCGTCACTCTGTACAGGGCAGAAGTCTGCATATCCGTCATCCACGTGAGAACCTCTCTATTGCAGAGAATTTCCTCTATATGATGAAGCATGAGAATTATTCTGAATTGGATGCGCGTATGCTCGACTTGCTCCTGATTATTCAGGCTGAGCATGGTGGTGGTAACAACTCTACCTTCACCGTACGTGTTACTTCTTCTACCCGTACGGATACCTACAGCTCTATTGCTGCCGGTATCGGTAGTTTGAAGGGCCCTCTTCATGGTGGTGCCAATATCAAGGTTATCAACATGTTCCATCACCTGAAGGAAGCAATCAAGGATTGGACGAATGTCAGCGAACTTGATATTTACTTGAAACGAATGCTCAACAAAGAGGCTTATGACAAGACCGGTCTGATCTATGGTATCGGTCATGCTGTCTATACCTTGAGCGACCCACGTGCAGTGGAACTGAAGCGTCTGGCAGGTGAGTTGGCTAAGGAAAAGGGTAGAGAGGATGAGTATAATTTCCTGAAACTCATCGAACAGGAAGGTATCAAGTGCTTGCAGGAACATCGTGGTGGTAGCAAGCCAGCTTGTGCCAACCTCGACTTCTATAGCGGTTTCATCTATGAGATGATTGGTTTGCCACAGGAAATCTATACACCAATCTTCGCCATGGCACGTATCGTGGGTTGGACAGCCCATCGTATTGAGGAACTGAACTTCGAAGGTCGCCGTATCATCCGTCCTGCTTATAAGAATATTTTGGGAGAGTTGGATTATACGCCGCTCATGGACAGATAAAACAATAATTTATCTCGCAAGAAAAGTTTTTGCACGCTTTTCTTGCGAGATTTCTTCATTTTTAGTACCTTTGCACCCATATTTCAAACATTAACATAGAATTTATACTCTTATGGGAGGCATATTCGGAACGATTTCCAAGAAAAGTTGTGTCGCAGACCTTTTCTACGGCACTGATTACAACTCACATCTCGGCACACGCCGAGGCGGTTTGGCAACCTACAGTCAGGATAAAGGCTTCGTGCGCTCTATCCACAACCTCGAAAGCTCTTATTTCCGAACCAAGTTTGAACCTTCATTAGATAAGTTTGAAGGGGCTACTTCTGGTATTGGAGTAATCAGCGATACGGATGCACAACCGCTCATCATGAACTCTCATCTTGGCCGATTTGCCATCTGTACAGTGGCAAAGATTGCCAATAAGGATGAACTTACCCAACATTTGCTGGAGAAGAACATGCACTTTGCTGAGATGTCTTCCGGCAGTACCAATCCTACCGAACTTGTAGCTTTGCTCATCATTCAGGGCAAGACTTTCAAAGAGGGTATCGAGAATGTATATCATCACATCAAGGGCTCTTGTACGATGATGATTCTCACCGAGGATGGTATCATCTGTGCCCGTGACAGTTGGGGACGCACGCCGCTCATTATCGGCAAGAAGGATGGTGCCCATGCTGCTTCCAGCGAATCTACCTCTTTCCCTAATCTCGACTATGAGACTGAATATGAGGTGGGCCCGGGTGAGATTGTGAAGATTACTGCTGATGGGCTTGAGCAGATGAGACCTGCCAATAAGAAGATGCAGATCTGTTCTTTCCTGTGGGTTTATTATGGTTTCCCTACTTCTACCTACGAGGGACGTAATGTGGAGGATGTGCGCTTTACCAATGGCTGCAACCTCGCCAAGACCGACGATGTGGAGGTGGATTGCTGTAGTGGTATTCCTGATTCGGGTACGGGTATGGCTATGGGTTATGCTGCGGGTAAGGGTGTGCCTTATCAGCGTTGTATTGCCAAATATACACCTACTTGGCCTCGTTCGTTTACTCCAAGCAACCAGAGTATGCGCTCTTTGGTAGCTAAGATGAAACTGATACCTAACAAGGCGATGCTCAAAGGCAAGCGAGTTCTTTTCTGTGATGACAGTATCGTAAGAGGTACCCAGTTGCGTGATAATGTGAAGGTTCTTTTCGATCAGGCTGGTTTGAAGGAATGCCACATGCGAATCGCTTGTCCTCCATTGGTTTATGGTTGTCCATTTATCAATTTCACTTCTTCCAAGAGCGACATGGAATTGATTACTCGTCGTATCATCGAGAAGTTTGAAGGCGATGCCAATAAGAATCTTGAAAAGTACGCTACTACGGGTTCTCCTGAATATCAGAGAATGGTGGACGAGATTGCACGTCAACTCGGTTTGACTACTTTGAAGTTCAATACCATCGAACAGTTGATAGAGGCAATCGGCTTACCGAAATGCCAGGTCTGCACCCATTGCTTTGATGGCAGCAGCGACTATACCCTGCATGAATTTGCAGATGAAGAATAAAAAAATGAGGGTGTGTCATAAAACCATGACACACCCTCATTTGCTGATTGGGTGTTTGCCTTCCTTATTTCTGTTTCCGTAGAATAATCAGGGTTACACCGGCAAGAATAGCTACGATACCGAGCGCAAGTTGCAGGGTAAAGGATTCTCCAAAAATACAGACGCCAATCACGACAGCGGTAACGGGTTCCAAGGCTCCCATGATGGCAGCAGGGGTACTGCCGATGAGATTGATGGAAATCGTCATGAAGAAGAGCGAGAGTACCGTTGGCAAAAGAGCGAGTTGGGCTGCAAAGAGCCACTGCTTCGGTGTTTCCAACATTTGGAAACTTTCACCCGAAATCCACGTGAAGAGGGCAACGGTAATCAGACCGAATACCAATATCCAGAAGGTGAATTTGACATTCGACATGGTGTTGTTCTTCCACTGGTTGATGGAGATGATATATACGGCATAGAGCAGGGAGGAGGCCATCACAAGGGCAAAACCCGCTGTGCTCAACTTGGCGTTTCCGTCTCCCTGATAAAGGAGTCCGACGCCCGAAACGGCGAGAAGAATGGCAAGGGTACTGGTCCAGGTGACCTTCTCATGGAAAAAGGCGGTCATCAGGATTGCAGTCATAATCGGATAGACAAAAAGCAGGGTACTTGCGATTCCTGCTGCCATATAATGGAAACTGACATAGAGCGTAGTGGAAGAGAGGGCGAAGAAACTGCCTAAACATGCCAGACGGATGGCATGCCCCCACTTGATGGCGAAACTTTCACGGCGTACCAGTAAGACGATGGCAAACATGGCTACTGCTAAAAGATAGCGATAGGTCAGGACGGAACCGGAAGAGAATCCGTCTCGGTAGAGTTCTAAGGTACCCAATGGGTTGGTGCCATAACAAACGGCGGCAATGATGCCCGCCAGAAAACCTTTTACTTGATTACTGTTCACTTTTTTGTTTTTTATATTGATGATTCGTTTTGGGCTGCAAAGGTACTCATTATTTTGATAAAAAACGCTTTTATTCCAGCATTTTTCCTTTTTTTGTATTTTTCTCTTTGTGCTTCGGGTGAAAAGTTGTACTTTTGCCCAAAAATATCGGTTTTTTCATTGAAACCGATGATGGTTTAAAGATAAAAAGTTGTATTATGGAACCCATTCGTAAAATCGAAAAGGTGAGCCTGAGAAATCTCCACATGGAGGATTATGACCAGCTCGCTAAATCTTTCAAGCGTATCTACGCTGATTCTGACGTGTTCTGGACACGTGAGCAAATCAAGAAACTCATTACCATCTTTCCTGAAGGTCAGGTTGTCATCATCGTGGATGATAAGATTGTAGGATGTGCCCTGTCTATCATCGTCAATTATAATATGGTGAAGGGTGATCATACCTATGCGCAGGTGACAGGTAATGAAACCTTCAATACACATGATCCTAATGGTAATATTCTCTATGGTATTGAGGTGTTTATCCACCCTGATTATCGTGGCTTGCGATTGGCACGTCGTATGTACGAGTATCGCAAGGAATTGTGCGAGAAGTTGAATCTGAAGGCGATCATGTTTGGTGGTCGTATTCCTAACTATCATAAGTATGCAGACCAGATGCGTCCGAAGGAGTACATCGAGAAGGTGCGCTCCCGTGAAATCTACGACCCGGTACTCACGTTCCAGTTGAGCAATGATTTCCATGTCCGTCGTGTCATCCGCAATTATCTGCCAAGTGATGAGGAGAGTGAACACTGCGCCACTTTGTTGCAGTGGGATAATATCTATTACCAGCCACCAACGGATAGTTTTGTAGATAGAAAACCTACGGTGCGCATCGGATTGGTTCAGTGGCAGATGCGTCCTTATGCTTCTGTGGATGATCTCTTTGAACAGGTGGAGTTCTTCGTGGATTCCGTGTCTGACTATAAGAGTGATTTCATCCTTTTCCCAGAATACTTTAATGCTCCGCTGATGGCGAAGTTTAATAACATGGGTGAAGCTCAGAGTATTCGAGAAATGGCTCAATATACGGAACAAATTCGTGACCGTTTCCGTGAATTGGCTATCAGCTATAACATCAATATCATCACGGGTTCCATGCCACTGGTAAAGGAAGACGGGGCACTTTATAATGTGGGTTTCCTCTGCCGCAGGGATGGTAGCGTGGATATGTATGAGAAGATTCACGTGACTCCTGATGAACAGAAATGCTGGGGATTGACAGGCGGTAGCAATATCCAGACTTTTGATACCGACTGTGGCAAGATTGGTATTGTCATCTGCTATGATGTGGAGTTCCCTGAACTCTCCCGTCTGATGGCACAGGATGGTATGCAGATACTCTTTGTACCATTTATGACCGATACACAGAATGCCTACTCTCGTGTGAGAGTTTGTGCACAGGCGCGTGCTATCGAGAATGAGTGTTATGTGGCGATTGCAGGTAGTGTGGGCAACTTGCCTCGTGTGCATAATATGGATATCCAGTATGCGCAGAGTGCCGTATTTACACCATGTGATTTTGCCTTCCCTAATGATGGTAAGCGCTCGGAGGCGACACCGAATACGGAAATGATCCTGATTTCGGATGTGGATTTGAATCTTCTCAATGAGTTGCATACGTATGGTGCTGTTCGCAATATGCGCGACAGACGCAAGGATCTTTATGAATTGAAAAAGAAATAATGTACAAGATAGAGATATCGGAGCGGACGCTCCATTTCAAGGTGCCGGCAGGAACATCAAGAGGCGTTTATACCACCCGGCATAGTTTCTTCCTCACGCTATCCTCGGATGAAGTACCGGGCGTGAAAGGTGTGGGCGAATGTGCTACGCTCCCGGATTTGAGTTGTGATGCAAAGCCGGAATATGAGGCGACGCTGCGACAGGTCTGTCAACTGGTGGAACAGATGGGGCGTATTCCGTATGATATGATTCGTGCCTATCCGAGCATTACTTTTGGATTGGAATCGGCATTTGCAGACTTCTTCCATCAGGTAAAGGTGGCTGCAACTACTGATCCTTCTTCTGTCGCCTTGCAGACATTTGCAGTACCGGCTTGGGCAAATGGCTTGGGAAAATTGTATGATACGCCTTTTGCACGCGGGGAAGCGGGGATTACCATCAACGGACTGGTGTGGATGGGCTCTTACGATGAAATGTTAGGAAGACTGGAGGAGAAACTGAAAGAGGGTTTCCATTGCGTGAAACTGAAGATTGGTGCCATCGACTTCCTGAAAGAACTGGATCTGGTCAAGTGTATCAGAGAGCGCTATTCCAAGGAGGAGGTGCAACTGCGTGTGGATGCCAATGGTGGTTTCTCTCCGGAGGATGCGATGAGTCGCCTGGAAACATTGGCAAGATACGATATTCATTCCATCGAACAGCCTATCAAACAGCATCAGTGGCCTAAGATGGCTGAACTCTGCCGGGAGACTCCGTTGCCGATTGCGCTTGATGAGGAATTGATCGGTGTCAATGTCCGTTCGATGAAGCAGGCGCTGTTGGATACCATCCGGCCGCAATATATTGTTTTGAAACCTTCACTCCATGGAGGTATGTATGGATGTGAGGAATGGATCTCCCTTGCCCGGGAAAGAGGAATTGGGAGTTGGATTACATCCGCTTTGGAAAGCAATGTAGGACTGAATGCGATTGCCCATTTCTGTGCTAAGGTCTATAGAGAGGAAGCGTATGGCGCTGAGGCTCCTATGGCACAAGGGCTTGGAACCGGAAAATTGTTTGAGGATAATTTGCCGAGCCAATTAGAGATTCGGGGAGAAAAATTGTTTTTTCTTCCCTAAGTCTCCTGTTTTTCTTTTTGAAAACAATATAAGGGAATACGATGGACTTGAAGGATTTTTTAGAGATATGGGGAAATGAGGAGGACAGGGTGCTGGTGCATACCAGTGGTTCTACCGGTAAACCGAAGGAGATGTGGGTCGAGAAGGATAAGATGAGAAACTCGGCTCGCATTACCTGTGATTTCTTGGGAATTCAGCCCGGTGACTCTGCATTCCTCTGTTTGCCTCTCGATTATATTGCAGGCAAAATGATGACGGTGAGAAGCATCGAGAGAGAACTTCGGCTCGTTTGTGTCGAACCCTGTGGTCATCCACTCTCCAATGAAGCTCTTCAGCAGGCTACAGCTGTTGATTTCCATACATCATCTTCCTGTTCTGCTGCTACGATTTTAGCGAAAGGTATCGATTTTGCTGCCATGGTACCGATGCAGGTATTCAATTCGCTCATCGTGCCAGAAGAAAGGAAAAGGTTGGGGAGGATTAAAAACCTGATCATTGGGGGTGGAGCTATTGATGAGGCACTCGCTGCTGAATTGATGACTTTGCCGGAAGAAGTTGCTGTTTGGAGTACTTATGGCATGACGGAAACCCTGTCGCATATTGCCTTGAGACGACTGAACGGACCGGATGCGAGTGAATGGTATTATCCCTTTGATAGCGTAAAGGTGGAAGTGAACCGGGAAGGATGTCTTGTGATTGATGCCCCTTTGGTTTGTGCAGAAAAGTTAGTGACCAATGATATAGCCGAACTGAAAGTGATGGATGCTTCCGAGTCATGTGGTAGCCATCGGGTTGCCTTTCGTATCAAGGGCAGGAAAGATTTTGTAATCTGTTCCGGCGGTGTGAAAATTCAGATAGAGGAGGTGGAGGATAAACTCCGCCCATTTCTACAGTCTCCGTTTATGATAACGAAGAAGAAGGATGAAAAGTTTGGAGAAATGGCTGTACTCGTCTCTGAGGATGTGGATTTGGATGAAGTAGAACGGGTTTGTAAGGAGCAACTTCCTAAATTCTGGGTGCCGAAACTGTTCATCCATGTTGACAAGATACCGATGACGGAAACGGGAAAAGTAAAAAGAGGAGGCTTTTTCGAAAAATAATTGTGAAAAAGATACTTATTGTAGCGCTGATTGCTTGCAATTAAGATATTTTTTTGTATTTTTGCAAGCGGAACGAGAATTTATGATGGAAATCGAAATCTAATAATAATTATATATCAAAGACTAACAAGATGAAATTGACAAAAACTATTCAGACTGTGGCTTTAGCCTCTTTGTTGACTTTATCGCCTGCGGAGATGATGGCTGCCCAGAAGGGGGGTACCTTTACAACGGGTGACAAGACATTTCTTTTGAATGGCAAGCCTTTTGTCGTGAAGGCGGCTGAGTTGCATTATCCTCGTATTCCTCGTGCTTACTGGGAGCATCGCATCAAAATGTGTAAGGCTCTTGGCATGAATACGGTTTGTCTCTATGTGTTCTGGAATATTCATGAACAGAAGGAGGGACAGTTTGATTTTACTGGCAATAATGACGTGGCTGCTTTCTGTCGCCTCTGTCAGAAGAATGGTATGTACGTCATTGTACGTCCAGGTCCATACGTTTGTGCGGAGTGGGAGATGGGCGGTCTGCCTTGGTGGCTCCTGAAGAAGAAGGATATCCGTTTGCGTGAGCAGGATCCTTATTTCATGCAGCGTGTGGAAATCTTCGAGAAAGAGGTAGGCAAGCAACTGGCTCCTCTGACCATCCAGAATGGGGGACCTATCATCATGGTGCAGGTTGAGAATGAATATGGTTCTTATGGTAAGGACAAACCTTACGTGAGCGCTATCCGTGATATCGTGAAGAAGAGCGGTTTTGATAAGGTAAGTCTCTTCCAGTGCGACTGGTCTTCCAACTTCCTCAACAATGGTCTTGATGATCTCACTTGGACCATGAACTTCGGTACGGGTGCCAATATCGACAACCAGTTTAAGCGACTGGGCGAGGTGCGTCCGAATGCGCCTAAGATGTGTTCTGAGTTCTGGAGCGGCTGGTTTGATAAATGGGGAGCCCGTCATGAAACCCGTCCTGCCAAGGATATGGTGGAGGGTATGGATGAGATGCTTTCCAAGGGCATCAGTTTCTCACTCTATATGACCCATGGTGGAACCAGTTTCGGTCATTGGGCAGGTGCCAATTCTCCGGGTTTCCAACCAGATGTGACTTCTTACGATTATGATGCGCCTATCAATGAGTGGGGGTTGGCTACTCCTAAGTATTTCGAACTTCGTAAGATGATGTCGAAATATACGGATGGCAAGAAATTACCTGCTGTTCCTAAGGCTCCGATGTCCCTCATCAGCGTGCCAACCTTCCAGTTGAATGAATACAGACCATTGAGCAATGGTATTATCGGTGAGAAGGAAAGCAATAAGCCTTTGTCATTTGAGGATATGGACATGGGTTGGGGTACGATGGTTTATACCACCACACTGCCGGAAATCAAGGCTGGTGTTACTCTGACAGGTGAATTCCACGATTTTGCTCAGGTATATGTCAATGGCAAGTATGTGGGCAAGATAGACCGTGTGAAGAATGAAAAATCACTTGATCTGCCTGCCGCTGCTGCGGGTAGCGAGATGACCATCGTAGTGGAAGGTATGGGCCGTATCAACTTCGGTCGTGCCATCAAGGACTATAAGGGTATTATTGGCAACGTAACCATCTCTACAGCCGATGAACTTTGCGACATCACTTTAAGTCCAAAGCAGTGGAACAACCAGATCATTCCTGATGATTACAAGAATGCCATTGATGCGCTCAATGCACCGATGAACAGAATGGCAGGTCTGAAGAGCAAGGCGGGTTACTATCGCGGTTATTTCAACATCAGCAAGGTGGGCGATACCTTTATTAATATGGAGGCATTCGGCAAAGGACAGGTTTATGTCAATGGTCATGCGCTTGGAAGATTCTGGCAAATCGGTCCTCAGCAGACTTTGTACTTACCAGGCTGCTGGTTGAAGAAGGGCAAGAACGAGGTGGTAGTACTCGATGTCGTTGGTCCTAAGGGTGAGGCTGGCAAACCAGGTTCTTCAGTAGCTCCAACAGCTTTCTGCCAGAATAAACCAGAGTTGGATAAGTTGAACCTTGAAAAGAGCAACAAGCATAATGATCCAGGTCATCGTATGGATTTGAATTCTGATGTTCCAGTGCTGAAGGCAGATTTGAAGGCTGGCAATGGTTGGCAGACACTCAAACTTGATAAGCCTGTAACCGGTCGTTACTTTGCCATCGAGTGCACCAGCAGTCAGAGCGGTGACTCACAGATTGCCATTGCTGAGGTATATCTCCAGGATGCACAGGGCAACCGGATTGACCGCAACAATTGGGTAGCTTATTATGCAGATAGCGAGAAGGGTAATTCTACGCTCGACAAGATGTTTGACTTGCAGGAGAGTACTTATTGGCAGACTGAGAAGGGTGCTAACTTCCCTCATCTTTGTATCGTAGATATGGGCAAGGAGGTAACCGTATCAGCCTTCGAATATCTGCCAAGAGCCGAAGAGGGTGCTCCAGGTAGTGTGAAGAGTTTCAAACTCTTTATCAAGAAGTAAAATGGGGCGCAATCCAGCTCCAACTACCTATAAATGATGATTTTTGAGGGGAAAGTGGATGTTTTAACACAAATCCTTCTCTTAATTCGAAATAAAATTGTAATTTTGCAGTCCCATTCCTAACAAGGGGAATCGGGACTGCATTTTTTATGTAGTTTCCGATGGGTCCCACAAGCAGGAATCAGGCTTAATTCATCAACCAAAAATAAGGAAAAGGTACATGATAAAGAAAGAGAAAATCGCTATCGTCGCTGGTATTGGTGCAGTTATTGGTATCGGAATTACATTCTTGGCAGCTGTAGGGCTTGGCAAGAAGAAAGGCGCGGCGTATCTAAAAAAGTGCCCTTTTAAGAAATAAACCCAGTCACAATTCTGTGATTGGGCTTTTTTGTTTCTGAAAATTTGTATTCATTATTATAATTATTAACTATTTAAATATAAAGGAACATTGATTATGAGAACAGAATGGAGAGGTTTCAAAGGAAACAAGTGGCAATCTGAGGTCAATCTTCGTGACTTCATTCAGAACAACTACACCAGCTATGACGGCGATGAGACGTTCTTGGCAGAACCTACCCAAGCTACTGATACCCTTTGGGGTATGTTGAAGGAACTCCAGAAGCAGGAGCGTGCCAAGGGTGGTGTGCTGGATATGGAGACTGAGGTAGTATCAGGATTGACAGCATACGGTGCAGCCTACATCGGTGAGGGCACCAAGGACTTGGAGAAGGTAGTGGGTCTTCAGACTGATAAGCCATTGAAGCGTGCTTTCATGCCATACGGTGGTATCAAGATGGCAGAGCAGGCTTGTACAACATACGGCTATGAGCCATCTGAGAAGCTCCACGAGATTTTCCACAAGTATTGCAAGACTCACAATGATGGTGTATTCGATGCTTATACTCCAGAGATGAAGCTCGTTCGCCACAATCATATTCTTACAGGTCTTCCTGATACTTACGGTCGTGGCCGTATCGTAGGTGATTATCGTCGTGTTGCTCTTTATGGTATTGATTTCCTGATTGCTGAAAAGCAGAAGGATTTGAATCAGATGGGCGACCGTGAGATGATCGACGAGGTCATCCGCCTGCGTGAGGAGGTTGCTATGCAGATCAAGGCGCTCAAGGGTTTGAAGGAAATGGCTGCAAGCTATGGCTTTGATATCAGTCAGCCAGCTCAGAATGCGCGTGAGGCTGTACAGTGGTTGTACTTTGGTTACCTCGGTGCAGTAAAGACACAGAACGGTGCTGCGATGTCTGTAGGTCGTATCTCAACTTTCCTCGATATCTATTTCGAGCGTGACTTCCAGGAGGGTACTTTGACTGAGGCTGATGCACAGGAGTTGATCGACCACTTGGTCATGAAGTTCCGTATGGTGAAGTTCGCACGTATCCCTTCTTACAACCAGCTCTTCTCTGGTGACCCAGTATGGGCAACACTTGAGGTAGGTGGTATGGGTCAGGATGGCCGTTCTATGGTTACAAAGAACGACTTCCGTTTCCTCCACACATTGGAGAACATGGGTCCTTCACCAGAGCCAAACCTGACTGTATTGTACAGTGCTCGTTTGCCAAAGGGATTCAAGCACTATGCTTCTTTGATTTCTGTGAAGACAAGTTCTATCCAGTACGAAAATGACGATGTAATGCGCCCAGTATGGGGTGATGACTATAGCATCTGCTGCTGTGTATCTGCTACACAGACAGGTAAGGAGATGCAGTTCTTCGGTGCACGTGCCAACTTGGCTAAGTGCTTGACCTACGCTGTATCTGGCGGTGTTGACTCAAAGACACGCGAGCAGTGCGGTCCTAAGTATCGCGCCGTTGAGGGTGATGTATTGACATACGAGGAGTTCATGCCACGTTTCATGGATATGATGGACTGGTTGGCTGGCGTTTATGTGAAGACATTGAACCTCATCCACTACATGCACGATAAGTACTTCTACGAGGCAGCAGAGTTGGCGCTCATCGATACAGATGTTCGTCGTACTTTCGCTACAGGTATCGCAGGTTTCAGCCACGTGGTTGATTCTATCTCAGCTATCAAGTATGCCAAGGTAAACATCGTCCGTGATGAGACCGGTTTCCCTCTCAGCTTCAAGACCGAGGGTGACTTCCCACGTTATGGTAACGATGATGAGCGTGCTGATGAGATTGCAGTATGGTTGCTCAAGACCTTCATGAACATGATCAAGAAGCATCATACATACCGCAATTCTGAGCCTACTACATCTATCCTGACTATCACATCAAATGTAGTATATGGTAAGTACACCAGCAACATGCCTGATGGTCGTCCAGCCGGTGCTCCTTTGGCTCCAGGTGCTAACCCATCTTACGGTGCAGAGAAGAACGGTCTTTTGGCTTCATTGAACTCAGTAGCTAAGTTGCCATACGAGTATGCTCTCGATGGTATCTCTAATACTCAGACCATCAGTCCAGGTGCTCTCGGTCACAACGATGAGGAGCGTGCCCAGACATTGGTAGGTGTATTGGATGGTTACTTCAACCAGGGTTCTCACCACCTGAACGTGAACGTATTCGGTATCGACAAGCTCAAGGATGCGATGGAGCACCCAGAGAAGGAAGAGTACCAGAACTTCACCATCCGTGTAAGTGGTTACGCTGTTAAGTTCATCGACTTGACACGTGAGCAGCAGCTCGACGTAATCGCTCGTCAGGCTCACGAGAGACTCTAAGGAAGTGAAGAATGAAGAGGGAAGAGTGAAGAATTCTCTTGTCTCTTTGTAACATATAGATTGCCCGCTATATTTTCTTTTCGAAGATATTTAGCGGGCAATTTTAGCTTATTTAACTGCAAAATAGAGTAAGATATTGATAATTTTACTATTTTTGCGGTATGAAATTGGATATAGAACAAAAAACAACTCTTTGGAGTGAAGGAGGAAAGTTTTGCTTGGATTTAGCCAAACTAATATTTGGTGGTATCATCTTGGCAAGTATCATGAAAAAGGATATAGATACAGGGAAACTTTTAGTTTGTGGTGCTCTAATAACAATGTTTCTAGCTGTATGTGGATTCTTCTTAATATTAATGTCTAAAGATAAAAAAAAGAAAGGAAAATAAATATGGAACTATTAGTATTTATGGGATTTTTTGCTTTGTTAGCTGGCATATTTACCTTATGGGCATATAATGATTATCGTAAAATGCAAGCTTAATCGTTATGCATAAAGGTTTTGTTCACAGCATAGAAAGCTTTGGTTCGGTAGATGGACCAGGCATACGTTTCCTGATATTTCTACAGGGATGTCCGATGCGCTGTCAGTTCTGCCATAATCCTGATTCCTGGAAAGTGGGAGTGGGAGAGGAATGGACTGCAGATGACTTGCTCGACAAGGCGGAACGGTTCCGTACTTACTGGGGTGACAAAGGTGGCATCACGGTGAGCGGTGGCGAGGCATTGTTGCAAATCGACTTCCTGCTGGAATTGTTTGAGAAAGCGCACCGTCGTGGTATCAATACCTGTCTCGATACTTCTGCACAGTTGTTTACCCGTCAGGGGACTTTCTTTGAGAAGTTTGAGCGACTGATGGAGGTAACAGACACGATACTCCTGGACATCAAACATATTGATGATGAGGAGCATCGTAAACTGACCAAGCATTCTAACAGGAATATCCTGGATTGTGCTCGTTATCTGAGCGATATCCGGAAACCAGTTTGGATTCGTCATGTACTCATCCCTGGTATTACAGATAAAGATGAGTATCTGGAGCAGTTGAGTGATTTCCTTCAGACATTGGATAATGTGGAACGCGTAGATGTCCTTCCTTATCATACATTAGGAATCTATAAGTATGAGAAGTTAGGCATTGACTATCCGCTCAAGGATGTCAATCCTCCTACTGCAGAAAGAATAGAGAATGCTAAGAAGATCTTAAGCAAAAAAGTTTTTTAAAAATGAACTTATGAAGAAAATCTCGTTGATAGTGATGAGCTGCATAATAGCTTGCGGACTGCTCGCCAACCACGGCATCGTGAAGGGCGGAGAAATGTCGCCTAAGGTAGAGGACACGGTATCGATTGACAAGAAAATCACTGATAGTCAATGGCTATCGAACAACTCCGACACGTTGGAAGTGGACACAGCTGGCGAAGACTCGGTGGTGAATGTGGTGGCCTACTTCTGCAAGGGCGACACCTGCGAATACTGGATATATGAGAATGAGTGGAAGGTGAACGGCAAGGACACGGTGAAGACGCTCGGCGTATCCACCCAGGTGCGCCTCGTGGTAAACGATTCCACCAGCAAGGGCTATAAGATGAGCTACACCTTCCTGGACGTAAAGGCCGATTCGGTGGGCGACAACTTCCGGGACAAGATGATGGCCATGGTAGCGGAGCGCACCGCCAAGAGCGTGATAGGCACCACCATCAACTTTGAGACCGATGAATATGGTAGCATCACCAAGATTACCAATCTCTCGCAAATCAAGAAGCAGGCAAAGGCTCTCTTCAAGGCGAGCATGAAGGACATCGCCTCCATGCCCATCATGCAGGCAATGAAGAAGGCGATAGGTTTAGATTTCATGAAGATAGGCAATCAGGCTAACACCGACGAGGTGGTGGAGGGCTACCTGGAGGAGCTGAAACTGCTCTTCGCCTGCCACGGAAGCCAATATGCCGTGGGCGAGCATCACGAGCACGAGGATGCCACCAAGGATAGCTACGCCAACGACACTTATATCAATGCCAGCCTAGAGAAGAATGGCAACTACACAATCTCCTGCGAGGTGGTCAGCGTGATACCAAAGGAGACCGTGAAGGAAGTGATGGGCGGACTGATGGGTGCCATCACGGAAGGACTGAAGGGCAAGAAGACCGAGGACGGCAAGGATCATGATGGCGACATCAAGGACTTGGACGACGCGTTTAAGAAGGAGATAGAAAAAGCAGTTGACCAAGATGCCCAGACCTCGGAGTATCTCAGTGTGACCTGCTTCGAGGATGGCTGGCCTAGCAGCGTGTTGAAGCAAAATAAAACTGTGATGGCTGGCCGTGGCAAGCTGAAGCAGAAACTCATCGAGGTTTGCCGATTCGCACAGCGCGAGAAATGATCCCATACATTCCGCTCGATTTAAGAAAAAATAATATAACTTTGGACCAAATTTCCCATCTAAATGAAGATATCCTCCATATTAAAACAGAAGCGGACATGGAGCATCATGCTTTTCTATGTTCTGGCGG
>ERZ1026862.238-NODE-238-length-36584-cov-41.260177_pt1 | contig 36584 bp, 25 predicted proteins | sample MGYA00380161_ERZ1026862 | MGnify/ENA primary metagenome ERZ1026862 (study PRJEB33269, sample SAMEA4719797) | human gut metagenome | biome: human-associated habitat; feature: organic feature; material: feces | place: Cameroon | collected 2013-10 ... | reverse complement strand
TTCTTATCTTTAAGTTGATTTATACCCTGTCAACTTTTTCCAGGACAAGACAATTACTCGTAAACGAATCCTATTTCCTGAGCATAGTGGTCGTAGGTAGGTTCCTCGTAACCATATTTGGCAAAGAGCTGCTTCACCTGTTCCTGCTGCTCAGGGGTAAGATGTCTCTCGCCACGATGCACACGATAATAGGTAGTGCGGTTGCCCACGATATCCATCACAGCGAACTTGAGGGTATGCACATCGCTATGTCTCACCTGGTCGTAGAGATGGGTGAGTCCCCAAGCCGCCTTGAACTGTCGCACACGCTTGAAATGGGTGCAAGGTCCGTGGAGGTTGGCATCAGGAAAGACGGCATTGCCGGCGGTAACATCGTCAGGTTTGAACTTTGCCGAAATGAATCGGATGCACTCGTGGGTGCGAGGGCAATCGGCATTGAAACAGTACATCCAGCTGTAGTTTACCAGACTGTTGATGAACTTTGGATCATTAAGATTTAACTTCATGAAAAAAATAAATTTTAAATTTAATAAAATAGGTTTCGCAGTGGTAATTGGCCATTGTGGAATCTTTGTTAACTAACTCTCCACAAAGGAACGCGAGGTAATCATTCTGGTGATATTGTCATGGTATCTATCACTTTTATAAAATAGCCCTGTGTAGCTTTGTCCCTGCAAAGATACAAAATTTTAAGCCCGAATGCAAGCTTTTTCCCAATTATATTTCATGTGTAACCCTTTTTGTGCACGTTAAAGTTTGTTTTTTGGAATGGAGGAAGCCGGAAATCGTGAGGCATGATGGCAAATCGTGACTGATAGTGTGATGGATATTGTAAATATTTCGTCTATCTATCACGCTAGATTAAAGAGATAAGTGTTTCATTTTCAAAGAATTAAAATTTTAAAAATAGGAATCGTGAGGGATGTGAGGGATGAAAAGAGGAAAAAGATTAGCGTAAGTAGATGTAAGTAGAAAAGCAGAATAGCCGAGATTAACGTAAAAAACATTAAAAACGGTAAGATTCGCAAGGAAAAACATTGCTTTATCCTAGGAAATGTGTATTTTTGCACCATCCGAAACCTAGGAAACGTGTAAAATACGGACTCTCGAAAGCTAGGAAACGTGTAAAATCTAGCATATAAAAAGCTAGGAAACGTGTAACAATAAGAACATCAAGAAGTTATGAAACGTAAAATCTACAGTGAATTATTAAAATGGAAATCAGCCGATAATGGGCAGAATGCATTGCTCATTGATGGGGCACGACGCGTAGGTAAAAGCTATATCGTAGAGGAGTTTGCCAAGAACGAATACGATTCGTACATCTTGATAGACTTCAACAATACGATGCAGCAAGTATTAGATCTGTTTAGGAACTACCTATACGATCTTGATACTTTCTTTATGTACTTGCAACTCTACTTCAATGTAAAGTTAACTGCCCGCAAGTCGCTGATTATCTTCGATGAAGTACAGGCTTTTCCAGAAGCGAGAGCCGCCATCAAGTATCTTGTAAAAGATGGACGATACGACTATATTGAGACAGGTTCACTTGTCTCCATCAACAAGAATGTAAAAAACATCATGATTCCATCCGAAGAGATTAGAATCAACATGTATCCGATGGATTTTGAAGAATTCCTTTGGGCTATGGACGAAGAGGCAATCATGCAACTCATAAAAAACCAATTCGCCCAACTTAAGCCTCTTGGGCCCGACATGCATCGCAAGGCTATGACCTTATTCCGTCAATATATGATAGTAGGAGGCATGCCTAAGGCAGTAGATACCTATGTAAAAACTCGTGATTTTACAAAAGTCGATACAATAAAGCGTGCAATAATAAGCCTTTACAGAAACGATATTCAAAAATATGCAGAAGGCAACGAGGTAAGAGTAACGAGCATCTTTGATCTGATTCCAAGCCAGCTTCAGAAACACGAGAAGAAATTCCGCCTGTCTGAAATAAAGGCTGGTGCCAGAATGCGTGAGTACGAGGATGCTTTCTTTTGGCTGAACGAAGCTATGGTTGCAAATATCTGTTATGGGGCAACAGAGCCAAGCATCGGACTTAATCTCAAGTTGGAAAGCTCGAGCTTGAAATGTTACATGGCAGATACAGGTTTGCTAATCAGTATGGCTTTCGATGAGAATCGGATCATGCAGGAATCGCTTTACAAGAAACTGATGATGGACAAATTAGAAGTAAACGAAGGTATGCTTGTAGAGAATATCGTGGCACAGATGTTGAGGGCAAAGGGGCACAAGCTGTTTTTCTATTCCAACTATTCACGTGAGGCAGAAGACAGAATGGAAATCGATTTTCTGATAGCGAAGCCTTCGATTACGAGCAAGCACAACATCTCGCCAATAGAGGTAAAATCAACCAATCGTTATACCATCTCTTCTTTGGAAAAGTGTATCAGGAAGTACAAGAATTACCTATCGACTCCTTATGTCATTCATACATCAGACTTAGCGGAAAAGGATGGGATAGTATATCTGCCACTCTATATGACACCCCTGTTATAAGCCTCTTCTCTTTTTCACCATCAATGATCAATTGAAAGCCTTTCAACCATAGCGATTTGCCAGATTTCCTATTTCCGTTTTTGCTGTTCCCGTATTATCCAGAACGCCAAATCGGCAAACTTTTTCATGGCCGCCTGAACCTGTCCTCGTCCGAAAGCCCAGAAAATGAGGGCGGCAGAGGCTGGTGCAGCATGTGTTCCTACATACTGGCGCATTTTAGGAACCGTACAGTTTTCAATGCCAAGCTCTTGCATGGCATTGAAAACTTGGGCAGCCGACACTTCAAAATCAGCCTTGGTGCGCTAATCTCTAAGTACCAACGTGGTCTTGTTAACCTTAACCACCTTGTATTCCTTATTGGCATTACTGCGATATGTCTTGATAGTCTTTATCTTTTGAATAAAGCTATCGTATGTCAATGTATTAATATCTTCTATCATAACTAATGGGATTTAAATGATGTGGTGATGAGCAAATCATTCCACATCGTTTACTATAATTCTCCTTTATTTTTGTGCAAAAGTAAGTTTTTTCCGTGGATAAACCAAGAAAAATTGCGTTTTTCTGATGCATGATGCTATAAAAAGATGAGATTGTATGCCTGCCACTCTATATGACACCCCTGCTCATCATTATTTCAACTAGTTTCTATAGCTGTCGCAGGGGACAAGCACCGATTTACATCTTTTTAATTGCCAAAAACTTGCATGATTCAAAAAATAGCCGTATCTTTGCGGCTAAAGATAGGAATAGGAGAAATAGTTATGGCAAACAATGCATGCAGAAAGTTGCCGGTAGGCATACAATCTTTCAATAAGATCAGAGAAGAAGGTTATCTCTATATAGATAAGAGTGACATCATCTGGAAATTGGCGAACAATGGCAAACAGTATAATTACTTGAGCCGCCCTCGCCGATTCGGTAAATCTGTGCTCGTTGATACACTTCAGGCTTACTTCGAAGGAAGAAAAGATCTCTTCGAAGGACTGAAAATAATGGAGTTGGAGAAGGAATGGAAGCAGCACCCTGTGATTCGACTTGACATGAGCCGAGGGGGAGCCAATGCTGCCACCCTACGTTCATACCTGAACCTGCGATTTAAGGAATACGAGGAAATGTATGCCATTATACCAGACCCTACTGCCAAACTTGCCGACAGATTCGATGCCATCATCACAAAGGCATACAAACAGACAGGGCTCAAGGTTGCCATTCTTATCGATGAGTACGACTCTCCTCTCCAACACTCGTGGAAAACTCCCGAGCATGAGGGTTGTACAGAAGTATATAGAAGCGTTTTTGTCATTCTGAAAGCCGATGATGCGTATCAGCGTCTCGTCTTCATTACGGGTATTACCAAGTTTACGCAGATTTCTCTTTTCTCGGTACTCAACAACCTGACCAATATCAGTTTCCTTCCAGAATATGCTGCAATTTGCGGTATTACAGAAGAAGAAATCGGAGAGAACTTCAAGCCAGAACTGGAAAGAATGGCAGAAGTGAACGGTTGGACCTTGCAGCAAACTCACGACAACCAGAAGGATTACTACGATGGCTACCATTTCAGTCGCAGAAATATGGTGGACGTCTACAATCCTTTCAGTCTCCTCAATGCGCTTGATACGCAAGACTTGAGTTGTTTCTGGGTTTCATCCGGAGCTACCTCCATGCTGCCGAAGTTTGTTGACAACATGGAATTACGATTACGCAATTTTGAACATTGTCCGATTTTACGCAAAACTCTTGAGAGTTCTGATGTAATAAATGGTGGTGCCGAGCTCTTCCTCTATCAGACGGGATACCTTACCATCAAAAGCAGCGATGAATTTGGCTATTTTTTAGGTTTTCCAAACCAGGAAGTAAGACAGGCGCTTTACGAGGTTGTGCTGCCAACCTTGACCATGCAATCAGAAAGCGATATCATCAGTCTGCAAAGTAGCCTGTTCCGGCAATTGGGTACAGGGCAGATTGCGGATGCCATGAAGACATTGAAAGCACTGGTTGCCGACGTGCCTTACAGCAACAAGAAGCTTGCCTCTATGGACATGGAAGAGCGCTATCGCCTCATCATCAGTACTATCTTGAATGCCATCGGACTGAAAGTTGAGGTGGAGCACATGCTTGCCACTGGAAGAATCGACCTCATCGCACAAACTTCCCGCTACATCTACGTGATAGAGCTGAAGCTGAGAAATAATGGCGGCAAGAAGACTGCCATCCAGCAGATTTTAGATAGCAGATATCTGGAACCATTTAAGGCTGACAATCGAAAGGTGATAGGTCTCGGCATTGAGCTTGACGAGGAAGGAAAAGGCTTGTTAGATTGGGGAATCACTGAATAACAAGAATTACAGAATCAAGAAATGGTCTAATAACAAAGTCCGCTGACAATCTTGCAGATTGCATGCGGACTTTATTCGTATAATATAAACTCTCGTACTGAATCCACTCCTCTTATTATAGCTAAAAATATCATAAAACTAAAACCACATACCCCTTATAAACAACCGCTTGTAACCCGCAAACCGCCACTTAGCCCCAACCATCGAAAAACCCGTTTGCAACATATCGAAAAAATAGCTAATTTTGCAGAGAAATATTAATGCATTTAGCGTAAATAAGAATATGAGCACATTTATGAAGCAACATTTTTTCTATTTATTCCTTGCCATGAATCTATTTCTTATGGCATGTAGCAGTGGAGACTCTGAAGATTCGGAGCAACTTGATGGAGTTCATTTCGTGGAGCACCATAAGGATACTTATGGGGTAACAGAAGTGAACGATGGAACTGTAATATCTTTCAAATGCAAATTCTGTAACAAATATGGACACCTGGCGAAAGACAAGATTCGATCTCTTGAATTTCTAGGTCATACACAAAGTCATACAACAACTAACAATGCAGACATCGTTTTTAACGTAGATTGTTATGCCTTTTATTATTCGGTCTTGGAACGAGACCAGTATTATGAATACAAGGATGGTTATCGACGTACCTTGCAGAAGAACATTCATCTCACAGTTTCTTATGTGGGTTGTACCCCCGAAACACCAACATATATGATTCCGAAAGATCAGGAAACCCACAAATACACTTATCCCGACATCGTAGGAGAATGGGTACCTTATACACCAAGAATGGACGAAGATAATGAGGATGATGGAACAGGAGGAGGTGATGGAGGCAATTCTGGAAGTTCCGATACTTCTCTCTTTACAATTTCTCCAGTATCCGTGACTACGATTATCACCAGTGACGAGAAAAGCGGCACCCTGATATACAACAGCTATTATAAATGGGTGAATAGAGATTCCGGAAAGATACTACTCAGCGGCAGCAAAGATTCCTATAGAAATAAAGGACATGTCGGTAAAAATTCCGACAGTTACAAGTGTAATTATTATGTAGGAGGTTTACCGTTCCGTTCAACATGATGGTATAGGTGTCACTAAATATCATTATTTCAACTAGCTTTTATAGCAGTTACAGGGAATAATACCGCTCATATTTAAAATAATTTAAAGCTTTGCTATCGGCATGACGGGCACAACTCATGAAAAAAATACAATTATCTTTAATGGCGTTTCTCATCGCCTTGTTTGCAATGGTTTCTTTTACCGCCTGTTCATCTTCATCTAACGAGGATGAAGACGATATTGAGGTCACAAAATCCGGTATTGAGGGTTACTGGATAACTTTAGAAAGTGTTCGTCAAGATGTAAAAGATGCCTATAATTACGATCCAAACGATTATACAGAAACTTCATATTTTGGAGCATATTGGTCAGATGACATTTTAAGGAGAGGTGGAAGCAGTATTTATTTATGGCATTTTATTAATGCCAATACTGTTCAGCGCATTTGTTTTCTGACATACCAAAAGAAGAATAACAATGCCTTTTATAAAGAAACAAACACTCAATATCCTTTTTATCTTGCAGAATTTTCTGATAGATATATCTATACCTATGTTATTGCTAATAACAAAATTGTTTTATCAAATGGAGATTTGATTACTCTTTTGAATGGAAAACTTTATTGGGATGGGCAAATGAATGGATATGAAAGAGTAAATGGTATAAATATAAAATAATGGCGGCAAAAAGGCTGCCATCCAGCAGATTTAAGATAAAAAATACCTGGAACCTTTCAAGGCAGATAAACGAAAGGTGATAGACACCTCGACATAGAACCTGACGAGAAAGGCAAAGGCTTGTTGGATTGGGGAATCACTGAAGAAAAGCGTTGAAGTTGCATCTTGCCACCGCACTTCGGGCAAGTATGCATATTCCACCAGTGAATCCTGTCAGAACTGCGCATTTTTTCGACCTGTACGGTTGAAATTACCCAATACGCCCTGAAAGGGCAGAAGCTCCTAGCCCAGGGCATCGCCCTGGGTAATTATGAACGCAAACCCGTCGCCCTGTAAGGGCAAAAGCTTTAAAGAACCAAGCAATAAACAAAGCTTTTGCCCTTACAGGGCGTCTTATTGATTGCTATTATACCCAGGGCGATGCCCTGGGCTAAGAGCTTTTGGGCTTTCAGCCCGTTTCAACCGTACAGTTAGCAATTTTTCATAACACAACTCCCCTACTAACTCTGGTCTATCGAGCCAGTTAAAATCAGCGAAAACAAACAGTCGTTCCATTTCTATCCCTTTTTAGATGCTCGTTGACGATTCTTCAGTCCCATATCCTGCAATGCCCTTCCGAGTTTATCATCCTTTGCCAGGAGCAAGATGTCGTCATCCAGCTGAAGAGCATAGAGTACACGAAGGTAGATTCCGATGGATACCGTTGGTAATCCCTTCTCCACCTTGCAAAGTGTAACTTCTGAGCATGTTGCCCTTTCTGCAACTTGAGCCATACTCAGGTTGCGGCGTAATCGGGCAAGCTTAATCTGCTCACCCACGATTTCCATTTTTTGAATCAACTTCCTTGGAAGTTTATTTGCCATTGTATTCTTTGCCATAGCTTTAATCTTAATTATGATATGCAAAAATACATAATTTACTTCATTATAAGAAGGGTTATCAAGTTTTTTAAGAATTATTTATATCCAAACACTCAACAACCGTTAAAAGCACCCGCCAAATCATCACTTTTATCCCCAAACTCTTGCATAACGCAAATAAAAGTCGTACCTTTGAATCGTCAGTCCTCGCCAAGCCTCTTAACAATGCTCAAATCGTGCGAGGCGTTTTTTGGGCTCAGGAGAGATTGTCTATCCACGGACAATCTCCCCTGAGCCTAAACTTTATGTTTATTCGAGGTCATTTTTTTATTCGTTTATACCAAAAGGACTAAAATGTAAAAAGTTGAAGGTGTGTCATAAGTCCATGATGCACCCTTTTATGTGATATTCTTATGCATAAGACAAAGTGACATCAAGATACAACCGGTATATGATTTTAGCAAAATATGTAAAATAAGGCATTCAGAACACCCCAAAACTTGTAAAATAAGGCATTCTGTAGAGTTAAAAACTTGTAAAATAAGGCATTCTTCATGTTTTTTTCTTATCTTTGCCCTCGAAAAGTAAGAGCTATTATGTTAGATAAGAGAAACTTAGAGCAGATTCTTTCTGACCAACAGGAAGAATTGGAGATACGTAGGGGCGAAACTTTGTGTCATCGACCAGAGGAAGCGCTCATCGACTTGAGCAGTACACAGGCTCAAGTAGTGATTGGTGTGCGCCGCAGCGGTAAGTCAACTCTATGCTTCCAGGCATTGGAGAAGGCTGGTGTGAAATATGCCTATGTAGACTTTGACGATGAGCGGTTGGCTAAAATCCAGGCTGAAGATTTGAACGACATTCTGGAAGTATTGTATAAGATATATGGTGACTTCAATTATCTTTTCCTTGATGAAATACAGAACATCGAGGGCTGGCATCTCTTCGTGAACCGCATGCTTCGCAAGCGAATGCATGTTATCGTAACTGGCTCTAATGCCAAACTTCTGAGCAGCGACTTGGCTACTCATCTCTCAGGACGCAGCAAGGAAATACCTCTATATCCATTCTCCTTTTATGAGTATTGTATGATGAAGGAGGTGGATACGGAAGGAATGAGCACCAAAAAACAGGCATTCAGAAGAGCTGCCTTTGATGATTATCTGAAGCTGGGTGGGTTTCCTGAGCTCCACATTATCGGCGAACACCAAACCTATGTAAAGAATCTGGTAAGCAATATCCTGCAAAGAGATATTGAACAGCGTTTCAAGATTACCTATCAAGCCACCTTCGAGCAGCTGGCTCATCATCTGCTCAATGTGGCTCCGGTCATCGTATCTTCTTCGGAACTATCAGCCACATTGGGGGTAAAATCGGAACATACCATCAGAAATTATATCGGATATTTGAAGCAGGCTTATCTGCTGATGGGGCTTCAGAAGTATTCTGCCAAGAGCAAGATGAGGATAACTCAAGAGAAGGTGTATCCAATAGATGTTTCTTTGATGGATCAGCGAGATAATGCACTAGCAGGAGAGAATCTGGGATGGAGACTGGAAACCATCGTTTATCTGCAATTGGTAAGAACTTATAAACCTTTGGGATATGATATCTATTACCTGAGCGACCGTTCTGGAGAATGCGATTTCGTAGTTTGCAAAAACAACCAAGTGAAACAAGCTATTCAGGTATCGTATGATATTTCTTCGCCCAAAACTCGCAAACGAGAGATAGATGGCTTACTCCTGGCTCATAAAAAGACGAAATGCACCAACCTGCTGTTGCTCACAGACCATGAGTATAGTCAAATTACAGAAAATAAGGTTGACATCAAGATACAACCGGTATATGATTGGGTATTAGAAATAGGAAAGAGAAAAGAGTGAATTGGACATGAAAGTTTTTATTCGCTGGCACCGAATAAAATTAAGCATTTTTATTCGGTGCCAGCGAATAAAAAAATGTTTTTTTATTTTGTAGTATCAAATAAAATTTGTACTTTTGCCGCAAAAAGTAAGTATATGGAAAAAGAATTGTTTCGAACGATAATAGCTGAGAACCAAGAATATATAGGCAGTATTCCTTTGGTACAGCGCCCTCTAGACCTAGAGGAGTATGGCAATTATGTGTTTGTTGGAGTAAGACAAGCAGGAAAATCCTATTTGCTATACCAGAGAATACAGCAATTGCTGGCAAATGGAGTTGAGATAGAAAATATTGTATATGTCAACTTTGACGATGAACGTTTGCAAGGAATGACGGTAACAGACTTCGACCTTATATTGCAAGCCTATCATAGCATGTATGATAGCCAGCCCATTTTCTTCTTTGATGAAATACAGAATGTGGAAGGGTGGGCGAACTTTGCACGCCGTCTAGCCAACCAAAAATATCGCGTCTATATAACTGGCAGCAATGCCAAAATGCTGAGTCGTGACATAGAGACAGTACTGGGAGGAAGATACCTGGATATCAGCGTGTTTCCATATAGCTTTTCTGAATATCTGAAAGCTGTTGGAGTCTTGCTTTCAAAGAATTGGCAATATGGCCGAAAAGCAAATGAACTGCAGCGCCATTTCCGAACTTACTTTGATTGGGGTGGTTTCCCTGAGCTTGTGCATTTTCAAGAAAAGAGAGTATGGCTAAACAGCTTGTATAATCGTATTTTCTTTAATGACCTGGTGGTTCGACACAAGATAAAGAACGAGGATGCCTTACGCCTTTGTGTAAGAAGATTGGCAGAAAGCGTGAAACAACCATGCTCCTTGAATCGTTTGAGCAATCTGATAAAAGCAACCGGAACTCCGTGTAGCCCCTCAACGATAATGGAATATGTTCGCTATCTACAAGAATCATGTTTATTGATTTCTATCGACAATTATGTTTCCAAATTCGTGGAGAAAGAAACCATAAAGAAACATTATTTTGTAGATAATGGGCTGTTGCATCTCTTCATCAACAATCCCAACACCTCATTATTGGAGAATCTTTGTACAATTACATTGTATAAGAAATACGGCAAGGGCTTATATTATTACAATAAAAACATAGAGGTGGATTTCTATGTGCCTGATGAGGAACTGGCTGTGCAGGCGAGCTATCAGATGAGCGACGGAGAAACCCTAGAGCGGGAAGTGAAAGCATTAGTATCCTTGCATGGTTTGTATCCTCTGAAGCGAGCCATGATAATTACCTATGAGGATGAAGGGGAGATTGTGCGTGATGGACTCAAGATAGAAATAATACCTGCATGGAAATGGGTGCTGGAAGGTTAATTGAGAGAAGAGAAGGGCGTGCATAAGCCATAGCCTGCACGCCCTTCGAGACATTAAAAATCACCTGGTCCATATAAGCCAAAGTTCGGATCTTTATCTGGCTGCCATGTACGAACCTTAATCAGCGGTTGAGTAGGATTATTGATATCAACTATCAGGAACAGATAACCCTTATCACCATAATTTGTTGAGTAGTAATCCTGGGCAATCTGGATGGCATACATTTCTCCACCCTTAGCTAACTTCACCACATCATTGTTGGCAAAGCGAATGTTTACAAACTCATTGCTGGCAAAGCACATCGCAAGATTTCTGATATATTCGTCTTTCGTCTGGCGATTATACTTGATAATCTTATTGTTATCTACCCTTGCTACACCTTCCTTATTCTTCAGCAGAGAATTCTTCTTAGAGATAATACCAGTGATGATGACAGCGTCATCATCAAAGACGGTTCTGATATAATCAATTCTTTTCAGGGCATAAGCTGTCTTATAGTTCTCCAGGAAGTTCATGATAGATTTCCGGGCATTCTCAGCCCAAACACCCTTTCCCAAGATGTCAGCCTCAGCCTTCTTGCCTAATCCAAATGCCAGATTAGAGATTTTGGCATCCTGATTAAACGTAAATACCAGGTCTTCAACGAAGGCTTTTCTAATGCCATTCTTAAATGAGAACGACATCTGAACTCCTCTAGCTACAACATTGTTTCCGTCCTGATAAATCTTAACAGATGGGTTGCCTATAACATGAGCAGAACCATACTTGATGAGGCGATTGTAAATCTCCAATCCTTCTGGAGAGAAATATCCACGGGCATCATCATATCGACGACTCTTAATAGCCTTCACGATATTGAATATCTTATCTGCATATTCTTCCTCTCCCTTAACAGGCTTTTGCAAGACTTGCGAAAAGTTTGTGACTGCTGCCACATCTCTTGTTACAGAAGCACTGGCATTTCCCGCTGCATTTCCGACTTTCACATTGGTATAAGCAGCCTTCATCGGCATCGAACGAACCGTATTCATCACACTCTCTATCTCCTTGTCTATATGAGACTGTCCACGGTATTCGAACTCATACTTCAACTGATACTGCTTGTTGTTGGCAGTAGAAGGTAACTCCAAGACTCCCAGTCCATCCTTGGCACTATAGATATTACTCCAATCACGACCATCGAAATAGGTGTAATCTACAGAAGCTACAGGCTTTCCTTTGTACGTGAACTGTAGTTCAATGTCACTTCCGTCATTTCGAAGATAAGTGGCTTTCAGATTATCAAAGATGGCATTCATCTTTTCTGGAATCCAAACAACCAGCAGATGTTTCTGACCATCCTCATCCTCATAAGTCATCTCACTAGGACGCTGCAAAGACTTCAGTAAGATGTTTGCCCAATAAAAACAGCGCAACGCATTATCAATTTTAAGATTTTGCTCTGCCTTTAAGGCCGTTTCCACCAAATCATTGATTTTCAGTTTACGTGACTCGAAGATTTTCTCAATTTCAGATTGCTTAATCCATCTACCGACATGAGCTTCCGGCTCATTTTTAAGTACGATACGTTCAGTATTGGTAAGAGTTGCCTGAGAATAAGTCTGTATACTTGACTGGAACTCAGAATTGGAATCCAGCTTATCATTCTTGACAGTTTCCTTATCAGTCTGGCTGGTTACACTAGAAACATTCATTGATATCTTACTTATCAAATCAGCCAAAGCCTGCCTGTCAGCCTCGCCAAGCGTAGTTCCCCATCCCTCGCCATAAATGTATAATTTGCTGGCTTTCACCTCATCAAAATTCTGGGCATGAAGAGCCAAACTCATGCATACAAATATCAAAGACCAAATATACTTCATTCCTAACAAAATACTATTTTTTCTTTATATACTTATTAATCAAACAACAGCGACTGTTACTACATGATACCATTTAGCAACAATCGCTGTTTATTTCAAACTACTTTTCGTCCTTGAATCCTTCCTTTACGAATTCACTAACCTTAGTAGCATACTGCTGTGCTTTCTCGCTCTCCTTGAAGGCATTCTCCATGGCTCGGATACGAGCCTTAGACGCTGCATCTTCATCAACGATAAAGAAAACCTGCATGGCAAAAGTACCATCACCATTATCCTTAATCAAGGCATAAGACTGCTGCATCTCTCCTTTGATTTCCTTCTCTACTGTAGTCTCGTAAGCTGCATAGAAATGGTCAAACTCGCCGCTTACATCCTCTGTCATATTAGCCATATCAGAAACAATGCGACCCTTTACATGAGAGCCAGCCTCTCGTGCATACTTGTTGCAAGCATTGTTGATTGCACTCTGCATACCCACATTTTTAGATTTAAACTTAGAGGCCTCACCCATTACTTCATGAGCTCTATCTCCAAGCTTATCTAACTTCTCATAGTGCAACAAGAGAGCTACCTCTACAGAACGGCTACTTCCATAAAGTTTCCAACCTTCCTTATTGTAGGTCTTTATTTTCTCCTTATACTCCTTCTTACGAGCTTTTTCCAAAGCCTTATTGTTCTGAGCAATGGCAGATGGCACCATCAGTGCCATCGCCATCAATATCATAATAATTTTTTTCATGATTTTTCTTTATTTTAATGTCAAAGCAAGGCGGATACCGCAGACATTACCTGCAGAACCACCGTTATAATTACTATTTGTACTTTGCAAATAAGCATCATTATCAGTAGTATAATTTCCGCCATAACTATAACTATAACTATCTTCTACCCATTCTTCAACATTGCCACTCATATCATAAATACCCAATTCATTTGGATGCTTCTGTTTAACTTCATGCACTTTATTATCTGAGTTTACAGAATACCATGCAACATCATCAGGATTATTACTTCCACTGTAAGTATATCCCATAGACTTCTTTCCACCTTTGAAGGCATATTTCCATTCATCCGCACTAGGTATTCTAAAAGCCAAACCTGTCAAAGTATTCAATTTTACGATGAATGTTTTAAATTCAGAATAACTGATACTAGCAGCTGGATACTTTGATTTTGTTGATTCCTCATTCTCCATTACTGCATTATACAATCCCTCAGTAACCTCAGTCTCACCAATCAGGAAATCACCTTCCTTATATGCTACAGGAATCATCTTAAAGCTAACACCCTTTACAGTAAAGTTCAAACCAGTAGCCCAACCATTGTGACTGGTCTCAGTAGGAATAGTCAAATAGCCACTCTCTCCAACATTGAACATAGTTGAAGCACACTCCATAGTGTATCCCTCACCAGAGTTCACAACCATACGGATGCGAGGATTCTTGGCATCTGTGAAGTAGCCATAAATATAAGGAGTATAGCCAGATTCTGCATAAATAGTATCCTTTACGCCCTCTGAAGAAGTAAAGAAGCTGTTTGATGCAATATCATAGCTAGTATAATGTGAGATACCCTCTACAATGATAGGAGTTCCCTCAGTACCCTTGAATCTCAAGCGGCTGGTCTTAGGCTTCAAAGATGCATTTACAGTTAAATTGCTACCATCAAAAAGATAAGTACCGTTAGCATCCTCATAAATACCAGTTCTATCATTCAAATTGATAGTGGTACTGGTAACAGAAACTGGAGAATCGAAATAGAAAGCCTGGCACTTAGACTGCTTTTCCAACGCCAAAGTTCCATAATACTCCAATGTCCAAGCCTTGGCAGTTGCACTGTAAGTAGCATTACCAGACACGATATTAGAGCCATTGGTAAACTGAAGATACAACTTATCACCATCATTCCATGAGATAGCAGCAGACTCATCGGCACGAGTCTTGCTACCGTCAAATCCCTCACAGCCACCAACGAGTTTCATGGTGACTGTATGATGACCATTCTGCGCCTGCTGTGTAGAACCAGCAATGTCATCACTTGAACATGCTGTAAAAACAGCCAGTGAGCTTCCGATAAGGAATGCCGCACTCATTAACTTACTAAGCATTTTCATATCTTAAAAAATTATTTATTATTATTCCAATCTTTATCTTTTCCAAATTCACTACCAGATATGTTTCCGGTAGAGCCATTGTTTGTATTCCAGTTACCATCCTTGTCATAGCCATTGCCATTGATGTTGCTTGTAGAACCTATATTGACATTCCAGCTATTGTCCTTACCATAGCCATTTCCTACAATAGTAGCATTTGACTTCTTGATGACATCCCAGTTGCTATCCTCGCCATAAGCAGAGAAGGAAATGTTACCGGTAGACTTCGTATTGACATCCCAAGACTTATCAGCGGCAAAGCCAACAACCTTGATCGTAGCCTTGCTATCATGAACCAAATCCCAAGAATCATCAGAAGAGAACTCACCCTTGGTGAAAGTAGAATTCTTATCTACCTGTTTTACCGGCATCTCAATAACCAGTTCACCTTCCTGCAAGTCGGTAGCCCTGATGATAATCTTACCTGTTCGATTACTATCTGTATTATTTGGAGTGGCAGTAACAGTGAAGGTAAAGTCATCAATTCTGTCTACACTGAACCATCCACCTTCCTGAGTGATTGTAAACTTGGCATCAGAACTGATATAAACCGTTTCAGACGTTCCTCCCTTGGCAAAGAAGGTAAAGTCAGCAACGCTGGTTCTCAGGAATCTGGCAGCCTGCATATAATTCAATCTTACCACTTTACCCGTATTTACAGCCGTCACATCAACATACGCAGCCCTGCTCTTGATGCTAGGATTATCAGCTATAGAAACGTTCATGTCACAATCACCTTCACCCTCTGTAGGATTCAAGGTAATCCATGAAGCATTATTCTCTATGCTGGTTTTCCAGGCATCATTGGTAGCAATCTTCACCATAGAAGATGTTGACAGAGAAGTAAAGTCCAAATCAGTTGCATCAACCGTAAAATACTTACTATTCTGATGTACTACTATCGGTGTGGTTGCATCACACATGGAAACATCAATGTAACCAATTCTCTCTTCCATGGTATTATTTGCCAATACCGTGATATTGAGTTTACCATTTCCATCACCAGATTCCGGCGTGATACTAAACCAATCATAGTTCTCTCTTTTGGTAGCAGTCCAGCTTCCATTGGTTTCAATTTCAACAGATTGTGTTGAAGCCTTATCATCTAAGTTTACCTTTTCTGCACCAATTTCAAAGCTCTTACCCTCCTGAGTAAAGTTCTTCTTTTCCTTTATGTCAGTACCTTCAGAAGTAAAGATCAACCATCCCAGGCGTCCCTGAACAGACTGATTATCGGCAATCATAGCTGTAACCTTAGTCGTACCTGCCAATCCAGAAGAAGGGCTCACAGTTAACCATTCAGAGCTGGACTCAACTGTCCAAGGTACGTTACCTTTTACCTCAAACTCATATTTCTGAGCATCAGAAGATATCTTATACACATCACCGCCAGCATCTACATAGATACCTCTCTGCACAACCTCGATTTCTACAACTTGGCTTGAGCCCAGATACAAGTAGATGGATCCGCTTCTGCCTTGTGTAGATGTATTTGGCGATACAGAAACGCCCAACTTAGACACACCAGCAGTTCCGCCTGTAACAGAAGTAGTAATCCACGACACATTATTAGATACAGTCCAAGCAGCCTCAGAATTAACTTCCAATTCATAGGTACCCGCCGTATTCTCAAATACCAACTGCGATTTATCGCTAACTGTCAGGTTAGCCTTCTCCTGACTCACATAAATCGTAACATATTCACTGCTGTTCTCTGGAGTTCTCACGGTGACAGTAGCTGTTCTTGTATCAGAAGAAGTGTTTTCCTGTACTTCAAGATGAATTTTCTGATCTTCCTGCGAATAAGTAGCAGTCAGCCATGAGGCATAACTGGTTGAAACCGTAGGAATACAGTTTGTCTTCAAGAGCACATCCATGGAACCAGCCTTACCTGTGAAATTCAAGTTAGCTTTTTTCACAAAAGTACCATCATTCCCCTTTATCCAAACCTGCTGCCTTGCAGCCTGCTGGGAAATACTCATACGAGTAGTATAACTCCAGTCAGATTCCGTAGAGAGCAAATTGAAGACACTTGTTCTGGAATCAATACCAGAAGTATTTTCTGCAACCGAGAACAGCACAGACTGGGGTCCGATACCACTATTAGGAGTCAAATTGATCCAATTGTCATAGCCATTGAACTTCCATGAATTTTCACCGGCATAGACTTGCGTATTCCAAGTCTGAGCATCAGCACTCTTCAGGAACTCAGTGCCATCGGTTCCAAGATAACAAGCCTTCAAGGAAGGCTTGTAACCTCCCTCTGCCAGATTGCCATCCTCTTCACAGCTAGAGACCATGCAGACGAGCGATGACATCGCCGCATATAAAATTATATTTTTCATTCTCATAATTAGAAGAATAAATTAAGTCCTACACAAACATTGAAACCTGTGCCCCATCCTTTTATCTTGGTTGACACTTCCTCAAGCTGTTCATATAATTTTCCTTTAGTAACAGCCATTGTATATTCAGGAATCAGTGACAAACATACATTAGAGCAAAGAGCTATCTGAATCTTCAAATCAGCAAGTCCCGACATCACGTAGGTAGTATCATCACCATCCTCAGCTACAATACTGGTACAAACAGCTCCGACCTGAGGAATAAATCTCAGTCTTCCATGAAGCGGCAAAGCGAATCCGATTTTACCACCAATCTGCTGCTTCACCTTAAATTCATACTGCTGAGGACTACTAGAACCACCATAGCCATAGTCATCACCATTTCCCTCATAATTGAAATATATGGTCTCGCTCTTTTCCAAGCCCTGCATATAGAATCCTTCAAAGTTGACATTACTGATATTGAAACCAATAGCTCCACCATAGCCCAAGAAGGAGAGAGCACTACCTAAGCCTTCTACATAGAACTCATTCTTGTTATAGTATCTCTTCGTCAAACTCTTTTTGAAATTCTCCTCGTCAGTGCTGAAATTTACTTCACCCTTATAAGTATAATAACCAATAGCCTCCATTCTTACCTTATGCTTGCCGCTCTTAAGTTCAATTTTCTGTGGTACAGCACCTATATACTCATCATCCAAATAAAGAGTAGCAGCATAAGGTTTAGAACTAAAGTTCACGTTGACAACAGCCTCCAAAGATATGCGCTTAGAGAATTCCTCATTAGCCTTTAAATCCACATCAAAAGATACTGTTTTATATCCTTTTTGAGAAACAGTAACCTTATGTGGGCCCATCAGAACTTCATCATTTCTGTATGCATAGGTAGGCTTGGCCGGTTCATCATCATCAATGGTCACAATAGCAGGCACATCGCCGGTATTGATACGCAATGTTGCATAAATCGGCTTTGGAGAATCGAGGGTATAAGATTCTTTTGAACCATTCTTCACTTCAATTTGCTTAACTGTGGTCGTATAGTACTGCTTGCGGCACTCTACCTTATGGGAACCAGAACTGATGTTCTGCTCATAACTGCCCACACCCTTTTTCTCATCATCAATCCAGATTTCGGCATCTTTATCATTTACTTTCAAGGATACCATACCAAAGTCTTTCGACATCACTGGAGAGATGGAAGTAACAACGCTATCCTTGATTTCTATCTCAGACTCAAAAGGCGCATGCAAATCCTTGACTACTCTTACGATATGAGTACCGCTGTTCAGATCAATCATAGAAGAAGACACAAGACCCTTATTCTCGTTATCGACAAACAATCTTGCATCCGACAATTTATCTGCATTATCTACCTTTAACCAGCCAAAGGCTTGTTTCAGATTGACAGTTCTCACCTGTGCATTAACAGGATCGTTGATTGTAATCGTATCTTCAAAGGTATGATATCTATCAGCAGATACCGAGTAACGATACTTACCAAAAGAGTAAGCCTTTTCAAGCCTACCATTCGTTACTCTCTCTACAGAACCATTAACTCTTACCTCTGCAACCTTAGGATTAATGTTCAAAATAAAGCGCTGACTTTTAGAATCATCATAAGTTGCCGTAAACACCTTATCGGTAGTTAAGTTCATCAGATAAGTCTTAGCTTTCTTAATCGAAATCGGGAAATCATAGGTAACAGAGCCTAATTCAGGATGACTGATAACCAACTTTTTGGTATGCTGTGGCACATAAACCCAAATCTCGGCAGTCTTCTCTTCTACTTTTTGAATACCCAAAGAACCATTGTCGAAAGTAAAGCCTTTTTCTGTAGTTTGGATTTTAATCAATGCACATTTGTCATTGTTTTGGTCAAAGACCATAGAGCCTTCCGTATTTGCAGTAATATCAGACTCTAGCAAGCTAAAATCAGCTACAGAAATCTTTTGGCCATATACACAATACGGCAACAAGCAGATTAGTAAAAATACGATGTACTTCCTCATCCGTAATAGAAATTAATACGAGAATTCGTCTTAGAAAAATCTCGTGCCAGCCTCACCCCAATGCCAGCAGTTAATAAATTTATGAAACGCGGGGCTAACGCTCAATCATTATCATTATTATATTAAGTCCCTAATCAGTATCGCTAAAAGCTTAACTTTTCCGAACTCGAATGCAAAGGTAATAAAAAAATAGTTAACTTCAATAAAAAAAGGCATTTTTTTTATTTTTTTCAATAATGTGAATGCACACAGAAGCTATTTCCTTATCATTTTCCTTAAAAAAAGCAACATTTTCCCTTCATTCCCCCACCATTATCCTCACTTCATAAAAGCTGGAACCATAGCCTTGCCAATAGCCCAGGGCACCATGCACATTCGACTTCAGATTGGAATTCACTGGCATCAGGGGGATTCTGGATAATGCCAGCATATCCTCGAAACTGCGCCAGAAGGTGCTGCCATCGGATTATCCTACATCCCTACAGTATCTCCAGCTTCTCCTTCACCGCCTTGTAGCAGCGGCGGGAAACGGTGATGTTCTCCTGATCGAAGGGAGGAGAGAAGATGCAGCGAAGGGTGTAGTTCTCGATGCTGATGAGGTAGTCGAGATTGATGATGCAATCCTGACGAACCTGAGCCAGCGATGGAGACAGGGAGAGAACAGACTTCGCCGTGGTCTGCTTCTTCAACTTATGAATCTGACCATTAGCCAACCTCAGATGCCATAGGCGGGTATCCTCATCAAATGTACAGCAGAACACCTCGTCGGGTTTCACCATCAGCAAGCCCGAAATGGTCTGAATGGCAAGGCGCTTACCTGATGTTCCCAACAAGCCATTCAAGCCCATCAAATCCTGAGGATTCTGATGGGATTCAGAAGAGGATGAAGAGGATGATGAAGAGAATGAAGAGGATGAAGAACCATCTCCCCCTTCCATTTTCTGGCGGATGCGTCCCACCACCAGTTCCAGCTCCTCCTGCTGATAAGGTTTCAGCAGGAAATCGAAGGCGGAAGCACGCAGCGCATCAATCATATACTTGTTGAAGGCACTATAGAACACCACGATGAGGTCCATCGGCATCTCATCTCTCAGAGATTGCAACACCTCGAAACCCGTCTGTCCAGGCATCTCTACATCGATGAACAGCACATCGGGCTGCATGCTCATCACCAAGGTCTTTGCCGACATCGCCGAAGAGGAAGTGGCTATCACCTCGAAATCTTCCAGGGCAGCCAAATCGTTCTCCAACCTCAGGATGCTCTGCGGCTCATCATCCACAATCACCACCTTGATTTTATCTTGATCCGTTTGCATATTATTCCATTTTTTACATATTTACGAAAGGAGTCTCCCTACCCTACTGGCACACGCTATAATCGTATTCGCATGGTACTCCGATACTTACACACGTTCCTTTCTGCCGGTCACTTCCGTCATCAGCAGTACCCGCACGACTCTGCATCTTGAAATACATTTTGCGTGCATTTCCGGCATTGAGCATCTCGATGGTACTGCTCAGGATTCTCAATCCCGTACCCGTGCTTGCCGCAGCATTAGTCTTCCTTGTGCCCATGCCAGCCACGGCACCCGCGCCGCCACAGCCATTGTCGATGACATCGATGCGGAGCATGCCGTCTTCTATCCAGACTTTCACATCGAGCAGCGGCTTCTCTCCCGATTCTTCCATCCCCACAAAAGCATGCTTCAGGGCATTCTCCACAGGAATCTGGAGAATCATAGAAGGCAGCATCAGCGACATGTTAACCTCCTTGGCTATGTCAAAACGGGGCATCGGAAGCAACGGATTGGTTTCGTGGCGAAGAGACGAATAACTCATCACCATCTGCAACTCATCCTCCAGACTCACTGCCACCTGATCGCAGGTAAGCAGATTGGCTCGGAGCACCTGTATCAGGAGGCGCAGCGGCTTCACGTTGACACCCTTTGGCAGATTAGAGATAAAGATGTTGAGCACGTTGAACACGAAATGGGGCGAGAAGCGATTGCGCACGTTCTCCATCTTCAGCGCCATCATGCGGTTCATCTCCTCCCGATGCTGATGCTTGTGGCGCAACGACTTATAGCGATAGAACACCACCAGCGCCAACACGCCCACCACCAGCAAGCCGATGACCAGGAGCAGGATTAACCGGGAAGACTTTGCCTCTGCCTGCGTACTTTGAAGAATCAGGTCGCGGCGCACGATGGCAGTATCCTGCTTGAATCGCAGCTCGTTCTCCTGCACATTCGATACCATCGTGGCGTTGCGCAGCGAGTCATCGTATTGCTTCATCAGTTTCTGATATTGTAAAGCCTTGGCAAACTGTCCCTTTCGCTCATAAAGATCAGCCCATCCCTTGTGGTAGAGATACAGGTAGTTGGGCGACATCTTCGAGAGGTCGTATGGCTTGCTCAATATCGCCGAAGCCTTGTCCAGACGGTTCTGCTTCAGTGCCAGGGCGGCATTCAAGCCATCAATATAGAATTGCAGGTCGTTCTGCATGTTGGGTTGCACGAAGAAGAACTTCGTGGTATTAGCCAGATATTTCTGGGCAGAATCCAGACGGTTGAGTTCCAGATAGGTCTGTCCCAGGTTGGCATCCACCACAGCCGTCATGAAAGGCTGTCCCATCTGCAGGGTTGCCTTCTGTGCCTTCAGGAAGCACTTCAGAGCCTCAGCCGGCTTTTCCTGACTGCTATACACATTTCCCCAACTGTTGTAGAAGAAATGGGCGTCCTTCGGATTCCGGGGCGGATACTGGCGTTCTGCCTTGCGGAAATAGAAATGCGCCAACTGATAGTTGCGCAGGTCGTTATACACCTGTCCCAATCCTGCCAGAATACTGTTCTGAGCCTCATGCAGATTCAGGGAATCTGCCAGGAAATTGGCACGGCGATACCACGAGGATGCATCCGCCAGCTTACCCAACTGTCTGGAAGCATCGGCTATATTGATGCAGATGTCGATGGCATCATTGTGATGATCCAGTTTCATCAATTCCCGGTAAGCCTTGATGTAATAAGTGCGGGCAGGTTCCCGCTTGCCCACCGCCTGCAGCAGCACGCCCTGCAGGTTGTCGGCATACGACTGTATCTTGAAGGTGGTTTCCTGGTCGGGATGCTGGCGGCAAAAACCGTTCACCGAGTCGATAAGCACCTGACATTCCGGATCGGCACCTTTCAGATAGCAGCATTTTGCCACAATCAGTCTTTTCCATTGCTCCACCAGTTCCGGCTTGCCTCCGCATTTCAGATTTCTGATTTGCAGAATCATCGAGTCGGGCTGGCTTTGCATCATCTGCTGATGCTGGGTAACAAACTCATCGATGGGTTTGTACCAGGAGTCGTCCTCCTTTTTCTCTGAGGAGCAGGCTGCCAGCAGCATCATGCATCCCATCAGCCATAGCCAGGTATATTTTTTCAGTTTTGTCATAAGTCTGTTTGCTTTTAGGTTGGTTTTTCGGGAAGATTATGATTCTTCCCTGGTTTTCTTGTCTGCCACATACATGCCCAGCAGGATGCAGGTGGCGCCCACCAGGAAATAGGGGGTGATTTTCTCGTTGAGCACCCATGAAGCAAATATCATGGTGGTGATAGGGTTGAAGTACACCCAGTTGGTAGCCTTCACCGTTCCCAGTTTCGAGATGCACCAGTTCCAGGTGAGGAAGCAGATCATGGAGGCGAGACAGCCCAGGAAGATGAGGTTGCCGAATACCTGCGGACGGCTGAAGACCTCCATCGGCGGGAATCCAGGAATGAAGAGATAATACGGCAGGATGGTCAGCACGCCATAGAAGAACACTTTTCGGGTGATGAATGCCGCCCCATAATGATTGCTCACCGACTTCATCAGCAGCGAATAAATCGCCCAGCACATGCAAGCCGTAAACGCCAGGGCATCGCCCACCGGAGAGAGATGGAGCACGAATCTGCCGTTCAGCACCACGATGATCATTCCCACAAAAGCCAACAGCGAACCGAGCAGCTGCACGATGTGGATGCGGGAGGAATCCTTATAGACCATGCGCACCAGCAGGGTGGCGAAGAGCGGACAGGAGCACACTATCAGCGAAGTATTCGTGGTGGTGGTGAAGTTCATCGCCTCGTTCTCGCTGTAGAAATAGAGCGATCCACCCGTAATGCCCAGCAGCGCCATCTTAGCCTCATCCTTCCACGAATCGGCAAAGATGCGGCGATGGTTGAAACAGAGCATCAGCACGTAGGCGATGGAAAAGCGCAACGTGAAGATCTGGGCTGGCGAAAGCCCATTGAGCATCAACACCTTGGTAGCTACAAAGGTGGTTCCCCATATCGCCACCGTGAGGAAGGCGACGAGGTGATAGAAGATATTGCTATTTCTTGTCATTATCTTATTTAACTGTTTTGAAGGTCTGAACCTTTTAGAAGACCTGAATTCTATAACTATTTCGAAGACCTGAATTGCTGGGAATAATGCGTAGGCGATACACCTACTCGTTTTTTAAACACCTTGGCAAAGTATTTCGGGTCTGTGAATCCCACCTGATAAGCAATCTCGTTGACACGCAGATCATGCGTTTCCATCAGTTGCATGGCACGCTTCATGCGTATCTCCAGGATGAATGCCGCCGGCGTCTTGTCCAGGGTATCCTTGCATTGTGAATACAGCTGCGAACGGCTCATACCCATGTCATTACCCAGTTTTTCAACATCATAATCCGGATTGTCGATATTCTGCTCTATGCAATCCACCAGGCGTTGCGCCAACTGGCGGTCGTAAGGAGTCACATCAGGGGTAGACGGGAAGATATCCTGTGCCGTATCCACGGTGGTATCGGAGGTGGTAATCAGCTTAGGATGCTGCACCTTCCATACCAGGCAGGCTATCACCACGAGTGCCGCTACCAACAATGCCAGAATGCAACATTGCCACCAGGAAGGGACAACGTAGAACTCGGCTTCGGTAATCTGATCCACCCAGAATCCCATGGCATCCGTGCTTCTGAACTCCACGACGTGCTTTCCCGGCAGAGTCCACGAAAGGGAAATCTCATCCTTTCCGCCCGTCAGATAATGCCAGGTGCTGTCACCCTTGTTACGCCAGGCATAGCTCACCGTGCGTGGAACTCGATAGTCGATTACCGTAGGATTGACTATCAGTTCGCCACCCATGCTCACCGAAGCTCCAGCATTAGGAATCAGAAGAGTGGGACGGAAAGAAGAATGAGAAGGATGAGCACCCAACTGCAATTTCAGAATTCCATTCTGAAGACCCGTTACCAGCATCCCCTTTTCCACACGAGGCTGAATCTCGCTAAAAGCCACATCCTCGCCGAAATAACTATGATCGAAATACCGGATGCTTCCACGCTGGGTATCATACAAGATCAGACCATCGGGATTCGTGAACAACACCTGATTGCCCAGACAGGTTTGGATGGAAAGGATGCAATCACCCAGACCAGGAATCTCAATCTGCTGCAGCTGATTATCCTTATCTACCAGGAAAGCCCCCTGGCTGTAGGAACCCACATAGAGCTGGTTTCCCACACGAACGATGCCCGATACATCGATGTCGCCGATACGGGAAATCAGTTTGCCTCTTTGAGTATACAGGAAAATGCCCGAGGTAGCGCTCAACGCCACGGTATCACCCAGTTCCTGAATACGGCGCACCTTTACCAGTTCCGGGCTATCCACATTCTGGATGGATGCGGAAAGGGAATTCAGGTTGAGCTTTGGCGATCGGGTATCGATGAAGACAACGCCTTCTCCCCAGGTGGCAATCCAGAGCCACCCCGTCTTGGCAGAGAGATGGAGGTCAAAGACCTGATTCTTCGGAAGGCGCGGTGTGTCTTGACTCTGATAATGATACAGTTTCTGCTGACTGGTAAAGGGCTTGTCGATACAGACCAGTCCTTTGGTACGCAATCCTATCCACAATCTGCCGTAACTATCCTGCTGCACATTATAGGCAGAGCCCAGGAACTCCGCAGCCTGCAGTTGCATTTTTCCCTGCTGATTGATAAAGCCCATGAAAGTACCGTCTTTGGCATAGCGGATTAGCTGGCGGGCTTTCGTTCCCACCAGGAAGGTGCCATCCTTCAGACGAAGGATGCATCTCACATCTCCCGTGAAATCCGTACCGGCAGCATCTCCCACCTTTTTATATATATGATAGTCAGCCTTTGAGAAGGTAATCTGATAGACGGCATTGTCAAAGCTGGCCCAGATGTTTCCCTGCCTGTCGATGAAATTCTCGCAATGCAGGATTTCCGATGGGGTTGCACCCATGTAGGCTATCATGTGTTCCTCGCCATGATGGTGAAGAACCACTCCTTTGTCGCCATAGCGGAACACATCAGCAGGCAATTTCTGGTCACCCAGTTCTATCTTTTCGGACAAAAGAGTAAGCGTACGGGTAGCCGGATGATAGGAGGCAAACTTATCATTGTTGATTTTCATCAGCAAGGTATGCCCGTCCTTATCCACACGAATCCGTCGCACCCATCCTATCTTCTTGCCGTCGGCAGTACGATTGAAGGGAACAAACTGATTTCCGTCGAAACGGCAGAGTCCCGACCGGGAACCAATCCAGATGTATCCGTCCTTATCCTGGGCGAAGGTGGTGGCATAATTCTGCAACAATCCATCCGCCGTGGTGTAACGGCGATAGCGCATCACTTCCTTGCCTGCCATATCCATGACAGACAACAAGGTGAGCAATATGATAAGTATGTATCTATTCAATCTCATATACTGGTGATTTTGTCTGCAAAGGTAGTAAAAAACGTATAAAACAACAAAATTATCCCTCTTTTTTTATGATTTTACCACCTATCCTTTTTAAATAGTCCGTAATTTTGCAGCAGAGAAACGAACTTCGAATCAATTTATTAAAATATATTATATCCAATTTAATTAAGAAACATTATATCAAACCTATCAAAATGGGCGGCATTAAGCCGTATTCAATTAACGGGAGTTGAGGCGGCAACGCCTTGACTTCTCTTTTACAGAACATTTTATAGAACATTTAATAACTTAACAAAATGAACAAATCAATGAGATTTTTGCTTGTCCTGATTCTGGCAATCATCGGACAAGTGAACATGTGGGGTGCAAATAGCAGTACTCCCACAGATGTAGGCAACTACATCAACCTGAAGGATGGTACTTACAGTGGTGATGCCAAGACCATTGCAAAACCAACCTCCGAAGGCGGTTACAAAGTGGGTTACATCAAGAACAACAGCTCGTGCAGCTATGACATCAACGTTACAGAGCAAGCCTACTACAGCCTCTGTATGGCGATTCACTACAACTCTGGAGGAGTCATGAACGTCACCATCACCGATGCTACGACAGGAGCAGAAGAAGTAAAACAGAACATTACCATCACCAAAGATCTGGCAAAAGATTATGGAAATGAGGTGGCGATGGCTATCAGTTATCCGCTGAGTAAGGGCGTAAAGACCATGAAACTCTCCTTTACCACTTCTAGCAAAGGTTACGTCATGGACTTCGAAAACCTGCGAGTAATCAAACGTGCAGATTACACCCCTGATGCAACCACTACCTTGATAAGCGCAAAGGTGGACGGTATCTCTCTTCCAGCAGAAGCACTCCAGGCACTTAAAGACAACAAGGGTACCTACACCCTTACAGGAAACACCTATACCCAGGTGCCTGAACTCATTGCGTGGATGAGCGACAACACCCAAGCCAATGTCACATCTGCCATTGAGGGAACTAGCGTTATCTACACCATCAAGGCTCTGAACTACGAGGCAAATCTTACCGTTGAGGGGTTGAACATCTATACCCCAGGAGAAAAAGACAAGACCGTACAGCTGAAATATACCACCGAGGGAGCTGATGGAAAGGGAAACTGGAGCAATGGCTTATACTCTCTCCTTTCATCAAGCCTTGACGGATGGAACAACAGTTCGTTCAAACTGAACGACACAAAATACACCCTCCAGATTCCATCAAACATCAAGGTAAAGCAAATCATCTTCAAGGATTTGAGCAACAACTACGATGGCAATGCATCCATCTCTGATGTAACTTCTGAAGGAGCTACCATCAAGATACCAACTCGACGAGATGCAACGAAAGGCCAGAAATACGACCTTTGTGTAAATATCGAAGGTCATCAGACTGGCAAGGCTCTTGTCTTCAACCTCGTTAAGGCTGGTCAGCCTACTACTTGGATAGAACTCACAGTAGAAGAAACCACAGCGGGAAACCCATCAGTAGTTTCTACCAACTCTACCGTTGTGGATAACCACGCCGTTATCACCGTCAACTTCGACCGTGAGGTGAAGGCAGCCACAGCAACCTGCAACAACCAGACTTTGGCAGCAGATGGTGGCAGCACCTCTCTTCAGTTTGCCGTTTGGGATTTGAAGTACAACAGCAACTATACCCTCCAGCTTGCGGCAAAGAATGTTTCAGACAACTATGGCAACCATGCCAAGGAAGACATCGTTGTAAACTTCGCAACCGCAGCCGCACCAGTGGTAGAGCAAGCCGCTTACGACTACGTGGTTAGCAATGCTGCAGAACTTGACGCAGCCATCGCAGCCCTGAGAGAAAGCAACAAGACTGCCGATGCAGCCCGCAAGGTGGTATTCCTGAAGAACGGCAAATACACCTACGGAACCCTCACCGGTTCTTACCAGCACAACGTATCCTTGAAGGAAAACAAGAACAACATCTATAATGTATCGTTGATTGGCGAAAGCAAGGAAGGCGTATTCATCGAGGGAACCACAGATGGCATTACCTCATCCACCCTCGACCTGGGCGATGGAACAGGCAACTATCTGCAGGACATCACCATCCGCAACAACTTTGATTTCCGTTCTACCCTCAAGGGTGTGAGCGTTGCGATGAATGGCGGTAACAAGACCATATTGAAGAACGTAGCCTTGCAGGCTAGTCAGGACACCTACGTTACAGGAAAGCGTACTTATCTGGAGGATTGCGACATCTATGGTACTACAGACTTCATCTGTGGCGGTGGCAACATTTATTTTGAACGCTGCAACCTGATTCTCGGCAACAAGACCGGCAATGTCATCTCTGCTCCAAACACAGACGCAGCAACCAAGTGGGGATACGTATTCCAAAACTGTACGGTAAAGGCAGACGAGGGAGCTTCGCTGGTAGCTGATGGCAACTGGAACCTCGGCAGACCATGGCAGAACGAGCCTCGAGCCTACTATCTGAACACCAAGATGGAAGTACTCTGCAGCGATGCAGGATGGACCAACATGGGCAAACTCACTACTCATTTCTATGAGTATCAGTCATACGACAAGGATGGCAATCTCATTGATTTGAGCACCCGCAAGAACTCACCTACTTCACTCAACCAGTACTCTCCTATCCTTACCGACGAGGAGGCAGCACAATTCACCTTGCGCAACGTATTGGGCGGCAGCGATTCATGGGACGCTATCTCTGAGACCAAATTATGTGCAGCACCAGAGCAGGTAACCATCCAGGAGAACACCCTCTCATGGCAGGCAGTAGCTGATACCCGTTGCTACGTCATCTTCAAGAATGGAGAATACATGGGTAACACCACAGCAACTTCCTTCACCATCAATGGTGCCGGCAATTATGCCGTTTGCGCAGCCAACAAGAATGGCGGTCTGGGCATCAAGGCAAATGCTTACCTCGTAACAACCAACGCAGCCGGTTGGGCTTCCTTCTGCGCAGCAGAAAACACCAGTATTTCTGGCGAAGCCAAGACTTATGTCTGCACAGCCGTGGATAACAACATCGTTACCCTGGAACCTGTGACCCACATTCCTGCCAACGAAGGCGTTTTCATCAAGGGTGAGCCAAATGCCACCTATCAGATTGTCTCAGCAGAAACAGGCGATGCCGTAAGCATCAACCTGATCAAGGGTTGCCTTACAGCCACAACTCTCGCTGGAACCGAGGGTGCTTATATTCTCGGTGTGAAGAACGGCAAGGCAGGCATCTACCAGGTAACATCCAGCATTACGGTTCCTGCCGGCAAGGCTTATCTGCAGCCAGCCACTACAGGACTTGCCAAGTTCCTGAGCATCGCCTTCCCTGGTTCTACCACAGCCATCGAGGGAATCGAAGCCGACAGCAAGACATCTTCTGCCAACAAGAAATACAATCTGGCTGGTCAGAGAACAGAGAGCAAGCAAGGCATCATCATCATGGATGGCAAGAAATACATCATCAAATAAAGATCAATATTAAATAAAGATCAGGCAATATGAAGAAATATCAGAAACCTTCTATTCAAGTAATAGAAATAGAGAGCCCTAACATCCTGGCGGGCTCACAATTCAATACAGCCCAGGATTTCGGCGACTTCGGAGAAACAAGTACAGAAAACAACATTACGGTTTCGTCTAAAAAGCACTTCAACATCTTCGATGACGACTGCGATGAATAAACAGAATAATTGCATAAATTATTAATAGTTTTAGTGTCTAAGTTGACATCCCACAAGTTCCTCAGAGGAGGCTTGTGGGATTTTCTTGTTTAAAAAGTTGGGGAATTGGAAAAAACATCGTAACTTTGCAGTATGATTTTGCATTCCATAGACCAAGCCCTGTTATCAGGCATCAACATTCCCGAGCGCATGAACAATCCGCTCGATTACCAGCCTCATCCTCTTTGCATCGCCGTATGCAAGGAGCTGCAAGCCTATCTCGCTGAGCGGGAGGACTGGAAAGAGGAGATAGATAAAGGAAAAATGTTTGGCGTACTCATCGTTGAGAATGCCCAACCGGAACCTGGTGTCTCAGAAATAGGCTATCTTGCTGCCTATAGCGGACAGATAGGCGGAAGAAGCGACTGGGATGATTTCGTGCCAGCCGTCTTCGACTATCTGCAGCCCGACGGATATTTCAAGACCCACGAGGCAGAAATCTCCGGCATCAACCAGAGCATCAGGCAATTGGAAGGAAATGACCACATGAAGGAAGCCCGGAGCCTCATCCAGCAACTGCAGGAAAAACGGAAGCGTACCATCGCTGCCTATCAGGAAAAGATGAAGGAGGCGAAGGCAAAGCGTGATGCCCGACGAGAGGCAGGAAATCTTACCCCGGAAGAAGAGGCTGAGATGGTAAAGGAAAGCCAGTTTATGAAGGCTGAACTGCGCCGACTCAAGAAATCGCTTTCAGAAAAGACCACCCTGGAAACGGAATATGAAGTCTTTCAAGCGGATATTCTTCGCCTGAAGCAACTGCGCAAGACATTATCTGATGCCTTGCAGCAATGGTTGTTCTCGCAGTTCCGCATGCAGAATCATGAAGGCAAGATGAAGGACCTGCAGGAGATTTTCAGGGTTGCAGCCCTCAGGGATTATCCGCAAGCCACCCTTGCAACGAGCAGAATAGCTGCCCTGAAGATGGTGCCGCCAGCCGGAAGTGGCGAATGCTGCGAACCGAAACTGCTGCAATATGCTTACCTGCATGGTTACAAGCCTTTGCAGATGGCAATGTTCTGGTGGGGCGAAAGTCCGAAGGAGGAGATTCGCCATCATCTGCAGTTCTATCCTGCCTGCAATGGCAAATGCAAGCCGATATTGCACTGGATGCTGCCGGATAGGGTCTTTGATTCTAAAATTGCCGAAAAGCAGGCTTTGGAAACCTTATACGAAGACGACCAGTTGGCTGTCATCTACAAGCCTTCGGGATTGCTGTCTGTGCCGGGCAAGGATTCATCCCAGCCATCCGTCTATTCCATCATGCGGAAGAAATATCCAGCAGCAGGCAGTCCGCTGATAGTCCATCGTCTCGACATGGCGACGAGCGGTCTGATGATTATTGCCAAGACGGATTTCGCCTACCATCGTCTGCAGAAGGAGTTTCTTCACCATCGGGTTCAGAAGAAATACATTGCCATCATCGGATGCAAGGACCAGGAAGCCTGCGATAAAATCTGGGAAAAAGCGAAGAAGAAAGAGATGAGAGAAGAAGAAAGATCTTCTATTGCCACAGAAAAGCAGAAGATTTCCCTTCCGTTGATGCCCGATTATCTGGATCGTCCCCGCCAGATTGTGAATCATGAACAGGGCAAGGAGGCGATTACGGAGTATGAGGTTCTGGATCGCATCGATGCCACCCATCTCCGTCTGGCACTCTATCCCAAGACGGGCAGAACCCATCAGCTCCGTGTGCATTGTGCCCACCACGAAGGCTTGAATGCCCCCATCCTTGGCGACCCGCTCTATGGCAACGAGAAGGCAAGCCGCCTTCATCTCCATGCCGAGGAGATTACCTTCGAGCATCCTCTGACGGGGAAGGAAATCAACATCAAGCGAGAAGCTGATTTTATTTACCCTTAAGGCAAAAAATATTTTCCCTTAAGGGTAATTATATTTAGCCTTAAGGGAAAATATTGCGCTATAAATATTGTGCTATAAAAAGTCAATTATACAAAGAACATGATAATGACCTGGGCGATGATGACTCGGATAAACATTCCCAGCGGATAAACCGTGGCGTAACTGATGCTAGGGGTGTCGCCATCCAGCGTCTCGTTGGCATAGGTGAGTGCCATCGGATTCGCCATGCTTCCACAGAGGATTCCGCAGATGCTTCCGAAATCATATTTCTTGGTCTTCAGGATGATGAAGCCCACGATGACCACAGGAACCACCGTGATGAGGAAACCGATGCCTACCCACATCAAACCCTCGGGACGAACCACCGTCTCGAAAAACTGTCCACCTGCCGACAAGCCCAAGCAGCCCAGATAGAGGGCAAGACCCAGTTCGCGCAGCATCAAACCCGCACTTCGCGTCATATAAGAGATAAACTGCACACGAGGACCGAGGGCACCAATAAGAATACCCATCACGATAGGACCACCGGCAATACCCAGACGCACAGGTGCCGTCATGCCCGGAATATGAAGCGGAATGGTTCCCACGGCAAGACCGAGGATGATTCCCAGGAAGATGGCACCCAGATTAGGCTCGTTGAGCGTCTTCACGGCATTACCCAGGAACTGCTCCACATGGTCGATGCTCGTCGGGTCGCCCACCACGGTAAGGCGGTCGCCGTATTGCAGACGGAGGTCGTCGGTGGCAAGCAGTCGGATATCACCACGCAGCACTCGGCTCACGTTCACGCCATAGGTGTTGCGCATCTGGAGACTACCCAGTCGCTTTCCGTTGAGTCCCGGACGGGTCATCACGATGATTCGGCTTTCCAGTTTGGCATCGATGGCATTCCAGTCTACCTTATCATTATTCCACTCCTTATCCACCTTCTTTCCGAAGAGAATCTGCATGGCAGCTGCCTCATCCTTGTTGGTAACCACGAGCACATTGTCGTTGGTATGGAGCACGGTATCAGCTTCCGGCACGATAACCTGTTCGCCTCTCCATACTCTAGAGATGATGAACTTGCGATGGGTCATCATCGATATTTCGGCGATGGTATTGCCATTGAGTGCCGGGTTCACGATGACGTACTGTCCGATGGAAGTATGGTCGTCTTCATCGGCACGTCGGATTTCCAGGTCGGCCGGCTTGACGAAGAGCTTGCGCAGGAACATCATCGCCAGGATGACGCCCACCACACCCAGCGGATAGGTGACGGCACAGCCAAGTGCCGCTCCGCCGCTAGGCAAGCCCAACTGCTGCAAAGCCTGCTGGGCAGCACCCAGGGCAGGCGTATTGGTGGTGGCACCGCAGAGGATGCCCACCATATCGGGCAGACTTACAGGCAGCACCAGGCAGAGGAGGAGGGAAAACAGAGTTCCCACCACGATGACTGCCAGGCTCCAGAGATTGAGCGCGATGCCTTCGTGGCGCATGGAGCCGAAGAAGTTAGGACCCACATAGAGTCCCAGCACGTATACAAACATGGTAAGTCCGAAGCTCTCGGCAAACTCCAGCATGTCAGGGTCGATGGAGAGTCCGAGATGGCCCGCCACGATTCCCACGAAGAAGACGAAGGCGATGCCAAGGGAGATACCTTTTACATGGAGCTTGCCGAGGGCAAGTCCCAAAGTACAGATCAATGAAAGAATGACGATGCCTTGCACCGCCGAATGCACGTTGATTAAATTATCAAACCACATAGTGTTGTTTAAATTTCTATTCCCGAGATAATGTTCGTTTATTCTATTTCGGCTGCAAAGGTACATTAAAATAAGTATTCCACAAAAGAAAAATGTTCTTTTCTTCCCAATAATTCCAACAAAAGTAGAAATAAAAGAGGAGACGTTGCCCTGAATCGAAGATTTTTTGTAACTTTGCAGGCGTTTTAAAATAGAAATGATGAAAGATATTTGTTGTATAGGACACGTAACGAAGGATAAGATTGTTACTCCCCACCGCACGGTTTACATGGCAGGCGGCACTTCTTTTTATTTTGCCTACGCCATCAACCAGTTGCCCAAGGACGTAAGTTTCTCGCTGGTTACGGCAATGGATCCTACAGAAACTGAACCGATAGAGAAGATGCGCCAGGCTGGCATCGACGTCACCCTGAACCCATCCCGCAACACGGTGTTCTTCGAGAACATCTACGAGGAAGACCAGAACAAGCGCAAGCAGCGCGTGCTTGCCAAGGCAGACCCTTTTACCATCAGGCAGCTGGAGAAGGTGGAGGCAAAGGTTTACCACCTGGGCAGTTTGCTGAGCGATGATTTCTCGCCAGAGGTGGTGGAGTTCCTCTCCCGCAGCGGCAGGGTTTCCATCGACGTGCAGGGTTATCTACGCGAGGTGAGAGACGAAAAGGTTTATCCCATCGACTGGAAGGAGAAGCTCGATGTGCTGAAGCACACCTATTATTTAAAGGTGAACGAGACGGAGATGGAGACCATCACGGGACTGAAGGACCCCCGGGAGGCAGCCAAGCTCATCCATTCGTGGGGCGTTACCGAGGTAATCGTCACCCTGGGCAGCGAAGGTTCTCTGATTTATGTAGATGACACCTTCTATGAGATTCCCGCCTATCCTCCTCACGAGGTGGTGGATGCCACAGGATGCGGCGACACGTATTCGGCAGGTTATCTCTACAAGCGACTGCAGGGTGCCACCCCTACCGAAGCTGGCAAGTTTGCTGCAGCCATGTGCACCATCAAGCTGGAGCACAACGGTCCGTTCAACCGCAGCATCGAGGATGTAGAACGCATCATGAAATAAATTTTAGATAATTTATCCTATTATCTTCTTATTTTTGCCTGAATTGGTGTAACTTTGCATCCTATATGGAACAGATTTCACCAATTCAGGCATTATTGCAACAACGCACCCTGCTCCAGCTGGAGTATTACACCGAGAAGGAAGCCTTCCGCAAGCTCACCGAACAGATGGGAATGCAGCGGAAGGTGAAACGAGGTGATGCCTGGTTCCCGCTACAGGTGGGAAAGAGCTTTTATAATTCGCTGAACCAAACAGCCATCGAGGTATTCCGTACCTCGGATCAGGATATCGAGCACAATTTTGAGTTCGGTCGCCCCGTCATGTTCTTTAGAGGTGAAGAACAGATCAAATATTTCTCCTTTACCGGCACCGTGAGCTATGTGGATGGTGACAGAATGGTGATTACCGTTCCCGATTCTGCCCCGCTGCTCGATTTGCAGCAGTCTACGGAGCCTATCGGCGTGCAGCTTTCCTTTGATGAAACCAGCTACAAGCTGATGTTCGAGGCTTTGGATAGAGTGATGAAGGCGAAGAACAACCGTCTGGCTTATCTCCGCGACTTGTTCTATTCGCATCAGAAGGCGGGCAGATTCTCGTTTGCCCCGATGAAGTTTCCTTGGCTCAATCCTACCCAGGAAAGAGCTGTGAATGAGGTGCTTTGGGCGAAGGATGTGGCGATTGTTCACGGACCTCCGGGAACCGGAAAGACCACGACCCTGGTGGAAGCCATCAACGAAACCCTGATGCGAGAGAGTCAGGTGCTGGTGTGTGCACAGAGCAATATGGCGGTGGACTGGATTTCTGAAAAACTGGTGGATAGAGGTGTAAACGTGCTCCGTATCGGAAACCCTACCCGTGTGAACGACAAGATGCTGGGCTTCACCTACGAGCGCCGTTTCGAGAGTCATCCCGACTATCCGCAGCTCTGGGCTATCCGCAAGGCTATCAGAGAATTAAGAAAAAACAGGAAGAAAGGCAGCGAGAACTATCATCAGAAGATGGATAGGCTGAAAAGCCGTGCCGCCGAGATAGAAATCAGAATCAATTCAGAACTTTTTGGCGAGGCACGTGTCATCGCCTGCACCCTGGTGGGTTCTGCCCATCGCTTGCTGGAGGGAATGAAGTTCGGCACCCTGTTTATCGACGAGGCAGCCCAGGCTTTGGAAGCTGCCTGCTGGATTCCAATGAAGCGAGCCAGCCGAGTGATTCTGGCAGGCGACCATTGCCAGTTGCCGCCTACCGTAAAGAGTATTGCGGCTTTGAGAGCCGGACTTGGCAAAACCCTGATGGAGCGCATAGCCGAAAACAAGCCGGAGGTGGTAACCCTGCTGAAGATTCAGTACCGCATGAACGATGAAATCATGCGATTCTCCAGCGACTGGTTCTACGGGGGCAAGGTGGAGAGTGCGCCACAGATTAAATACCGCAGCGTATTGGATTACGACCATCCGATAACGTGGATTGATACAGGGGAGGGAAGTGAAGAACGAAGAGTGAAGAGTGAAGAATTCAATAGCTCTTCTGATGATGCTTCGGAGGGAAGTGAAGAACAAGAGAATTCTTCACTCTTCACTCATCACTCTTCACTTTACAAGGAGCAGTTTGTAGGCGAGAGTTTCGGAAGAATCAACAAGGCAGAAGCCGAGCTAACCCTGCTGACTCTGGCGGAATACTTCACCAAGATAGGCAAGCAGCGGGTATTGAGCGAGAGCATCGACGTGGGCATCATTTCGCCTTATCGTGCCCAGGTGCAGTATCTGAAGAAGCTCATCAAGAAGTATGAGTTCTTCAAGCCTTACCGCCGCCTCATCAGCGTAAACACGGTGGATGGTTTCCAGGGTCAGGAAAGAGACGTGATTCTCATCTCCCTGGTGCGTTCCAACGATGAAGGCCAGATCGGTTTCCTGAAAGACCTTCGCCGCATGAACGTGGCGATGACGAGAGCCCGCATGAAGCTCATCATCCTGGGCAACAAGGACACGATGACGAAGCATCCTTTCTACAAGAAACTGTGGGAGTATGTGGAGGCAATCAACAACTATGAATAAAATGGGAAAGCGGTTGTCATGAACATAATACGAGGAAAGTTCGTGTAAAAAAGTGCAAGTACACGAGGAAAGTTCGTGTAAAAAAGTGTATGCATGCGATGAAAGTTCGTGTAGAAAAGTGTTGAAAACATTTGGAAGTTCGTGTAAAAAAGTGTATCTTTGCAACCGATAGAGCTGTTTAAACATCATAACAGCAAGTTATTAACATCATTAACAACTTCAAAATGTATGTAAGGATGAAAAGAACGATCATAGAACAA
>ERZ1026862.232-NODE-232-length-36886-cov-16.138470_pt1 | contig 36886 bp, 15 predicted proteins | sample MGYA00380161_ERZ1026862 | MGnify/ENA primary metagenome ERZ1026862 (study PRJEB33269, sample SAMEA4719797) | human gut metagenome | biome: human-associated habitat; feature: organic feature; material: feces | place: Cameroon | collected 2013-10 ... | reverse complement strand
ACGAGATGCTCAGGAGTCTCGTGGGCTCGGAGATGTGTATAAGAGACAGTATATAGATATTCCATCTGATAACTAAAGAAAACAAATCATAAATCGTAAAACCAATGAAAAAATTCTTCATTAGTATCTCTTTAATATGCGCAGGTTTGATGACTTCGTGCATAGACAAGGATGAACCTGTGGATTCTGATCGCAAGCCTGCAAGCTTGGGAGGCAGTATCTATGAGGAGTTGAAGAACCCAAATCAGGACCATTTGACAGGTACCTTTAATACGTATCTTCGTTTGGTTGATGACTTGAACTATTCATCTACTCTCTCTCGTACAGGTAGTAAAACCGTGTTCCCTGCTAACGACGAAGCTTTTGAGCGTTTCTTCCAAAGCAACAAGTGGGGTGTAAGCCGTTATGAGGAATTGTCTACATCGCAGAAGAAGCTCCTATTGTATTCTTCTATGATCGACAATGCCTTGTTGGTAGGTATGTTGTCAAATGTTAGTGGTGGAACAGATGGTATCACTTCAGGTTTGGGTCTTAAGCACCCTACATCGGTAAGTGTTATCGATAGTATTTCTCACTACTACGACCCAACTCAGATGCCTGCAAACAACTCTTGGTGGACAAAGTACTTCAAGACCGGTATTGATGTAGTCTGCGACAACACTCGTCCTATGATGGTTCACTTTACTCGTGAACAGATGGTAAACAACAACATTACTACCATCGGTGACAATAGCGACTTCAGCATTCTTACAGGTGAGGCTTACGACGAAGCTTCTAAGCCTGCTTACATCTTCAACGACCGTATTATTAACCGCGATATCACTTGTATGAACGGTTATATCCAACAGTTGCAGGATGTGCTTTTGCCTCCAGGTAATATGGCACAGGTGTTGAGAGATGAAAACGAGACAAGCATATTTAGCCGTATGGTTGACTATTTCGCTGCACCTTATTATGATGCAGCTACAACAAACCAGTATAACGACTGGGCTATTGCTAACAATGCTCCTTTGAAAGACTCTATCTTCCAGGTGCGCTATCTTAGCTCACGTTCTCAGAATGCTTCACTCGTAGTAGATCCTTCTGGCAACACTATGGGTCAGGGTCGCTATTTGTCATACGATCCAGGATGGAATCAGTATTATCCTGCTCATGCCAATACTTCAAGTATCGACTATAGCATCACCGATATGGGTGCAATGTTTGTTCCTTGTGATGCTGCTATCAAGAAGTATTTCCTTCCTGGTGGTAGTGGTGCATTCCTTATCGATATCTATGGTACCAAGGATAATACCGAGGCTAACCTCTTGGAGAACCTTGACTCTATGTATGTTAAGAACCCACAGGTTATCTCTGCTTTCATCAAGAACCTTCAGAAGAACTCTTTCGTTGAGACTGTACCAAGCAAGTTTGAAAGCATCATCAACGATGCCAGCGAGAACATGGGTATGAACATCGACTATTTGAAGAAGAACTCTGATGGCAAGTATGATATCAAGATTGCCAACAATGGTGTTATCTATATCCTTAATGATATGATTGCTCCTGATGAGTATCAGGCAGTACTTGCTCCTGCTTCTTCATATCCTGATATGAGAATCATGAACTGGGCTATTCAGGACCGTAAGTATCTTGGTGTAGACTTTAAGTTCTACCTCTTGGCAATGAGTGCTAACTACGCATTCTTTATTCCAGAGGATGAAGCTTTCAATGCTTACTATATCGACCCAACATCACTTGGTCATCAGAAGCCAGAAGTCCTCCATTTCTATTATAATGAAAAGAAGAACCCTGTAGTACGTTGCGACAGATATTATTATGATGTAGCTACTGGTACATTGGGTGATCGCATTGGCGAGGTTGCTGATATTACTCAGCGTTCAAGCCAATTGGTAGACATCTTGAACTACCATACAGTATTGATGGAGTCAGGAGAGACCTTTGGTCATAACAAATATTATAAGACCAAGCATGGTGGTGAGATTTGCCTCCAGGGTAATGGCGAGGCTGGTAGCTCTATCGTTAGTGGTGCTCAGATTGACAATGGCGCTGCACCTTCAGTTATCAAGGCTGTTTACAACGAGAAGAACGGTACTGCTTTCCGTGTAAGCAATATCATTCAGGCTCCACAGAATAGTGTTGCCAAGACTCTTAAGAATAATGACCAGTTCTCAGAATTCTATGAGGCATGTGCAGGTTTCTCTGCTACCGACATCTTGAAGTGGGCAGGAATCTCTGATGAAACAAACTCATTCGGTACTACAGAACAAGATCAGTATATCATCTTTACTTCTACATACGGTACAGGTAAGAACGCTATTAAGAAGGCTTGCTTGGACGAGAATGTTAAGATGTTTAATACCTACAACTATACTCTCTATGCTCCAGACAATGCAGCTATGGAAGAGGCTTATGCTAATGGTCTGCCACGCTGGTCGAATATCCAGGCTCTCTTTGAGGAGTATGGTGACGAAGCTCCAGACAATGTTCGTGCTGAGGTGTTGGAGCAGATTAAGGCTATTAGAGAGTTTGTTCGCTATCATTTCCAGAGCATATCTCTCTATGCCGATAAGACTGTAGAGGGTGGTACTTATCAGACTTTGGCTACCAACGAGCTTGGTCTTGCACGCGAGATTAAGGTTAGTGGCGGCAACGATAAAATTGTCGTTACCGATGGTGCAGGTATTCAGCATATTGTAGACGCAAATGCGGCAGGTATGGTTGCTAACGCTATGGCTCGCGACTACTGGTTTAATAGTTCAGCCCTGAGTGCTACAGCTATCACAACTTCTTCTTTCTGCGCTGTTCATGAAATTTCTAAGCCTTTCTATCTATTCAAGGATAAGAAGACTGGTAATCCTACATGGAAGCCTTCTGTTGTGAATGCTGGTGCTAAAGCTACTGGTGCTAAAAGAAAGTAACAAACGCTAAAGACTAATCATTATGTCTAATAAAAGAATATTGCTAACAGCTTGTCTTTGTGCCGCCACCATGTCAATGATGGCGCAAAGCAAGCGTATATCAGGTACGGTCAACGACCATATGGGTCCTGTGATGATGGCAAACATCACGGAGATTGATGCCAACAACCGTATCGTCTCAGCTGCGCAGACCGACTTCAACGGTAACTTCTCTATGGAAGTGAAGAGCCCAAAGAATAAATTGCGCATATCATTCGTTGGCGACAAAACTAAGACTATCCCTGTGGGCGACAAGGAAGTTTTCGATATCATGCTCGATGCCGACGACCACACTCTAAAAGAGGTTGTTGTTAAGGGATCACGTGCAGGCTCAGGTGGTTTGTTCATCCCTAAGCGCGAGATCTCCGTTGCTCAGCAGACTTTCGATATGAGTAATGTCGAAGGTATGGCATTTACCTCTGCCGACGAGGCTTTGCAAGGTGAGATTGCCGGTCTTGACATCGTATCTAACTCAGGTAACCTTGGTTCTGGTACTACCATGCGTCTTCGTGGTGTTACCACTATCAATGGTGATGCTCAGCCACTTATCGTTGTTGACGACCGTATCTTCGATAACCCTGACGAGACCTTCGACTTCTCTTCTCCTACCGATGAGCAGTATGCTGCGTTGCTTTCTGTAAACGTTGAAGATATTGCAAATATTCAGGTATTGAAGGATGCTGCTGCTACAGCTGTTTGGGGTTCTAAGGGTTCTAATGGTGTTATCCTGATTACCACTAAGCGTGGTGCTCGTGGTAAGACCCGCGTGAACTTCTCGTATAAGTTTACTGGCACATGGCAGCCTGATGGATATAAGCTCCTTAATGGTGACGATTACACCATGTTGATGAAGGAAGCTTTCTATAATCCTAAGCAGTCGTCAACAGCTACTACAAATATTGCTGAGCTCAACTACGACCAGAGCTGGGCTGAATATGAGAACTGGAACAACAATACAGACTGGGTGAAGGAAGTAAAGCAGTTCGGACAGATGCACTCTTACAACCTCAACCTCACAGGTGGTGGTCAGAAGGCACAGTTCCGTATCTCTGCTGGTTACGACCATCAGACAGGTTCTATTATCAAGCAGAAGCTCGATCGTTTCTCTACACGTTTGATACTCGACTACAACGTGAGCGACCGTATCAAGTTCTCTACCAACTTTGCGTTGACATATACCAACAACGACCAGAACTATTCAGGTCTTCTTGGTATTGCACAGAAGTTGGCTCCTAACATGAGTATCTATCGTCAGAATTCTGATGGCAGCAACACTGGTGAGTATTATCTCATGAACCCTGTTGCCCCAGATAAGCAAAGCCCTTATACTGGTAACTACTCATCGTCAGAGATGACAAAGATTCGCGACCTTGGCAACCCTGTTGCTATTGCTAACTTGGCATGGAGGAAAGACCAGACATATCGTATCACACCTAACTTCGTATTGAAGTACGAACTTCTTGGTATTGATTCTGATAAGTCACGTTTGACTTTCACAGGTCGAGTAGACTTCGATATCTATGCTCGCTCGCAGCCTACATACTATCCTGCTGCTTTGACAACTAACAAGTGGAGCGAAACGAACTATAACCAGTCTACAAATACTGAGACGAACCGTTTCCAGATGAGTGCACGTGCAGAACTTGCATACACTCCTCACTTCAAGAACAAGGACTTGTCTGCTACTATGCTTCTCCGCTATGAGATGACACAGTCGAAGAGCAACAACCAGTTTATCTCTGAGTACTCTTTGCCAGATGGTATCACATCGCCAACCATTCCTGGTGCTTTGGAGTCGATGACCAGTGGCAACAGCCGTTCTAACTCACAGTATGCCCTCTATAATGGACACTTTTCTTATAAAGGTTGCTACAACCTCGGATTCTCTCTCCGTGCTGATGGCGACTCTAAGTTTGGTCCTAAGAACAAGTGGGCTTACTTCCCTGGTCTTTCTTTCCGTTACAACATCATTGATGAATCATTCATGAAGCCTTTGCGCGACAAGTTCCTCTCTATGTTGGCTCTCCGTGCCAGCTGGGGTGTCAATGGTAAGGCTCCAAGTGCTGACTACTTGTTCTATTCTACATATAATACAAGTGCAGGTTCATATGGTAATGGTAACAACACATTTACTGTTGCAAGTATTGATGGTTTGAAACTCGACGACCTTCGTTGGGAGAAGACAACTTCTGTAAACCTTGGTTTCAACCTCGGTTTGTTCAACGACCGCGTAGAAGTTGACTTCGACTGGTATACCAAGAATACTAAGGACTTGCTTATGAAAAATGTGACGATTCCATCAACAACAGGTTATAGCAAACTTTCATACGCTAACGTTGGTAAGATGAACAATGAGGGATGGGAGCTTAACGTTTCGGGTAAGCGTCTTATCAAGCTTGGCAAGTTCTCTATGGATGCCAGCGTAAATGTGGCTCAGAACTTCAACGAAATAAAGGAGATGGATAAGCGTGTGCTCGATGCTATCAACACTGAGTGGAGTGCAACAACACGTCCTTCAAACAAGAACAATACTGGTTACACCAACCGTGTACAGGTAGGTAACGCTATTGGTTCTATCTATGGATTCCGCTATAAGGGTGTTTATCAGTATAGCTACGAATATCTTGAGAACTATCAGAAGGAGCATGGTCTCTCAGCTTCTGACTATGAGGCTTGGATTAACAGCCAGTTGGCAGAAGGCAAGACATTCCCTGTAGTTCTTGGTTCTGATGGTAAGGTATTGATGACAAGCCAGGGTCACCCACAGCATGTTGTTTACAACTATTCTGATGGTAGCTCTACATACTCATTCAAGGGTGGTGATGCAATCTACGAAGATATCAACCACGATGGTCAGATCAATGCTCTTGATATTGTTTATCTTGGTAACTCATTGCCAAAGGTACAGGGTGGTTTCAACTTCACCTTCAAGTATGGAAGATGGAGCTTGAAGACACGTTTCAACTATCGTTTCGGCAACAAGGTTGTTAACCTTGCTCGTATGAACCTTGAGAACATGTATACCACTTACAACCAGTGCGCTACTGTAAACTATCGTTGGCGTAAGGATGGTGATGTCACTCCTATTCCTCGTGCTATGTACAATGCTGGTTACAACTATCAGGCATCCGACCGTTTCGTAGAGAATGGTTCGTATATTCGTTTCAACAACTTGCAGTTGGCTTACAACTTCGACAAGAAGGTTATTAAGAAGCTTGGCTTGAATCAGCTTCAGGCTTACCTCAGCGTCAACAACCTCTATTGCTGGACAAAGTATAGCGGTACCGACCCTGAAGTTTCTGTAGCAGGATGGGGTGTTGCTGTCGATGACTCACAGACACCACGTGCTAAGTCGTTTACTGTAACATTGAACGTAGGATTCTGATAAACTCACAACCTATATAAACATTGAAAACAATGAAAAAATATATATCAACCATATTGGCAAGCCTCGCTATGGTATCTTGTGTAGATACCGTACTCTTGCCAGATGACAAGACTGTTGACCAGGACTTCTGGAAAACAAAGTCGGATGTCAACCAGATGGTGCAGGGCGCATATAAGTCTATGCTTTCGGCTGATGTTATGAGCCGACTCATTGTATGGGGCGACTTCCGCTCAGATGAGTTGAACTTGGTATCGTCGGTAACAGGATCGATACCTACTGCACTTACTGAAATTGATGCTGTGAATATGCAGACTACAAACACCTTTGCTACATGGGGTGGCTTGTATTCTGTTATTAACAACTGTAATATAGTGCTTGACAGATCTAAGGCTGTTATGGATGTAGACCCTTCATATACTGAAGGTGACTATACTACCGACCGTTCTCAGATGTTGGCTTTGCGCTCTTTGTGTTACTTCTATTTGGTACGCAACTTCCGCGATGTACCATATTCTGGTAAGGCTTATATGAACAGCAGTCAGGATATGAATCTTCCTCAGCTTGCTCCAGACTCAGTACTCACTCTCTGTATCAAGGATCTTGAGGAGGCTTCGCAGTCAGCTCTCGACCCAACAGCGTTTACTGATTGGCGTAGAACAGGATGGATAAACAAGGATGGTATCAACGCTATTCTTGCCGACATCTATCTCTGGCTTGGTTCTGTACACCATGACGCTACATACTATCAGAAGTGTGTACAATATTGCGACAAGGTAATCGAGTCAAAGAAGGAACAGCATGTTGCTGACCGTGGTGAGGTAGAAACAAAGGAATATCCTATTGCTGATGCCAATCAGGCATTTAACAATATCTTTGTTCAAGGAAATGCTGAGGAGAGTATCTTCGAATTGCAGTTTGATGGAACAGCAAACTCTAATACCGCTCTTTGCCAGTATTACTTCAAGTATGCTAAGGACAACTCGCCTTCTGGATTTGTTAGAGCAGCTTCTATTTTCGGTACTGCTGGTAGCGGACAGCCTGTATATACACAGACTGGTGACCTTCGCTTTATAAATAATGTGTTTGCTCCTAACACCAGCCTTGAGAGCTATGATGTTCGAAAGATGATAGCTACTAATGCTTTGATTTCAAACCCTGTAGGTAGCAAGGGTGAAGATAGAAAGAATGCAACAGGTCGTACATACGACCGCTTTGCTCAGAACTACATCTTCTATCGCTTAACTGACGTTATGCTTATGAAGGCAGAGGCTCTTACTCAGCTTGCTGCATCTGATGAAGATGTACAGTTGCGTCAGGCTTTCAACCTTGTACAGGCTGTCAATAGCCGTTCGTTGTATAGCGGAAACCTTGCTACAGACTCATTGAAGTTCAGCTATTACAAGACACGTTCAAGTGTTGAGACCTTGGTTCTTCAGGAGCGTTTGCGTGAGCTTTGCTTCGAGGGTAAGCGTTGGTATGACCTCGTGCGCTACAATTATCGCAAGGTAGAAGGTATTGACTATAGCAAAACTCTCTATCAGCAGCAGGCAGCAGGCAAGGAGTTTGTTCGCAACAACACTGACTTCTTGAACCTCGTAACAAGAAAATATTCATCTGGTGGTTCAGCAGCAGCTGCTAAGATGCGTACAGAGCCATATCTATATTTGCCTGTCAACCAGAGCGATATTGATGTAAACGAGAATTTGCATCAGAACCCTGCATACAATGCAGATGATGAATATAAAAAGAACTACTAAAAGGAGGAGATAGAATATATGAATACTAAAATCTTTAAATTAGGCTTCGGCGCTCTCGCTGCAGTGGTTGCTCTCGGCTCTTGTAACAAGGAGCCAGATGAGTCCAACCTCTACACCTTTACTGGCGAGACTATCGAGACTTTCATAGAGAAAGATAGCACTCTTACATCATTCAACTACATCCTCAACCGCGTAGGTTTGGACAGAATGATGGCTTCGTATGGTCAGTATACTTGTTATGCTCCTACCAATGAGGGTGTGGCACATTATATTGACAGCCTTTATAACGACACAGAGGCTATTATTGAACATAATGGTATGACCGCTAATTCACTCGAGGGACTTAGCGATAGCCTTTGTCTTGATATTGCAAAATATCACTTGACAAACGGTCTTTATAGCATCATCTCTATGGGTGGTAGTGGTGCTACTATCACAACTATGCTTGGTCGTCCTATATCTTCAAAGGTAGACAGCCTTGGTAATACTGTATTGAACGATGTTGCTACCATTATCAGCGAAGATAATGAGGTTACAAATGGTTTGGTACATAAGGTAAACAATGTTGTGCCTCGTACCTCACGCTTGCTTGGCGATACCTTCGAGCGTTTGGAAGGTTACAGCATCTTTAGTGAAGCTTTGCATAAGACAGGTCTTGCAGACTCTATTGCACAGTCTATAAAGTATCGTAAACTTGCTGATGGTACTCGTACAACAAAGTTCACTAAGCCTGCTGATGTCAATGATACCAATGGTAGCGAACTATATTGCCCAGAAGAATGTAAGGTTGGCTTCACTGTATTTGCAGAGAGTGATGAAGTTTTGAAGGCCCACGGCATCAACAGCTTCGATGATCTCGTAGCTTATGCTAATAAAGAGTATGGTGGAGCTGCAGCATGGTATGATTATATCAATGAAAAGGGATTGAGCGTAAGCACAGGCAACGACTATACTAATCGTTTCAATGCCTTGAATATGTTTGTTGCATACCATATTCTATATGCTTCTATGGCACAAGACCAGTTGGTATTTGAGAATAAGTCTGGTGTACCTGTAGCTACAAGTAAGTGGAACTATGTGAATGGTGCTGATCCTTACGACTACTATCAGACAATGCTTCCTAACACTCTTATGAAGATTTGGGAGCCACAGCCAGGCAAGACTCTTTATATCAACCGCTACCAGACTTTCAATACACTTACCAATGAGGTAGGTACACGTGGTACTAACCATGTACTCAAATTTGCTGGTGTTGAAATTGAGCGTCAGGATATTTCTGCTTACAATGGTTATATTCACCCAATCAAGGATATGTTGGTATACAACGAGCAGGTTCCTAAGGGTGTATTGAATGAGCGTCTTCGTTTCGAGGCTACTACATTCTTGCCAGAGTTCATCAACAATGGCTTCCGCTATATGTCTATGAATGAAGTTTCTGCATTGAATGGTGGTGGTAGCGGTGCTCGTTTGGCTTTCCCTGTAGATTATTTCGATAATGTAATTTGCTACAATGGTGAGCAGACAAAGCTTCGCTATAATGTAAAGGGCGAATATCGTGCATACCAGGCAGATGCTTTCCAGGGATGGGGACAGTATGATTTGGCTGTCAAGTTGCCTCCTGTACCATCAGGCCTGTATGAATTCCGCTTGTTCTATTCTCCTATGGGACATGGTGGTATGATGCAGTTCTATTGGGGTACTTCAAAGAACGTTCAGGAGATGACAGCGTTGAGCATTCCTCTCGATGTTCGTATTTCAGAAACTGACCCACGTATAGGTTGGACAGCTTTCTATGAAGAAGATGACCAAGGTGTAGCTTCTGACGAGGCTATGAAGAACCGTGGTTATATGCGTGGTCCTTACAGCTTCTGCGGTCACGTAGAACGGGATGGTGATACTAAGACAACAAAGAACTGCCGTGGTGATGGTATCGTAACTTTGCGCCGTGTGCTTGGTCGTGTAAACGTTAAGCAGAGTGATGACTTCTGGTTCCGCTTCAAGAACGTTATCAATGACGACTCTGACCTTAAGTGGCAGCTCGACTTCGTAGAGTTTGTACCAGTCAACGTTGTTGACAACAATATGTACTCAGAAGATTGGTATTAAAAAATAAAGATATTAATATATGAAAAGTATATTCAAAACAGGAACTATGATTGTTGCCGCTATGTTTGCGGCAACATCATGCTCCGATTTCTCCGACTATAACGAGACTCCTTCTACAGGTAACATGTCGGCAGATAAGACCTTGTGGGAGAATATATCGCAGAATGAGAACTTGTCAGACTTTGCCGCTTTGGTAAAGAAGGCAGGCTTTGATGCAGCTCTATCTCAGTCGCACTTCTATACTGTATGGGCTCCTGCTAATGGTACCTTCGATGCGCAAGCTTTGATGGCAGAAGACAGTACTAAGATTCTGAAGGAGTTTGTAAAGAATCACATCGCTGAATACAACCATGTGATTTCTGGTGCTATCGATCAGCGTATTAAGGTGTTGAATGAGAAGTCGTATGATTTCGTTGGTGATGGTGCGTATACCTATGATGGTTTGAACATCACAACTCTTAATCAGCCAAGCGTAAATGGTATTATGCACATCCTTAATGGTGCTGCACAGTTCTATCCAAACATCTATGAGCAGGCAACATCTGCAACTGGACTTGATATTGACTCTGTAGTAAAATACTTCAAGCATTACGAGATTCAGACACTTGATACAAAGAATAGTGTGCTTGGTCCTACTATAAATGGTAAGCAGACTTACATCGACTCTGTAATGATCGTTACTAATACTGCTTTCAATATGTTGAGAGCTAAGGTGAGTCAAGAGGATAGCTCGTATACTATGCTTGCTCCAACAAACGAAGCTTGGGTGGCACAATATAATAAGGTGAAGAAATACTTCAACTATATCGCTACTACTTCTGCACAGGATCTTAATGAAGCTACATCTACTACTTCTGCACCAACTTCTACTGTAACTATCGATCCTGCTTATCAGTCTGACTCTATGGCTGTGCTGCGTGTTGTTAGTGATCTCTTTTATAACAATAACAACTACTACAACGATTGGCTCAAGGAAGAAGGCAAGCAGCCTTATGATACTTTGAAGTCTACAACTTATGGTTATTTCACTAACCCTGAGGAGATAATGTCGCACACCATCAGCAAGTTGAAGATGAGTAATGGTGAGTTCCGTATTGTAGATTCTTTGGCTTTCCATCCATGGGAAGCATGGGCAAAACCATTAACGATTTCTCCTTATACTAGCAAAGTATGGACAGGTGCTACTACTACAGTTCTGGTAAATTCAGACCTGTTTGAGGAGATTGGTTATAAGCCTAAATATGATAACGAAAGTAGCCTTCGATATCTTTGGGTAGCTCCTTTGAGTGGATTGGGTAAGCCACAGATGGATGTTAAATTATATGACGTGCTCTCTACTACATATAATATATATTTGGTATTGGCTCCAAGTGAAGACTTAGGTGTAGATGATGATGGCAACCAGTTCCGTAAGGCTAACAACTTGAACTTTGAACTTAGCTATTGCGATGCTAAGGGTAAGTTGCAGACAAAGAAGTTGAATCAGAAGGTTGAGAACAACCCTAACAAGGTTGATACCGTAGCAGTAGGTACTTTCACATTCCCTGTTGCTTACTATGGACTTGGTGACAAGATTTATCCTAACTTGAAGATAACAACAAGCTTCGGTGTGTTCAGCAAACCAATGATGGCTAAATACACTCGCGACTTCCGCATCATATCTATATTGTTGAAGCCTGCAGAGATGGAAGAGTTTGAAGCTAATGCTACTAAGGAGAACTAATTATGAAGCGTAAATATATTAACAATATACAGAAGCATGGTCTGAGACTATCGCTCTGTGCCATTTCTTTGGGCTTGTGCCCAACAGCCTTTGCCCAATCAGAAAACGAGGGCGACGAGGTTGAGATGTCTATCAAGAAACCTACACGTGAGCGTGTGGTGAAAGATAAATTTGCTACCACCATGCTTCATGGTGTTGTTGTAGACCAGGTTTCAAAGAAGCCTCTTGCTGGTATCCAGCTTAAGGTGCTTGGCTATGACAGATATTCTGCCATGACAGGTGCTGACGGTAAGTTTACTATCAAGGTTCCTGAGTTTGCTACAACCTTGTTTGTACATTCACCATCGTTTATGTCGCAGCAGGTTGCTATCAACGCTAAGGATTCTGAAAAAGATATCCAGGTGTTTATGATGCAGGAGAAGTTCCGTCCTATGTATACAGAAGGAACCACATATACTGCACAGGCAGGCTTCGATGCTGATGCTAAAGATGTAACAATAGAATCAGATATCGAGAATATCCTTGGTGCTGATGTACGTACCGTAACTCGCTCTGCTGCTCCTGGTATTGGTGCAACAATGTTTGTTCGCGGTTTGTCGTCTATCAACGCTAATGCTCAGCCATTGATTGTTGTCGATGGAGTAGAGCAGGATATGCAGCAAAACCGTTTGTCTTTGCATAGCGGACAGATTAACAACATTCTTGCTAACATCGCTCCTGAGGATATCGCCTCAGTAAAGGTGTTGAAGAATGCTACTGCACTCTATGGTGCACGTGGTGGTAATGGTGTTATCCTTATCACAACAAAGCGTGGTAAGTCGATGGCAACACGTATTGATGCCAACATATCAGCAGGTGTTAGCCTCGTACCACAGTTGCCTACAATGATGAATGCTTCGCAGTATCGCAACTATGCTACCGAGATTCTTGGTACCGTTCCTGAGAATATCAATCGTGATACTCCTATCTCGTTCCGTTTCCTCAACGACGACCCTAACAACTATTATTATCACACATATCACAACGATACAGACTGGACAGACTATGTTTACGACACAGCCATGACCCAGAACTATAATATCAATGTGCAGGGTGGTGATGATATTGGTATGTACAACCTCTCTGTAGGTTATGTTAAGGCTGAGAGCACAGCAAAGAATAATGATTTCGACCGTATGAACGTTCGTTTCAATACCGATATCAACATTCTTTATAACCTTAACACTAAGTTTGATATCTCTATCAGCCGTACAAACAGCAAGGTATTTGACGATGGTGCTATGGAAGATCTTAGTGCAGGTGCTATCACCTCACCAACATTCTTGTCGTTGATTAAGGCTCCTATCGTTAGTCCTTATCAGTATAATGCTATCATTGGTGGTTTCACATCATTGCTTTGCGACTATGATGATATCTATAGCCAGCTTGGTTCTGGTTATGGTTTGGCTAACCCTGTTGCCATCCTTAATAATGCAAATGGTGACAACAAGAACAAGGCTGAGAATACTTATTTCAATGTTCGTGTAGAACCTACATGGACAATCAATAATAGCTTGAGCCTTACTTCTATGTTCAGCTATACATTGGACCGTAACTCTCAGCGCTACCATCGTCCATTCGTTGGTGTACCTTCGTTCGAGATTTCTAACCTCGGTACTGTAACAAGTATGGCAGCTTCTTTGTTCTCTAAGGAGATTAATGTAGTTAGCGATACCCATATCGATTGGAAGCATCAGTATGGTAAGCATAATCTTGCTGCCTTTGGTGGATTTAAGTATACCTACTTCTCGTTTGATGATAACAACTTGAAGACAGAGTATAACTCAACAACCAACGATAAGAACCCTGCTCTTAGTGCAAGCTCTGGTTATCAGCACATCAAGGGTAACAATGATGTTTGGAAGAACCTTCAGTGGTATGGCAATGTAGACTATAACTACATGAACCGTTACTTCGCAACAGTTTCTCTCTCTGCTGAAGCTAACAGCCGTTTCGGTGCTAAGTCTGGCGACCTCGACCTTTGTGGTGTAGCATGGGCTTTGTTCCCAAGCGTACAGTTGGGTTGGGTTATGACTAACGAGTCTTGGTTCCCACGTGATCTTGGTGTTAACTACTTGCGTGTAAATGCAGGTTATGATATGAGCGGTAACGACGACATCTCTAACTATGCTGCTCGTACAAGTCTTTCTGCAGTACGCTTCAACTACAATGCTATCGGTTTGCAGCTCACCAACATCGGTAACGATGAGATTAAGTGGGAAACTAACCATAAGTTAAACGTAGGTTTGCAGGCTTACATGCTCAACAACCGTTTGGGCGTAGACTTCAACTACTATGTAAACAAGACAAAGGATTTGCTTACTCTCCAGACTTTCAAGAACCCTATCGGTGGTATCAACAACTATTGGACTAATGGTGGTGAGATTAAGAACGAAGGTTTCGAACTCTCGGTTACTGCAAAGCCTGTTGTTACTCACAAATGGAATGTTGAAGTTGGTGCAAGCGTAGGTCACTATGCTAACAAGGTTACCAAGCTTCCTGACGGAGACTATACATCATCTGTATATGGCGACAACAACATCCTCACTTCTGTAGGCAACCCTGTAGGTTTGTTCTATGGTTACAAGACAGCTGGTGTATTTGCAACAGATGCTGACGCTAAGGCTGCTGGCAAGGATGGTTACTTGTATATGGAAGACAATGCTGGTATTCGCAACGACTTCAAGGCTGGTGACGTTCACTTCATCGACCAGAACAACGATGGTAAGATTAGCGAACTTGACAAGGTGGTTATCGGTGATCCTAACCCAGATATCTATGGTAACATCTTCGCTACTATCAACTATAAGAACTTGACATTGACCATGGGCTGGAACTATAGCCTTGGCAACGATGTTTACAACTATCAGCGTTCTATCCTCAATAGCGGTAGCACATTCTACAACCAGCAGGTTGCTGAGGTTGCTCACTGGCGTTATGAGGGACAGCAGACAGATTATCCTCGTCTTGCTTACGGCGACCCTATGGGCAACAACCGTTTCTCTGATCGTTGGATTGAAGATGGCAGCTATCTCCGCCTCAAGACCCTTAACCTCAGCTATAAGGTTCCTGTTCCTGGTTCATGGACATGGCTCCAGGGCTTGACAGTATGGGCACAGGCTAACAACCTGCTCACCTTCACTAAGTATCTTGGTAGCGATCCTGAGTTCTCTATCGGCAATGGCGTACTCTATCAGGGTATCGACTGCGGTAATATTGCTCAGGGACGTAGCTTCCAGTGCGGTGTTAAGATTAACCTCTAACCTCTAAACATCTTAAGAAATGAAAAAGATATTTTTATCATTGTTGGCAGTATTGGGAGTATGCATGCTCCCAAGCTGCTCCGACATGTTGGAGTCTGATAGCTCTCGTCAGCTTTTTGACAAGGACCTAAACAGCAAGACCGACTCTGTACACTTTGCTTTCGGCATTATGCAGTCTATGCAGCAGCTGGCAGACCAGTACGTACTTATCGGTGAGATGCGTGGTGACCTTGTAAAGACTACTGAATATACAGACAACAACCTTCGTAAGCTCGCAGACTTCTCTGCTGATGCTTCAAACAAGTATGATTCTGCATACGTTTACTATCGTGTAATCAATAACTGCAACTACTACATCGCACACCGCGATACTACTCTTATGACAGGTAGTTCTCTCGTTGTTATGCGTGAGTATGCTGCTATCAAGGCTTTCCGTGCTTGGGCTTACTTGCAGTTGGCTCGCACCTATGGTAAGGTTCCATTCTTCACCGAACCTCTTACTACAATATCTCAGATTAATAGCAGTAACTATCCTGAGCTCGACATCAATGGTATTGTTGCTCAGCTTGCTCCGGACCTTGAGCAGTATACTGGCTATAAGGTTCCTAACTATGGAAATCCTGACATTGGTAAGACCAACTGGGGAGAGAGCAAGAAGATGTGGACTAACTACTGCTTTATTCCTGTAGACGTTATCCTTGGTGAATTGTATCTTGAGACAGAACAGTTTGATAAGGCTGCTTCTCATTACACAACATATCTTACAAAGGTTGCAAGTGGCAACTATAAGTATGTAGGTAATTATTCTGAGAGCTTCACGGAATATAACAAGCAACAAGGATTGTTCCTACCTTCGGATATGGATCTGTCTGGAACATCTGTAAAATGGTTCAACAACATTTTCAAAAACAATGCTGTTTTCGACTTTGTTTCTTATATCCCAATGGCAGTAAACAGTTTGCGCGGTACCACAAGTATGTTGCCAGAATACTTCGGTAACAACTATTATGGCATAGATAAAAAAGAACTGCAGATGGATGACATTCAGATTATGCCTTCAAAGGAGTATTGGGCAATCTCTGATAGCTGCGACTACTATTACTATCGTAACATTGCTGGTGGTTTGAAGCAGCAGTATGTTGGTGGTATCAAGTGGGGTGATATGCGTTCTTGCACTTCTATCACTCTCGGTACAGAGGCAGACTCTACAAAGCAGTGGATAAAGAAGTATAATGCAGCTAACGTGATGCTATATCGTACATCTACAGTATATCTCCACCTTGCAGAGGCTCTCAACCGCTTAGGTCATCCTGATGCAGCATTCGCAATATTGAAGGATGGTATCACAGAAGCTTTGCTCGATACTACTCGTACTTACATCACCGATGATACTCGCAATATGCTTCAGACAACATATCCATTCCTCTCAGATGAGAATCGTTCGTTGTTCCCTGCAGCATCGTCATCAATAATCGATTTGGGAACCAACTATGGTATCCATTCACATGGTAGCGGAGTAACAGGTGATGGTAACTATCCTGGTCGCTCACCATATCAGCTCGACACTATCGTTGGTATGAAGATGAAGAAGATTGCTGATATGTACAATGTTGCTGTTGGTGCAACAAAGGCCGATAGCATCAATGCTATGGAGGATATCCTCTGCGACGAGTATGCTCTTGAGCTTGCTTTCGAGGGTACACGTTGGTACGACCTTATGCGTTTGGCTCGTCATAAGAACAAGGCAGGCCTCTATGGTGCTGACTTCGGTGGCAGATGGCTTGCACGCAAGTTGATGTATAAGAATCCTACCAAGGATTTGACAGATCCTAACAACTGGTATTTACCATTTAAGTAAGAAAACAACTACTTACAGATAATATGTTATTAAAGGAGCATATCAATCACGATATGCTCCTTTTTTAATTTCTATTTCTTCGTTTTCTCAATTATTATTATTACTTTTGTAGCATTATTATCAAAACCTTACCAATATGAAAACTATATTACCAAACAATATGTTGTCATGCCTATTGTGCATGATGTTGTCGATGCTATCTCTTACCACAGCTAAAGCCGATGCTTTAGATAGTTTGCAGACTCTGTTGCAAACCAAGGTACAAGTGCAAGAGAAAGTATATGTTCAGACTGATAATAACTGTTATTTTGTTGGTGATACCCTTTGGTATAAGGCTTTCGTGCTTCGTGCTGATGATAACAAGCCTACCAACATGAGTAAGCTGCTATATGTGGAATTGTTGTCTCCTGATGGTGTTGTGGTAGAGCGCCAACGTATTGTTATAAGCAACAAGGGTGTTACTTGCGGACAATTTGCGCTTCAGGATAGTCTATATAGCGGATATTACGAGATTAGAGCTTACACCCGTTGGATGCTTAACTTCAATGTTACCCATCGTGACTATACTCGTGATGATAAGCATCTTTTCTATAGTAATAGTATGGCAAAGGATTTCTTCCGCGAGTGGGATGGACTATATTCGCGCGTGCTTCCTATCTTCAGTAAACCTAAACAGAAAGGCAACTATGAAGGTAAATATATGTATGGCAGACCAAAGCAGGAGGTTGAGTTTGTTGAGAAACCTAAGTTGAAGGTGAACTTCTATCCTGAAGGAGGAACACTTCTTGAAGGTGTGCAGAATAGAGTTGCTTTCGATATCTGCGACAATGATGGTCAAGCTTTGCAGATATCAGGTTCTCTTGATGATGGTACAAAGCTTCAGCCTACCTATATGGGACGAGGAACTTTCCTCGTTACTCCTAATGGACAGAAAGCAACATTCAAATGGAATGATAAAGAATGGACTTTCAAGTTGCCTAAATCCCAGGCTGAGGGTGTTGCCTTGGTATTAGACAAAGGTGAAGCTAAGTGGACGAGTAGGGGAGTTAGCGTGGCTGCCTATGCCGTGATGTGTAGAGGCAAGCTATATCTTTTTGAGCGTACTTCTGCTAAATCTGCTTCTTTGGCTATGGATAAGTTGCCTTCGGGTGTTAACGAACTCATGCTTCTTGATGCAGATGCTAAGGTGTTGGCATCAAGGTTATTCTTCGTTAATCATGATGATAAAGTGAAGAATGTCAGCGTAAAGACCGACAAGATGGAATATAAACCTTTCGAACCAATAAATCTTGAGGTTAAAGGTGCAGAACCAAAGATGCCTTTCGCTATCTCTGTTCGTGATGCCTGTACAGACGATACTTCATTCGATGATGGCAATATGATGACAGAGATGTTGCTCTGTTCCGACCTTAAAGGTTTTGTAGCTTCGCCTGCATATTATTTCGAAAGTAATGATGAAGCACATACAAAAGCTCTCGACAATCTGCTTATGGTGCAAGGTTGGCGTAGATATCAGCGTGTGCCTATATTAAGATACCGTCCTGAGGTAACTCTCACATACGAAGGTACTGTTAACAAGATGTTGGGAGTAGATATGCTTACTCTCAACGATATAGAGGGTCTTGATAACAAAGTTAGTGTTGCTGCCGATGGAATTAAAAAAGCAGAAGAAGCAGTTAGCGAAGGTGGTGTTACGATGAGTGGTGAGAGCGCTACTGCTGATGCTGCTAACGATGAAAGCAATGCTAAGGCTGCTGATGAAGCGTCGAAAGAAACTTCAGAAACTCCTCAAGATGGATTAGTTGAAGAAACTGTTGAAACATATTTAGGTGTAAACCATGGAACCTTGAAGAAGGAAGTACTTGTGGAGGCTGAGATAAGTAAAGATGGAATGGTGGCAGGAAGCGTGCAGAAAACTCTCAATAATGGTCGCTTCGTCTTTGAATTGCCACCTTTCTATGGTAAGGCAATATTATTTGTAAAGGCATATAATGAGAAAGACTCTGTGAAGAAGTCTATGGAAAGAGGAAAGGATAAACGTCGTTTCGACGAAGAGTCTTATCCAGATTTCTATGTCAAGCAAGAGTTGTTCTTCCCTGTGTTTGCTCATTCCTATTCGTGGTATCAAACACACCAACCAGAGTGGCGTAACCTCTTGATAGACGATGCTTCGCTAAAAGAACTATCGAAAATGGAAGGCGATCATACCTTGTCTACAGTAAAGGTTGATGCCAAGCGTCGTAGTCGCCGAGCTGTCGACTTCTCAAAGCCAGCCTATGTCATCGATGCCTACGACCTTTATAACGAAGCTACCGATCGTGGCTTGTCGTGGGGTGTGCCTAATATGGGTACTTTCCCAAAGGTGGCTTGTTTTACAGTATATGGTAATATGAACAGATCTCGCGATTATAATATCCGGGCATTTTTCGATGATGGGTATGTATTCTATCAGAATTATAGAGGTCATCTTGATAATGTAAAAAATAGGAGCAATGCGGTAGTATTCAAAAATTTGCATCTTAAGCGTTTGGATAAGTTCCGCTTCTATACCGACTACGAACCACGCAATCCCGAAGATCGTCATACCGAAGCCTTAAATACTGAGGATGTCAACATGATGTATCAACTATTGCCAGACGATGGCACACGCTATACATATCGCGATCGTAGATATCTCTTTGATGGCTTTGCTGAGCCTGAGCAGTTCTATACCCCAGACTATTCAAAGGCTAAGCCTGCTAATAAGAAAGACTATCGTCGCACACTATATTGGAACCCAAATGCCATGCCCGATGATGAAGGTAACTTCAAAGTTACTGTCTACAATAATAGTAGAGAAACAAGGGTGAAAACGTCTGTGGCTGGAGTTACCAATGATGGTAAGTTCTTAGTGGAATGAAGGTCTGTTTTTATGCATTAATTAACTACTAGCATTTATATACGGAATGATTATTAAAAGATTTGTACGCAAAGCAGTTGAATACAATTTACTATTGCTATTAGTATTATTTGTGGTGTCGTGTGGAGCAAGAAGTCAGCAAAGGCAACAAACCACAATGCATGATGAAGAGTCAGTTAAACTTCTTCATGAAATAGCTTCCATGTACATAGACCGACCAAACGACGCTCTGCAGATGCTTGACTCTGCAGAGCGAAACAGACTTATACCTATTGAAGAAATACAAAACCTTAGGGCTATGTCATATTTCTATGGACTTGATAATCCCAAAAAAGCTTTGGAGTGTGCTAATAAAGGCTATTCCACCGCTATTGAGAATGTAGATACCTTAGCTCAGCTCAATAGTCTGAAGGTGTTGGTTACTATCTATTATATGCAAAGCCATTATACAGATGTGATAATTAAGTCGAATGAAGCTATAGAACTTGCACTAAAAAATAAAGATAAAGAGTCTGTGGCTTTCTTCTATATGGCTTTAGGAAGTGCAAAGTCAGAGATAGATAACTTACATGATGCTTTAGACTATCTGAACAGAAGTATTGAGATATACCAGACTATTGTTGAAGATAGCGCAAGATGGGCTACTTATGACAATATGCTATATGCATTGACTAAGCAAGTTGATGCGTATGCAAGTAATCGTTTTTACGATAAGGCTGTTTCTTTAATACCTCGTTGCGTCAAATTATTAGATTATCTAAAAAAATCAAATTCTGCCACCATAGGTCTTAATGATATTCGTGAAGCCGAACTTATGGCAACATGCTCGAAGGCTTATTATGGTGCCGGTGAAACAAAGAAGGCTGAGAAATGCTATGAGAAGTTGAAACTAACAAAATATGGTAATACAGATCATGGAATAGCCCTCGCTGTGCCATATCTTGTTAACTCTGGACAGTATGCAGAAGCCCTGAGATGTATAAAGATTCAGAAGAAGCATATGCAGAAGCATCATAGTATTGTTACCTATTATTATATAAAGGCTTTACTTCGCAATGAATTTAAGTGCTATTATAATCTTAATATGAATAAAGAGGCTTCCTTTTCAGCTCACGAAAACATGGTTATGGCAGATAGCCTTAGAGCCAGAGAGAAGAAAGACTATGTGAGGGCGGTGAAGAAAGTTTTTGCCGACCGTGATATCCATCTCCAGCTCATTAAGCATGAACAAAAGGCTGAGAATAATCAGATTTTGATTATCTTGTCTACTATTGTTACGGTTGCCCTCGGTTTGTTGTTAGCAATATCTATAAGATATAATAATGTGTTGCGTCGTAAGGATAAGGCAAATCTTGCCACTATGGAGGAGTTGCGCAAGATGTACAAAGAGCGCACACGTCCGCATACTGAGATGATAGAACTCGATACTGATGACGAAGATGACGAAGAGCGCAAGATGTTCGTAGTAATATACAATGAGATTATTAGTCGTAAACTATATCTTCAGCCAGGTTTCTGTCGTGAGGATGCACTTGCCATAGTTCCTGTGAGCCTGAAGCAGTTTTCTGCCCTGTTTCAGAAATACTCCACAGGCTTCGTTTCTTTTATCAACAATCTTCGCCTTGAGCATTCTCTTGAGTTAATACGCAGCAACCAAGAATATACCATCGAGGGCATAGCTTTGGATAGTGGTTTCTCAAATCGTCAGACTTTCCATCGCTTGTTTGTTGAGAAGTATGGCATGACACCTTCAGAATATAAACGATTGCTTGACACTGAAAATAATGTATAAAATACTTCTCTTGTTGTAAGAATTACTATTCATATAGTTTATACAATTATCTATCGGAGTTAGTAAAAGTTGTATAATATTCGAGTTTATATGCGCTGTAAGGTAAAGAATTGCTTTTTTTACGCAATGAATATTTGTTGGCTAACTTGTTGATTATTAAGGTATGCCCAAATTGTTACATCATTTTTACCCTAATGTTACAGTTTTGCTTTGCATATTCATTGATGATTGCTAATAAAGGCTTACCTTTGTAGTGCTGATAGGGAATATCTAATATCATATTGTCTGACATTATTGTCGGAGATTTATATGATTTCATACTCTTAAGGAATATACTCAACTCAACTTTTACGCACAAGGAGACCAAAGAACTATACCAGTTTAATCCTACAGCAATAAGCAACTGGTTGTTCTTTGGCCTCCTATTTTTATTATTTATCTTGTATAATCATCACTATCTCATTTTTATTGTTTATCTTTGTAGGCATAAACAATGCTACTTATGAGACTACTTACAACATTATTCCTTTTATTAATCACATTAAGTGCTTCCGCTCAGCAGAAAGCACCAAGGCAGATGAACTATTATCCTGACAATGGTGATATAGTTTGTGTGAATGGTAACAACCGTTATACCCGAGCCCTCTATGGTTCGCAGACATTGTATCGTTTGGAAACAAGCGACCGACCATTGTTTGCTACCTACGACAAGAAAAACAATCGCAACATCTCGTTCTATATAATATATAAAGGTGTGAAGACACGCTTGGATAGCACTTCATGGTGTGAAGCACGCTATCGTGGTGGTGTGCGCAGCTATAAGCTTAAGGACGAGAAGTGGAATGGCGGCGAGATAGACTTTGTGGCAATAGCATCACAAAGTTCTGAGGCTGCTATGTTTGCAGTAGATGCCAAGGACTTTGACAGCGATATATCATTAGTGATAAACTGCTGTAAAACAAAGAGAAAAGGTATGCACCGCGAGGGCGACCTCGGTATGGAACCACGCGAAAGCTATGACCCAATGCCTGGCTCACCAGTAGAAGACAAGACCATTCTGATTAAAAGAAACATCGGAAAAGCTTGCTTTGTTGTAGAGAATGCTGGAGAGATACTCTGCGATGCAGGCAAAGGTGAAGCCTCTATGGCTTTTGCAAGAGAGAAGAAAGCTACAGACCAGCTCACATCAATACTCCACATAGAAACACCCGACCAATATATCAACACCCTTGATGCCAACCTCGTTGCTGCATCAAATGGCTTATGGGATGGCAGTACATGGCTTCATGGCTGTATTGGTTGGCGTATGCCGTTGGCAGGTTGGCGTGCTGCATATCTTGCCGATGTGCTTGGATGGAACGAAAGAGCAAAGACTCATTTCGAAGCCTATGCTAAGAGTCAGGTTACTAATGTGCCTGCCATATATCCTCATCCTACTCAAGATTCGGCTATGAACCTTGCAAGAGCAGAAAAGAAGTGGGGCACACAGATGTATTCAAATGGTTATATATGCCGTAATCCTAATAATAATAGGCAGATGCACCATTATGATATGAACCTCAACTATATCGACGAACTGCTTTGGCACTTCTGTTATGATGCAGATACCGTGATGATGCGTAGGATGTGGCCTGTATTGACAAGTCATTTGGCATGGGAAAAGCGCAACTTCGACCCAGACAACGACCATCTTTATGATGCCTATTGTTGCATTTGGGCAAGTGATGCCTTGTGGTACAATGGTGGAGCCGTGACACATAGTTCGGCATACAACTATCGTGGCAACCTGCTTGCAGCACGCATGGCAGAGATTCTTGGCGAAGATCCTAAGCCTTACCGTACAGAAGCTGAAGCTATATTGAAAGCTATGAACGATAGACTGTGGCTTTCAGACCGCGGACATTGGGCAGAATACCAAGACCTGATGGGATATAAGCGTAAGCATGAGAGTGCGGCATTATGGTCTATTTATACTCCGATAGACTGTGGAGTGACTACCGATGAGCAGGCATGGCTGTCTACACAATATGTCATCGACAATATTCCACATATCCCTGTTACTGCCGATAGCGGTATGGTGGTAGGTCATACTATCTCTACTACCGACTGGATGCCATACGATTGGAGCATCAACAATGTGGCACATGAGGAGGTTATGGATATGGCATTGGCTTTCTTCCAAGCAGGACGCAACGAAGAAGGCTTTGCATTGCTGAAGAGCGATGTGCTTGATGGTATGTTCCTTGGAGCCAGTCCTGGCAACTTCGGACAAATAAGCTATTACGACAAAGCACGCTCAGAGGCATATCGCGATTTTGGTGACAATGTAGGAATATCATCCCGTGCTATTGTCAATGGCTTGTTTGGTATTCGTCCCGATGCTATGAATGGCAGATGTATTCTGCAGCCAGGCTTCCCTCAGATGTGGGATTCGGCTTCGATATCTACACCTTATATTATATATAGGTATGAGAAGAAGGACGGAAAGCGAAAGATGACAATCACTCAGCAGTTCCGTCAACCACTCGCTATGATATGGAGAATAAGTCTTGGCGACGGTCAGTTTGTTGAGATAAAAGGTTCGGCAGACAAAGAGCAGACTCTTGAAGTTGACGAGGCATGGCTTATGTCGCAGAAGAAACCTTTCCACTTTGTGGCTAAGAAGGAAGAAACTCACGATGCCGACTTTTGGGGATTGGCTGATATGACAACAGCAAAGGATGGTAAGATGAAAGAAAAACACCTCGCTGTTCCTTTCAATTCTAATGTCGATGATATCTTCAAGAATAAATATCTCTCGCCACGTGCTCCTTACACCACTCTTCAGATACCTGCTCAAGGTATTGGCGAATGGTGTTTGCCTAAGAAGACTGCCGAGATTAATGATTCTGCATATAGAGCAACCATCGTTAATGATGTCTTTGATACCAAGCTGGGCATAACTTTCGCTTCGCCAGTCAAAGGTCACAACATAGCCTATACCTCTCTATGGGACAACTATCCTGATAGCATCGACGTTCCTGCTAAGGGTAAGGCTCATCAGGCATGGCTACTCATGGCAGGAAGCACCAACAATATGCAGAGCCGTATCGACAATGGAGTGGTGATGGCGATATATACCGACGGTAGTAGCGACACTCTCAGATTGCGCAATCCAGAAAACTGGTGTCCTATAGAGCAAAACTATTATACCGATGGCTTGGCATTCAATACTGTTACACCTCGTCCTTACCGCATACATTTAGGTAGTGGCATGGTTAGTCGCGACCTATATGGCGACTTGATGAACCAAGGCGTCATAAAGAAGCATACTCGCACAGCCGAGCAAAACATCATTCCTAATGGTGCAGCACAGATATTGAACATGAAACTTAACCCTACGAAGAAGCTTAAAGCCTTCCGCATCAAGACTCTGTCTAATGAAGTTGTGATAGGCGTTATGGCAATAACTTTAGAGTAATAAAAGAATATTTCTATGCCAAAAGCGTAGAAATATTCTTGCTTTTGTATGATTTTACCATATTGTAATATGTAATATATGCTACTTTTGTGGCAGAAATCATACATAAAACTTAATAACTAAACAAAGCGATGAAGAAAATCTTTTCTCTCTGTCTGCTATCTGCAACCTTTGCTATGCCGGCAATGGCGCAGCGCATACAGCAAGACCTTGGTAGAGGTGTTGTTGCTGTGAACAGGAATCCTGAGCGTAGTATTACGTCAGGAACAGATGGCAAACTTGTGTCGTGGCGTAGACTTGCCACAGAATCTGAGGACACTCAGTATAATGTTTATCAGAATGGCTCACTCTTGGCTACCACCAAGAATACCAATCTTAAGTTATCTAATCTAAACAACAACGATGTCTTTCGTGTAGTTCCTGTTATCGATGGCAAGGAATTGGCAAGCGGTATTGGCGAGTTTAAGTATACTACAGCCAATCAGCCATACTCAAACACCTTTATGAAGATAGAGTTTGAGGGCGAGATTTGTCATCCTGATAGCTTTGATGCTAAGTATATTTGGCCTGCCGACCTTGATGGCGATGGCGAATACGACTATATCGTTGGTCAGGTGTCGCGCTATCATGATAAACTTACCGATAAGGTTCAGGCATATAAGGCCGATGGTACATATCTGTGGACTATCGATATGGGACCAAACGAATGGATTTGCGGAGGTCAGAATGATAAAGTGTTGGCTTACGATATCAACTGCGATGGTAAGGCTGAGGTTATGCTCCGTACTTGTGAGGGTACTCGCTTCTGGAATAAGGCGGCAAACAACTTCGGACTATATCCTTTCAAGAGTAGCATCCTTGATATCGATGGCGATGGCATCACCGACTATCAAGACCAGCAAAAGCGCAATCCTCCTTTCTATATCTCGGTAGTAGATGGTTTGACAGGCGAAGAAATAAATAGTGCCGAGCTCGACTATTCTAAGGTTAAGGATGGTGAAGACAAATATTCTCGTGACAATCGTGCCGACTATATGGACGATAACCGTGGTCATGAGTATGCCTTTATGACAGGCCATTTCTGTATCACATACTCTGACGGCGTGCATCCTTCGTTGATGATGGAATGCTTGGATCGTACCAAGAAAGGTCAGAAGCATCATAACTATGTTTTTGAATTCAAGTATGATTGGAATAACGGCACACCTTCTAACTGGCATCATAGCTACACATGGAGCCGTAATGATAAGACACCTTGGCCAGCAGAGTTCCATCAGTTGCGTGTTGCCGATGTTGATGGCGACGGTATCGATGAGATGTTGCAAGGTGGTTATGGCGTAAATCCAAAGAAAGATATGGTATTCTCAGCAGGTATCGGTCATGGCGACCGCTATCGTGTTAGCGATATCGACCCTACACGCCCTGGACTTGAGACGTATGCCATTCAGCAGTCAAACCTTTTAGGACAGGTTATATATGATGCTGCCACAGGCGAACACCTTAAGGAATGGTATTTGCCAAATGTGTATGATGTTGGTCGTGGCGAATGTATGGATGTAGACCCTGACCATCTTGGCTATGAGGTGTATAGCTTGATGGACAACCTCTACGACTGCAAAGGAAATGTTATCAAAGAAGGCAAAACATCATATCCATACGAAGGAATATGGTGGGATGGCGACTTGGCTCGCGAGGTTATAAACTCTCCTGGAGGTAGCGGTTATAGCTCTAATGTGATGATAACCAAGTATAGTGGCTCACGTCTTGCAGAATTCTCACAAGAGAGCGATTGGGCTACCCATGCTGGTTGGGCTGTTCGTCCTGCTTTCATGGGCGATATCATTGGCGACTGGCGCGAGGAAGTAGTCCTACTATATAATAAAGGTGGACGCAACCTTGGTCTTGTTGGTTATACCACCAATATTCCTACCGACTATAGCTTCTACACCTTGCAGCACGACCCACACTATCGTCTCGACTGCACCACCCGTGGCTACTATCAGTCGCCTAACACAGGTTTCTATCTTGGCTACGATATGCCAATGCCTCCATTGCCAGCTGTTATGAAGACCGACCTTCGTTGGAACTCTGGTGCAGAGTGGGCTAATGGTAAGTCTGGCTTCACATCGTTCGACCAGACTTCTGCTACCAACTATGCTGATGGCAAGAGTGTAGTCTTCGATATCTCTGGTGCCAACACCAATGCTATTGCTCTTAATACCGAAGTTAAGCCTGCTGCTACATACCTTATGGCACCTGTAGACCACGACTATACTATCTCTGGTACTGGTTCAATAGGTGGAAGTGGCGATGTATGGAAGAGTGAGCGTGGCAATGTAACTATCAATGCCAACATCACAACAACAGGTAAGACCATCGTCAGCAATGGTGTGCTGAATGTTAATGGCACTATCTCTGGCAACCTCTCTTTGCGTGCCCTTGGTTCGCTTGGTGGTAAGACAACTATCAATGGCGATGTAGAATTCGAAGGTTCTCTTCATAATAAGGGTTGCCGACTGATGCCTCGCGAGGTTATGACTTTCGGTAAGTCTCTCAACATAGCTAATGGTAAGATAAATGGTCTTGTTGTTGAGACTACTCTCGGCAATGGCAAGGCAGACATGATAAAAGTTAATGGTTCGTTGACAATCTCTAAGCCTCTCAACTTCGTTATAGATCCTACAACAACTGATAATGAGCTCCTAAAGGGTGAATATACTTTGGTTGAGACTACCGAAGGTATCACAGCTGCCGATGATATGCTGAAGGTAGAAGGACTCGATGGTCATCCATATAAGATTGGTATTGTTGGCAAGAATATCGTTATCAATATTAGTGGCTCGCGCGATGCTGCTCAGAATGTACAATGGACTGGTGCTGAAGGCTCTGCTTGGGATTATTCTTCACAGAACTTCGCCCTTAATGGTGCTGCTACACCTTTCGTAAAGAACGACGAGATTATCTTCAACGACGATGCTACTACAAAGACTGTTCAGCTTGATGCTAAGATGATTCAGAGTGGGGTAGTAGTAAACACCAATGATACCTATACCTTTAATGGCGATGGTGCTATCTCTGGCGCTGGCGACTTGGTGAAGGAAGGCAATGGTAAGCTTGTGATGAACCTCAAGAATAACGACTATACTGGTCGCACCATCATCAATGGCGGTACACTCTCTATTGCCGACATCCTCGATGCTGGCCAGGTTTGCCCAATAGGAACATCTACTGCTGTTGCTGACAACTTGCAGATCAATGGCGGACGTCTTGAGTTTACAGGTACCAACTCTTCTACCAACCACGGCATGTTACTCACAGATAGTGCTCGCATCTCGGTTGTAAAGTCTAATGGTGCTTTGGCTCTTAATGGTACTATAAATGGTAAGAATGCGGTATTGGTGAAGGAAGGCGCTGGACAGTTGAACTTCTGTCAGACAACAACAAATCCTCTTAAGGCTGTGGTTCTTGCAGACGGTATAATAGCTCAAGGCGACTGGCGTATGTCGTTGGGTACTGTTCCTTTCGTGGTTACTGGTAAGGACACTCGATATAAGTTTGTTGCTAATAGTAGCATGAAAACAATCCCTACCTTTGCTAATGCTATAAGTATAGAGCAGGGTGCTAAGCTTACTATCGATGGTGCCGACCGTGCAGGCTTGAAGGGAAGCGTTAGCGGAAGTGGCTCGTTGGTATTGAATACTGGTGGTGTGCGCTATGATATCAGCACAGACATGAGCAAGCTTGAAGGCTCGTTGCATATCAATGGTGCTGCACGATTAATGTCTAACGTCACAGATATGAAGAAGCTTACGCTCACTCTTGGCGATGGCGCTTCTATGCGTCACTATCAGGGAGGCTCAAGCACTAATGTTGTAGCTGCTCTTCATGTAGGTGCTTTGGCTGATGCTGCAGGATATTCTTCGTTCAAGACTAAGCCAACATTTGGCGGTAGCGATGAATCATGGTTTGTAGGCTACAATAATGCCGACGCTACATTCTCTGGTAAACTCACTACTAAGTCTGTTACCAAGATGGGTACAGGCAACTGGACCATCAAGGGCAACGAGAATACATCGAGCATCACAGTTAAAGAGGGTAAGCTCACAATCTTTAATTTGTCAGGAAGTGCAACAACAGGCACTATGACCATAGCTAAGGGAGCAACTCTCGCAGGTAGTGGTACTACTAATAGCCTTGTGGCTCAGGCTGGCGCTATCATTATTCCTGGATTGTCTGAAACAGCAGTTGGAACTATCAAGACCAACTCTAATGCTATCATTCAGCCTGGCGCATCGATGATCATTAATGTTAGTGCAACTTCTAATAGCAAGCTGAATGTTAAGGGTTCTATCTTCTCTATGGCAGGCAACGATACTATCGTTATTGCACCACAAGACGGACGTACATTCATAGTAGGCGAGAAGCTCACCCTCTTCCCAGGAACAAAACCAGCAAGCGGTTGGATTATCAAGTCTACCGATGGTTCTCTTTGGGATGATTCCACTCTTGCTGCCGACGGTTCTATCGTCTGCACACAGGCTACAACTGGTATTTCGGCTGTTGATGCAGACGATGACGAGATTGTAGATGTATTAACAGTCGATGGCAAGGTTGTGAAGAACGATGTTAAGCGTCGCAATGCTACCACCGGTCTTCCTCACGGTATCTATGTCGTAGGAGGCAAGGTTGTTAGAAAGTAGAGAGATAATATAAACCATAAAAAGCGAGGACATATTTTGGTGATTATTTACCAAAATATGTCCTCGCTTTTTATATGTTTGTTGATAGCATTTATATGCTTTTTATTTTGCTCTTAACCTCCTTGAAAAAGGCAGTTAGTTTCATCGCCAGTACCACTTAGGTGAAACTCCAGTACCACCTAGGTGAAACTCCAGTACCACCTAAGGTAAACTCCAGTACCACCTTACTGGTACAAAAAGTGGTACTGGGAGACTTGTTTAATTAAGTAATATTGCTTGCTTTTTAGCGTGATCAAGTTTTAATTTTATAGTAACCTCATTTTTATTATTGCTTTCCATACTTCGACGGAATGCTACCGAATTGCTTCTTGAAGCATTTGTTGAAGTATGATGGGTCTTGGAATCCGACTTTGTATGCTATTTCGCTGATGTTCATTCTGCCTTCCAATACCAACTCTGCAGCTATGCGCATGCGCTCATTCATGATATATTTGTTTGGCGACATGCCTGTCAACTCCTTCATTTTGCCATAGAACTTGGTGTGTCCCATCTGTACCAAGGCAGCAAGTTGCTCCACATTGAAGTCGGAGTCGGAGATATGCTGCGCAATATAGAAGTCGACATCTTGCTTGAAGTTCTTATCAGCCATCGATGTGACAAGCTTTGCTGGCGCTGCTTGGTCGGAACCATCAGCTGGCGTTGCAGCATACTTAGCCTGGCGAGCCTTAGCCCAGGTGATGAGCTGTATGGCACGAGCCAACAGCAGATGATAGTTGCAAGGCTTTACCATATAGTCGTCGGCACCAGCCTTGTAGCCTTTTATCTGATGGTTTACATCGTCGAGAGCTGTGAGCATGATGACAGGAGTGTTTTCGAATGCAGGGTCTTTCTTTAGTTTGCCCACAATCTCGTAGCCATCCATATCTGGCAACATCACATCGCAAACCACCATAGCAGGCTTTGTTTCCATCACTCCCTTGTAGCCCTCAGCACCATTATTGTATTTCACAAGCTTGAAATAAGTGCCAAGTTCGCTAGATAGTTGTGCTATCATGTCAGCATCATCTTCTATGATAGCAACAGTCTCATCGTTTAGCGCCTCCGACTGTAGTTCTTTTATTATTTCGTCAGCCTTTTGCTTAGAGCAAGCTTCGTTGTCTATTGCTGTAGGCTGGGCAAAGTCGTCAGCAGAATAGCCTTCATCATTGTCTGGAAGTGTGAGCATGAATGTTGCTCCCACTTCTGTATGCAGATATTCCAATGTGCCATGATGGAGTTTCGCCATATTGTATGCTGTATATAGACCTATGCCCATACCGCCATTGCTGACGTAGCCATGCATGAAAGGTTCAAACAAGCTCTGCTTCTGCTGTTCGCTGATGCCAGGACCTGAGTCGGAAACAGATATTGTTATGTTGCCATCCTTGTGCTTGATGCTTATCGTTACGTCGCCATTGTTAGGTGTGTATTTTATAGCGTTCGACAATAGGTTGTATACAATCGTCTCCACCTTATTCTTATCGAAAGCTGCTGTGAACTGTTTGTCGAAAGGAGTGAACGAAAGATTCAATCTCTTTTGTTCGGCAAGCGTGCGGAAATCGTCATACACATTGCGTACAATCTGTATGATATCACATTGCTGGAGCGAGAGTCGTGAATTGCCTGTGTTAATCTTGCGGAATTCCATCAGCTCGTTGACAAGTCGGAGCAACCTTGTTGTTCCTCTCTTCACCATTTGGATAGTTGCACGTTGGCTTCCCACTTGTTCACCTCTTTTTATAGCGTCGAGCTTGTTTACTGCACCCTCGATGATAGCCAACGGAGTGCGGAACTCATGAGCAATGCTTGTGAAGAAGTTGATACGGAAATCCGTCATCTTTTTCTCCATGTCCATGCGTTGCTTAAGTTCGAAGTTGCGTAGCCATTGGCGGTAAAGCACTATTGTGATGATAGAAATGGCAATGATATAAACGAGCCATGCCCAAATGGTGTTATACCATGGTTGGCATACTGTTAGCTGGAATGTAGTCTCTTTGCTCCATTTGTTGCCATTCATAACTTTCACATGGAAGGTGTATGTGCCAGGTGAAAGATGAGAATATTCAGCAATATTATTCTTTGAAGGTTCACGCCATGTATTGTCGATACCCTCAAGATAGTATTGGTAGAGAGTGGAGTTGATAGTAGGGTAGTCGAGACTTGAGAATCTGAACTCTATGTTGCCCTGAGTATGAGCAACAGAAAGTTCTTGAGTTCCAAACGGATTCTCTTTCATTAGTTCGTCTTCGAAAATCGACTTTCCGTTTATTCTGATATCCGAAATCTTTGGAGCGTTAGGCTCTTTTGAAGTGTTGAACTTAATGTTATCATTAATTATCGCCACACCATTATATGTGCCCATGGCTATGATGCCATTGGTTAGTTCCTGCACTCCAGGTGTGCTAAACATGTTACCCATGGTGGTTGGTGCAGGTTTGAAACTCTGTGCCCATAGGTTTTTGCCATCTACCAATGCCACACCCTCTTCTGTGCCAAGCCATATGTGGTTGTTGGCACCGATGGCTATAGAAGTAACATTGTCGTTTGGCAGTCCGTTGTTATGGTCGATAGTTACATAAGAGATAGTTTTTTTCTTTGCATCGAAAGTAACCTTCATTGCTCCAAAGCCAATAGTTCCTATCCACATAATGTCGTTGCCAACCGACCTAATGGTTGTAACCTCGTTGGTAGGTAAGAGCTTGTTTTGTGTGTTGAAACAAAGAATATCTTCTTTAGATATCTTTTTGTTGTTGGTGTCTATAGCATATAAGCCATCGTATGTAGCAACAAAGAGCCAACCTGAAGATAGTACCTCAAGATTGTATATACGACTTTGGTTTAGTCCATTGTTGAGTATGACGTTGAACTTAGGCGTAGCATTTTTCTTAGGCATGGTATATGCCAAGCCACCTCCCCATGTTGCTATCCACACACGACCTTGCTTGTCGACAGCCATATCGCGGATGTCGTTTGAAGGAATGTTTGTTTGCTTATCGTTGGTAGTATACGACTTGCCATCTACATACAAACCATTTTTGCTAATTCCAAACCATTCTGTCCCATTCTTATCTATAGCATAAGCCGTGAGGCCATAGTTGATGGTAGTATAAGGAGATAGTGTCTCTGTTGCAGGATTTAGTATATAGTTTTTGTCGTTATACGTAGAAACAACAATATCTCCATTCTTAACTCTCTTGATTCTCATTATTCCGTTTTCGCGACTACCACGTCGCTCAGGGCAAGGAACAATATATCTTGCTATCGCCTTTGGCTTTGGCGATACATACGAAACTCCTGCAGCATCTGCAGCGAGCCATATACCGTTGTTACGGTCTTTTATTATATAGAATAGGCAGTTGGAATGAAACAAAGGGTCTTTGTCCTCTGCTGTGTGTTGATATTGTTTGTCAGTATAGTAATTGTATATGATGAGACCCTCGCCATAGGTAGCTATAGCGAGAAGAGAGTCGGAAACAGCAGCAACATTGTAAATGTGTTCACGACCAGGGTCGGCACTAAGATGGTTCATCAAATGCACCTTCTTATGCTTACCTTTCTTTGGGAATATCCATAGATTGCCGTCTTTGTTGTTGCCTATGAACTGGAACTTGTCGGTAAATCCTTGATCGAGAGCCTTAGGAATCTGAATGTCCTGAGGCTTGCTCCATTGTCCTGTAGCAAGATTATAGGCGAAAGTCTCGTTTGGGGTAAACAGATAATAGCTTCCCTGCCATATCATTGAATTTGTTATCTTGTCAACAACGCCAAGCATCATAGGCATTTTGGCGCTGCGCTTTAGCTTACCAGAAGAAGTGTAATACCATAGTGTGTTGTTTGTATCAAAAACGACGATATTATCTCCCTCGCTTCTGAGATCGATAGGTTTGATTTGTTTGTTTATGATATTGAGTTTCCCTTTATTATCGATTCTCATCACGTGGTGAGACGCTATAGCCCATACGTTCTCCTTATTGTCTTTAACCATATATGAAACCTTGTTTTCAGGTATGTTATGGTTGGTAGTGTTATAGTCGGTGGTATTGAATTCACCATTGTTGTATACCACGTGTCGTATACCAAACTGTTCGGTATACAGCCACATGCCATTTGGCGTGAGCAGATGTTTGCGGAAACTCTTTTCTGTATCGTTGCGAGTGGTATAGTCAACATAATATCCCTTGTTTAGGTCAAGGCATTTAACATTATAAATAGGAGAGAATGTCCACAGTAGGTTATTCTTCTCATCGTAAGTGATAATACCGACATAGTTGGATGATGAAGAAGCATCCTTAAAGTTGACGAAGGAATAACCGTCATAGCGTGTCAGACCGGCAGTTGTGCCAAGCCAAATATAACCATCGCGATCTTGCGCCATGGTTCTGATGGTATTTGATAGCAAGCCGTCGCTAACAGATAATCGCTTTGAAGTTAGGTCGCCTTCATAACCTTGAGCAAACAAATTTGTGATATAGGTTAAGGCTATAAATATGGATGTTATTATCTTATTTGGTAGTTTCATGCTTATATATATAATAATGTGTATGCAAAAATAATAAATATCTTGCATTACGCAAAAACAATCTATGTCTTTTTGCTGTCATATTTATAATTACTATTGATTAAAAGTATAAAACTATGCTAAGTACTGGGCTATGTATGGTGACAAATTGTCAGTACTATGCGCTTTGGCACGCTTTTGGCTTTTAGTAGGGCAGAAAGTTAAATTCTAAAACATAAAAAGACTATGAACATTAAACCATTAGCAGACAGAGTACTGGTTAAGCCAGCACAGGCTGAAGAAAAAGTAGGTGGAATTATCATTCCTGATACAGCAAAAGAGAAACCACAGCGTGGTAGTATAGTTGCTACAGGCAATGGTACCAAGGATGAGGAGATGATTCTCAAAGTTGGCGACGTAGTTCTGTATGGCAAATATTCTGGAACTGAAATAGAACTCGATGGTGAGAAATATCTTATGATGCGTCAGAGCGACGTTCTCGCTGTTGTAGAAGAATAATAAATAAGTGAAGAGTGAAGAACGAAGAGTGAAGAATTAAATACTTTACTTTTTTACTTCAATACTATTCATTGAAACATTCAACAATTAAAAACTAAAAGAAATGGCTAAAGATATTAAATTTGATGTAGACGCTCGCGAATTGCTTAAGAAGGGCGTAGATCAGTTGGCTAACGCTGTAAAGGTGACACTTGGTCCTAAAGGTCGCAATGTTGTTATCGAAAAGAAGTTTGGTGCTCCTCAGATTACTAAGGACGGTGTAACCGTTGCTAAGGAAGTGGAGCTCGAAGATAAATTTGAGAATACTGGTGCACAGCTCGTTAAGAGTGTAGCAAGCAAGACTGGCGACGATGCTGGTGATGGTACAACCACAGCAACTATTCTTACTCAGGCTATCGTTAACGAGGGCTTGAAGAATGTTACCGCTGGTGCTAATCCTATGGATTTGAAGCGTGGTATCGATAAGGCTGTTGCTAAGGTAGTAGACTTCATCAAGGAGAATGCTGAGGTTGTTGGCGACAACTACGATAAGATTGAGCAGGTTGCAACAGTTTCTGCTAACAACGATCCTGAAATCGGTAAGCTTCTTGCTGATGCTATGCGCAAGGTTTCTAAGGATGGTGTTATCACTATCGAGGAAAGTAAGACTCGCGATACCAACATCGGTGTTGTTGAGGGTATGCAGTTTGATCGTGGTTACCTCTCAGGCTATTTCGTAACAGATGCTGAGAAGATGGAGTGTGTTATGGAGAATCCATACATCCTCATCTATGATAAGAAGATTAGCAACCTCAAAGACTTCTTGCCAATCCTTCAGCCTGCAGCAGAGAGCGGACGTCCATTGCTCGTTATCGCTGAGGATGTAGACTCTGAGGCTCTTACCACATTGGTTGTAAACCGTTTGCGTGGTGGCTTGAAGATTTGTGCTGTTAAGGCTCCAGGCTTCGGCGACCGTCGTAAGGCTATGCTCGAAGATATCGCAGTTCTTACTGGTGGCGTAGTTATCAGCGAGGATAAGGGCTTGAAGCTTGAGCAGGCTACTCTCGATATGTGTGGTTCAGCTAAGAAGGTAACAGTTTCTAAGGACAATACTACTATCGTTGATGGTGCTGGTCAGAAGGAACTTATCGCAGACCGCGTTGCTCAGATCAAGAACGAGATTGCAAACACCAAGAGCTCTTACGACAAGGAGAAACTCCAGGAGCGTTTGGCTAAGCTCGCAGGTGGTGTAGCAGTTCTCTACGTAGGTGCTAACAGCGAGGTAGAGATGAAGGAGAAGAAGGATCGTGTTGACGATGCTCTTTGCGCTACTCGTGCTGCTATGGAGGAAGGTGTTGTTGCCGGTGGTGGTACAACATACATCCGCGCCTTGAACGTATTGAAAGAGTTGAAGGGCGAAAATGCTGACGAGCAGACTGGTATCAACATCGTTGAGCGTGCTATCGAGGCTCCTCTTCGTCAGATTGTTGCCAATGCAGGTGGCGAAGGTTCAGTAGTAGTAAACAAGGTTCGTGAGGGTGAAGGTGACTTTGGTTACAATGCTCGCAAGGATGTTTACGAAGATTTGCGTAAGGCAGGTATCATCGATCCAGCAAAGGTTGCTCGTGTAGCTCTTGAGAATGCTGCTTCTATCGCAGGTTTGTTCCTCACCACAGAGTGCCTTATCTGCGACAAGCCAGAGGATAAGCCAGTAGCTCCAATGGGTCAGCCAGGTATGGGTGGCATGATGTAATGAGGTAAAATAAGTGTACGATTGTAAACTTCAGATAACAAAAGGAGATAATCTTGCAAGAGATTATCTCCTTTTTAAATAATTTTAATCGAAAGACATATAAATTATTGTGTAAATATTTGGCTGTTAAGAATAAAGGTGCTAACTTTGCAG
>ERZ1026862.230-NODE-230-length-36941-cov-14.819633_pt1 | contig 36941 bp, 12 predicted proteins | sample MGYA00380161_ERZ1026862 | MGnify/ENA primary metagenome ERZ1026862 (study PRJEB33269, sample SAMEA4719797) | human gut metagenome | biome: human-associated habitat; feature: organic feature; material: feces | place: Cameroon | collected 2013-10 ... | reverse complement strand
CGCTTGCCCCCGGTTACCTACATCGGCAAGCCGATGTGTATTGCCTTCCAGGCAAAGCTTAGCTGTCCCCAGATTTTTCGGGTGAGCCCTTAGCTGCCCCCTATATTTATCGGGTGAGCCTTTGCTTATTATTGAATCTTTGCTCCATCAATATTATACGCTTCGCTATCCTTTACTATGACGACCTTATTGCCATCGGCGATTTTGCGAACGGAGTGAGTGTTGCCATCGGCATGAATGCCTGATACTCCTGTGCTTCCAACAACCTTCAAGCGTACGGAAGCTTCGGCACCGCCATCCTTTGTTTTTGCATTGATCACAGCCTCACCTTCGCCAAGCAAAGTAACGAAACCACCATTCACGGTAGCTACACTCTCATTGTCGCTCGACCAGACAATACGCGTATCGGTAGTATTCTTTGGCGAGACAGTAGGCTTTAATGCAACATTCTTTTCATCTAAGCCTACCGTCAACTCTGCCTCATCAAAAGTCAGCGAGCGAGCAACCTCAGGCTCATTCTGCTTATTTCTACGATATAAGAAAGGTAGATCCAACGTCTTTGAGGTATAGAGGTTGAAGCGGGCATAGTTAGCTTCGGGAGCATTATAGCGCATAGTGCCGAAGTTAGTCTTCTCGTTGGTTATCGTTGCACCATCATAGCCCAACTCTATTGTCCAATTAGTATTTCCGCCACCCCATTCGAGATTCTGCTTGCTCGTAGCACCAAGCAAGCGGCCATGCTGGTCGGTGAGAGTCCAGAAGTCTTTATCCTGGCTCTTAGCCAAAGTAAATCTTAACACTTCTGGGTCGGTGACATCAGAGGTTGAAGGCACAGCTATGGCATCAAGATAATGCGACTTTTCCATACCATCGATATCGGCAGCGGCACAGCCATTGCGGAACATCATCAGCTGGTCGCCCTCGTTGAGTGTACTCTTCTTGGTGAGCTTCTCGTAGCTCCATCCCATAGGCGACTCCAACTTCACATCGTCGTCAGCATCATATTCGATAGCGATATAGCTAACATATACTGAACCTTCGCGGGTGCCACCATTGATGGTGATACTTGCATCTTCGGCTGTGAAGGCATCAATATCAATCTGCCTATTGATATCTACATACACGCCGTAATCTTTCGATACCCATTGACCAAACCAGCTATCATCAGCAAAGTCAACGGTACCTTTTTTATATATCATAGTTTCGCCATCATAAATAGCCAAGCCTACCTGTCCCGACTTGCTATTAGAGCACATGCCGAGAGTGATGCTATTGATGGTGCATCCTTCCCATCCTACAAGATGGAGCGAAGCCTGACGATTGCGAGGTATCTGATTGTAGCGGTTGCCTGTGGTGGCTCCATATTCATTTTCGAAGTAAGCCCACGAGTTCTGTGGCACTTGTCCTGAAGCTACGAGAATGAAGTCGTCGATGGTCTTGTTGTAACCATCAATTCGGTAGACCACCTCGGCAGCATTTGCGCAAAGTGGCAACAAGAGCAACGACATCATCGTCATCGCTATACGAAGAAACTTTCTTGAGTTAATCATGATTATTTAAGTTTTTGCGTTAGATAGATACAAAAGTAATTACTTTAAATCAACCTACCAAACATTCCTTCCCTTTTTGTATCATTGAAGAGTATTATTTACTTATTATCCTGATATCACCCCCCATTTTGTAATCTCTATATTCCTTACACTCACCTATTTAGGCAATAAACGACTATCAACTAAGTCTACAATAGAAACAACTAAAAAAAAGTACATAAAACTTTTGCATGTTACAACAATATTTCATAACTTTGCCGCTCCAAAAGGAATATGGTGGGGACATTCAGCCAAAATTATCAACTATCAATAGGAAATGTTTTTTCTTGAATTCCTACCACAATTCACTTCATCGGGAGCTACAAGCTTCCAATTTGATAAATATACCAACATGTAACAAACATAAATTAAAAGGCCACCACGTGCGATATATCACAATGATTATTGCAATGAGTTTAGGGATGATAACGGATGTAGCTGCACAAGTGAAGACTTCAGACAGCACATTCGTTAATAATTCGCGCCCTATAGAATTCATTGTAAACAAAACATTCATTCGCGAAGAGGATAAGAGATGGATAACCGACTCGCTGATACCTGCGCTCAATGCTTTGGGCGACAGGGGCGTTGTGTTGGGTCGTGCCACAGCCTCGCCAGAAGGTCCATACCTCAACAACGTGATGCTTGCCAACAAACGTAGAGCATCTATGGACCACCTGCTGAGCAGCTTTGGCATCGATACTAATCGTATCATTTACGATGTGGTGCCAGAAGACTATCCCTTGCTATGCACAATGATGGAGATGCGCCACGACCCTAAGCTGCAGACTGTGAATGCGCTGATAGAGCGATACGGACACAACAGCGAAAGGCTAAAGGTGATGATGATGAAGCATGATGGCGGAAGACTGTGGAAGTATATTCTCAAAACTTATTTCCCAAGGTTGCGTGCCGTGAGAATCATGGCTATCGACCGACGAGTGTTGATAAGAAACGAGGTGCCATACATGTCGAAAGAGCCTATGGCTAAGGTCGACTACGAGATAAAGCAGGATATAGGCAGACCAAACCTGCATGTAGACATACCACAATTCGAAGCTCCACGACGTGAGCTGCTGAGTGTGAAGACAAACTTGCTCTTTGATTTTGCTTACATGTCTGGCTACGACCGCTTCTGCCCTATTCCAAATGTGGCAATAGAATACTATCCGCTGCATGGACATTTCACCTATGGCGCCAGCTTCGACGGACCATGGTGGCAACACTACGACGAACATAAGTATTTCCAGCTGCGCAACTATCAGCTACACACTCGCTACTATCTGCGAAGTGGCGACATCAGCGAACGCCAACCTGGCAATGGTGCCGCTTTCAAAGGATTGTATCTTAGTGCGTATGCGCATGCGTACCTATATAATATATGCTTCGATGCCAACCGCGGTTGGGAAGGCGAAGGATGGGGTGCCGGACTGGGTTTAGGATATGTGATGCCGTTGGGAGGTAAGGAACATTGGCGACTGGAGTTTGGTCTGCAGGCAGGATTCCTCACCACCGACTACGACCCATACCAATGGCGATGCCCAGTAAACCCAGATACCGACCCAGAGAAGTATTACTATAAATGGTATGGCGACGCTAAAGACTTTAAGAAAAGACAACACCGATATACATGGCTCGGACCAACACGATTGGAGGTAACGTTGAGCTACGACCTGCTGTATCGAAAAAAAAGATAATAGTCATAAGGTAAAGAATAAAAGACGAAAAAGGGTAACTACAAAACGATATGCTAAATATAACGACACATATAATCAGACACCTACGCTCTGCAAGCCAACAAGCATGCAGCAGGATGGTTGGTATATGTTTCGTTATAGCGAGCATATCAATGGTAGGATGCGAACGTGAGCCTATGCTACACCTACACCAAGGAGGTACAAATATAGACATGGACTTTCCGGAGGTGACTCTCGAGCTGCATGTGCTATGGGACTACCTATTCTCATACGACCATGAATACGACTGGGAGTCAGAATGGCTATACGGATGGGACGAGAAAGACGTAGAACTCTTCGGTCCGCTGGGATATACATTACCCACCGACTATAACATTCGCAGATACTATACCAAGAAAGTGCAATATGGACAACACACCGCTCCATACCGACACTATATAGTGGGCACAACGCTATCGGCGAAATACGACTTCGGATATTGGGACATCTTGGCATGGAACGAGATTCATACATCAGACGGAGTGCAGAGTATTCGTATCGACGAAACGTCTACCTACGACTATGTGACAGCACACACAGGACAGACCATGACGCCCTCACGATATAATGCGCCACGCTTTAATCGTGCCTTCTATCAGCCAGAGGCGCTATTCTCGGGCTACGAATCAGGCATCGAGATAAACGAAAATCTGGATGGCTTCGTATTTGATGAGGAGCGAAACGTGTGGGTGAAACATCTGAACATGAAGCTGCAGCCCGTAACCTACATCTATCTGCCGCAGATAATTCTGCATCACAACAACCGCAGCCATCGCATAGTAACGGCAATAGACGGTAATGCAAACCTAAGCGGTATGTCGCGATCGGTAAATCTGAATACGGGTGTTACGGGTCCTGATGCCATAACGGTGAACTACAACATGCGTATGAAGTTCGACCGACCGGGCAGAAACAACGAGATAGTGGACATAATAGGTGGAAAGGTGATGACTTTCGGTATCACCAACCTAAACCCACATAAGCTCAGCACACGCGCCTATGCCGAATCGCTCGACAAGGTGTTTATAGCCGACAAGGGCAACCGACATTACCTCGACGTAACGATGCAATTTTATAATGGTAAAGACTCTACGCTGATATTCGATGTCACCAACCAAGTGCGACGCCTATTCCGCGGAGGTGTAATAACAGTAGAATTGGATATGGACACCGTGCCAGTACCAAAACGAGCAGGAGGCTCCGGCTTCGATGCCGTAGTTAAAGACTTTGACGAAAAGCAATGGGAATTTGACATGTAGTTACAGTTGACTCACAAGAATATAATACGTATATACAAACTAAAGATAATAGAGATTTTAAATTTATATTAACTTAATTAAAAATTCAGATTTTATGAAAAAGTATCTATTTTTCGCTGCTTCTGCTCTGGCTCTCGCCAGCTGCTCAAGCGATGATTTCGTAGGTGACAACTCTGGAAACTTGCATGGAACCACTAATGGTGAAATTGCATTTGCAGGAGGTACAGCTAAAATCACACGTGCAGATAATCACGTAGGTGCTGATGCTGCAAAGCTTTTGAACAATAAATTTATTGTAGCAGGTTTTAAGGGTGAAAAGCAAACCAATGGTATTGTTGCGAACAAGGTATTTGATCACTACACCGTAGAATGGAAGGCTAATACTGCAGGTACAACAGCTGATAATACTTCTGATTGGAGGTATGTAGGTCTTCAGCCTCAGACAGGTCTTGCTACAGTTACAGGTGACCAAACCATCAAGTATTGGGACTATTCTACAGGTCAGTATGATTACATTGCATTCTCAACAGGTGCTGCAACTATTAAGACTGGTACAGCAACAGCAACAGGTGACGATGAAGTACTTGTAACTGCTGTTACTCCTGCAACTGCAACTTCTTCTACAGATGGAGCATACACTATTAAAGGAACTGTAAACGCTCTTAATAAGTGCTACATCGCAGACCTTGTAACTGCATATAATCCTGAAGAAACAAATAAGCCTAAGTATAAAGATGAAGTAACTCTCTCTTTCCGTAATCTTACAACAAAAGTTCGTGTTGCTCTCTATGAAACCATCCCTGGATATTCTGTAAAGGATGTTAAGTTCTATTCTGTGGGAACTGGTGACAACGACGAAACAATATTAGAAACACGTGCTACATTATTTGCTTCTGGTGCATCAGCTACAGATTATTTCTATGGCAGCGGTAAAGCAACAGTATATTTCCCACATGTAGGAACAGCTAATTTCACCAATAGCGATTATAACAAAGCTCACGTTGCTATCGAAGGTTCAGATGAATCTACTTCCAAAAACTTTGGAAATCTAAACTACACTACATCTGAGGACACTCGTCTTACCGGAAACGACTATCTTGCTCAAAATACCAACAAACCTACATTCGCAGGTGAAGAGGATAATAATTATTATCAGATTGCACTTCCAAATGAAGCTGGTACAACTCTTACCCTTCGTGTAAACTACACATTGGTAGCAAACGACAAATCAGGCGAGGAGATCAAGGTATATGGCGCAAAGGCTATCATCCCTGCAATCTATGCACAGTGGAAGTCAAACTATGCGTACACATACATCTTCAAGATATCTGACAAGACTAATGGTAAGACAGGTATTAATGAAGGTCCAGAAGGTCTCTACCCTATCACCTTCGATGCTGTAGTAGCAGATTCTGAGGAAGGTAACCAATCAACTATCACAACAGTTGCTACTCCTTCAATCACAACATATCAGAAGGGTCACGATATTACTAAGAACGAGTACGGAAAGGGTGATATCTACGTAATGGCTATGGACAAAGATGGTAAACTCATACCAGATCTTGACAAAGCAGTGCTTTACACTGTTGAAGATCCAAATAACGTAGGAATTTCTGAAGCTACAGTTCACGATGCACTTACTATTGGTGCTTCAACCACAGGTTCTACAACCACAGGTCGCAATGGTATTAAGCTTACAGTGGCAGATAAAGACGCTACTATAACCACTATCCCTGGCGTTGATGGTAATGATATTACTGTTGCTGCAAATACTGCTGTTAAGTTTAAAGCAACTGCTGGCACATACGCATTTGTATATGATATTACACCAACTACTGCTCCAGATCAAACAGAATTGCATACAGCTGTAACTGTTGCAGCAGGAACAGACCTCACAGGCAAAGACTATTACAAGGATGAAGCTTGTACAAAATCTGCGACAGGTACTGCAGACGGAAAGACAGTTTACTATCAGAAGATTACAAACACCAACAGAACCTATGCAATCAAGGTTATCAAGGTTGTAGCCTAATCAAATTCACCCATAAAGGGTTCCTCTAATTATATGTCAATTAAATATGATATATAAATAGAGTATAATCTCTCACCCGGGCGGAGCACCCGCTCCGCCCGGTTTTATAATCCAAACCCAACAAACAATGTTAACAACCCGCATTCTAACAATCTCTCTCACGGCATTATGCATAATATCCTGCTCATCAACGCAGGACGAGCCATATATCCCTGAGCCACAACTCGTTGGCATATCCTTTGGCGGTAACAACGGCACATGGCAGGATGCACCAACATCGCGAGGTAGCGAAATAGGTTTGGAAAACATGTTTAAGTCGTTTAGGGTATGGGGATATAAGACTACCACAGAAGACAAAACAGCACCATTGGTAGTGATAGACGGATACAACGTAGAATATAAGCTCGGAGGAGCTGGAACAACAACTACAAATACTGCCGACTGGGAATATGTTGGCATAACAAACAAAAACTCATCTACACCACAAACAATAAAATATTGGGACTATTCGGCATCAAGCTATCGATTCTTTGCATATACTCCTGCTGATGCCAAGATTATGACCTCTAAATCAACAACTAACACCCCACAGGCTACCGACGCATTCAGCATTTCTTATACATACAACAAGGATGCAACAGCCAAAGATGTGCCATATATCAGCGAACTATGGTATGGCGACAACACAGCCTCATCGGCTCTATATGGCAAATGCGTAACCATGAAGTTCTCACCACTAATAGCTAAGGTGCGCTTCAAGTTCAGCTATCCTGCAAATACTAAGAAAATCGTTATAAACGACATAAAATTCCAAGATAGCAGATTCATAGACAATCCTTCAGCTGCCGACACTCCTCTAAAGGGTACCATCACAGCAACCTATCCGCTAACGGGAGCACCATCGTCAATGACTCCACAGTTTGCATGGCAGACATCATCTGATGAAGATGCCAAAGGGCTAATATTATTTGACACCCCATACGAGGAAGCTTCGGACGCTATCCATATACTTACCGACAATACGAAATATGGCAAATGGTATTATGTGCCACCATTCAATATAGTGGCTTCTGCCACCGACCCGACAAAGCCCTATCAGCAAGGAGCTTACACCATAACAGCCAACATAGATGGCAACATGACTTCAGCCACCGTTCCTGCAGAATATATGCAATGGAAGGCTGGCTATCAATATACATACATCTTTAAGATTACCGAAGCCGGCTCCATCATCGCCTTCTCCAACCTACTGGTAGAAGAATGGCTACCTGGCACAAACATAGAAAACAACGGCAGCGGCACCGCTGGCTGGTAGTTTCCTTGTGCGTGCACGATTCCTTCGTGCTCGCTTTAATCTTCGCGCTCGCCTTAATCTTCGTGCGCCCACATAATAAATAAAAAAAACATGAAGCAACAGATATCAATATTGTCAACAGCATATATAGCAATAATCATCGCAACCCTTACCGCTTGCGAGAGCACAGATATGCCTATTCAGCACCCCGATAACTACGACTTCATCACTTTCTCGGCAAAGACAGAGAAGCCACAAACCCGCACTAACCCCTACGAGGCTTACGACAATACTAAGCACCCTGCCACAATGGGTGTTTACGCATATTACGGCGCCCCCAATACTACTATCTACAACAACGATATTGTAAGCTATAACACCACTACCAAGGGATGGACAGCACAACAGCGCAAACGTTGGGACGACTTCATAGGTGCTAAATATTTCGATTTCTATGCCTATATGCCGAAAGTAGAGGGCGCAAAGTTAGAGCTGACCGCCTCTACCTCTGGCTACACCTACACCCTCTCCTTCCCTTTCGCCTTGACAACTACCGACGGCACCACAACCGCTCCCGCAATATTTGACCCCAAAAAGGCTCCAATAATCTGCGCAACACCTGTGCATAAGGAAGGCACCGATGCCTCTGGCAAGGAGTTCACCTTCGAGCGCGTGATAGAATTCAAGTTCGACCAAACACTTACTGCCTATAACCTAAACTTCAAGCTCGACCCACGAATGGGCGCTTTGAGGCAGTTCCGCATAAAGAAAGTAACATTGGCTGGCTCCATAGCCTGTTCGGGCACGGTATCTCGCTCGTATACATGGAACACCACCAAAAAGGAATGGACTGCAGGAGCTATAACATGGAATGACATTAACCGCCAAGAGTTTACCAACGACGCTCCGTTTGAGATACCATACGTAGCTTCGACACAAGTTGGTGCCGAAAACGATAATAAGACTATTCTCATAGACCAGAACAGCACAGAGTTTACACAATGGGGAACCAACTTCTATACCATACCAGATGCCCAATTTATGCCTACAATAGCTGTGACATACGATGTGGTGTTTAAGGATGAAAACAAGAACGAGGTGATAACTCGAAAAGACATAACGTCGACAATAAAGTTGAACAAAGATAATTTCAGCAATATAACCTCTGGCTCTGGTAGCATAGGTGCTGGAAAAACAGCAATGATAAATCCTATAAACATCCTGATACAACCGCTATATCTCTATGTGTTGGCAGACCAAGATGCATATACAGGACATCTGCTGATAGAATAAAATACTTATGGCTGAGCAACCATCATATTCCACCACTAAAAACGGCAAACGCCTAATCTATATAGATGGCGTAGGCTGGCGCTATGCCACAGAGCACCGCATGACACGCTGGCCTCTGTGGAAAGATAGCCGTAAGCCTGGTACATATATGATAACGCTCAATATAAACGGTAGCCAAAAGCTTCTTGGCACCCTTGCTGGTAGCAGCGCAGCCATATACGGCTGGATGAAGGAGCACCCAGAAGAGGTAAAGGCAGCGAGCGCCGATGCTTATTACTACCGCCATGCGCTGCTGGGCACGGGGGCTATGCCTTTTGTGCTTAAGCCTGTCGTAGAAACGACAGGCCACAAGGAGCAAGCTAGCGATAAGGGCCTAGCCAGCGATAAGGGCCCAGCCAGCTATAAGCAAGCATCCTCGTGCGGAGGCGTTTCTACGCCATCCGCCAAATCCCGCACCCACTTTCCGCTACCAGCCCTATCTCAGCCTGGCGCTCCGCATATAGAGCTAAGCCCATTAGGGATAAAGGTGAAGGAGAGCTTAGAGCGAATGCCGCAAGTAGAGCCAAAGATAGAGCTGATATGCTACTCCATAATGCCCAACCATATCCACTTCATAATAGCTGTAAGGGGCGAGCTAAGCAGACCTATCGGCACTATAATCCGCTCCTTTATGGGAGCAACCTCTCACTCGCTTCATATGCTAAAGGCTGAAGGCAAGATACAATGGAACTCTGCTGCAGCCAGCATAGCCAGAAAGGCATCTACCGAGAAGCCATCGCTATGGCAACCAGGATATTGCATCGGCATATGCCATACGGAACAAAAGCTACACACCCGTATCGGCTACGTCATGGAGAATCCATTCTTTGGAATACTCGAAACCGAGCGCCACGACTTCATGAAGCGTACAATGATGCTTAAAATTAAAGGTCGTAGATATAGCGGATATGGCAATATGCTCTTACTGAAAGAGCCTGACCGCTTACGGGTGTTCTGCCACCGCAAGCATCCTGTTACACATGAGCCATACCATCTGACGCAAGACTTCAGGGAAGAAAAGCAAGCTATACTCAATGCTGCTGCCGATGGTGTAGTAATTATCACTCCCGGTATATCGCCAGGTGAAGCCGACATCATGTGGTCGGTACTCCAAAACGGAGGCAACGTGATAAACATACAGCAAGAGGAAATACCTATTAGCGACAAATGGCACCCCGAGAAGGAACGTCGCATATATTGTTCGCAAGGACAAATGCTTGTGCTCTCTGTCCACGACCTACCCCACCAGACTTTCTACGACTGCATGGGGCAAGAGATACCGATGACCACCAGCTATGCGCGCTTTCATCTCCTCAACTTCGTTGCTGAGGAACTTTGCCAAGAAGGCGTAGAGAATGAATGCGGACTATGTATTTGAAAACAAAACAGACAACAACAAGATAAAAAACTCGATATATGAATATAAAGAATAAGATAATAACAAAAGAGTTGCTATATGCAGTCATGCTGCTTTTCATGATGATATGGACATGTGGTGTGTGGGCACAAAATGCAACAAGCCAAGAAAAGTTGCTATATTCTACCGACTTCACCGACTGGGACGATATAGACCGCAAGGTGACTGTAAACAAAGAGGTGAAACTAAAGACACAATTCAGCAACGAAGACTTAACCTTCACGCTAAATGGTGTGGGTGCTGACCCTAAGGGTACAAACTCTAAATTTCCTTCCTATACAGGATACATGATAACAGCAAAGTATACTGGTGAATATAAAAAAGCTGAGCCAAGTGCTGTAACCTCATCATTAAAGAGCATCACAAAGATTGTACTTACCCAAGCAGCTACAGGTGGCAAACGTGGTATCAAGGTATCTGTAAAAGGAGATGGCGATGAAGACTGGGTTGCGCTACATAATGAAACTATTGCAAACTCAAAAGGCGAAACTCTCACTATTGATGTAAACCGCACTAACTGTCAAATAAAGTTTGAAAACTTCGCACTTGATCAAAACGCCTATATCGTAGACCTTGAGATCTATGGTTATTCTGATGGTGAAGAAAAGAAAGTGCGCACTCTTGAATTTCCACTCCAAGATGGCATCGTGGGCAAATACCCATCAAAGATAAAGTGTGATAACGATGGCTATGCCGTGATGCCAGAAGGCAACGGATTCTTTCGTTCTGGCTACACCTTCGTAGCATGGACAGATGGTACCAACGACTATACTCCAGGCAAGACATATCAGTTTACCAAGGATGTTACTCGCATCAAGCCAAAGATGACGGAGAACACCTATCATTTATATGATGCCAACAAGGAGACAACAATAGTATGGCCATTCGACCATAGTGAGGCTCCTACGCTCAATGTTTTCCAAGAGAACGCACAAAAGGATTTGTCGTATACTCGTCCTGCGGAAATATACATAGATGACAATACTAAGGAGACGCAGGATGTGGCTCTTAATATAAATGTAAAGAATGGTAAGATTGATAATACCGACGACCGCATAAACGCACTACCAGGCAAAGGCGCGGTAGTAAGGAATGGAACTGCCTTCACCCTACCAGCCATCTATGGTATGAAGGTATCTATAAAAGCATCAGATAAAGTAGATAGCGATAATGGAAACCTAAAGACTATCTTTGGTACTGCTAATGACAACGTTCAGATAAAACTGAAAGATACAGCCAATAAGGATTCCTTGACATTAAAAGATGCAGAACTATCAAAAGATGGTAAAACCGTGACCTTTACCTACAGAGGAGACGAGCCTACTATCACCCTTACAACATTCGTAAATAAAGGTTCTAAATACGACTATTGGCATTTCGAATCTATCACGGCAACATATCCATTGTTGCCAAATGTGGTATGCAATAATACCATCACCAATGCAGAACCAGAAAACTTCCCTAACGAGAAGGCTATAAATGCTGGCGACTACAAGGTTGAATTGAAAGATCCAACCGCAACTTCGCATGCCAACATAGGTACACGCTTTAAGGTTGACGATGTGGTAATGATTACTCCTACGCCTAAATATGGCTACGATTTCGCAGGAATTATTGTTGATGGCACAACATATACCACCATACCTGATGAAGGTTATGAATATAAGGTTAAGGTTGGTATAAACAATATCGAGGTGAGATACACTCGAAAAGAAATGCACAAGATTACCATCAAACCTTCCGACCCAAAACTCGGAACAGTAACTCTTGAGCCTAAACACGACAACTTCTATAACGAGACACGCAAAGTGGGTGCAGACGGTAAGCCTGGCAACATCACTCAGGTAGAAAGTTGGTTTACTCCTGGCACTACAGTTATAGCATCGGGCGAAGCCATCATCGACTATATGCTCGACTATTGGAAAGAAGGCGACACCACGGTAAAAAAAGGCTATACTTATGAATTCCCTACCGACGACAAAGACCATACCTATACAGCCCACTTCAGAGAAGGAAATGTAGGCAACATAATCTTCGACTTCGGCGGTGAGCGTGTGAATGGAGCTGCTGAGAAAGACAATTATAAGGGTGCAGAAAGCAAACTGTTCACTCGCTTACAAAACATACGCTCATTCACCATTGCTACCAACTATACCTTCTTCAAGAGTGTAGACAAGGACGGAAAACTGAATCCAAACTTCTACACCCTCGACCATTGGACAATACCGAGCGACACCACCCAGCACTACGAGTTTGGTAAGCACTATTCGTTTGGCACAGAAGGCGATACCATAACCCTTGTGCCTGTATTCAGAGCCAACCCTACCAACACCGAAAACCGTAGCAACGCCCCTATCATTCGCTACGACTTTGGACGCAAGGTGCACAAATATCGTGGTCCGACCTCGGGTGTGCTAAGAAACGTATGTGCTCCTACCATTAACATAGGTAGCAACCAGAAGTTCTTCTGGACCACACAAGCATATATTGAAACCTACGAGAGCGGTAAGAAATACAACTATCGTAGAGATATAGCCATGTGGTGTGATACAGGTGCCAATGGCTACATCCGCAATACCGATTTTAATGATTGGGCAGAATTCGGACCAAACACCACATTCTGGCTCATAGCAGGTGTGGGCACCGAGATACGCCTATTGACATACTCCCCTATCACCACAACCACTATCGATGGCGTGGTGCCAACACTCGACAAAGCACGCACCGACTCTGTTAGAAAGGTTTCGGGCAAAAAATACATGTATGTATATACCCATACCACCCAAAGTACTGCCGACCGCATACCTTTGGTCATTGGCGACGACCATACTTACTATCAATGGTTGGAGATACACATGCAGGCTGCCAACTGGGTAAACCTATATACTAATGTAGACCATCAAAACCGAGGCAGTATAAAAGAGATAAATGTCTCTGAGACCTCAGAATTCAAAGACTTCCATCGTACCGAAGATGGCAAAGGATATTCTTTCCGCAAGGGTGAGCGAGTGAAGTTGACCTTCAACCGCAAGAAGGGTTACGTGTTTGACAAGATTGTCGACCTTAATAATCCCGACAGCGATGGCAAGGAGTTTACAATCACCAAGAAAGACAAGCCCTCTTACTCTTCTACCGACAGCCTCCGTACAGAGTATACTGTAGAGTTCGATATCACCGACCACCGCAATTTGCAAATACAGTTCAAGGAAACGCCTACTTTCCACATCACCTACAACCCAGGACAGCTTGCCTCTGGTACTGCTCCTGAAGCTGCATGGGTGGAGCCAGGCGATAAGTTTACTATACCAACAAACAAGACCCTTTACTATGAGGGAAATACCCTCGACCATTGGGTAGACGAGAATAATATTACCTTTGCTATCGGCAAAGAATATGCTGCCGTGGGTAAAGACCGCCGTCTGTTCCCTGTATTCAAGCCTAACGAGTTCAACTTGCTCGATATTATTGAGAGTGGCAAAACAGCTACTGCCACATGGAAATTTGCAAAGAATGATGGTGCCCCTGATATCAACTACGAGAAGACAGCAGGTATCCTCGTAACTCAGCTTAAATACGGTGACAAGAGCATCGACATGAAGCTATATCTCGATGGTAGTCAAGGCGGAAAGTTCAACAACATGTCTTCTAACAATACTGGGCGTATACAGATTAATGCCAATTCTATACTTTGGTTCCCTGCCACACCTGGTTGTACGGCTACGCTTACAGCATCGTCGACAAGTAATAAAGAAGAAAAAAGAGTGAAGATAGAGGATGAAACTTTGACTCTTAATGATAAAGTTATTACCAAAGACAACTGTAAAGCCGATAGCGCTTACCTAAAGATGGATTTTTTAGATGGGCATTACTTCAAGGAGTTTAGTGTAACCTACAAGCATCAAACGGCTACGCTTGCCACGATAGAAAGTCTAACGTGGAGCTATGACGGAACAGGGCAAAAAGGTACTATTAATGCAGAAAGCATCAAACAGCAGATGAAAGACAATGGCTGCATCACCTTTACCATTAGACCATGGGAACATGGTGAGACTATGCCTAAGCTTACAGGTACTGCCACAGAGGGTGGTAGCGTAGAAGTGACCACGGCTACATTAACCAACCCTGAGTGTGAGGTCAAGGTGAAGACAAAGAGCGGAGTTGATGTTGAGACATATCCTGTGAAGTTCAAATTTGAAAATCCTGACGATACACCTGTGATAGAATCTGTTACCATTAATGACTCAACATACCATGTAAAACCAGGCGACATGATGCCAACCTTCACAGTTAAGGATTTGCCATTTAATGGCGTAATAAAGGTGAAGTTTAATCGCACCATGAAGCAACCTGATCAAGGTGATTATAATTTTGAAACCAATAATACAGGTAAGGAATTGGTATTAAAGTATTGGGATTGGCCAAATCACATGGAACAAACTCTTGGGTTTACGCCAGAAGACGATGATTGTTTCATCGACATCTATGGCAAAGAATGTCAGCAGACGCTCATACTTAATCTAACCGCAATAGATGCAGCCGTATACTATCATCACCACAACTTCAACTTTGTGGTAGGCAAAGATGGCGATATCGACGAGGCAATAAAGGCAGCCAATGGCGAAGCAGAAGGTAAACCATACAATAATGATAAAAATGATGGACATAGATACTATATCTTTGTGCCAGATGGCGAATATAAGCTTACAGGTAATGGCACTATATCGTGGAAAGGCGATGATGATCCTAAGGATGAAACAGGTACAAAGCGCCCAGATATGAACGGAAAGAATAATGGTCAGACACATATCAGAAAGTCAAACATCTCTATCATCGGACAGAGCAAAGACAACACCATAATAAGAAACCACCCTACAGTAGAGGGTATCAGCTATACGGCAACCTTGTGTGTAGAAAATAACAATACTGACTTCTATGCAGAAGACCTCACCCTCGAAAACGAGTTCGACTATTGGGGCTCAATGGCAGGACAGAGTTCAAGTTCAGGTGCCGGACGTGCCGATGTATTCTTCGATCGTGGCAACAGAAGTATCTTGAAGAATGTGGCTCTAAAGAGCTGGCAAGATACCTACTACTCTAACAACGCAAGCTCCGACTTCCGCGGATATTTTGAGAATTGTGACTTCTATGGTGCGGTAGACTTCATCTGTGGCAACGGAAACATCTGGTTTGAGAAGTGCAACCTTATACTCCGCGACCGTAAGAGCAACAATATCGTAGCACCAAGTACAGAGGTTGGTCAAGAATGGGGATATGTATTTAACGAGTGTTCTATTAAGCCTGAGTCGGATAATATGACAAAGTTTACGGATAAAGATTGGACATTGGCACGTGCATGGGGTAAATCGCCAGCATGTACATATCTGAACACCAAGATGTATACCCAACCACAATCCTATGGATGGGGACGAAGCATGAATTCAGAAAAAATGTACCTGCTTCGCTTCCACGAATATAATAGTACTGATGCTACCGGCAACGTGCTATCGCTTGTAAGACGTTCGATTGCAGCAGGTTCACCAGCAGCAGGTTCTGACGACGTTATTCTCAGCGAAGAACAAGCTAATAAATATACTTTAAGAGACGTTGTTGGTGGAAGCGACGGATTTGAGCCAAACGAACTATGCATGCAGATAGATGCTGCTTCGGGAGCTAAAGCCGACCATGATGAGAACAATGAAGTATGGAACGACAACATATCGTTGGAGGACAACATGATGGTATGGAACACAAATCAAAAGGCATTATGCTACGTGGTGTTCAAACTCGATAAAGAAACTGGTAAGTGGGAATATATCGGCAACACCATCGACACATGCTTCTATCTTACCACAACACATGGCACAGGCGACTACTGCGTGCGTGCTGCCAATCAGCGTGGCGGACTTGGTGCTGCCACCAAGGCCATTAGATATGAATGGCAAGAACCATATAAGCTTGAAATAAAGAAGGTTGGCGAATACAAGGAAGAAGGCATAGACTATGGATGGTCAACCATCTGTTTGCCTTTCAATGCCCGAGTGCCAGAAAAGGTAAAAGTGTATGCTGCAACAGCCCACGACAAGGAAACTGCCGACTACAAGGTGGAAGACTTCGTGATGACGCTAACACCAGTAGAGATTATCGACAGTTTGAAGGGCTATGTGGTATACGGACCAGTAGGCACCTACTCTTTCGCTCCAACGTCACACAAAGGCGGCACTCCAACCATCCTTACAGGCAACCCTACAGCAGCAGCTATCAGTTCAACGAATATCAACTGCTATGTACTTGCCTACAAGACTTGGGGACTTGGATTCTACAAATATACAGGAGCCACCCTTGCAGCAAACCGTGCATGGCTGCCACAAGATATGGTTAGCAATAGCAACCAAGAAGACTTGGCATTAGGCAAACGAGGCATCAGCTTCGTTATCTCCGACCCTACCACAGGCATAAGCCACCCTGTATACACCATACAGTCGCACGATGATGCCATCTATAACCTTAATGGTCAGAGGGTTAAATCGCCTACTCAGCCTGGTATATACATATCGAGGGGCAAAGGCAAAGTAATAAGAAAATAGAGCTTATATATGTATCGGATATTTCATGGGGAATAGTAACAACAACCAGCCTGGAAGGCTGTACACATCGCTTGCGATGTAGGTAACCGCGTACATACTCGGAACGATAGTGACGAGGATGTGCGCGGTAATGCGTATAAGCAGACAATAGCCTGGAGGGCTTTACCTTGGTCTTTCATTACTCAAGCAAATAAGCGTTAGTTATAGTTATATGCCAGAGTTGAATGTCGAGGTAAAGCCCTCCAGGCTATTGTCTGCTTGATCTTCCTTTCCGAGGGCGTTGCCCCCGGTTACCAACATCGGACGAGCCGATGTGTATTGCCTTCCAGGCAAGGCTTAGCTGTCCCCAAGATTTATCGAATGAGCCCAAATTATGGTACAAAAGGGGGATAAACAACATGAGATGTCGGCATACAAAAGCACGACGAAAGAAAAAAGGCTAATTATTTGGATATCAAGAAAATAATCATTAATTTTGCAGTTCTAAAAAACAAGCATACTTACACAAACAACTACTTCTATAAATCAAACATACAAACTAATTCGGTATAATTAATAGTTTTTTTGAAAAGTAAAAGATGTTGCAAAGTTATGATTAACAAAACGACACACGATACATTTAGACTATTTACTACATTTGTAATACTACTTTTGATTAGCGCTCAAGCGGCAGTTGCACAAATCATTAGCAATGATGATATAACGAGCAAATTGGATATTGACAACGAAGAGATATCGTTATCTCTTCCCGTTGAGCGTATCCCAGAAGGTAGTACTTGTACATGGAAGGTAGACGACAAAGAGGTGACCGATGGCTTTTCCAACGGCAAACTCACTATAACCCTTCCGCTTAGCAATAAGAGCAGAAAGGTGGAAGTAAGCATCACTTCTGCCGACAACAATTCCCAAACCCTTAGTAAAACCATAGAGCCTTTGGTATATGGCAACGTGTATGACGGCAAACCATTCTTTGCCGACAGCTATGAGCCATACCCTGACGGCACCTTTGGCGATGGCAGCAAGGCAAAACCATTCCTTATCAGCAACGACATGCAGTTGGCAAAGCTTGCACACGATGTCAACAATGGCAAATCTACGCAGATGTATTCTGGTGTATACTTCAAGCTCACCAAAGATATTGACCTCGGCAAAGGCATTTGGACGCCTATTGGTTCCACCGACCCTATATCAGGACATTTCTTTGCAGGCAAATTCGATGGCGATGGACATACCATCAGCAATATGCAGATAAACTGGTCGCTAAAAACTGGTTCTCAAGCCTCTTGGGGTCTTTTCTCTCGTCTGAATGGAAAAGATGCCAATAAGGAAGGTATGGCAACAGTCACAAACCTTATCATCGACAACGCATGTATTGCCAAAGAGGAAGGACATATGCCACTAAACCACAATAACAGTCTCTTTGTAAAGCTTGGTATCATAGCAGCTGACTTAACACAGAACTCCGAAGTCAGCAATATCATCATTCGTAAATCTAAGATAACAGACGATGGCTATAAATACGGTAATCTGAAGACGAAGTTCAGAATTGGCGGTATCGTTGGATATCTTGAGAATGGTCTCAGCTGTAGGATATTCAATATCTCTTCACAGACAGATATCAACATGCTTACCAATGCAACCCTCACTAATGGAGTAAATCAAGCGACAATATCTGGAGGTATTGGCTCGGCAAGCCGATTGGCTAACGTGACAGGAGATATTATCTGGCCACGAAACATCTTTGTGCATGGCAATGGCATAAAGGCGAATAGCAATACCACAAACTGTAAGAAAGCAAACGTGATTGCATTTATAGCAACCAACAATTTCACAAACACATGCAAGGATACATGGTATTACACTCCAGCAAACAATTTTAACGATACTTTCGACTATAATAAGTTTGGTACAGAAAAGGATATCACAGACGCTACCACAGGCAAAACCTTTGGTAAAGAGTTTGCAGAGAAAACGAATAAATTTATCAACGAAAACGGTCTCGACCGCAAGACTTGGGCATATTCTGATACCAATCAGGAGTTCTCTTTCAGCTCTATCATGCTGAAATGGACGCGTGGCAAAAGCGATGTGATTACTGTTGTAACAGGCGACGGCAAGGAGTCTACAGATAAATACAACTGGTATGTATCGCGCGACAATACCATTGGCGAAAAGATAAACATAGAGGCTTGCAACCCCTTCACCCTACCCCGCCAAACATACGACCAGTATATCTATGCGCAAACCATAGATGGCGCCATGCGCACAAACTCTATACTTGTGCCTGCTATCAAAATTAGTGCCAAGCTTGATGCTAAAACCAAGCCTGGCACATATATCGTTGATGTAACCAACGACTCTGAAGAGCATCTAAGCAACGCAGACCTTGGACTCAAAATTACCTACGAATGGTATAACGGCACCACAAAGCTCGATGTATCATCTAATCGTTACGAACGTCCTGCCACAGCTACTCACAAAGACAAATATAGCTGTAAGGTGACTGTAATGAGTGGCGAAACTGTATTGTTGAGCAAAGTGCTTAATGCTACAGTTGTGGTATATCTATGCCCTGCCGATATTACCATCAATGGCGTAAAATATAATCAAGGTCAAGACAATATCACCAACGAAGAATGGGGATATTCACCCGACCAACCAATGAAGACATGGCAGGGAGCATATAAAAAGCTTACTGCGGCAGGAACATGGAACGAGAATGTCATAGTATTGATTGGTACAAGTAATATCAACAATACTAACTATAAAGATAATGGTGGTTTCAACATTACATCAAATTACACGGGTACAAACATCTTAAATAACACAGATTGGCAGGACGCTAAGCAAAAATATCCAGAATTCTTCCGCAATACCACCATCACAGGCAAATGGGATGGAACAGACTATAATGGCACCATAGAGATATATGGTGCCGAAAGGGGTTTGCCTATATGGGGAGATACTCGCTTCGAGAATATCACCTTCAACAACAATGGTGGCGACGCATATAAGAATATCTATTGCCAATACAACAATCTGGAGATGGGCGAAGGTATCGTGATGACAGGCTTCAAAGATAATGCCAACAACTATGGTACCATAGAGGGCGCTGTGACTACTGCCATTCAGATATTTGGCGGTATTCACAACGATGGTCGCTTCTACCCTATGGGCATCAAGGATAATATCAAAGCCTTTGCCGAATCTATGCCTCATGGCAAAGAGGGTTTCAACATCAATATATTGTCGGGCTTCTATTCTATTATCTGCGTAGGCGGTCGTCAGACTTCTAAAGACAATAGCGAGTTTAATCTTAATGGAGTGATGGGAACTCCAAATATGCCTATAAAATGTACCATCACTATGGACATAGACAGACAATGGAACGATGAACATAACGATAAAAGATATGTCAAGATAAAGTATGCTGATGAGGGTGAAAAAACAGAAGAGCGAGAGAACGATTATGATGTAGGCGTAATCTTGGCTGGTAACCACGAGGGCGCTATGTATGGCGACGTAGATATAGTGATAAAGAGTGGTAAGGTGGCACGTGTGGTAAACGGCACATTGGGTGCTCAGAGAAAATTTACTTTCGAATACAACAACAAGACATATACAGCCCCATACAACTCTTTTATGGGAAGAGCCAACATCACCCTCGACCCCGCAAAATCAGAAAACAATAAGGACACAAATATCAACAACCGCATTATCGTAACCGAGCTTTATGGCGGAAGTACAGGTCGTGGACATACTGGCAATATCACCATCAACAACCCATTCTATGGCTATAGCAATATCACCATCAATGGCGGAACATTCAAGATTCTGCCCGAAGGCAACACCAGAAAAGACTATATCTTTAGCGGTATCTATGGTGCTGGCGCTGGTGGTATGAATGGTATTGGATATGGCGACGACAACGCCAATACGCATACTCCCGACCAGAATATTCCTTATTGGAATGACACTAAGGATGTGATGCTATATGGTCCATATTCAGAAGCCAAGAATAAGCTCATAAAGTATAAATGCTATAATGCCGAAAGACAAGACTACACCTTCGTAGACCCACAACTAACTAACACCCAGATTGTTATCAATGGTGGTGTGTTTGGTTCGGAAAAAGAATCTATCGATGGTATCTATGCTGGCGGTAGCGGATATATGAGTAGAGGTTTGTGGACAGCAACTTCTGCCAAACCAAACAGTACTGGCGGTAATGTATATGGCAAGCAGGACGAGACTGCAGTATCGCTAACCATAAATGGTGGCGAATTCTATTGCGACAAAGGTATCTTTGCTGGTGGTCGTGGCACAGACTATTATTATCATACCACCCCATACGGAGGCACAGCCAGCGACTATAAGGCGCTTGGTCAAACCTATGGCAACGTTGAGCTAAACATTAGCGGCGGCATATTCCATTGTTCTGTATTTGGCGGTGGATATGGCGTGGGCGATGCTATAGAAAAGGGTAAGGGTAAGACTGAGACTGAAACTCTGTCAGAGATGGCTCGCGTATATGGAAAGTCGTTTGTAAACCTAAGTGGTGGTACCTTCTATAAAAATGTATATGGAGGTGGCGATATGGCTGTGGTAGAGTTTGATGGCGATGCCACAAACGTGGCTATCAGCGATAGCGCAGATATTCGCGGCTCCGTTTTTGCAGGTGGCAACGGTCGACCACTTCGTCCTGAGAATATTAAAAATACTGATTATGCTGAGTATACAAAGTACACACAGGAGCCTGAAACTGTAGGTTTGGTTAAGGGCAATACCAACATTTTCTTCTCAGGCAACTCACAGTTGGCGCCTCACATATATGGCGACATCTTTGGTGGTGGCAACTTGGCACAGGTAAGCAAAGATACCTATGTATATATCTATGCAGGCAACTTTGCAGGACAGATATTTGGTGGAGGTAATGGCAATATAAATGGCACCACCATAACGTCTGCCGATGTGCTCGGTAATACCAACGTAGCATTGGCGCACGACCAAGGTGGACAGGTGACGCGTAGCGATGGCGCAGCGGAAGACAACTTCTCTATCAATGTGATATGGAACAAGAAATGGGATGGCAAAGATATCATAACATGGAATCCAAAGGATGGCTCAAATCGCGAACAATTCTATGACTATGATGATACAAGCAACAAGGAGCATTTCTTGAACCCCCACAATATATATGGTGGTGGCAACTTGGCATGCAACGTAAAGGGCAAAGCTACCCTCGAGATTCAGAAGGGTATGACTCCATACAACTTGCTGACAACAGACGAATGGAAAGCAGCCTACGACAACAACGATAATCCTCACTTCTCGGTATTTGGTGGTGGCTACGGTAAGAATACTACCGTGGGCAGTACCGATGTAACCGTTAATGTGGATGGCGACTATGGTGACTATAAGGCTGAGGTTGAAGATAGCACCGACCAGCTGGCTAAACCTTTTAGAAAGGCAAAATCAAAACGAGCTGTTACCAAAGGCACCTCGTTAAGCAACGATATCTCAACAAACAAAGATATATCGGTATTCGATGATTCCAGAGGTGTACCCAACTTCACCGTCTGGGCTGTATTGGGTGGCGGATATGCAGGAACCGTAAACAAAGATACCAAGGTTACGGTAGATGGCAAAACCTTTATCCACAGAGTGTTTGGTGGTGGCTTTGGTGACCCTACATCTACCGAAGACAACACCACAGGTCAGATTGGTGGCAATACCAAGGTATATGTGATGGGTGCCAACATCTATGGCGATGTATTTGGTGGTGGTGCAGGTGTGAAGCCTAAGAAAGATACCAGCAGCAACAACTACACCTACTTCACCCAAGTGGCATGTGTGGTCGACACAACCATGGTTGAGGTTTCCGACGCTGCCAAGATATATGGCAATGTATATGGTGGCGGCGATAATGCCAACGTAGGCGAAGCCTCTACCTCTCCATCCTCTCCTACCTCTCCATCCTCGTTGTCAAGCGTTTCTACGCTTGACCAATCCTCAGGCGCCTTCCTCAGCTACCAAGCTCAGGGCTACCGCTCCTTTGTAAACATCTGCGGCGGCAACATCTTTGGCGAGGTATTTGGTGGCGGCAAAGGTTTAAAGAAGGCTGAAGCCGAGGCATACGACAAGGTGGGCCGCATCAATGGCAACACCCTGGTACACATAGTAAACAGCATGCCTGGCGACGATAATAATCGCGACAACATCGTGCCATACGTTTGGAATAATGTATATGGCGGATGCGCTTATGGTACCGTAGACGGCAGCACCCTCGTACATATCGAAGGCGGTATGTTGGGCAATAACATCTTTGGTGGAGGATATGGCGATGTGAATATTGACAACAAGAATACCTCTACCGACGAGGTGTTGGGCGAAAAGGATACTGAGAACAAAGGCACCTATGCCAACATTCTCGGCAACACCAAGGTGCAGGTAGACGGTGGCTCATGGATATGGAATCGCAAAGCCGACATCAACGGAAATATATCTACATGGACAGCTGCCGACTACGACAGCGAGCGCGTATGCAACAGCAAAGACGACTATATAAAGATGGCAATAGCCATTACAAATGCATCATCGCTCGATGATGTAGAAGATTCTATAGCAAAGGCTGTCATAAAGAGAATAAAGAACGATAAGAGCACTAAAGAATTTTTCGATATAGACAAGTGTATATTCACCCAAGGTTTCAACATCTTTGGTGGAGGCAACCGCGCATGCTATGTCGGCAAATATAATGCCGAAGGCTCATTGGAAGACAAAAACACAGGCAAGGCTACTGTCATCGTCAACCACTCACCACTTGACGATATAGCAGACTCTAAGAACAAGACCATCAGCATGTTCGACCAAACCAGTTTGCAAGCTATGTGCTGGCTCATTGGTAGTACTGATATTTCAAATCCTCAGTTCTCGGTGTTTGGTGCAGGATATGGTGCCAATACTAAGGTTGGCAGCACAGAAGTATATGCACAGCCTGGTACAAAGGTCGGAGACGACGGCATTCTGACTATTAACGGCATAAACTTTCGCTATCTAAATCAACCAAAGGATTATCAGACCTATAAAAATGTAGAGAAAGATATCTATAACGAATTCAAAAAAGTTTCGCCAGAGGATAAGAAACTATACTATGGTAGCTATGATGGCACAGATAAAGACCCAAACGTATATCGTCGCTACCACATCAGTCGTTTGTCATGGCTATATGGCGCACCAGGCATTGCTATGCTTCAAGTTCATGGTGGCGGTTATGCTGGCTATGTAGCTGGCGACACCTATGTAGAAACCGACTGTCAGCTTTATTGCCACGACATCTATGGTGCCGGACTCGGAGCTAAGCCTTATGGCGATTATACCAATGGCGATAGCTACGATTTTGGTACCGTAGGCGGTAAGTCGAGAGTGTTCGTAAAGTCTGGCTATGTTGATGGCAATGTATATGGCGGTGGCGCAGGTATAGAGTCGATAATGAAAGATGGTGTGTACATCGACTTCCCTAAGATGGCTCATGTCAACAATACCGAAGTACACATATACGGCAGGAACTTTAATTACAAGCTAAACCTTGGTTCAATAGATCGCACATTGATATTGGGTAGCGTATATGGTGGTGGCGATGTGGCTAATGTTGGCAACGGTAAAGCAGCCCCTACTGAATTTAAACACGACGATTATATAGCTCCTACGAATAGAACCACATTGGTAAATATCCGTGGAGGCGCTATCATGTCGCAAGTATTTGCTGGCGGCAAGGGTCGATTGAAGACAGAATGCAACGACTATACCCAACTGGGCGGAGTATATGGCAACACCTGCCTTATCATCGACCGCCCTGTTATATCATATCCATATTGGGACGATAGTAAAAAGGAATTTTTATCTCCGTCTACTGAAGACAACATGGCGCATCCCGATGATAATACAAATGTAGGAATCATACCTTCGCTTGCAGAGCGTATCATTGGCGGATGCCAAAATGGTACGGTATATGGCAACACACTTATGACTATATATAGTGGTCGTATAGCACACGGATGCTATGCTGGTGGTTGGGGCTATAGCGACACTCTGAGCGTGGATGGTAAGGATACTGTTATCGTGACCTCTGCCAACGTTACTGGCAACACAAATATGTTTATACGTGGTGGTGAAGCATTGTTGGCTGCTTATTGGGAGCCTGTAACACGCTCGTGGGTGCCAGCAAGCATCATCGATGGCGTCATCTATTCTCCACAATACAACCATAATGCCCTGAAGTTCAAAGTAAACCACAATATCTATGGTGGCGGCAACGAAGCCTGTGTGGTTAGTGGCAACACATATATCACCATGGAGAAGGGTATGCTCAACAAGGACATTAAAGTGGTATTTGGACGCGAAGATGGTAAAACATTATTCGAGAGCGACGAGTGGAAAGAGATATACTATAAGGTAGGTTCTCCACATTTCAGTATCTTCGGTGGTGGATATGGTGAACATACCAAAGTCAAGGGCGACACCTATGTGAATGTGGCTATGGAAGGTCGCGGAAGCATACACCACGGCATCGATATTGAGAAAGGCAAGGAATACAAACATTTCTTAAGCAACTACAGCGTGATGGACATCGTGGGTGGTGGATATTCGGGCGAAGTATGCGGCACCACTCATATCGTGGGTGCAGGAGGTGTATTCTGCCGTCGTGTGTTTGGTGGCGGCTTCTATAGTTCCGTAGATTCTACCGATGTAGAAATTAGAGCCATAGACTGCAGCGATGTTGTAGGTGGCGGATTTATGGGCGACATAAAGAAGGGAACAAATGTTAGAATAGGCTTAGAGGATACAAGCTCTGAAAAAACATACAACAATTCCGACATATATATCCACGGTAGTATATATGGTGGCAACGATGTGTCGGGCTATGTGAACATAAACGACACAGTTGGTTATTTCAAGGACAATGGCGGTTCGGGAACAAATATAGACATCTTTGGCGGCCACATATATGGTAATGTATATGGTGCAGGCAACGGCAACTACCTATATGCCAGCGACCGTAACGGCAACACCAAAGTTACCGTGAACGAGCATTATCCTCTTGATCCAAAAGACCCTAATTCGGAAAAAGTTCCATTGGTATATACTGTACCAATGCGCCCTGGTATGGGTTCGTTTAAGGCGGCAAGCGATGCAGCCAAGATGGTAAACATCAACTCTTGGCGCCCACTCACCAACAAGGTGAAGATAAACATCAAAGGCAACAGCAACGATGATGCCGTGAGAATAGATGGCTCGGTATATGGTGGCGGCAACTCGGCTACGGTACAGAAGATTTACGACGAAAAGGATTCTGATAAATATACTGGCGAGATAAAAATCAACATCGGTAGCAATGTAAAGATTGAGAAGGTGTTTATGGGAAGCAATGGCGACGAGCTTTTCACCTCATCTGAATCCAACAACTTCATGAATCTTTTCGAAAGATTGAATGGCGATGCCAGCGACTATACTAAAGAGCTTGATCTTTCTGATACTATAGACTGGGTAAACGACCCTTCAAACAAGAGTATCAGCACTCTATATCTGTCTACCGAAAAGGCTAAGCGTCCTTTAGTATATCCTCACCTCATCGACTTATATTTCGAGCCTGTAGAAACAGACATTCAGGCTAAGCTCACTTGGAACGGAAGCAGAGAAGGCGAAGGATTGACAAACTGCGTGATAGGTACATTCTGTTGTGGAGGAAACCGTGGTAATATGAATGTGAAACCTAATGCCGAGGGCAATGTGGTAGACTATATATTCCCTGAAGGACTCACCATTACCGATAAGATTGTGGGTGGATGCAATAAAGCCAACTACGACTACCGCGGCAAAGTGAGCCACGAGGGTGGTTATCTGCTTGGACTTGGCTACTCTAAATATCCTTTTATCAAGCTTACGGTAAGAAACAAGTTTGAGCCAAAGGTGGAGAATGAGGGATATGTTGGCGGAAATGTGTATGGCGGATGCTATGAAACAGGAACCATAAAGGGCGACGTCACCATATTGCTTGAGAGCGACATGCTGGCTAATAAGGACAAGACGAAACTGAAGAAATCAAACGACTTGCTGACTATGAATCCTATCTATTCTGCACTCAATATATATGGAGCAGGATATGGTATGGAGAGCTATGTGTATGGCAATACGCAAATAGTAATGGGCGAAAGCATAAAATGCTCCGAGCCTAAGATGGATGGCAATATATTCAAGCCTTGTGGTGTGGCAGACACGGAGAATAATCCCGATGGCTTGGGTGTATCAGCCAACTTTGTATATGGTGGCGGACAGCAGGGAAACGTAATTGGTGTTACCAATGTCGACATTCTTAATGGTCATGTGTTCCGCTCTGTTACTGGTGGTTCGTATTCTGGATATGTATATGGTTCTACTCAGGTAAAGGTGGGATATCCTACCTACTATCATGTAAACTCAGATAATCATGTTAGCGGAAGATACGAATTAAATCGTGCAGACAAGAAGAATCTTGAACTCATGAACACCGATGGTAGCGAAACCACGCCTACCATCAAGCAGCATATCTATTTGCTGTCAGACGAACTGTTGACACAGGGTACTTACGAGGAGGTAGTGGCTATAGATAATGGTCATGGAAATAAGACAGATATAACCCAAGAGAATAAAAATACATATTTCACTAAGGTAGAGGCTAAAGAGCCTAAAGTGGGTTGGAATAATGTAAATATCAATATTGATGAAGCTGTATATGGCGGTGGTTATTCCCTCGCCCAAGGCTCGTCGGTTATGGCTAACAACACCACCGTGCTGAAGTTTAACAATAAATACAATATTGATAACCAATTCCAAACTACAGCAGCTGATATCGAAGAACTTAATGGTCTGCCAAATGGTAGTACTGTAGGCTTCGGTGGCAACACGGTAATCTTGGTTGGCGACAGCAAAGACAAAGAACATATCACCATATCGCACCAGGATATGGAAGTGGCAAATCTGCCTGCTGGCACCGACCTCTTTGGCTACTACTATAAGCATTACGAGGATAAGGACAAGGATGTATATACATATCGATATATATCTTTGCAGGATAAGTATTTCTATACTCCTGGTAATACTCCATCAGGATTGTCAGGTATCAAGGATAATATATTTTATAAGTATGATAGCGAGGGTGGTATCTTTGGCGATGGTCACTTGTCGTATGCACAGGGATTCCGTAGTGCCGATGTGACGAGATATGGCTTTGCTAATCACACCATCAACGACCCTAAGATTATCAATACCTTCCAGCGTTTGGATATTCTACGTTTGGAAGACAACTGCTTCTCATTGCTTGGTGCTCGCGACTATACCGTAAACGAAATCAATAAAACACCATACTCTATATCGCGTGTGGGAGAAATAAAGATGGTGGCAAATAACATCGCTCTTATTAATGGTAACCTACAAGCTAAACCTACAACAGGTGGCGCTTTATATAAATATGGTGTAAAGGCTCGCAACTATATGGGCTTGTCTAACAATATCCATTATGTGAGCGCGGTAACATCAAATGTTGACTTCAACAGCAAGAATGAACCATGGCGAAATGGTCATGGCGAGATTGCTGCTAAAAGTGATAATGAAGAAGACAAAAATTTTGTGGGCAAAACTTATCAAGAGGTTAAACAAATATATATCGACAACTATCAGAAAAATAAAGACAATAATGAAAATGGAGGCGATCCTTTCAGCGAGTTCCAGAAGAGGAATAATGGTACGGCTAAAAACATGATTGGTATAGCTTCGGGCTATGCCATGAAGATAAAGCTATGTCAAGAGGTTTACGATACGCTCGATAATAAGGTGACAGAGAAGGAATACTTTGGACCTATATATGGTGTGGTAGAAATGGAACTTATCAACGCGCGCGAAGATGAGGGTGGCGGTTATGTATATGCCGACAACAACCATAAGCGACATGAGGGCGACACGCATGACGAAGACTTCCTCGAAACCACAGGCAACTTTGTATTCCCATATGCTGATGGACAATACATCGTCGACGACTGTTTCCCTACGGGATATTACGCACTTATAAATTCAGGACAGCCTGCTGACAGCATGGATGTACACTATTGGTATGTAACAGGTTTCCATTACTATTACAATGCGCATATCACAGGCTATACATTCAATTCGTCGAAGGATAATCCTATATCTTTCCATAGCGACAACAAAGATGGTCTTACTGTTTTGGCAGGACTGAAGAGCGGACAGAATGTAAAAATACATAGTTGGAAAATGAGAAGCGGACATCCTGAAAATAAGGATGAATATTCAAGCGACTTGGAATATCGCAACTATCTCACAGGAACGGAAACGTATGACGGATATCGTCTATATGTGGGTGGCTCTGGAAGCAACACCTTTGCAGGTGCCACTTCTGCTGATGATGACAAAAAGACCAAAAAGGGTTTCTCGGCTTTGCTACCTATGAAGAAAGAAGGCGATATCGCCCCTACTATCTTCAACGCAACGCTACCTACAGGATTGAACGAAGATGCTAAGATATCATTCAATTTGGTTGATATGGTAGATAATACCAACAATACTGAAACTGATTATTTCAACAAGCATCTCGCACAAAAAAGTTTGGCTACGCTCGTCATCAAGGCTCCTGCTTATGAGGAATACAAGAGCGAAACCGACAACAAACCTCTGTACAGAAAAACCAGCAAATTCTTTAAGAAGGATGGAGATAAGTATGTGGCTGTAACAGAAGGGAAACTTGAGGAAAGCAACACGTATTATCAGTCGCAAACTGATGAGTTTGTGCCTGTGGAGAAAATGTATTCTCTCAAAGAGAATGGTGAATATGTTGAGGTAGACATCAATAATGTAACAATTGATGAAAACCATCCAACAACATATTATGTACCTCGCGAATATACATATACCATATATCTTACCATAGACTATGTACAAGGACCAACGGTTAATGGAAACATCACTATTGAGAATTGTGCATTGCCTGGCGAGATGATTCGTCTAAGAAAGAATAAAGTTACTATCGAGGCTGACGAGTCGTTTGCTGCTAATGGCTACTATTGGCATATAGGCAAGTTGAAGAGAAATGATAATGGCAAATTGACTACAGAGTTTGATGAGACAACATCATGGCTGCAAGATACTTCTACAGATAATACATATAAGCAGGGAACAACTATCGGAAAGGACAGAAACGACCTCTTCGCAGGTGGCTATTATGATAAGACTGAAGATTATCTTGAAATTCCGGTTTACTATTTCATGAATGGCTATGGTGTGCAGCTGGCAATATCGATGACAGGTTTCGACAAGCAGCTGTTTACTGTTCCTGTGCAACTTGGCGACACTCTGGTGGTACACAACTATCAGGAGATGGATCCTCATTCGGGAAAGGTCGACTTGCATATTCCTGAAGCTATAGCACGTGCAAAGGCTGAACCGAAATACTTTGCACAGCCTCGCATATATATCAACGACAAAAGCGACCTTGCGGCATTCAAGGCATTTATCGAAAAGGAATCAAACGAAGGTGGCGAATATGCGCAGTTTATACTTCAAAACGATGTGACTATGGATAATATAGAAGGTAGCAACGCTATATTCAAAGGCATATTCCATGGCAATGGTCATGTACTGACAGGCTTTGATAAAAATAAGGCACTGTTCGCTGAAAACCAAGGACAAATATACAACCTTGGATTAGAGAATGGTAATATTGCGGCTAAAGGCAGCACCAATGGTGGCGCCTACCATTGCTGCTTCGAGTATACACCTGCTACCGGTAAGCCTATAGTATATAGAATGAATGGTGATGCCGACTATAGCTATACTTACAATGATTTCAAGTATGGCAAGGTGGCTTACGACCTTAACGAATATTACCTCCGTGCTCGCTACAGCAATGGTGCTGACGACATGAAGGTGCTTAAGTATGTCTATGATTACTATGCCAACGGTGACTATCAGTATGCTCATCGTGCAGATTCAATCACAGGCAACAATACAGGTATCACATACCTGCGCACAGGCAACAGAAACACTCCTAACTATGGCTCATATCTCACACGCCACAATCAGCTCCACCCTATCGACAAGGCGCGTATAGCCCAGAGCTCAGCCTCATCCCAGCAAGCCCAGGGCTCCTCGTCCTCGTTCGGCGGCGTTTCTACGCCGCTCGCCTACGTGCCTCTCTTCAATACCAACCATGCCGACCCTTCTGGCGCCAATGACATGAACGACTTCTTGTTCTGGGGGCAGTCGTTGCAGGGATCTCCTGCCAACTATCCTGCCAGCATTAGCTCTCGCCAAATTAGCTATATGACAAACCGCGTTTATCGTACTGCGAAATATGATGGCGACACAAAGATTGCTGCATTCCACTATAATGCCTACAAGAGCCAAAAGAGCCAATGGAGTACATACGTTTATTTCCCAACAACCACCGCTATCGACTTCACATGCCAAAACGATATCGAAAAGAATATGAACAATATCACAGCTGATGGCATTAGCCAACGTGGCATCTTCTACCCTCCAGTAGACGACAATGCCACGGTGTTCAACGACCTTATACTTAAGGATGGTGTAACCAAGAATCTATTGGTATATACTGCAGCTGATAATAAGGACGAATCTGTAAAGACTGAAGCTTACGATATCGTGGCTAATGCTCTAAACTATGATGAGGATAAAAAAGAGACTGAGATAAAGGGTCACCATATATTCAAGAATGAGGATGGAAGTACCTTTATCACTCCATTCCTACATCTCGTAGAGCGAACTCCAGAAGGCACAAATAGCGAAGGCAACGCTTGCGACAACAACGACTTCTGCGTTCCTATACCATTCAATGTAACTAAGCGTGCGTGGTATGTACGCAAGCCGATGTATTATGCCAACGAGACTACGGGAGCTTGGGAAGGCATCTGCCTACCATTCACCGTGGATAAGGCTGAGGCATCATTAAATGGCGAGATTACTCACTTCTATGGTAAACCTACCAACGATGAGCTATCAACACCATCTCAGAATACCCATACCTTACATCATGAGTATTGGCTTCGCGGTCTTACATCGATAGAGCAAGCAGATACAAAGCCTGCCGCCATCTTCCGGCGCCCAGGATCTACTGCCTCCGAAGGCCTCTTTATGCCTATAGCCGAAGGCGCAAGCTCACCGTCCTCGTCCGAAGGCGTTTCCTACGCCTTCGCCAATAGCTTCTTCGTCGACACCTACGGCAACCATAGCTATAACCAAGCTACCAATAGCTACTACGCCAACGCCAACACCCACACCTACGAGGGCTACCCTCTCCTAACCTCAGGCGTACCTTACATAGTCCGCTTCCCTGGCGAGCGCTATTATGAGTTCGACTTATCAAGCGAATTCTACAATTCCATCTTAGGAAAAACAGAAAAGGCTCAAACCATCACCTTCAATGCCTACGGCACAGAGTATGCAAGCAAGAGAGCGCATATCACAGAAACCACAGGCAAGAAATCGGATGGTGCTATTCTCATTCCTATAACATCAGAAATGGGAACAAAGAATATCAATGGCTACTCGCACATGGGAACTTTTGCTGCTACCAATGTGGCTGCGGGTAGCATATACGGTATGAATGAGAAAGGCACGGCTTTCAATGATGCCTCGGCTATCAAGACAGTAATGCCTTTCCGTACATATATCACTCCAGCCTCAACAATGGCAAAGTCGCATGCAGCCTACGCTCCTGCGATAATTCGTATTGCAGAGTCGACTGGTATCGAGAAGATAAATCCTGAGTTTGGCAACGACGACAACGATGATTCAGGCAATTACCTATATGTTCGACCAATATCAGAGCATAGAGTTCGCATAGAAAGCACCTATGCCACACAGCTCTTTGTATACAACAGTATAGGTCAGCTATATCGCGTACTCGATGTTCGTCCGGGCATAGCCACATATAGCGGTTTCCAGCCTGGCTTATATATCTTCGGTAGAACAAAGGCTATGGTGAAATAAAAAAGCTATTCCCCTAAGCAAAGGGGAATAGCAATGGTAGTACGAATGTCATCACAATACCTATGATGATTTGTAGTGGCAATCCTACATATACATAGTCCATAAAGGTGTATCGTCCGGCTTTCATCACAAGAGCATTTGGCGGAGTGGAGAAAGGCGAAGCAAAACACATGCTGGCACCAAGGGTAACGGCAAACATAAATGAATATGGGCTTACTCCTATCTGCTGGGCTGCAGAAAATGCTATTGGTGCCATCAATACCGCTGTTGCCGTGTTGCTGATAAACATCGTCATGAGCGATGTGGTGAAATATATTCCTGCCAACAATGCGTATGGTCCGATAGCTCCAAGGCTACTAACCAAATTCTCTGATACTATCTGTGATACGCCTGTTTTCTCTAAGGCTGTCGACATAGGCATCATGGCAGCAATAAGCACAATGCTCTCCCAGTTTATAGTCTTGTATGCAGCATCCACATTGCGGAAACATCCTGAGAACACCATCAACAAGCCTGCTATGGCTACGGCTACAACAGGCGAGATAGGAATAAAGTCGAACACCATGGCTACTATCATGAGTAGCATTATGGCTGCAGCAACAGGCGCTTTATAATCGAGCGAAACCTTCTCCATTTGCTTATCAGGCTTACCCAATACCACCCAGTTTTCGTTCTCTTGATTCATCTGCATTATCTTCTTCCATTTGCCTTGCACGAGCAATGTGTCGCCATTCTGCAATCTATGATCGCTTAGTTCTTCTTTGATGTAATTCTTATCGCGGCGTATGCCAAGCACCGTTACCGAATAGTCTTGGCGCAAACGTGAATCGCGGATGCGAGTACCTATAAGTCGTGATGTTGGCAATACAACTATCTCTGATATTCCAAGGTCGTAGAAATCCAAGCCGTCTGTTTCCATCTTAGTGAGATGATATTCTTTGGCAAGCTTCTCCATAGCTTCTTTGTCGCCATAGAAATATAGGATATCTCCTTGACTTATCACGGTATCTGCCCACGCCATATTCTGACGAATATCCTTGCCTAAGGCTTTCTTTGTTTCGTTGCGCACCTCGAGTATCGTCAGTCCATATTTATTCTGCAAGTCGAGTTCGCGCACTCTCTTTCCTGCCAGTCCATCTTTCTCGTTACCTACACCATATTTATATAGGTTGTCGTGGAGCTGATATTGCACCGCCAAGTCGTCAAGGCTCTTTCCTTGTGCACCTTCCTGACTCTTGTCTTTCTTCTTGATAAGCAGTAAGCTCATTGGCAATAACACTATCAAACCGAGGGCTATCACTATCAAGCCTATAGGAAGAAACGAGAAGAAAGCTAATGGTGCAAAACCATTTTCTTCGAGAGTTTCGCTTATCACAAGGTTGGGCGGAGTACCAATCAACGTAAGCATACCACCAAGGCTACCAGCAAAGGCTATAGGCATCAGCAGTCGCGAAGAGCGTATGCCTGAGCTTGCAGCCATACTCATCACTATAGGCATCATTATTGCCACAGTTCCGGTGTTGCTCACAAAAGCTCCGATAAAAGATGTTGCCAACACTACAAAGATGAAAGCCCTTGTCTCGTTGCCTTTAGCCAATTGCGAAATGCTATTGCCTACGGTCTGTGCCAATCCTGTTTGCAGTATGGCTCCTCCCACCACAAATAGTCCTACCATCATAATAACGATAGGCGATGAAAATCCGCTTAATGCTTCGTTGGTGGTTAGAATACCTGTAGCTGTAAGTACCATGAGGGCTGATAAGGCAACAATATCGCCTCGCACCCTACCCCATATAAACATGGCTATAGTTACAATTAAAACAATTATAGTTATGGTCATGATTAATAAAAAATAAGATTATAAAATGTTTGTGACTCACAAATATACGAAAATATCACCAAACATAATGTAATCATACCATTATGCTCAATCATTTTTATACATCCTTAATAAGTTTTATAATTTTCTGCTCATTCCTCCTTCTGCCTATAGTTCACTGGCGACATTCCCACTTGCTTTTTGAAGAATGTGCCAAATGCTGAGGCATTAGGGAAATTCGAACTATCAGCAATCTCCTTGATGCTCTTATCAGTATTTCTGATGAGCGATGTATCCTTCGAGATATCTCTCTTTGGCCATGGCACCACGAGCATCAAGCCTGCCAAGATGATGCAGGCATATATTCACGATCGTCGAGAACCAAGAGAGTATCGCCCTTCTTAACATCCTGATGCTCCTTGAAATATATCTTCTTGATGTATCCTGATGCACGCATATTCACAGGCGATATATACTGCTCCACCTGAGCATCGTCGCTCTTCTCGTTCGACTTATAGTCCATAAACAGGCATACCACCTCTACTATTCCCCAAACCAAAATAGCAACACCAATAAGGCTATTCAGATTTCGGTCAATACCCATTTGCAGGCATTGCCCTAAGGATAGCGTTTCTTGTGCTACGGAGTAGCCAGCAAGAAGCGCTAAGGAAATTGTGAACAATATTCTTTTCATACCTATAATTATATTTCGGCTGCAAAGTTACTGACTATTCGCCATATAGGTATATTCATAAAATATCAGAAATTGTTCATATTTTCCCTTTTATTATTTTAGCATTCAACATCAGCTAAAAAGGAAACACTACCCTACCCTAACAACATCTACCACATGGCTTCCTGCACCTATAAGGTCGGGACGCTCAGAGATGGTCTTTTGGTATTCTATGAAAAGGGCGAAGGTTTCGTCGCTCATACGGTTAAGGCGTGTACGCATATAATCGGAAGCACCATCGGGTGAGAAGATAGTAACACGCTCAAGACCTGCGGCTTGATTTAGACGGTTGATGTCGTCAATGCGCACATAGTCGTAGAGTTCGTCGGGTTGTGCTTGAATATGGAAGTTGCGGTCGACAAGCCCTTTTTCCAACAAGTCGCTTATTCTGTCTTCATCAAAGCAGTAAGACAGAATGCTATATTCGTTCATAAGATAGGCTACGAAGATTAGTCCACCAGGCTTGGTGACACGCTTAGCCTCGTTGAGTGCCTTTAGCTTTTCGTCGTCGCCCATGAGATGATAGAGCGGACCAAGAAGGAGTGTTAAGTCTGCTGAATCTGTAGGAATGAATGGCATGTCTCTGGCATCGCCTTGCACAACATTGGCTGTAGGCTCACGCTCAAGAAACACATTAATGTTGCGCTTCACGAGTTCTACGGCTTTTACATCATAGCCTTCTGCCATGAGGGCTGAGGTGTAGCGTCCTGTGCCTGCACCTATATCGAGCAGCTGGTAGCCGGGCTTGAGGAAGCGACGAAGATGATGCATGGTGGTTTGGAATTCTACAATGCCGTGTCTACGCAGTAGTCGCTTGTCTTCAGGGTGCTTATTATAATGTTTCTCTATATTGGATAATGCCATAATGGGTTATTGTTCGTTTTATATTATTATTTGTTTCCGAGAATGGATTCTCTTGAAAAAGAATACATCAGCAGATAAATTACATCTAAGATTAAAAACTACTTAGAGTTAATGTCTTTAAACCTTCAGATGGTGCATACAAAATTATCTGTTTCTTTTTAATCTGCCAACTATTACGGCGATTTTTCTTCAAGAATATGCCTTATCGATGCTATATATATAA
>ERZ1026862.225-NODE-225-length-37326-cov-64.036329_pt1 | contig 37326 bp, 23 predicted proteins | sample MGYA00380161_ERZ1026862 | MGnify/ENA primary metagenome ERZ1026862 (study PRJEB33269, sample SAMEA4719797) | human gut metagenome | biome: human-associated habitat; feature: organic feature; material: feces | place: Cameroon | collected 2013-10 ... | reverse complement strand
CTAACGGCAAGAGCAACATGCAGAGAACCCAGTATGAGGCAGGTTTGAACTTCCATATCGGCAAGCGAATCTCTATCCTTACCGAGTATGCGCTCATCAACGACAAGACACTCGCGAAGCATAATTACTCCATGGCAGATGCCGAGGTTTGCTTCCGATTCTAACAGATATAACAAAGGCTCGCTCCTGCTACAGGAACGAGCCTTTATTGTGTTTACAGTCAACACTTATACTAGAACGAATAAGAGAAACCTACTGACATGAATTCCTTAAACTGCCAATAGCTCTTATCATCCTTGCGCTTCACACCATCGTCGAAACGAGGATAGAGGAAGATGTTGGTAGAAATATAGCGGTTAAACTGGAAGGTGATGGTGTTTTCCCACTCTATTTCAGCACGCTTGTAAGTGGTGTATCCCCAAAGACGGGTCTTCCACTTGATATTATCCGCTATCTGCCACGACAGGTCGAAGGTACACTCAGAACCGTAATCGGTCATACCATGCTGTCCCTCTTCCAGTCCGTATCGCGTAGCCAGCGACTCTCTGCCCACATACTTCCAGTTAAAAGCCAGAGGAGCCAGATGAGCACTACCCTTCAAGCGATGATTGAACCAGTCTACATTATAATCCATACCGACAGAGAGGTTCAGATTGAATGGCGAGAAGAAATCGGAATAAACCTTCTTGTCATTGTTCTTGTAACCATGCGTAAACTGGGTCTGGCCGACAACCTGAATGGTATAATACCACTTTTTTGAAGCCTGCAGACCGAGCTTTCCGGTGTATCGTATCATATCATCGCTCGTCTTCAGCGTATGAACCGTATCACCCTTCGAAGTCTGGTAACCCAGGCGCATCTCCACCTTATTTTCCCATTTAACCTTCTGCTTGTTATTGTAGTTGGCAAACATCGTCACTCTTCCGAGCACCGAATAATTACTCTCACCACCCTTATACCAGTTGTCAGAAACATAGTTTTGCAGGAACTGGAGATAATAGTCACCGCCTATGGTCCAGAAGTTTGGACGGGTGATGATGATATCCATCGGTGCCGCATCCACCTCAATCGCCTTCGGAGCCACCTGCTCTACGATGTCAGGATGATTCTTTTTCGGTTTGCTCTGAGTAGCCAGCGGTGCTCCCACCTCTTTGAGATGAGTCTCGGTATCGCGCACCAGGTCTGGACGCGTAAGATAAACCTCCATCAGAGTCTGGTCGAGCATTGTACCGAGCGAATCCTTCACCCCATCCTGAGGTTTAAGTCGCAACATGCGGGCTGCCGGCCCATGATAGAAGGTGAGCGGCGTAAAGAGCTGGGCATATCTGATATCCTTAGAGTCCATCTTCATGGAATCGATGCGCTGCCGAGTCTTCATAAGCGAATCAGCATAGATGTCAGCCACCGTTTTCTGCGGCACATTTTCCACCTCAACCTTTTTCACTTTGCGCTGGGCCGAAACAGGCGTCAGAGCCGAGAGGAAGGCAAGAACGAGTAATCCAAATTTTATTTTCATACCTAAATTTTATATATTTGGGCACAAAGGTAATAAATAATTCATAAATCTCAGCCCTTTATTAGGAATATTTTTGCTCATTTCACAAAAATGTCGTAACTTTGCACCCAAATAATTCTAATTTAAATTATAAATATCGTGGCTGAAACAAAGTACATCTTCGTAACTGGTGGTGTGGTTTCTTCTTTGGGTAAAGGAATCATATCTTCATCCATCGGTAAACTTCTTCAAGCAAGAGGTTACAACATTACTATCCAAAAGTTTGACCCATACATCAACATCGACCCGGGTACGCTGAACCCGTATGAGCATGGTGAGTGCTACGTAACGGTAGATGGTATGGAGACCGACCTGGACCTCGGACACTACGAGCGATTCACCGGCATTCAAACTACAAAAGCGAATTCTCTCACCACTGGTCGTATCTACAAGGCAGTCATCGACAAGGAGCGTCGTGGCGATTATCTCGGCAAAACCATCCAGGTGGTGCCTCACATCACCGACGAGATTAAGCGCAACGTGAAGCTGCTCGGCAAGAAGTATCACTATGACTTCGTGATTACCGAGATTGGCGGAACCATCGGCGACATCGAGAGCGCCCCTTACATGGAGGCTATCCGACAGCTGAAATGGGAACTGGGCAAGAACGCCATCAACGTTCACCTTACCTATGTGCCTTATCTGAAAGCAGCAGGCGAGTTGAAGACAAAGCCTACACAGCACTCTGTGAAGGAACTGCAGAGCGTAGGTATTCAGCCAGATATCCTGATTCTCCGCACCGAGAAACATCTCGAAGAAGGAATCATGAAGAAGGTAGCCAGCTTCTGTAACGTAGACCTGGACTGCGTGATTCAGAGCGAAGACCTTCCTAGCATCTACGAGGTGCCTGTAAACATGCAGAACCAGGGCCTCGACACCGCCATCCTCCGCAAGATGGGCGAGCCTATCGGCGAGAAGCCTGCACTGGGTCCTTGGAGAGCTTTCCTCGACCGCAGAAACAAGGCTACAGAGGTGGTAAACATCGGTCTCGTAGGAAAATACGACCTGCAGGATGCCTACAAGAGTATCCGCGAGAGCCTCTCGCATGCCGGCACCTACAACGACCACAAGGTGAAGATTACATTCATCAACTCAGAATATCTCACAGAAGAGAACGTGGCTGAACAGCTGAAGGGTCAGGACGGTATCGTCATCTGTCCAGGATTCGGCCAGCGAGGCATCGAGGGCAAGATCATCGCTGCCCACTATACCCGCACCCACGACATCCCTACCTTCGGCATCTGCCTGGGTATGCAGATGATAGTCATCGAGTTTGCCCGCAACGTATTGGGTTACAAGGATGCCAACTCACGCGAGATGGACGAGAAGACTCCACACAATGTCATCGACATCATGGAGGAGCAGAAGAACATATCAAACATGGGTGGAACCATGCGTCTCGGCGCTTACGAGTGTGTGCTGAAACAGGGTTCACGCGTGTTCAATATCTATAAGAAGGAGCATATTCAGGAACGCCACCGCCACCGCTATGAGTTCAACAACGAGTTCCAGCAGGAATTCGAGAAGAACGGCATGATGTGCGTAGGCAGAAACCCTGAGAGCGACCTGGTAGAAATCGTAGAAATCCCAGGCTTGAAGTGGTACGTAGGTACACAGTATCATCCGGAATACCAGAGTACGGTGCTGAAACCACATCCACTGTTCATGGATTTCGTAAAGACAGCAATAGAAAACAAAAAGTAAATATTAGGAGTTAAAGGAGTGATCCCCTTTACTCCTTTAATTTCAAATTTTAAAAATGAACAAGAACAACATTATCGGTTTCCTCCTGATTGCCGTAGTGCTGATTGGCTTTAGCTGGTACAACCAGCCATCAGCCGAAGAACAGAGAGCGGCATTCGTTCAGGACTCCATCGCCAAGGCTAAACATGCCGAGATGGAAAAGGCTAGCAAGGCTGCCGCTGCTAAGCGCCAGACTGATGCCAAAGCAAAGGTTGAGACTGACTCAACCGCCCTCTTCTATTCGGCACTCAAAGGCCAGGCTAAGAAGATTGTATTGAAAAACGAGAAAGTAGAATTAACACTCAACACCAAGGGTGCTACTGTAGAGAAGGCTGTCATCAAGGGCTATGTGGGACACAACCTGCAGGTGAAAGACGGTTCGGCTGATGCCAAGGACGTAACCCTCTTCGACGGCAACGACCAGAGCCTCAAGTTCATGCTCGAGGCGAAGGAGGCCAACATCATCACCAGCGATCTCTACTTCACTCCATCCAACGTGACCGACAAGTCTGTAACCATGACCGCTGTGGCTGGTGAAGGCAAGACGCTCACCATGACTTATACATTGGGCGATGACTACATGCTGCACATGAGCCTGCAGGCACAGGGCATGGCAGGGCTGTTCTCACCTAATTATAATAAGATGGATGTTGACTGGAGCGACAAGGCACGCCAGCAGGAACGTGGTTTCATGTTCGAGAACCGTTACACTACCCTCACCTACCATAATGCAGAAGGCGGTACCGATCACCTCAACGAAGGTAGCGAGAAGATTGACGAGAAAATCGAAGAATCCATCGACTGGGTATCGTTCAAGAACCAGTTTTTCTCTGCCATCATCGTAGCAAAGGATAACTTCGAGAAGGATGCCTACATGACCTCTATCCCTCAGGAGAAGGGTTCGGGCTATCTGAAGCAGTTCCAGGCTAAGATGAAGACAGCTTTCGACCCAACCGGTAAGAAGGCATCTGAGTTTGAGTTCTACTTCGGTCCTAACGACTTCCAGATTCTGAAGAATACCGAGAAGGAAAGTACCTTCGGCAAGGACTTGGAATTCCAGAAGCTCGTATACCTGGGATGGCCTATCATACGCTGGATCAACCGTTTCTTCACACTCTACGTATTCGACTGGTTGAGCAAGATATTCCCAATGGGTATCGTATTGATTCTCATCACCTTGCTCCTCAAGCTCATCACCTACCCTATGGTGAAGAAGAGCTACATGAGTTCAGCCAAGATGCGCGTGCTGAAACCAAAACTCGAAGCTGCAACGGCACAGTATAACAAGCCTGAAGACCAGATGCAGAAGCAGCAGGCGATGATGGCAGAATATGCCAAGTATGGTGTAAGCCCATTATCCGGTTGCTTGCCAATGCTGATTCAGATGCCGGTTTGGGTTGCGATGTTCAACTTCGTGCCTAATGCCATCCAGCTTCGTGGTGAGAAGTTCTTGTGGATGAACGACTTGAGCACCTTCGACCCAATCTTCGAGTGGAACACCAACATCTGGTTGATTGGCGACCACTTGAGTTTGACCTGTATTCTCTTCTGCGTAGCCAACCTGTTGTACTCATGGATGACGATGCGCCAGCAGCGTGATCAGATGGTAGGTCAGCAGGCAGAGCAGATGAAGATGATGCAGTGGATGATGTATCTCATGCCATTGATGTTCTTCTTCATGTTCAATGACTACTCAGCAGGTTTGAACTTCTACTACTTCATCTCATTGTTCTTCAGTGCCGCTATCATGTGGACTCTGCGCAAGACTACCGACGACGAGAAACTCCTCGCCATCCTTGAGAAGCGCTATCAGGAGAACAAGAACAACCCTAAGAAGGCAAGCGGCCTGATGGCAAGAATGCAGGCTCTCCAGGAGATGCAGCGCAAGCAGCAGGAAGAGATGATGCGCAAACAGGCAGAACTGAACGAGAAAAAGAACAATCTCGGAAAATAAAGATCACCAGATAAAAATGAAAGCGTAATGATTACCACCAGTAAAGGTATTCGTTACGCTTTTTTTGTACCCGAAAAGGTATAATTAGTTAAATGATATTATAAATTATACCTTTTCGGGGGTATTTTCATTTTTTATTCGTATATTTGCCCCCGAAAGGGTATAATATAATATTATTCCATATATAATATTACCCGATAGGGTATAAAACAACAAGAATATGAGCAATACATTATCATCATACGTTAAGGAAATGCGCAAGCAATTCGGATTGACGCAAGTAGATCTGGCGGCGAAATCGGGCGTAGGACTCAGATTCGTAAGAGAACTGGAACAGGGAAAGGAAACACTACGACTCGACAAGGTAAACCAGGTCCTCCTCCTGTTCGGTCAGGAAATAGGCCCCGTTCCTATCAAAAAAGAATAATTTGCCCGCTAGGCGTTCCGAAGGATTTACCAAGAATATCTTCCGCTAGGCGTTCCTGCGGATTTGTAATCCGCCTCAAGCAAGAATGCATAAGGAATGATGGGAGTATGAAAAAATCAATAAAGTAATGAAACAAGGAAAAATATATCTCTACGACCAATACGTAGGTCTGCTGACGGAAGACGAGACAGGCTTTACCTTCGCTTACGATGCTGATTATCTGGCATCGGATAGTGCGGAAGCCGTAAGTCTGACGCTCCCCTTATCCGATGAGCCCTACCACGACACCGTTTTGTTCCCATTCTTCGATGGATTAATCCCCGAAGGATGGCTGCTGAACATCGCAGAAAGCAGTTGGAAAATCAACCAGCGCGACAGAATGTCGCTCCTCCTTGCCTGCTGCAAGGATTGCATCGGAGCCGTCAGCGTAATTCCAGCAGATGACTCCCCTGCAGAAGTAACAAATGCTTCACCCCAAAACTAGAAAGGAGAAAGAATTATGGAGAAATGTCTATATTGTTATAAACCGCTCAAGCCTGGTCAGGTAGATTACCATCCCGCCTGCGCACGCAAGCTCTTCGGCACCAAGGAAGCCCCTGTCCTACCCTATGTAAGAAAGGAAATAGGCGACCTGGCAAAACAGGTAGTGCGTGCCCAGACCACCCTCACCGGTGTGCAGGCGAAGCTCTCGCTCGATGTCAATCCGGGCGGAAAGAACGAACCATCCCGCTTCACCATCGTAGGTCTTTGGGGAAAATATATCCTCAAGCCACAAACCGACCGCTACCGCTGTCTACCGGAAATAGAAGACCTCACGATGCATCTCGCCGAAGCCGCCAAGATAGCTGTGGTTCCCCACGGACTGATTCGCTTTGCCGATGGCGAACTCTGTTATATCACCCGGAGAATAGACCGACTGGATGATGGACAAAAGGTACCGATGGAAGATATGTGCCAGTTGTCAGAGCGCCTTACCGAATACAAATATAAAGGTTCCTACGAGCAGGTAGCCAGACTCATCAAGAAGTATTCCGCCTTCTCGCAGCTCGACCTCGTGAACTATTGGGAAGTGGTCATCTTCTCATGGATTACGGGCAACGCTGACATGCACCTCAAGAACTTCTCGCTCTACAACAACCGCAAGTTGGGTTATGGCTTAACCCCAGCCTACGACCTCCTCTGCACGAAGATTGTGATGCCAGAAGATACCGAGGAACTCGCCCTGACGCTCAACGGAAGAAAGAGAAAGATTCAGAAATCTGATTTCGTCAAGGTAATGACCGCCTCGGGCCTCAGCGACAAGGTAATCAACAACATCGCCAAGAAGTTCCGCCGTTCCATCGTGAAATGGCTCGACCTGATAGAAGCCTCTTTCCTTCCAGACAGCATGAAGAAGGAATACAAGAAACTGATTCTCAGCAGAGTTATGGCATTAAGATAGTAAACGATTGTTAAAAAGCCCCAAATACTTGGCTGTGTTACTATTTTTAGTTACATTTGCAGTCGGATATATAAACATATAGGAGGAACATTATCTGGAATTATTAAAATGTAAAGCCAAAGGCAAGGCACTTCGTGCACCTTATAGCAGCAACTAAAGATATTACCCCCGAAAAGGTATAATTAATCTAACAATATTATTAATTATACCTTTTCGGGGGTATTTTATTTTAAGCTAATTTACTTCTTCAATACCGGCTCGCAGGTGATATTCACACCGAGTTTCTTGAAGATCTTCTGGTCTACATCACTCAACATCACGGTGCAATGAGCCTGGCAGCCGCGAAGTTTAGGCAACTGTTCCAATGCCTTCTTGCAGTTCTCATCATTCTCTGAAAGGACAGAGAGGGCTACGAGAACCTCATCAGTATGAAGACGAGGATTGTGACCACCGAGATAATTCACCTTGGTATGCTGGATAGGCTCAATCATCGACTGAGGAATCAGTTTCAATTCATGGTCGATGCCCGCCAACTGCTTGGTAACATTCAGAATCAATGCCGCACTACAGCCCAGCAGCTCGCTGCTATGACCACAGATGATGGTACCATCCTCCAATTCAATGGCAGAAGAAGTATGTCCCGTCTCCTTCTTATGATTCTTGGCAGCAACCGTCACCTTGCGATAATCAGTAGTAATCTTAGCCTGATTGAAGAGCATCTGAATCTTGTTAATCTCATCATCGTTGCAAGCGCCAGCCGCCATCTTGTTGGTAGCCGCATAGTAACGGCGGACAATCTCGTTCTTGGATGCCTCGCAGCAAGCCTCATCATCAGAGATGCAGAAGCCTACCATATTCACACCCATATCCGTAGGCGACTTGTATGGATTGCTTCCATAGATTCCCTCGAACAGCGCATTGAGCACAGGATAAATCTCTACATCACGGTTATAGTTGATGGCAATCTTGTTGTATGCCTCCAGATGGAACGGGTCTATCATGTTCACATCGTTCAGATCGGCAGTAGCTGCCTCGTATGCGATGTTCACAGGATGCTTCAATGGGAGATTCCACACAGGGAATGTCTCAAACTTAGCATAGCCGGCACGCACACCACGCTTGTTCTCATTATAAAGCTGACTCAGACAAACCGCCATCTTACCGCTACCAGGACCTGGCGCAGTAACAATAACCAAAGGACGCTCTGTCTCAACATAATCGTTCTGACCGAATCCCTCGTCAGAGGCAATCAGACTCACGTTATGAGGATAGCCCTCGATAAGATAATGGCAGTAAGTCTTGATGCCCTCGCGCTCCAGACGCTGTTTGAAGGCGATGGCTGCAGGCTGACCATTATAATGAGTGATGACAACAGACCCCACCATGAAACCACGGTTTTGGAACTCACCACGAAGGCGCAACACGTCCTCATCGTAAGTAATGCCCAAGTCGGCACGCTTCTTGTTTTTCTCAATATCGGCTGCACTAATCACGATAACAATCTCGATGCTATCGCTGATTTTCTGGAACATGCGCAGTTTGCTGTCAGGCTGGAAACCCGGCAAAACTCTGCTGGCATGATGATCGTCAAAAAGTTTACCGCCCAATTCGAGGTAAAGCTTTCCGTCAAACTGTGAGATTCTCTCCTTGATGTGTTCTGACTGAATCTTCAGATACTTCTCGTTATCGAAACCTATCTTCATACTACTTTAAATAAAACTATTTCGCTATTATTTTGCAAATTTGACTGCAAAAGTACAAAAAAGTATTGAATTATCCAACAAGAAAAGCGGAAAGTTACTTATTTTTTTGTCATGGCAGAGGTTTCAGCCCCTCCCATCTCACGTTCCAATTGCCATCCTGCGGAAATCCAGGGTTCGGATGCGTACTTCCATCCCATCCCGCACACATCATTCCAACAGCCATCAACAGACCGCCATTACCCGGAAGATACAGACGGAGACGGGCATCCTGATAGTTGTGCCCACTCACCAGATAGGTATTCTTCTGCTGTTTCATGAGCAAGGCTCCTACAGCATTCTGCGGTTCGCCCATTCTGGCGGCGCACATCGCCATCATCGGATAGTCCCAGCCCCAAGAGGTAGCCCATTTCCAGTTCTTCCAAATCCACTGTTCCGTCTTCTTCATCTTCGCCAAATCTACCTGAGCAGCATTCAGAGGCAAAACACCTACAGCTCCCATCACAGCAGGATGATCGCTGAACATGCGTACCTTCTGGTAAGTATCCGGCTCAGTTTCTGCAGCCAGATACAGACTGTCCTTATCTGCCAGAGGCGAAATCTTGCGGATGATATCCTCCCAATGGGCATCACGCTGCTTGCCCAGCCGCTCCCGCCACAGCTGTGCTACCTCGAGTGCAAAATGCCAGTAGCTTAATTCGAATGGCGGATTCACGGTTGTTGCTGCCGGCAAGGTTTCCTGAGCTGCAATACAGCCCCGAAGCGTATAACGGTCGTTCGCCTGGTCGTAGGTTGCGAAATCGCCCATAAACTGAGCGGTTTCCTCTACCAGTCTGCTGTATTTCTGCAAGACGGCAGGCGAAGGATTGGCACGGTACAGCATCTCTGCCAGATAGATGAGGTGAGGCTGCTGCCAAATCAGGAAACTACCCGTACTCGATGGAGCCTCGCCGGCATCAGGGTCGGTCATCTTCATCCATCTCACCCCCTTGAATCCCTGTCTCTCAGCTATCTTCCGCGCATTCTTCTCTGCCTTCAGATACCAGGAAAGTGAACGGTCAAGTAGTTCGGGATGGCCCCAGGTAGCAAACTGCAACTGATGCCAGAGAATCATTTCGAGATGAAACTTTCCGAACCATGAATTATAGGTCAGTCCCGTTTCCTGAGGAGGTGTATCGCCCGCATCCTGTATAGCCAGAAGATACTGGCTCAGCACTACTCTACGCTCTAACTCTCTGGCACGAGGGTCTTTGCACAGACCGAAGTCTACAATGGCACCTTGCTTCCAATACCGGTTCCAATAAACCTTCGCATCTGATGCCACCTGCGGGAAGCATTTATCAGGAGATACCTGGACTGGCAATTTCTCCAGATATTCACAACTCACGCTCAGTTCATTTCCTTTAGCCACCAGCTGATAAAAGTTCTTTCCCTTCTGTTTCAGGGCAGCCTTTCCTTCCCATCGCAGTACCACATAATATAGGGTTGCATCAACTACTCGTTTCAAGGTAGCCGACTGAGCAGTATGAGCCACCAAGGTGGTAGAATGCAGCTGATCTTTCGTCCAGTCACACGCATCATCACAATGTCCACCTGTAGGATAAGCGAATTTCACATCTACCGCAATTTTTCCTCCTTTTCCCGACGCAATGCCCCGGGAAATGATGTGGGTGGCTAGCATATCGCGTTCAGGATCGCAGACGGTTTGCACCTGATAACGGTACTTCTGGTATTCGAAAGAACTACGGATGATTCCGTTCCACATATCTAGCTTCTGATCTACGTTCTTTACCTGTCTTGGATCAGAACCGAGCGATAAGCCCACAGTTCCCAGATGCAGGCGATGAGGATTCACGCGAAACCAGTCGGCAGCCGCCTTCTTGCGCTTGTCATTCTTGATTTGAGTAGCATAAATCTCCTTGTGTCCTCTCCCGAAATCATATTCTTTCCATGTTTCCTCCTCTTCGAAACCTTCTGGGTTTTGGAACGAGTGCCAGCCCCAATCACTCATCGTTCCCAGCGGCACACCTTTGGCATAAGCCTTTGGGAAGGACTGCAATCCTGTTCCGTCAACAGTGACGGCAAAGCCACCATTACCCACACTGAGCGATGACAGGGAATCCATCCCCATGACATGAGGACTGTTTCTTGTCACCACCTGATATCTGTCAATCTGCTGGGCAAAACTTCTGTTTCCACCCCACCCGATACTTCCATAGACGAATGCTATGAATAAAACCAGTTTCTTCATCTTGCTAAATTCCGTTCGTTTTTAATCAATTCGTTTTCTCTTGCTTTAATAGATTTCTATAATATTCCGCAAAAGTACAAAAAAAAGTTGCTTTCGAACAATGTTTTACGCAAATTATTCTTAATTCTCAAGGATTTGCCGTATCTTTGCATCTTGCAATGGGCAGCATAACATGTCATATCGCAAAAACATGAATTTTAAAAGAAAATATAACCGACAAATGAAAAAGAATTTACGTACCGCCTCTATCTGCGTGCAGGGAGGCTATGAGCCAAAGAACGGCGAACCGATTGAAGTGCCAATTTATCAAAGCACCACTTTCAAGTATGACAACTCTGAGGAGATGGCTATGCTCTTCGACCTGAAGAAGGAAGGCTACTTCTATACCCGCCTCCAGAACCCTACCAACGATGTTGTAGCTAAGAAGATTGCCGAACTCGAAGGTGGCGTGGGAGCCGTTTTAACCAGCAGCGGTCAGGCTGCCAACTTCTATGCTGTGTTCAACATCTGCGAAGCGGGCGACCATATCGTTACATCCAATGAGATTTATGGTGGTACATTCAATCTCTTCGGTGTAACCCTGAAGAAGCTCGGCATCGAGTGTACTTTCGTGAATCCGAACGATAGCGAAGAAGAAATCCAGAAGGCTTTCCGCCCTAACACCAAGGTTGTTTTCGGCGAAACCATCAGCAACCCGGGCTGCGCTGTACTCGACATCGAGAAGTTTGCACGTATTGCTCACAAGAATGGGGTACCTCTCATCGTTGACAACACTTTCGCTACGCCTATCAACTGCCGCCCATTCGAATGGGGTGCCGACATCGTTACCCACAGTACTACCAAGTATATGGATGGTACCGCTTCACAGGTAGGTGGCGTTGTAGTAGACAGCGGCAACTTCGACTGGATGGCTCATGCTGATAAGTTCCCAGGTCTCTGCACACCGGATGACAGCTACCATGGTCTGACCTATGTGAAGGCTTTCGGCAAGATGGGCTACACCACCAAACTCGTGGCTCAGCTGATGCGCGATCTCGGCAGCATCCCAGCCCCAATGAATTCGTTCATCCTCAACCTCGGTCTTCAGAGTCTCCACCTCCGTATGCGCCAGCATTGTGCCAATGCACAGAAGGTAGCAGAATTTCTGCAGAATGATGAGCGCGTGGCTTGGGTTCATTATAGCGGTCTGGAGGGCGATGAGTATCATGCGCTTGCCCAGAAGTATATGCCAAACGGCACCTGTGGTGTTATCGCCTTCGGATTGAAGGGAGATCGTGAGACAGCCATCAAGTTTATGGATTCTCTCGACATGATCAACATCGTAACCCACGTAGCCGATGCCCGCACCTGTGTGCTCCATCCTGCGAGCCACACCCATCGCCAGCTCAGCGAAGAGCAGCTGAAGGAAGCAGGTGTTGCGCCAGATCTGATTCGCCTCTCCGTAGGTATCGAAGATGTAGAAGACATCCTCGATGATATCAAGCAGGCTTTGGATCAGATTTAAGACAAATAGGATACATAACAACAAAGCAACATTATAACAGTAAAATTAGAAACATGATTAAAGCTATGATTTTAGCTGCTGCAGCTCTCACGATGGGCACAGCTGCTGATGCACAGACTATGATTCAGAAAAATGACATCAAGGTAGAAAACCACCTGATGACTCCTGAGGCTCTCTGGGCAATGGGACGTATCGGTGGCGCCGAAGCTTCGCCTAACGGCAAGCAGGTGGTGTACCAGGTGGGTTACTACAGCGTAAAGGAGAACAAGGGTCATCAGATGCTCTTCATCATGGATGCCAACGGCAAGAACCAGAAGGCATTGACCACGGATGCTAAGAGCGAAACAGATGCTGCCTGGATTCAGGGCGGACAGAAGATTGCCTTCATCCGCGACGGACAGCTCTGGAGCATGAACCCTGACGGTACAGGCAGAAAGCAGCTCACCAACGACAAGTTGGGCATCCAGGGCTTCCGCTTCTCTCCTGACGGCAAGAAGGTAATCCTCATCAAGGAACTCCCTTACCACGGAACCATCAAGGAGAATCCTTCTGATCTCCCATTGGCTACCGGCCGTCTCGTAACAGATATGAACTATCGCCACTGGGATCACTACGTAGAGAGCCTTCTCCACCCATTCGTGGCTGATGTAGCTGCCGACGGAACCATCAACGCCGGCGAAGACATCCTGAAGGATGAGCCATTCGAGTGCCCTATGGCTCCATTCGGTGGCATCGAGCAGTTGGCATGGAGTCCGGATTCCAAGACCATCGCCTACACCTGCCGCAAGAAAGAGGGCGTTCAGTATGCCATCTCTACCGACTCTGATATCTACCTATATAATATAGGTACGCGCGAGACTAAGAACCTCTGCAAGGAGGCTGGCTATGTGGAGCCTAAGATTGATGCTACCAAGAGCATGAAAAATCAGGCTGTCAACGCACCTGAGAATCTGAAGAACAATCCGGGTTACGACGTGAACCCTCTGTTCTCTGCTGACGGTAAGTACATCGCTTGGCAGAGCATGGCTCGCGATGGCTATGAGAGCGACCGCAACCGCCTCTGTGTTTACGAGCTCGCTACCGGCAAGAAGAACTATGTATCAGAGAAGTTCGACTCTAGCGTAGAGGGCTTCGTATGGAACAAGGACAACAAGAGCCTCAGCTTCATCGGTGTATGGCACGGAACCCTGAACCTCTATCAGGCTAACTTCAAGGGCGAAGTGAAGCAGATTACCAACGAGTGGGCTGACTACGGAAGCATCTCGCTCGCCAACAACGGCAACAAGCTTCTCGCTACCAAGGCAAGCATGAGCCACCCTACTGATATCTACATCGTAACTCCAGGCAAGAATGCCAAGAGCACCAAGGTAGAGCAGATTACCCGCGAGAACGACCACATTCTGAACCAGTTGAATCTGGGTAAGTGTGAGCAGCGCTGGGTGAAGACTACCGACGGCAAGCAGATGCTGGTATGGATCATGTTGCCATCTAATTTCGATGCCAACAAGAAGTATCCTACCCTTCTCTTCTGCGAGGGTGGTCCTCAGAGTCCGGTAAGCCAGTTCTGGAGCTACCGCTGGAACATCCAGATCATGGCTGCCAACGGTTATGTCATCGTATTGCCAAACCGCCGCGGTCTTCCTGGTTTCGGAAGTGCATGGAACGAGGAGATTTCTGGCGACTGGACAGGCCAGTGCATGAACGATTATCTTTCAGCTATTGATGATGCTGCCAACAATCTTCCTTACGTAGACAAGGATCGTCTGGGTTGTGTAGGTGCCAGCTTCGGTGGTTTCTCAGTATACTATCTCGCCGGTCATCACAACAAGCGTTTCAAGGCATTCCTTTCTCACGATGGTGCTTTCAACCTGGAGAGCATGTATACCGATACCGAGGAGGCTTGGTTCTCTAACTGGGAATACGAGGATGCTTACTGGAACAAGGACCAGAGTGCCAACGCCAAGAAGACTTACGAGAACAGTCCTCATAAGTTTGTAGACAAGTGGGATACTCCAATCCTCTGCATCCACGGCGAAAAGGATTACCGTATCAATGCCAACCAGGGCATGGGCGCCTTCAATGCAGCCCGCATGCGTGGCATCCCAGCCGAGCTCCTCATCTATCCTGATGAGAACCACTGGGTATTGAAGCCACAGAATGGCGTGCTCTGGCAGCGCACCTTCTTCGGCTGGTTGGATAAGTGGTTGAAGAAATAAGGAATAAGAAAAGTCAAACAAATAAGAAAGGGAGGCCTCACGGTCTCCCTTTTTCGTTGTGAATACAAATCTAACACTTCTACCAAGATAGTAGAAGTCAACCTAATTTAATATACCTATAAATACCAACAAAATAACCTTTTTGTCTTATCTTTGTCTTGCCTTCTATCATTTCACAGCCAGTTTTTTGCCATTGACGATATAGATGCCTCTGGGAAAGCTGTCCAGTCCAGCAGCACCAGCCTTCATCAGTTTTCCATCGATAGAATAGATATCGCAAGTACGTACTGCTGCTACAGGTTCTACCTTGTTGATACCTGTTACATGATCATCCTTAGAGTAATACTTCTTGAAGAACTCCATGTACTTAGTACCCCAATCAGCTGGTGTTGCATGACCTAGGAATGGATTGATGATGTATACCTTATCCTCTGCCTTCACTTTGTCGAGCAGGTTGAATGGAGCGAGGTTGGTACGTGTAGGGTCTGTGGTATCCTGCAAGCTGAAGCAAGAGATGACCGGACAGGTTACGTGCTCAGAGAAGTTCATCACATCGAAGTATGAGTTGAACTCGTTCATCTGCTCTGTTGTCATACCGAGCTTTTCTGCTGCAGCCAGGAAGTTGGCACGAGGCCAGTTCACGATCTTCATGCCTTCCTCGAAGTCTGCATGACCTGTGATAGAAGGAGCAATGGCTCTGAATGCTCCAGTCAAACCTTCGGCTACATAAGTGAAGCAACCACCCTGGCTGCCACCGGCAGCATAGAGATTGTTAGCATCCACCTTAGCCTGCGCCTTTACAAAGTCGATGGCTCTCACGCAGTCGAGATAAGCACCACGATAATAGTGCTTCTCCTTGTCGCCCCAACCGTATGAATAGTAGTCGGTCTTGCCAGTATTCTCGTCACGGCCATATACGTTGTCTGCTAAGTTTGGCTCACGGTTGTTGAGCATCTGTCCACGGGTAGAGAGGATAAACTCGCAATAGCCTGGATTGTCGTCTGCACCCACACACCATGGGGTACTGCTACCGCCATCGGTTCCCTGATAATGGATGATGGTAGGATACTTACCCTCAGCCACAGGCTCTGCATAGTAACCGCGGATAGTGACAGGAGTACCATCCTTGCTATCAGCAACAGACTTCATGGTTACGAGATAAACCTTGCGGTTAGCTGTACTCTTATCTGTCAATTCCTCCATCTGGATGTCGGCATCTGTTGCCTTCAGCTCGTCGAGACCTTCCTTCCAATAGCTCCAGAAGTCACTAGGAGTAGTAGCCTTGATAGGCACATTCTTTGGATCGTAACCGATGTTGTAAGAGCAGACATCGTTATGGTTTACATTGGCTGTAAGCTTGTAGAATCCAGGCTCCTTCAATTGGTCGAATACCAGATTCACGTGCTTGGTCTCTCCAGCAGCCAGCGTAACATCCTGTGAGTAGGTCTGATAGATGCTATGTGTCTGAGTATCATCATCCACCATATCCTTCATCAGCGTAACCTTGTAAGGCACGGTTACTTCCATGCTCTCAACATTGGTTATAGTCATACCGAGTTTTGGAGTCTCACCACCTTCCCAAGCCTTGATGTCATCATCATCATTCTGGGCGAAGATGTTATATTCCTTCTCTGGTGATACCAGTTCAATGCTGTTCAATGTATAACCGACACCGCTCACACGAAGTCCACTCTTCATGATGGCAGCCAGCCATTCATCGGTCAGTGTATATTCAAAGTAGCTACCGCCTGTAAACTGAGCCGTCTTCAAGCCGGCAAGAGCAGTCCAGTTGGCAAGAATCTTACCCTGTGCAGTACCGAATCCCAGACCGGAATAGTTCATGCGGAGTTTATCGCCAGCCTTGGCATCAGCCAGTTTATCTTTGAGTTCAGCAGCCTTTACGAATACAGAATTGCTGTTTCCTGAAGCCCAGCTGATAACCTCTGATCCAGTCCAGATACTGGTATAGGCATTACCCTTGTTTCCAGAATCTTCCTTGACAACCTTATGCTTGATATCAACACTGGAGAGATCGTAACCGATTCCCTTGATGATGATACCCTTGTCCTGCAATTCGGCAAGCATCTCTTCCGTGATAGTTGCCTTGAAGGTATAAGGAGCTTCTGAGATAACATACTTTTCATCTACTCCAGCCAAAGTCTTCCAGTTGCCATTCTGCAGGAACAGCTGATGGTTGCTGCCATTGAGACTAGGAATGGTGATTTCCAGTTCATCGCCTACTGCAGCATTGGCAAACTTAGCAGCTTCTATCTTCTGATATACGCTCCAGCTATCCACTGAAACATTACCCTTCCATACGTTCAGGTTGATGGTGACATATTCCCTATTGTCGGTGATATGCTTCTTGAAGAACGACAGACAATCGTTGTACCAAGTGCTTGGAGTCTGATGCTTGCAGTCAGCATTCACTACATACTGCTTTTCCTCCACCTTTAGGTTGTTGTAAGGTGCGAAGTTGGTATGAGGAGGACAAACCGGGTCTTGCAGGCCCATCGCTGTAGTAACAGGACAGGTGATGTAAGGAGCCAGGTTCTTGGTATCAAAGTATGAGAGGAACTTATACATATCCTCATCACTCAGATTCTTTTCCGCCTGCTGCTTCTTGGCAACAGCTGCTGGCCAAGAACCTACCTTGAAATAATCAGGGAAGTCGCCCATAAACTGGATGGATGGTGCGATAGCCTTGATACGGTTGTCAAGGGCTGCACCTGCTATGGTGAGGGCGCCACCCTGGCTGCCACCCATCATGAAGATGTTGTCCTGCTGGGCCTTCTCGCGAGAGGCGATGAAGTCGATGCCTCGTATCACGTCCATATAGGCACCTCTATAATAATAGGTGTCCTTGTTGCCGAAGTTATAGGCAAACCAGTCGCCATACTTGTTCTTATTATCATCACGATTATTGATAACCTGTCCGCGAACAGAGAGGTTCAACTCAATCCAGCCGCTGTTCTGATCGCCATTAGGACAGAAGTTGAGGGCTGGGATGGTTGCATCGCTGTCATAACCATTCTGGGTGATGATGACAGGATAAGTACCTGCTGCCACTGGCTCTGCATAATAGCCACGGATGGTTACAGGATTGCCGTCGCCATCATCAACAGACTTCATCTCTACGAGATAAACATTACGCTTACTGGTTGACTTAGAGTCAATCTTAGTCAGCTTATATTCAGGATCCACCTTTGCCAAGTCTGCCTTAGCCTTGTCCCAGAACTCCTTGAAGTCGCTCTGTGCATCAGGTGCTGAAACAATACTTGTTGGGTCGTAACCGATGTTGAAATCGCTCAACTCACCATAGTTGGCGGTTACCACAGCATGATAGAAACCTGGCTTCAGGTCTGTCAAAGGAATGGTAACGGTCTTGGTTTCACCAGATGCAACAGTTACAGTCTGATTATAAGTCTTGAACTTCTGATAATCATCTGTACGAACCACCGCCTTCACGGTTAATTCCTGTTCCTTGCTCTCAACACTCTGTACATTCACTCTGATAACAGGTGTCTCGCCTTTCTCCCAGCACTTGATGTCAGCTTTCTCTACCTGGCAGTTGAGTACAGGAATCTGAGTAGGGTCGATGGCATCAACACTGGTCAGCACATAGCCGATACCAGAAACCACACAGCCTTTCTCCTGCAATTTAGCCAACATATCTGCCGTAACAGTATATTCAAAATAGCTGGATGTCAACTGATTGAAAGCTGTACCATCAGGCATGTCCTTCCAGTCGCCTGTAGAGATATGACTCTGGGCACCGATGGCAAGATTGGAATAGTTGAAACGCAGCTTATCGCCTACCTTTACATCGATAAAGCACGATTTATCCAAAGTCTGCCAACCGTTCTGCACACCCGCCGACCAGTCGATAGCCTTATTACCAGTCCAAAGATTAGATACAGGATTACCCTTTTCAGTATCACTAGTCTTAACTTTCCTAATCAGGTCGATACTGGTTGTCGTATAGCTGACACCCTTTACGATAACGCCACCGCTCTTCAGTTCGGTGAGCATATCTTCGGTTATCTTCCATTTGATTTCGCAAGGAGCACTGCCAACAGTCTGTCCGCTCTCTGCACCAGGCATTGTTTTCCAGCTGCCCGTATTAAGCATCACCTGCGCCGAAGAGGCAGAGGTTTTCGAAACATACACCGAGAGCACATTTCCTACCTCGGCATCCTGGAAACTAGAAGATGCAATGGTGAGCCAGTTGCTCCAGTTGGCATCCATCTCTTGGGTTCCAGTCCAGAGGTTAGTCTTCACCTCAACGGTTCCCGCTCTCAGTCCTATATATACAAATAGGGAAAGGAGTAATAAAAAATACCTTTTCATGTTTAAAATTGTTTTACTTTTTAGTTGTTAATTGATTACGCATGCAAAGATAAGACGAATCGTACAAAATGCTGTCCTGAAATGGTTTTGATGCTTTCCCAAATGGTGAAATACACATTTGGGAACATAAAATACACATTTCGGCACCCGTTTCTTGCATTTTCCACCTTCTTGATTTGGCAATTCCAAATAATCTCACTATCTTTGCAGTATGAACAAACTAAAATATCTTTTTGTCTTCATAGTCTTATTATTGTCGACCACCCTTGCACAGGCACAATATAGTTTCCGCTCCATCGACATCCAGTCTGGATTGAGCGATAATTACGTGCGTTCCATCATGAAAGACCAGCTGGGCTACCTTTGGATTGGCACCCTCAATGGCCTTTCCCGATACGATGGCTTCCACAACAGAAGCTATACGCTTACTCAGAAGAATGGAAAAAAGAATGCAAACATCATCGAGGTTGCACAAGATAAGTCATCACAGATTTGGGTTACCACATACGACCACCATATCTTCTGCTACAATCCTGACAAAGACTGTATGCAGGACAATGCCAACGAAATCCTGGCTCGTTTAGGAATCAAGATCAGCCATCACAACCCGAAGAAGGATACAGGAGGCAGAGTCATCATTGACCAAGACAAAAACCTATGGTACATCTCCGGCTACACCTTATATTATTATATATACGATGAGAACCGTCTCTATCAGATGAAACTTTCCGAACTCATCAACTCGGTAACTTGCCGTGAAGGCGTAGCATACGCACAGACCAGTAAGGGACGCATCTATCGCATCAACGTGAAGCAAAAAAATGCTTTTCTCCTGGCAACCTATCCTATACAAGCCAAAGCGAAGAATCTCAGAATATATCAAGACATCCAAGGTAATATCTGGACATACGACCAATACATAAATGGTTTGTACCGTCTGCATATTGGTAAGAATTCATCAAAAACAGAACGAGAGAAGAAATCATCACCGATAACATTGGAGAAAATCTGCGATGAAAACGTCAGCGCCCTGGCAGAAGACCGACATGGCAACCTATGGATAGGCACCAACAGTTCAGGCATCATCATCCGTCAAGATGATGGAAACGCTAAACGTATCACTCGAAATGAGAACGCCCTCTATCCCCTCACGAGCAACCATATTAACACCATCCTTATCGATGACGAGAACATGGCTTGGATAGGTAGCTCAAAGGTGGGCATTGCTTATACAAATCTCAACAACACCAGTATTTCCGTTATCCCAACTCCATTCAATGAGGATATCGGTTTCCTATGCCAGGATGCCATGGGCAAGCTATGGATAGGCTACGATGGGAACGGGCTCTACTGCGAAACCACAGGAAAACTGTACCAGACAAGTAACAGTAAACTCAAGAGCAATCTGGTAATAGGTGGCAGGATAGCCAACGATAGGAACATCTACTTGGGCACCTATGGTGGAAGCATCTACCAGCTGACAACCGATGCACAGATACATCCTGTTTGGCAAGAACATGCCCAGTTGAAATATGTCCGACGCATAATACAGGATAAGGAAGGAAACTTCTGGATAGGTGGTATAATGAGCGGTCTGTGTTGCATCACACCACAAGGCAGATTCAAGAACTACACCTTCCACAACTCCATCTTGCGCACCAATGCCATCACAGACTTGGTCTATACAGACCAGGAAGATATCATGCTGATAGCCACCAGTACGGGTATGTACATTCTAAATGCCCAGAAACAACTGAAAGAAGTACCCGTTAGGGAACTGCAAACAGCCAACATCAATGCCCTATATGCAGACAACAGAAAACTGAGATGGGTATGCACCAACGAAGACGTAAGGATATATGATGCCCACTTCCGGCTGCTCAAGACCTTCGGCAGGGACGAAGAACTGAACAATGTTCTTGCCATCACGGGCGATCAACAGGGTGAGATATGGATTACCACAAGCAAAGCTCTCTTCAATATAAGAGTAGCCAAAAACGAAAAAGGCAATTACATTTTCCATCTCAGAAAGTTTGTGAATAGCGACGGATTGGGCGATATCACCTTCTGCAAGAAGGCAATCTACTGTACCAACAACGGAGACATCCTGGCGGGAGGCTGCGGCAAATACATCCGCCTTACACCTTCTCTTCTGGAAGAAAGCATGAAAACGAGAAATGTGGTGTTCACAGTATTGCAAGTCAACGATGAAGTGATGCCTTTCCCTTCCAGCAAGTCTCAGATACAGGAATTCAAACATAACGATAATATCAAACTGTTTGTATCAACACTGGATTATACACATGCGGCACCTCTTAAGTTTACTTACCGTTTGGACGAGGAGGAAGACTGGAAACTGGCTGATGGAAATTGCATCCAACTGGTACAACTGTCATGGGGCAAGCATACCCTGCAAGTAAAAGCCCTTGATGGCAGTGATGATACAATAGCTACCCTATCGTTAAACGTTCTGCCCCCTATCTGGCTGTCAGGAAAAGCTTTCATGCTTTATGTTCTACTATTTGTCCTTATCTTCTGGCAAGTAAGAAAAAGAAGGAACAGAGGGAAAGAAGCTTACACCACACAAACCGCTCAGGAACTTTCGGTGGCGCAAGAGAATGAGGATGGGAATGTAGTTTCTTTAAAACAGGAAGATATTTCAAGAAAGCAGGAAGATGCTTGGATAGCCAAGGCAACAGCCCTCATAGAGCTGCACTTATCTGATTCAGAGTTCAGCGTTGAGAATTTCAGCGAAGAAATGAACTTAAGCCGAAGCGCACTCTACAAGAAGCTGATGGCTGCCACGGGCAAGTCGCCACTGGAATTTATGCGAGCCATCCGCCTTAAACATGGCCTCGCCTATCTTCAAAACGGCGACCTCTCCATCTCGGAGATTGCCTATAATATAGGTTTATCACCCAAGCAGTTCTCCAAATTCTTTAAAGAAGAATACGGCTGTCTGCCTTCGCAATACAAGAAGAAATAAAGGGAAACAGGATATTGGTAAAAAGCCAATACTAATAAAAATAGAAAAAACGAGGTAACAGCTTACATCTGTTACCTCGTTTTTTCTTAAAGACTTTTAAGCCATTTTTTACCAGATTTGGTACTCAACCAAATATTTAATATCAAAGCTACTACTCCCGTACCAGCCAATGTCATAATTAATGCTTCCATATCTTTACATTTTAGAAATTCTGTACCCAATCGTAGACAACAAACTTGTAGTAACTAAACCAGCAACAAAGAGCCAAACAGCAGTAGTTGTTACATCTTCCTTTAAAAACATAGTTACTACATCTCCCACAACCATAGCTGTGAAAGTAGCCTTAGCCAAATCATAGAAGAATTTACTCAAGTTCTCACGGCTAGACCTTAACTTTTCTCTATCTTCCCGAGCTGTCATACGCTTTTATATTTAAAACATTGCAAAAATACAATATTCTTTTCAGACTAGCAAAGAAAAAGTTACTTTTTTAAGAAAATATAAAAAAATCTTGCTTTGAACGTTTCTTTGAACATATCAAAGCAAGATTATATATGAGATTTTAGCTTACGCGGTTCAACTTCTTGATGATAGAGAAGATGAAGAGGGCGGAAACCAGACAGATACCGGCGAGAACACCCCAGATGGCAATGAGGTTGAAGTTCTGACCCCACATGATGCCAGGAATCATAACCAACTGGTTACCGATGGCTGTTGCACCAAACCAGAGACCCATCATCAAACCAGCATACTTTGGAGGAGCTACCTTCGATACAAACGAAATACCGATTGGAGAAAGCAGAAGCTCTGCGAATGTAAGGATGAGATAGGTAGAGATGAGGAGGTTAGCACTTACACGTGTACCCTCTGTAGCAGGATCGCCCTGTGTCAAAGGAAGCTCCAGCCCCATAGAACCTACAGCCATCCATACGAAACCGAGAGCTGCAACGAGCATACCCAAACCAATCTTCTCAGGAGATGTAGGCTCCTTGCCTATCTTGTGAAGCCATGAGAACAAAGCAACGCTCACTGGTGTCAATGCCACTACATAGCATGGGTTGAACTGCTGGAAGATAGGAGCCTCTACATCTACGGCACCATCAAGGTTGCTGTACTTGTAGAAGAGGAAAGCGATGGCAGCAACAATGACACCAAGAGAGATGCCCTTACCCTTGCCAGTCTTGCTCTGTGCCAGACCGAAGCAACCGTAAACCACGAAGATGCAGGCTACGAGGTTGGTAACATCGAACGCCATAGACTGCAGACCCTCTGAAGTCTTCTGTGTATAATCGCGGGCAAAGAGTGTCAATGTATTACCATTCTGGTGGAAAGCCATCCAGAAGAAGATAACCACAGCGAATACGAGACAGAGGCAGATGATGCGTTCCTTGGTTTCAGCCTTAGAAAGTTCGTTTGTCTCCTTGGCAGAAGTCTTATCATCCTTACTCTTGGTCTCAGAAGCAAGAACATGCTTGTATGTAAAGCTGAAGGCATAGTAGATAGCGATACTGAAAATCAGTGAAGCACATGCCACGGCAAATGCGAAGTGGTATGAATCTTCCACAGACACGCTCAGGCTCTCCTGCGCCCACTTCATAATCTTGATGGCAGCAGTAGGAGCAAACATAGCACCGATATTGATGGCCATGTAGAAAAGCGAGAAACCGGAATCACGTTTGCTGGCATACTGTGGCTCGTCGTAGAGACGTCCAACCATCACCTGCAGATTACCTTTGAACAGACCAGTTCCCAAAGCGATGAGGATAAGTGAAATACCCATGGCAGCAACAGCAACGGTTTCCTTGCCAAGAGGAAGCGAGAGAACAAGATAACCTATGAACATGATGAAGATACCTGTGGTAACCATACGTCCAAAGCCAAACTTGTCGGCTGCGATACCACCGATGATAGGAAGGAAATAAACCATCATCAGGAAGGTAGAGTAAATAGTACTTGCCAATCCGGTTTCAAAACCGAAATTGGCCTGCAAATAGAGCAAGAACACCGCAAGCATGGTATAATAACCAAAACGCTCACCGGTATTCGCCAAAGCCAAGGCCCACAGACCTTTTGGTTGATTCTCAAACATAATTTTTTGTTTTATTATTATTTTATTATTTAGTTATTCTTTTCTCGCAATTTGTGTGCAAAGATACATAAATTATTCCATATTTCAAACTTATTGCACAAAAAACCGCACATCGCATAGCACTTTTCCACTGAAAATCGGCTAAAATTCTAAAAAACAGACAAATCAGATAAAAAATTTCCGTTTATATTACAACGTAATTGCATTTTTTTTCGTACCTTTGCACCCCGAAACCATGAGGAGGTTTCGGGATACACAAAAATACTTCAAAAAATTCTAAATAGAAAGGTAAAAGGATATTTATGAGACAACTTAAGATTAGTAAGAGTATAACCAACCGTTCCAGTGAAGCACTCGACAAGTACTTGGTGGAGATTGGTAGAGAGCCTATGGTCTCTATCGATGAAGAAATCGAACTTGCCCAGAAGATTCGCAAAGGCGGTCGTGAGGGAGAACGTGCCAAAGAGAAATTGGTAAAAGCAAACCTTCGTTTCGTTGTATCTGTTGCTAAGCAATATCAGCACCAAGGTCTTTCTCTTACCGACCTCATCGACGAGGGTAACATCGGTTTGGTAAAGGCTGCTGAAAAGTTTGACGAGACCCGCGGCTTTAAGTTTATCTCATACGCTGTATGGTGGATTCGTCAGAGCATCCTGCAGGCTATTGCTGAGCAGAGCCGTATCGTTCGCCTGCCTTTGAACCAGGTAGGTGCATTGAGCAAAATCAGTGCAGAAATCAGTAAGTTTGAGCAGGAGAACCAGCGCAAACCTTCTGTTGCTGAGCTCGCTCAAATCACAAAGATGGAAGAAAGCAAGATTGACCAGACTATCAAGGCTGACAATCACCACATGAGTATCGATGCTCCATTCGGTAGCGATGATGATGACAATGCGATGGTCGACGTGATGGCTTCGGGTGATGACAGCCGTACCGACAAGGGTGTAGACTTCGAGTCTATGGCGAGCGAGCTTGACAGAGTTCTCAACTCTGTATTGAAAGACCGTGAACGCAAGATTCTGTGCTACTGCTATGGTATCGGTTGCCACGAGAAGGGTTTGGAGGAAATCGGCAGCGAGTTCAACCTTACCCGTGAGCGTGTTCGCCAGATTCGCGAAAAGAGTATCATCAAGCTCCGTGATAGCGGTAAGATCAAAATCTTGATGAAATACTTGGGATAAGTTAAGTAAAGAGTGAAGAGTGAAGAACGAAGAATTCTTTTGCTTTTCTTCACTAGGGATTGAAGACGAGAGAAAAATTAGATAAAAACTAAGTTGCTAATAGCAACGAAAGTAAAAAAGGGCAATCAGTTGGTTCATACCAAACCTGATTGCCCTTTCTCTTTAAATATTATATATAAAGAATCAGCAATTGAATTCTTCACTCTTCGTTCTTCACTCTTCACTTAATTCACAAAGTTACCAGTCTTGTCAAGAAATCCGTTCTCGCCATCTTTTGATGCTTCGAAGTAAGGATATTCATCACGCAAGCAAATTTCGTCGTAAAGGAAATCCGCCACTACCGTATCGTTACCATCCGGCATTACCAGTCCCATCTTGCCATTCTTCTCGGCTATTACCGGCATGATGCTCAAGTCATCATTATAAATGTAGCAGGTGCGCAAGAAATCATAAGTTGGCGAGAGTAAGATGTTGCCTTGATGATCTTTCATACCGAACTTTCCATCCTGCTCAAATACTTCATGATATTGAATGTATTTCGCCTTGATGCGCTGGTAATAGAAAACCATCTTACGCTTATCGTTGACAAAATCCAGCATATACTGGAAGGTGTCACAATAGTTGGCTACCGAACGGACCAGAATCATCTTCAAGTCAAGACCATCCAATGCTTTTCTGTTCAGATCAATATACTTGGCTATCGCCTTCTCCTTCTCTGGTACAGAGAGGCTGGCTAGCCTTTCCTCAAATTTCAACATAGCTTGCTTGGTACCCGACATACCCTTGATATACCGGTGTATCTGTCTGCCCATCTCAGAACATACAAACTTGTCAATCTCCTGCTGCTCTATAGGGTCAGCATAGTCCTTAATCAATGATTCAGGTGTCGCATTCATGGTTATTTCCTTTCTTTTAAAAATTATACTTTCAAAGATTTAGAAGAACAAAGAGCAAACGGATTCTTCACTCTTCGTTCTTTACTCTTCACTCAATTTGCTCTTTGTTCTTCACTCTTCACTTATTTCACATTAGGCTTCTGCAAACCATATCCCTTTCTCTTATCTTCAAACAAGAGGAGGAAAGAGATGATAATAGCAATCACACCGAAGGCAGCAAAGATGGTCATCGTCTGGGTATAGTCGATAACACCATCAGCACCCGTGTTAGCCTGGTTCACCTTTCCAATCCATACCGGAATGAGAGCCAGTCCGATGTTCTGGATATAGAAGATAAGGGCGTATGCAGTTCCTAAGAGTTTCATTGGGATAATCTTTGGCACAGATGGCCACATGGCTGATGGTATCAGTCCAAATGCGATGCCCAGGATGAGCATCAGCACGATGGCAAGCACCCATGAGTTGATTGGCAGGGCAAACATGACGTGCACAAAGGTCAGGAGGCAACTGCCGATAATCATCAGCGTAGCACCCTTGCCATACTTATCGTATATACTACCGAAGAGCGGTGTGAGGAAGATGGTACCGAATGGCAACATCGCAGGAATCAGACCTGCCAAATTAGCATCCACACCATACTTGAAAATCATCAGTTTGGTAGCAAACTTCAGGAATGGGAATACACCGGCATAGAACATCAGGCAAAGGAATGCCACATACCAGAAACCTGTTGTCTTGAACAAACCGCCCAAGTCTGAAAACTTGAAACCTTCTTCCGGTTCTGTAGCTACAGCTGCCGCAGAAGCATCCTCCTTCTTGTCCATCACGCAATAAACCAGATAAACCAGTACACCTGCGCAAAGCAATACGGCACCTAAAGCAACAGAAGCAGAAACACCGCCCATCGCCTTGGCAAAAGGAAGAGAAGCACTCAGGGCTGCAGCAGTTCCCAAACGAGCCGTAGCTACCTGTACACCCATTGCCAGAGCCAACTCATGACCCGTAAACCACTTCACGATAACCTTGCTCACTGTGATACCGCATATCTCGCATCCTACACCATAGATGGCAAAGCCAAGTGCAGCTATCACTACCTGTGTACTATAAGTACCGAAGAATGGCACAGCAATCATTCCGTCAAACTCATGACCTAAAGCATACCACTTCAACAAGGCTCCACCAAACATCAGGACGGTAGAGAGGATACCAGTGAAACGGATGCCAAACTTATCGAGGATAAGACCACCGAAGAAGAGAAGCAGGAGGAACACATTGAAGTATCCGTAAGCTCCAGAGAAGAAGCCGTACTCATCCGAATTCCATCCGAGTCCGAGACCATTCTCTGCTCCCTTGGCTGCTGTCAAGAGAGGCTCCAGTGGAGACATCACATCTGTAAAAAAGTAACCGAACATCATCGTGATACTCACGATGAGGAGGGCGGTCCAGCGAGCAGACTTCGAGTCGCTCAATTTCATCTGCATTTTTTCTGTTGTACTCATTTTCTTTAAAACATAAATGATAAACCCGTTATCATTATTAATTATCAATTATTAATTATCATCTATTTCCGTTTCACGTTCTTCGTTCTGGTGATATCAAAGAGATAAGAGAGTTTCAGAACAATCTGTCCGTAGTTACTCTTTCCGAAATAATCACGCTTAGAAGCACCGTAGATATTACCCAAGCCATAGTAGTAGCGGGCTTCAGCAAGGAAATGCCCCACCTTCGGAATACTGTATTCAGCACCCAGACCCAAGGCGATACCATAATCGAGTTTGTTCTTGACTGCCATTGTATCCTGAGCTACCACCGGACTTACACGGTTATTGTCGGTTGCCGGCATGTGCTCTACCGAGAAGTTAGTCTTCTGCGAATCACTCAGATAGAGGCCAAACTGCGGACCGGCATTCACGAAGATATTCAGTCCTCTTGTCTCCCTACCCCATGCCAGATGCGCAAAGATTGGCACCTGAATATAGTTGATGGTACGCTTGTAAGCCATCGCCTCTTTGGTTTCGGTGATAATCACCGGATTATTCTCCATATCCAGGATATCCTCTTCCCATCCTGCCTGCGCATAGTTTACTTCGGCATAGATAGAACAGATGGTCTTGAAATATTTCTCGCAGGTATATCTCATCGAGAAACCGCCTGTCAGTCCGCCGTGCTGTTTCTGCTGTACTTCGGGTGTGAATCCTACGCTACTCATCATATAGCCTCCATTAAAACCGATGGCGAAATCATTACGATGCTCTCCTATCTGTGCCGAAACTGGAATTCCGAAGATGAGCATCAGAATCAGCAGCCCAATATTTCTATTCATTATCAACTATAAATTGTAAACTATAAATTGTAAACTATAAACTAGTACTTCACCGCCTCTATCTGATGATTAAAGGTATAGTGAATCAACTGGAAACTCTTGTTCTTGTATCCTCCTCTACTGGTCTTCTCGAAACGGAGTGGAGTCTGCACAGGCTGGTAAGTCATCTGCTGGCGCTCACCTGTGAAGTTCTTTCCGTATCTCTTGACGCCCTGAATCAGATACATTCCGTGATCGAAACCGGTGATGGCGAATCTTGGCTGTGCCACCATCATAGGCTGATGGAACCAGCGCTCATAACGGCTCTCAAGCGCCTTGGTCTGTGCTGAGTTCGGGTTATAATAGAATGTGGAAGGGATATAAGTATCATACTTATAGAATCTTTCCAGATTATACTTGGCATACATCAGCCATTCGGTATAGCCGAAGAGAGAGATGGCTGCACCTGGATACTTCGCATCAAATTCGTCGAGTTTGTTCAAAACCTGAGTCAACTGTGGTGAACGTCCTGTATTCAGGATAATCACATTCTGCTTCGAAGGCATGAAAGCCTTGGCAAACTGCTCGATGCTAGAATTCACATTAGTGATGCTATAATTGATTTTCCTGCGTTCCAGTTCCTTGCGCAGACCGAACGTAAAGTTGCCCTTTCGTGAAGTAGAATCATTGCAGTCTACAAAGATAGGGTGCACATTGGTAAATCGGCTCAGGAATGCCTTGATGGTCGCATCATTCAGCGCATCATCGCTCTGATAAACCTGGAAAATCTCTCTGTTTCTTTCTACATCATCTCCGCTGATAGAGAACGGAATCACCATCTTGATACCGTAGGTCTTGCAGAAATTGGTCAGCGGAGCCACCTGCTTGGTATAAAGCGGACCAAAGATGATGTCGCATTGGTTAGCGCCTTCCTGCAGGAGTGTGTTCCGGATATCAGCATCAATAGGAACATTCCAGGCACGCACATCAATATCGGTGCCTTGCTGCTTCAGGGTTTCGCAAGCCAGCAGCAATCCGCGGTAATACTCCACCATTCGCTTGCCGTCTCCATCTACATTGTGCAAAGGCAACATCACGCCTACCTTTACCGCATTTCTGGCAACAGCAGCCTTTGAAGTAGCCGGAGCTGTAGCTGTTTTCTGAACCGTTGCCCCATTGCCCGACTTCTGACCGTTCACCTGGTTAGGGTTCTTCTGCTCCTTGGCGTATGGAATAAAGAGCGTAGCTCCCTTCTGCAGCATGTATCCCTCACGCTTCATCTCCGGATTGGCATCCATCAGTTCCGGAAGGCTCAATCCATATTTGTTGGCGATACCAAAGATGGTATCTTTCTTCTTAACCGTGTAAATGTCGCGCCATTTTACAGTCTGCGCTCCAATGCTGACACTGAGCAGAAGCCCAACGAACAGCAGGAAATATCTCATTTTTTGTCTCATATCTCAAGATTTTTTTAACGTTATCTTCAAATATTTCATGTTTTCATCTGCAAAAATACAAAAAATCTTGCATCTGACGCAATATCTCTCATCTTTTTATTATCTTTGCACAAATTATTTTAGAAATGAGACGAAAAATAGCATTACTTTGCACCATGTTGCCACTTTTGACGTGTCAATTACACGCTCAGGAAGTCAACGACGACGAGGAGGACAACACAGAAGAGACGACCAAGGTCAGTTCTCTTCTCATGCCGAATGCCTTCTCACCAAATGGCGATGGCATCAACGACATCTACAAGCCCAAGGATGGTTACCGGAACATTGAGGAGTTCCACGCCTATATATATAATAGGTGGGGACAGAAGCTCTATGATTGGACCGATCCTGCCACGGGATGGGATGGCACCTACCGCGGAAAACCGGTAAAGGAAGGTGTCTACTTCTGTCTCGTCAAGGCAAAGGGGGCAGATGGCGTGGTGTATAACATCAAACGTGATGTCAACCTGCTCAGAGGTTATACCGAAGAGCAGAACAGTAACTATTAGGCAAACAGCAATTAGCAGAATTGGAATATGAATTCAGAAGAAAAGATAAATGTATGGGGCGCACGGGTCCACAACCTCAAGAACATTGATGTGGAGATTCCGCGTGATTCCCTCACCGTGATTACCGGACTCTCGGGTTCGGGCAAGAGTTCACTGGCATTCGACACCATCTTTGCCGAAGGTCAGCGCAGATATATCGAAACGTTCTCTGCCTATGCCCGCAACTTCCTGGGTAATATGGAACGCCCGGATGTTGACAAGATTACGGGATTGAGTCCGGTCATCAGCATAGAACAGAAAACCACCAACAAGAATCCCCGCTCTACCGTGGGAACAACAACCGAGATTTACGACTATCTCCGTCTGCTCTATGCCCGCGCCGGTACTGCCTACAGCTACCAGAGTGGCGAGGAGATGATGAAATATACCGAGGAACAGGTCATCGACATGATACTCAGCGATTATAAGGGCAAGGCTATCTTCCTGCTCGCTCCCCTCGTTCGCCAGCGAAAGGGTCATTATCGTGAACTCTTCGAAAGCATGCGCAGAAAGGGATATCTCTACGTGCGACTCGACGGCAACATCCTCGAAATCGTTCCCAATATGAAAACCGACCGCTACAAGAACCACAATATAGAAGCTGTGGTCGACAAACTGGTGGTAAAGGAAGAGGATGAGGAACGCATCCGCAAGAGTGTGGCAACAGCTATGAAACAGGGCGACGGCATGGTGATGGTTCTTGAGAAAGGTGCCAAGGAGGCTAAGACTTACTCCAAGCGTCTCATGGACCCTGTAACGGGTATCGCCTATCAGGATCCTGCTCCTAACATGTTCTCCTTCAACTCTCCCGAAGGTGCCTGTCCGCATTGCAAAGGCTTGGGAAAGGTGAACCAGATTGATATCAAGAAGGTGATTCCTGATGATAAACTCAGCATCCATGAGGGCGGCATCGTTCCACTCGGCAAATATAAGAACCAGATGATTTTCTGGCAGATAGAATCCTTGCTCAGCAAGTATGACCTCAACCTGAAGACGCCTATCTGTGAGATTCCGAGCGATGCCATGCAGGAAATTCTCTATGGCTCGCTCGAAAACGTGAAGATTGAAAAGGAAAAGGTGCATACCTCTACCGATTATTTCTGTGCCTACGACGGCATCATTGATTACTTACAGAAGGTGATGGAGGATGACGAGAGTGCAGCGGGCAAGAAATGGGCAGACCAGTTTATCTCTACCATAGAATGTCCGGAATGCCACGGCTTGCGACTCAAAAAGGAATCGCTCTCTTTCAAGATTTGGGATAAGAATATATCCGAAGTAGCCAGTCTCGACATCGATGAATTGCGCGATTGGCTCGAAGAGGTGGAACAGCATCTGCCTTCGATGAAAGCGAAGGTGGCTCACGAAATCATCAAGGAGTTGCGCTCACGCGTTACCTTCCTCCTGGATGTGGGACTCAATTATCTCTCGCTCAACCGCCAGTCGGCTTCTCTCTCGGGTGGTGAGAGCCAGCGCATCCGTCTGGCTACTCAGATTGGTAGCCAGCTGGTCAACGTGCTCTATATCCTCGATGAGCCGAGCATCGGTCTGCACCAGCGCGACAACGAACGTCTGCTCAACAGTCTGAAAGAACTTCGCGACCTGGGCAATACCGTTATTGTGGTGGAGCACGATGAAGATATGATGCGGGCTGCCGACTGGATTGTAGATATCGGTCCGAAGGCTGGACGCAAGGGAGGTGAAGTTGTCTTCCAGGGCACACCTCAGGAGATGCTCAAGACCGATACCATCACCGCCCAGTATCTCAACGGCAAGATGGCTATTGAGGTGCCTGCTCTCCGCAGAGAAGGCAACGGCAAGCATATCACTATTCACGGAGCTACGGGCAACAACCTCAAGGGGGTAGATGTTGATTTCCCACTCGGCAAACTCATTGTCGTAACGGGTGTCAGCGGCTCAGGCAAATCTACTCTCATCAACGAGACCCTCCAGCCTATCCTCTCGCAGCATTTCTACCGTTCGCTCAAGAAGCCGATGCCATACGACAGCATCGAGGGCATCGAGAATATCGACAAGGTGGTGAATGTAGACCAGAGTCCGATTGGCAGGACGCCTCGCAGCAATCCAGCTACCTACACAGGCGTTTTCAGCGATATCCGCTCACTCTTCGTAGGACTTCCCGAGGCAAAGATCCGCGGTTACAAGCTGGGCAGATTCTCCTTCAACGTGAAAGGTGGAAGATGCGAGGAATGTAAAGGTAACGGATATAAGACCATCGAGATGAACTTCCTGCCGGATGTCTACGTACCTTGTGAGGTATGCCACGGCAAACGCTACAACCGCGAGACGCTGGAGGTAAGATACAAGGGAAAGAGCATCGCCGATGTTCTCGACATGACCATCAACCAGGCGGTAGATTTCTTCGAGAATGTTCCTCAGATACTGCAGAAGATCAAGGCATTACAGAATGTAGGACTCGGATATATCAGGTTAGGACAGAGTTCCACTACCCTCTCTGGCGGTGAGAGTCAGCGCGTAAAACTGGCTACCGAACTCTCGAAGCGTGATACGGGCAAGACGCTCTATATCCTTGATGAACCGACAACCGGTCTGCATTTCGAAGACATCCGCATACTGATGGATGTACTCCAGAAGCTGGTAGACCGTGGCAATACGGTCATTATCATCGAGCACAATCTTGATGTCATCAAACTCGCCGACTGGCTCATCGACATGGGTCCGGAAGGTGGACGAGGTGGCGGTCAGCTCCTCTTTGCCGGAACACCAGAAGAAATGGTGAAGCAGCAGAAGGGATATACCTATAAGTTCCTCGCCCCTTTACTGAAGAAAACAGGGAAACCTGAATAATTCAGGATAGGAACGAAGACTGTGGCAGAAGAAAAAATCCCCCAACCTACTTTCGCAAGCGGGTTGGGGGATTTTATTTTAATTTAAAATGCTTTCTTTCTAAACAAAAAACAATTTTTATGCTAAACTTCCCTGCGCTCCGTTTCAACATATAATAAACATTAAGTTTTTTCTAAAATCATTCAATTTTCATAATTAATCATTATTTTTGCAGTTAAAATCAACATTTTTGATTATGAAGAGATTACCCAACGGCATCCTTCAACACAATAATGCAAATAAAGCTATAGATATGGGAAAGAATTTAAATATACATAAACTCCTAGCCGATGGCGAACGAGTAACGCTCGAATGCAAAAAGGCAACAAAAGGTATTCCAAATTCTCTTTGGGATACCTACTCCGCTTTTGCCAACACCTCTGGTGGCATTATCCTATTAGGTATTGTTGAACACATCGAAGAAAAGGACATTACAAAACGATTTGATATTGTCGGTGTGGAAGATGCGGATAAAATCCGAAAAGATTTATGGAACATAGCAAACAGCCGGGAAAAAGTGAGCATAAACCTTTTGCATGATGAAGATGTAGAAACGATTACCCTTGATGACAAAAAAATTATCGCTATTAATGTACCTCGAGCAGATTATACGATTCGTCCAATCTATATTAACAATAATCTATTAAAGGGAACCTTCAAACGTAATCATGAAGGTGACTACCATTGCACAGAGCAAGAAATAAAGATGATGCTTCGTGATGCCAATGAAGCTGGCAATGACGGTTTGTTGTTGGAATACTATACGATGGATGATATTGATATTCCAACCTTGGAACGATTTCGCCAAATGTTTCAGAATTTACATCCTGAGCATCAATGGAACTCGTCTGAACATAAGGAGTTCTTGATAAACTTTGGCGGTTATGCAAAAGATCGTAGAACAGGAAAAGAGGGATTGACTATGGCTGGACTTTTGATGTTTGGAAAGGGGCTTCCTGTTCGTGAGCGTTTTGACAATCTACGCATGGATTACATCGATAAGTCTAATCTGATTGGAGACCAACGTTATAGTGACCGCTTGACATACGATGGTACGTGGGAAAATAACTTGTTCAACTTCATTCGTATAGTCATTCCGAAACTGACACGTGATTTACCTCATCCATTCAGTATGGATGGTGTAATCCGGAAAGACGATACTCTCCAGGCCAAGGCTGTACGTGAAGCTGTTACAAACATGGTTATCCACTCTGATTTCATGATAAATGGCGTGCTGAAGGTTGAGAAACACGATGATTGCTTTGTATTGGCTAATCCTGGACTTCTTAAATTACCTATTGAACAGATTTATAAAGGTGAAGAGTCAAAAGCACGTAATCAACGCATGCAGAATATGTTCCGCATGATAGGCTTTGGCGAGAACCTTGGTTCAGGCTTTCCTCTCATCCTCAGCGCTTGGAATGAAAAGCATTGGATTAAGCCTGAATTATTGGAACAGCCGGATCTTTTGCAAGTTAGGTTAACATTGCATATACAAAATGAGCCGATAAATGAGCCGATAAATGAGCCGATAAATGAGCCGATAAATGAGCCGACAAATAAGCCTCTATCTAAAAGACAAATAGCAATACTCGCAGCCATCAAGATGCATCCGTCCTTGACAAGAGACGAATTGGCAGAAGAAACAGGATTGTCTCTGGCTACTTTAAAGAGAGAAATAACCAACTTACGGAAAAATGGAAATATAACTCGTGATGGTAGCAATAAAAATGGGCAATGGATAATACTTATTAATCATTAAAAAATTTCTCCCAACCTACTTACTCAAGCGGGTTGGGGAAATTTGTTTCTGTTTAAAATGTGACGATAGCATGGTACCGATTACACCGCTACGCTTGGTAACGATACAGCACTATCGCCAATTAACTAAAGTTCTATAGAAACATCAAAAAGTGAAACGCTATATGGAGGGAAAGGACAGAGAAAAACTTTTGGAATGCAGAATTGCAGGAACATCATATCATCAGGTTGATGACATTATTGACCAGATTCATGAAGGAGATGAAGTCTTCTTGGTAAGAGACTATAATAACGAATACGACAACCATGCTGTAGCAGTCACTTTGGATAATCCATATTTGAACATGCTGCATGAATTTGACATGACCAATATATTGGGCTACATTCCAAAGCAAGAGAATAAAGCTGTAGCAACCATACTTGATATGGGATGGCACCACATCCTTGCCGCAGAAATCACGGAGATTCATCCAAAGAGCGACTATGAGAAATTACGCATCAAGGTTTATGTTCGCCAAAAAGACGAATTGTTGGCAGAGGAGGAAGAACAAGCCAAACTTTCCCTGAGAGCAGTAAACATGAGCGACTGGGAAGCAAGCGAATTGGAGGAAGACCTTTGCCTCAAGGGATTCGTCCACTTCCACTGGGGCGGTTATCCTTTAGACATGCACAACCTTCCCGAAAAAGGCCAACGAGTCGTTTTCTTCAACCATCAAACTAATGATGACTTCAAGCTATATCTCATGATGTTGGTAGCAACAGGCATGGAGTGCGAGCCGTTCTTAGAAGACAAAGACGAGCTTCATACCGTAGATGACTGCTACCCATTTATCTTCATAAACATCAAAGGTCCAATCCTTGTAAAGGAGGAAGACATGGATGCTTACATCAGAAACCACGAAGATGACTTCATCGGTCAAGCCGAGGAATCCTTGCCAATCAAATCATGCAGAAGATTATTTGAATTATTCGACATAGATACTGACTGGCTGGATAGGTAGTGTACCGCCAAAGTACATGATAACAGGAGTACTTTGGCGGTACGGAATTAAAGGTCTACTCTTCGATTTAGTATCTATTTCAGTGTTCTCATTACCGGTAGTTATCGATTGAAAAAAGCAACTAAACTATCTCGCATAAAAGTCAACAAATTAGTTTGTTCAAACCTCAAATACTTTTTCCAAATAGGATTAACCTCTATAAAAGAATCAAATTTCTTGAGATGCAAAGAGTATAAGCACTTATTAACATAATTGGCAGAATGCAACACCAAGTCTCGCTCATCCTTATCGTCCAACCATAATCTTAGAACATTAGCAGGAGATTCCTCAACTAACTCATCTACTAAATCCTCAAAAATACCACTCATTGGATAGTCTTTGATAGTACTATACACTTCGAAACTTGGAGTACTCCAACCTAGTTTTTGCGCCATATTATCCTCAGATTCATTGATCAAGAACTCAATACAATCAACCAAAGACTCATTCTTCGTCTTAAGATGAGGATATTTATCCAACAGCCACCAAGCCTCAGTTATCATCATACATGCAATTTCATCGAAATAAAACACACTAGCATGCTGATTAATATTCACCAAATCAACAATTGACATCAACCAAAGATAGTCGTAAGAACTGCATAATTTTGTGGTGATGAGTTCAAGTCCCGCTTTGGGCACAAAATCTTTCCCAGTATCTCGAACCTGAATACCTTCACATTCAACATTATCCAATATATCTGGGAGTAGTTCGGTTGCTCTACCTATTAAATTACCATCAAAATCATACCATTTCCCATCAACACGGATTTTATTTTGCTGCATGCAGTTTCCTTCTTGAAGATCCTCAATATGTTCCAGATAATGAGTTCTATCCAGTAACGGGAACAAATCTGTTTGCATATAAGCAACTATTGTCTTCTTACCCTTATCCCAAACTCCATTTGTACACACCATATCCTTTACGGTGAAACAAATATTATCTTTGTAATTGAAACGATAAAGTTTACCATGCAGAATCTTTAATTTTCCATCTGTAGAATAGACACGTTCACCATTTC
>ERZ1026862.224-NODE-224-length-37381-cov-16.782377_pt1 | contig 37381 bp, 43 predicted proteins | sample MGYA00380161_ERZ1026862 | MGnify/ENA primary metagenome ERZ1026862 (study PRJEB33269, sample SAMEA4719797) | human gut metagenome | biome: human-associated habitat; feature: organic feature; material: feces | place: Cameroon | collected 2013-10 ... | reverse complement strand
AATCTATAGTTAATACTCACTCTCTTATTCATGTTACTAATATAAATAGTAAATCTATTAGTTAATACTTACTCATATATTCTACGGAGGAGGACTATCAAACAAAATGTTTGAACATTGAAAATCCAATGACAAATGGTTCATACCATTTATTTATTACCTACTCTAGATCATGCCTTACTGCTTAACAAATTTTGTATTTAACAAAATTGTGCGCAGTGCGGCATTACAAATAAATTCATTTAATAAGAGTACTACACCTTATTTCATTGATTAACGCAAATGACTAACTTCTTAAGAAATGTTACTGTAAGCAGAGAATAGACTGCGTATTTATTTCAACAGAGATCTGGTTTTAAATGAATTAAGTTAATGAAACTGTACAATCGACGATCAGGTGAGGTGTAGCAATATATTCAAAACTACTGTGTGCATCTCTGCACAACATTTATATAATGGTTGTGAGTAGAAGCTACAAGATTTAATTAAATTTAGTGCGTATTAACTATAGAATTTCTTATAATTTTATACTTATTATACTTATATCCTTTATCGGGTATGTAAAAAAGCCTTATTTTATCTATGATTGAGACATATCAGCAAGGACAACCTTCGCACCAAATAGGACAACTTCCGCATTAAATATGACAAATAAAAAATTTTTCTTACATCTTGTCCTTAATCGGTCATATTACTTATATAAATTAAAGAAAGGATGAAAATGTATGAAAAAAGAAGTTTATGAAATAAGCAGTAAAACTAAAATATTAAATGAATTAGCAAGACATGACAAAACTTTATGATGGAATGAATAAAAAGTATTAAATAATACACCAAACAAAAAGATTTAGTATGCCAGTGCTTTTTCTGGCTCGGTAAATTTTTTGTGCGGTAGACTGGGAATTGATGCATCAGCATCAAGGCGTGTAGCGCAAAAAAGATAATGCAAAAGGTGCGATTTTATGGTAAAATATTCTTTATATATTTACATTTAGAATTGTACTTTGTGCATTTTATATAAATTGACAAAGGAGATAGTTATAGATGGCAAAAAAAGAAGTAAAGACAGATTTATGGGTATATGATTTATTAAAAGATGCAGAAATAGAATTAGATCCACAAGGAAGTTCTATAAAAGAAATAGATGATGCTTTAAAGACTGCCAGCAAAAAAGGAACAGGGCATGTAGGCTTTCCAGAATATGTTGGTGTTGTAAAGGATTTTATAATTGTTATAGAAGATAAGCCAAAAACAGACAAACATGTGCTTTTAGATGGTAGTGTTATCAGCTTAGAAACAAATGCAGTTGTAAATTATGCTATGAATGGAGCTTTATTTTATGCAAAGCATTTAGCAAAGAACACCACATATAAAAAGATAATTGCAATCGGTGTATCTGGAGATAAGAAGAAACACAAAATCAGTCCAATATATGTTGATGATACAGATTATTATAGAGAGCTTCCAGATGTAGAATCATTTATATCATTTAATGAAAAGAATATAGATGAATACTACACAAGAGAAATTTTAAAGGAAGATACAAACACAGAAAAAGAACTTGCTGAAATATTGAAAGATGCGGCATCATTACACGAAGATTTAAGAAATTATGGAAATTTAAAAGACATAGATAAACCTTTGGTTGTATCTGGAATTTTGCTTGCGTTGAATGAAATTGAAAAGAAAAGTTTCAGTATAGATAATTTGGTAGGCGATACAGTAGAAACAGACGGACAGAAAATATATAAAGCTATTGAGTCAAATTTGAAACGTGTTAATGTGCAACCACAAGTCAAATTAGACAAGATTTTAAGCCAGTTTTCTATTATTCGTGATACACAGATATTAAATGAGATTAATGATACATTAGGTGAAACGCCTTTAAAATACTATGCAAAATTCTTGTATGAAAAGATTTTCAAGAGTATAAAATATACCAGCTCATCAGAAGATTATTTAGGTAGATTTTATGGTGAATTTATGAGTTATTCTGGTGGCGATGGTCAGACACTTGGAATTGTATTAACTCCAAAGCATATAACAGAATTGTTCTGTGAATTGCTTGATTTAAAGCCAGAAGATGTTGTATTAGAAATTAAAACGCCGTATTTAATACAATTTAATGTTGCCTGACCGTAGGGGTTTCGGTTGCCTCTTAGGGGTTTCGTTTTTTGGTCAGGTGTTTCGGTCGGGCATGAGTCCCGGCTCGTTTTGTATATGGAGGAATGTAGATGCACCAGCTTACGAATAAACAGTACGAAGAATATCAGCGCCTGTGCCACGCTCGTGATCATGGACAGATGCTGACACCGGATGGCCTGCGGCTCGTCTGTGCCGGATTCGATTATGATCCGGAAGCCATCGGGAAGCATATGCTGGAGACGCTGATGAAGGTTCAAACAGAAGAATCAAACAGCACTTATCAACTTCACCTATAAAAATCAGCCGCTCAGGAACTAACCCCAAGCGACTGACCATTGTGTTTCATCCGTTATTTTCTTCTGTCTGACTTTCTGTGGGTGTCTGATTGGATGTATCTGCTACAGGCACGTTTCCTCCGGTTTCGGCTGTAATTCCTTCACTCGGTTTGCAGTCAGAGACTGACAGGTCTGTCATTGCTCTTTCAGATGCTGGCGTGAGTGAAATGGAAGCCCCACTGCTCGTTTTCGCTCTGAGATCATATTTCGAATCCAGAATCTCATAAATTACTGCACTAAACAGTGATCCGAAGATTGCCAGCCGGATCGTACCACCTTTTCCGGAAAAAATGTCAGCCATTGCCTTGATCGCTTCACTCATAAATATCGTCTCCCTTCGTGGGTGTTAAACCCTTTAACCATGTTTCAAAATCCTTCTTTGTCATGCTGTCATTCAGCACTTCCTGTTTCTTACTGTCGGTTTCGATCTGTAACGTACTGATAAGCCCTGACACCTCGTCAGCCCTGTCTGGATGCCGCCGTTTCTGGTTATATAGCCTTCCGTATGCGTTCTTAATTAGACGATCCAGATCGTTTTCTTTGAGCTTCTTCCGGTGCAGCAGCTGAGGATAATAATCTTTACACAGCCGCGACGGGTTTTGCGGCGACGGGAAACTACAGTATTTTGCATCTGACCTTTTCGCCGTGAAAAACTTACCGCAGTCAGGGTTCTGACACCGCCTTATAACCACGTCAGAACTTTCTATATGAGCAAACTCAAATATCACGAGAGAGAGGAAACTGCTTATTACATAGTAATTATTCATCCCGCCAGAGGCATCCAGTATGGACTTCATTTCTATGCCCGGAACGATATCCGGATTCTGCAGGCTGCCGAGCAGATCATTGTATGTCGCATTTTCCTGTTCATCCGCCGCACCCGATAATGTCGCTGCCAAAGCGGTAAAGAAGCTGAGGGCATTTACCAGGTCTACATAGTAGTTATTGAAGCAAAGGCGAAGAAAAGTGCCGACATTTGAGAACCCGATATCATTGAACGGCATATCTACCTCACTGACCCTCCGTAGCTCTTCCTGAAGGAGTCTCGCCATACTCTGACTGTCGAGTGCCCGGTATTGTTCTATTACTCGGATGAAGCTGCCCTGTGCGATCCGTTGCGCCGGATAGAAGTCGTCGTAGAGAAGTGAGGAGAGAACATAGCGCTCCGCTTCCTCAATGCTGTCCTGCGTCAGAGCATCTTCGTTCATAGGGCAGGCGTAGATGCAGTTATGAAGGATACGGCTGATGTCATCAAGGATCTCTCCCTGAAAAATAAGACACATCAGGTTTCCGACCGGGTAGCTGGAATCTTCTTCATACCGAGATGTTAATACGCGGTTCTTGCCATCCTCATATGAAATTATCAGACCGTTCGTACGCATACCTGAACTCCTTTCCCTGATGCAGGCTGGTGGCCGTGCAGTTACATCAGATGTTTTATCGCTAACGACAGTTTGAATTATAACAGAAAAGGCAATAAAATAAAGACTTTCTGTTACATAACAGATAACGATAGATAAATGTAAATTATATATTGGTAACAATTATATCATTAAAAGCGCCCCAACGGAATGAAAACCGCCAGAGTGCTTATAGGTCAGGTGAGCTTTTATGCCTTGATGGTCTGACCGTTGCGGAAGGTCACCTGAATGTCATCGGCAGCATTGATCGTAATGAAGTCTACCAGCCCGTTGAAGCTGTCGAGACTGAACTCTGTGATCTGATCGGGCAGTTTCTTGAAAGCCCGGATGAAGTCTTCGTAGTTGCCTTTCTGCGATTGAAGCTGGCTGATCTGCTCATTCAGTTCGTCAAGCCGGTCTTTGAGGGTTTCGTACCGGGCGGTGAGGTCATCGTACTTTTTCTGGTAGACTTTCTGGTCGAGGGCGACGTGGGCGTTGTCGTAGATGTTCTGCTGGACAGCATCGGAAACAATCTGAGCTTCTTCCAGCAGCCTATCCCGTTCGGCCTCCTGCTCCGTGGTATCGAAGAGCAGCTCCATCATCGCTCGTCCGTTGGCGATGACCGCGTCCTTTGTGGCCAGCAGCTTGTTTGCCGCCGACAGGAATGCATCCTGAATCTGCTCGTCGGTCAGGTGCGGAGTGGTGCAGCGCTTGTCGCCGTCGAATTTGTGATTGCACTGCCAGATGATCCGGCGGTACTTGTCGGTCGAGTGCCAGACCTTTGAGCCGTACCAGCTGCCGCATTCTCCGCAGCGGATTTTGCTGGAGAAAGGGTGCACGCCGCTGTGATATTTCTTGCCTCTGCCGCGCTTGGCCATCTCGCGCTGTACCATGTCGAACTTCTCCGGTGGGATGATCGCTTCGTGGTTTCCTTCCACATAGTACTGCGGGATCTCGCCCTCGTTCTTTTTCTGCTTCTTCGTCAGGTAGTCGACCGTGAAGCGCTTCTGTAGCAGGGCATCGCCTTTGTATTTCTCGTTGCTGAGAATGCTCTTGACCGTGGAAATGCTCCACTTATCCTTGCCGCCCGGTGTCTTGATGCCATTATCGGTGAGCTTTTGCGCGATGCCGTGGTAGGTCAGGCCTTGCAAGAACATATCGTAAATGTTCCGGACGGTTTCTGCCTGCTCTAGATTGACCACCAGCTCGCCGTTTGCACCTCTGTCATAGCCGAGGAACCGGTTAAACGGAATAGTGACCTTGCCGTCTGCAAAACGCTTTCTCTGGCCCCACGTGCAGTTCTCGGAAATGCTGCGGCTTTCTTCCTGCGCAAGGCTGGACATGATGGTCAGGAGCAGTTCGCCCTTGCCATCGAAGGTCCAGATGTTTTCCTTCTCAAAATACACCTCGATACCTTTTTCCTTGAGCTGGCGAATGGTGGTCAGGCTGTCGACGGTGTTTCTGGCAAAGCGGCTGACGCTCTTGGTAACGATGAGGTCTATCTGCCCGGACAGAGCGTCCGCGACCATTTTCTTGAAGCCCTCGCGGTGCTTGGTGCTGGTGCCGGTTATGCCTTCGTCGGTGTACACGTTCACGAACTCCCAGTCATCCCGGCTCTTGATGTAATTGGTGTAGTAGTCGATCTGCGCCTCGTAGCTCGTGAACTGGTCGTCGTGATCCGTGGAGACGCGGGCGTATCCTGCCACCCGGCGCTTTTTCTGCTCCGTAATAGGAGAAGCGGTAAAGCGCGTCAGCGTGGCCGGGATGGTTTTTACTTTTTTGCCTTGGTTGATGCCCAATATTTTTCACTCCTTATCTTCTTCATGTTTTCGCTCATTTTCTGCTTGCGTTCCTCGGTGAAGCTGGCCTTGATGGCCTCGACCTGCTTTTCCCTGCGCTCCGGTGTCCATCCCGGCATCCGGCGCTTGGTGCTGTAGGTCATGGCCTCCTCATGGCCGTCGTAGAAGCAGAAGGTAATGTGGCCACCCGGTGAGATGGAAACGTGGTCTATTTTCTCTTTGAAAAGCTCCTCGTCCAGCATCTCAAGGCCGAGCGCCTTCGCGGAAAGCTCCCGGAGCGTATCCTCGTGGATGCAGTTGTTGCTGCAGGTGTTTGTGGTAGCACAGGCGTAAAGGTGGTACTTCTCGCCAGTGGATTTCTTCCGGGTCTGCCTACGGTAGTTATTGCCACACTCGGCGCATTTGAGCTTTGCCGTGAAGCAGGATACATCGTCACGCTTAATGGCGTGGTTCCTGCGGTAGGCCGAGGCCTTATTCCTGGCTTCCTCTGTCCATGCATCCTTCTTGGCAGTGCTTACCCATGTGAGGGTTTTGAGCGTGCCGTCTGTCATGTGGAAATTGAGGATACCCTGCTCCGGAATGGTTATGACCTCGATCTGCTTTGCGAAGGCATCCTCGTCAAATTTCTCAAGGCCGAGTGCCTCCGCGCATTTTTGCCGGAGTATGTACTCCGGGATCTCCATCGCCTTGCACTCGCCGTTTTTCTTTTTGCTGGAACCGCATACCCAGCCGACCAGCTGATCGTCGAGCTGTGTCATTTTTGCCCGGTTCTTTCTGGTGTTCCGGACGTAGCTCTTGCCGCATTTCTCACACTTGAGCTTTGCCGTGAAGCAGGTGATGTTCAGGCTCTTGTTGGCAAAAGCTCCAAGCTTCCTGCGTCGTGCCATCTCGTCCTGCACATATTGGAAGGTCTCCATCGGGATAATGGCCTCGTGGGTGTTCTCCACGTAGTACTGCGGCAGCTCTCCGTGGTTTTTCTTGCGCTTCTTGGAAATCGGGTCTGCGATGTATTCCTTCTGCAGGAGCATGTTCCCGGTGTAGGTAATGTTGGAAAGCACGACCTTGATATTGGAATCCACCCAGCGGCAGCCGTCCCTCGTGGTGATGCCTTCGGTGGCAAACTCGCGCTCCGTTTCGAGGCGGGACTTCCCATCAAGGAAGTTCTGGTAGATGCGCTTTACGATGACAGCCTCCTCCGGGACAATGACCAGCTGATCACCTTCCCAGCGGTAGCCGTACACCCGAAAGTGTCCGTTCGGAGTGCCTTGCTCCATGCGTTTGCGGATTCCCCATTTTACATTGGTGCTGATGCTTTCCGATTCCGACTGTGCGAAGGAAGCGAGCAGCGTCAGCATGACCTCGCCGTCGCCGGAGAGGCTGTCGATGTTTTCCTTTTCAAACCGGACGCTGATGCCAAGCTCCTTTAGGTGCCGGACGGTGTTCAGCAGGTCTACGGTATTGCGGGCAAAGCGTGAGATGCTCTTGGTCAGTACAATGTCGATCTTGCCAGCTTCGCAGTCGGCAATCAGGCGCTGAAACTCATCGCGCTTTTTGGCGATGGTGCCGGTTATGGCCTCGTCAGCATAGACGCCGACATATTCCCACTCCGGATTCTTCTGAATGAGCTCCGAATAGTAGCTGATCTGAGAGGAGAGGGAATGGTGGAGCCGTTCTGTTTCCATTGACACACGGGAGTAGGCTGCGACCTTTTTTCTGGTCGGAAGTGCCGGTATCTGCGGCTCTATTTTCGTGATCTTCGCCATTTGAATCACTCCTTTCCAGCTACTATACATCACTCTAAAAGCCCGATTTATCAAGCGTCTTCGGGAAATAATGTGCCGAATATCGGCTGGTATTTCTCCCGCATTTTTGTATCAATTATGGCGTATTGTTCCTGCGTGATTAGTCCCTTTTTAAGCATGGAACGGAACATATTCATGGTCGCTTGGTAGAGCTTTTCACGCTCGAACTGGTCTTCATTCACGGCCATCACCGCCTTTGAAGCGGTCTGCGATGTAGCAGACATGGGAGCAGTATTTTCTGTGCGCATTTCCATAAGCTGTGAATTCCTTTCCGCAGCAGGCGCAGGTAAAGTGATAGATGGCCTTCTTGTTCACCATTTCAGGATGCGCGTTCCACCAGCGCACACGGCAGCTATGGGAGCAGAACTTGACCGGCTTGCGGCCCGGTGTCTGCACCAGCGGTTTCCCGCAGCAACGGCAGCAGTTGGCATCCAGCTTTTCTTTTGTGTTGGTCTCCGCCTTAGTACCGGACAGTGCATTCCTTCGGCAGAAAGCGGACACCTGATTCTTTGTAAGACCGAGAGATTCAGCGATGGTGGCATAGCCGTATCCCTTTTCTCTGAGAAGATATATCTGTTGTTTCTGTTCGCTTGTCATAGCTTGCCTCCAATCTGAGGAAGTTCCTCACTACTAAATGGAGGCGATATAGCGGTTTGGCCGAAAAAAGATAAAAATATCTGCCTCCACTATCCAATGGAGAAGAGAGGCCTGTTTTGACGAAAAAATATGAAAAAGAGAGGGCCTGTAGGAGATAATTCCCACAGACCCTGTGAAAAGGTGTGCCTTATAACTTCTTTGCAAAATCAAGAGAAATCCACCCGGATCCGGATTTGAGCTTGCCCCAGAGGGTAGCGCCTTCACCCTTAGTCTCCTGAACGATGGTAAAGATGCCCTTGCCAGTGAACTGACCGGTTCTGTCGTAGTTGGTACCCGGACCCTTGCGGATATTCAGATTGGCGATGCTGACCTGAACCTTATAGGAAGTGTCCTTGGAAGGAGTGGGTGCCGGTGTGGATGCTGCCGGGTAGACAACATTTCCAGAGGCATCAAAAACCTTGTAGCCAGAATTCTCGTCTACCTTTTTCTTGGCATTGTCCAGTACCTTATAAGCACCCAGCTGACTCTTGGCATCAGACCAAGACTTGCGGACACGGTACATCTGAGTTGCTGGCTTTTTGTTTTCAGCATCAGATGTGACTCTGGAAAGCTCTGCCGTAACCTTCGTAGCCAAATTTCCAAGTCTGGCATAGAGCCAGTTGCCAGGGCAGGATTTGTTGGCAAACTACCTGTGGACAGTGATCACCATCTCATCGGACTTTGGTGCATAATTCAGGGCATTGTTCTTATCCCCAAACCACAAAAGCTTCTTCTTGCCATTACGCTTGCAGATATCGGTGCAGAGCGAGATAAGGGAAGCATAGACCTTATCATTCATCGCATAAGGCTCCGACCTGTCAGAGGCACATTCGATGGTGATGGCTCTTTGGTCATTGGCATTAGAAGAGGAGCACCAGCTACGGTTTTTCTCTTCAACACATAAGGAGATTCGTCCGTCAGTGCCGATGCCATAGTTGCAGGAAGCCTGACGAGAAGGGCTGGTAAAGCATCCGCAGATGCTCTCAGCAGATAACTGACCGACCACGCAGTGTGGCGTGATGCGGTCGATGGAATGGGTTCTCTGTCCGGAGTGATTCGGACTGAGCTTGGTATAGGATACCAGGGAGCTGTTTGTATATCCCATTTTACTTATCCTCGCTTTCTGCTCTGTCATGGAGCTGTTCTAATACGATTTTGATTTTCTCCGGCACAGGCAGACCAAGATGAGCTGCGTTCTCCAGAAGGCTCACACCCTCATTGGAGATGTAGAAGAAAATCACTGCGGTTCTCAGCACACTGCCTGTTCCGATCACCTGCACATCCAGCACATTGGCAATGCCCACAAGCAGGAAAATCAGCACCTTTCGGCAGATGCCCTTAAAGCCGACCTCGCTGGAGAGGTTCTTGTCTGCAATGGCACACATCACCCCAGTGATGTAATCGATCACTACAAAGGCAAGCAGTGCGTAAAGCAGACCATCACAGCCGCCAAGGAAGTAGCCAAGCCACCCTCCGATCGCTGCAAATGCAAGTTGAATTGTGTTCCAGAATTCCTTCATAATATTTGTCCTCCTTAAAAAAACTCCTTGCACATTTTTCAGTGCAAAGAGCTTAACTTTATTACAGATGTATACTTCTATACCGTCCAGTGAATGGACGATCCTCTTTCCGTGTTCTATGCTATCTTCGAATACGGAGGGTTTTATAATGAACGCATTAGAAAATGTATATAATATCGGTTACCTCGATGGCAGAAACCATGTGTTGGCACTTATCGCACTTTGGAGCAAAAAGAAAAAGCCCGAAACGGTTCTTCATGCGCTCTCTAATAAAGAGACGCTTGAAGAAACACTCGAAGCCTTCGACCCAGGGTTCTTTAATAACTATGATGCTTATTTGGGACCTATTGATTAGCGTAGATTTCCATCATTCCTCTGTAATGGTGTATGTGATTTTCATAGTCTTATCTGCGGTCTTGATGACCGGAGTGCCGAGATTATTGATGGTGGCAAGGTAGGGAGTAATCAAGAACAGCTCCCGGTACAGATTGTAGACATTCGACCGAAAAATCCATTCGCGAAGTGCATATGTTTTATACCGTGCCATCTGATTTCTTCCCCAGGATGCGTAGCTTGCATCTGGCGTATCTCGTACATAGAGCTTTGGCTCGCCGTTCAGAAAATACCAGCCGTTGATTACGATGTCATCATCTACGATATAGGTCCACATGGTTGACGAGACATAGGTGATATTCGGTACCAGCTCAATGTTTGCTACATTGGTGGTATCAATGCGATACACCTGTTTGTCCGTATAGCACATGAGCCATTTTCCGCTCATGCCCAAGCTGTAGAATTCACTGATGCCACTTGGAGCTACGACTTTCTGCGTGGTGCATTTATCGCCATCAATACAATCCATGTACCACTCGTAATCCAGGTGAGTGTAGTAATCCCTGCCGTTGCTGGTGTAACTATATTTACGGTTTTCTCGCCTGACTAATCCATACCATTTTCCATCTGCAGCATGATACAGGTAGTTCCAGATTTCAGAATTATCGTTATATGGTTCCTCCGTTCCATCCTTCTGTCCTCCAATGTAGTGGCAGTAGGAAGGGTAATGGTTCAGCTCAATCGTGGTTTCCTCATCGGCCTCTGTGGTCATTCTTGTCAGCGGCCGATCAACGAGCGCTGCATGAAGATAATCATCATGAATCTTTCGAAGCGTGGCCTGCGTAGAGTTATTGTAAGTGGTCATTTCCAGGCGATAGCCCTCACCGATATAAACGCGCTTGTTTCCGCGCATGCAGTAAGGCTTATATTTATCCTGAACATTTGCTGACCAGATACCAATTCTGACCATGTAGTTGCCAGCATACTGCGTTCCTTTTCCTGCCAGCGTGTTGGAAAGGCAGATAGCAGAAATCGTTCCATTTGCCTGTGAAGTAGCAAAGTCCCAGACAAACCGGTACCCACCATCCACTTCCTTACTCTCGGTGAGGTTCCGACTGCCTCGCCGGATATCCTCTGTGTTATTGGCATCATCCGAAGCATAGCCGATCAGCGGATTATTCAGCGGAGCGTAGATATTGTCTGCTCGTTCTTCAAGTGCATTCTGATATAAAAGGATGCCGCCCATGATGTTTTTCTTAAGCGGCAGCATCCAATCATCTCCAGTGGAATCATTAAATGTGGTGTTGTTATAAAGCATTCCTTTAATGTTGCAGTTCAGAACATCCATCGCGGCTTCCGTCACCAGGTTTGTGTCTTCGTAGCGCTCTTTTTTGCCGGTATGGACATCTGTAAGTTCGATTACACTTTTTCCTTTCAGCATCGTTATTCCTCCGTATTCAAATAGTCGGTTGTGATGGACTTGAGATATCCGTCTGCACCGCTGATGATAAATCGATATTTTAGCTGCCCGGTAGTTGCTTTCTCTGCCCAGGAATCCACACTGATGGCTTCGAGAGCAATCTTCGACATTCCGGATTTCTCCTCGGATAGCTTTGCCCACACTGCATTGATGCAGCTCCACCAGCTTGCTCCATCATCAAAGGAGACAGCAAACAGCACCTCGTCCGAGCAGTCAGCGGTTACCTTTTCAATGCCAAGAATCGTGGAATCTGACATATCGATGTTTTCGGAATAAAGCACCTGTGGAATTGGTACTCCTGTGTAGCTTACCTTCATGTCCGGGAAGAGATTCTCGGAATCATGCCAGTAAAGGATGGTCGGATCGTGCAGCGTGATGAGTAGCTTTCCATCCGGGATATCCTGTACACCACGCGTCTCAAAAAGCTCTGCTGTGAGGTTGGTTTCCTCCAGTTTAATAAGAGCATTTTCTCCTACGGTATACAGTGCGCCATCGGCATCCGAAATGAGATATCTTCGATTATACGGATCAAGAAAAACAGGTGCATGATCCACATATTCAAAGCCGTTTCCGGATTCGTCCTTAGGTTTAAAAGAGATGATCTTTCCGGTAAGGGCCGTAAAGGAAAGCGTGCCATCCCCGGTAACCAGACTGGAATCTGCCAGGTAACTGCTGCTCGTTGGAATCGTGTCAAATGAGACACAGATTTCTCCTGTATCGAAAAGAATTGCATCCCAGATCATCCGAGTGGCATCGATTCGATTGCTGTGTACGGAGTAGCCTTCCCAGCGGATACGAAGGAACTTGTAGGTTCCCCAGATCGTTCCCTCTTCTCTTCGAAGTGTCATAAGATCGGTATCCCTGCGGACGATTTTCAGCTGCTCCGTATTCTCACCAAAGCCGATCCAGGAGTTGCCGCTGACGTAAAGAGTAGAGGCTGTTTTTCCTTTGTATTGAAACCAGTCAACGCCTTTCACGGTATCGGTGCCATCATCCTGCAGAGAATTATTTCGAAGGATCTCCATGTGTTCTGTGCTCTTTAAAAGATCATCGATACTTCCATAATCAAACATTACTTACCTCCAGTTCTGTTATTTCGGTCATGTTCTGAAGCCCAAGTGAAAATGCAGCAAGCCGTCCTCGGTCAATCTCCTGGTCCTGACCGGAAATACGAGTGCTGAAAGATTTCTTCAGCTCTACGGCACCATCGGTAATCTCAGTAAAGCCATTCAGCGGAAGGTCAGCAGCATACAAAACCTTCATATTGATAAAGGGAAGCGTATCAAAAGGCAGAATTGCAAGGTCAGTCAGACTATCAAAGTTTCCTGTCGGAATCACAAGCTTCAGCATCCGACCACGATCAAGGCGGACATTGCTATTTCCAGAGAGAACATACTCTTTACGAAGTTTGAAGACGTCATCATCAAGGACATATTCCTTTTGGTAATGCATCTTCTTTTTATCAGCGGTTTCTACCACATCATGTACAATCGGTGCAAAGAGGCGAAGCGAGTCCTTCATGGACCGCATCGGCATTCCCATTAAGGAGATAGATGCCACGTGGTCATTTAATCCTGTCTTTTTCGGAGCAAGGAAATGTACCGTAACAGCATCATGCAGCGTATGCGTTGCCATAGAAGAAAGAAGAATCTTCTTCAGGGTATCGTCTGCCGTGATACGTCCATCCCAGCGTTCCTGCACACCAAGTCCCTGGCCTGTGATCGTCGCCATGATATTTTGTGCCTCGATATGCCCGGTTCCATTTTGCATGGAAATCAGCACCTCAAAGGTATGGAGCTGATTTGCCGTAAGGCCGATGATCGGGTAATAGAGCGTCAGGAGATGTTTGCCGCTGAGCCAGGATTCTTTCGGGTGGAATTCCTCAACCTCATGACCATCCAGCACATAGAAAACGGAGATTGCAGTTTTCCCGTCCTCGTTCCAGGAGAGTGGAAAGGAAATCACCTTCTTATTTTCCACTTCGTTTCCCTCGTCATCTGTGGTTGTTCCGAGGTTAATGGTCGTTTCTGCAGTAAGCGTTCGCGTATCAGGATTGCTTTCCACATCCATGATTGCCTGGGCATGAAATTCCGCATTGGTCTCATCACCGGATGCAAACTCCATGTTGATGATGGACAGCTTTTCTTCTCCGGCATCCAGTGTCAGGGCATTGGTGAAGGTGTAGATGCTGAGCTTCGTTTCACCAATGGAGCTGATCAGTCCACTGATGTTCTTATCATTTTTACTTTTTGCTGCAGCAAGTCTTGGGTTCTTGCCGACGCATTTCACAGTTTGCTTTCCATTGATTTTTGTATAGATGGAAGTGATTGCAGACTGTTTCGTTTCATCTGCATGGCCGCCGGTAAAGCGGAGCACATCTCCCAAGTCCAGCGCAGGATTGCCGATAGTTTCTGAATCAAAGGGTACATACTCGACAGTCGAAACAACATCGAGAATTGTGTTAATGATTCGCTTTCTTGTCTCTTCCAAGCCAAACTGCAGAAGCGGATTTACACCAAGATTCATAGTCAGCCCATCATCCGGATCCTTCGCATAGTATTCCGCTGTTTCCGTCTTTTTGTTGGTAGAGCTGACTGCTGTGTAGCGAGTAACGAAATCGGAAAAGCTGCTGCTGAACCGATGACGAATATCAATTGCCATGACTGGCGTGTTCCCGTAAGAGGTCAGAGAAAGCTTTCCATAACGATCAATGACTGCAAAGCATCCGAGTGTCTGTGCAAGGTAATAGAGAAAATCACGCCATGATTCGATGTCATTATCCTGATAGATACCAAGTAGCTCGGTGCCATTCGGCAGGGTCTCGATTTCTTCCTTTGTTTGCGCAAGCTCCACATGGCAGGCTTTCGATAACAGAGAAAGAAATTCATAGGGAGCTGCACTGGAAAGACCTTTATTGAAGGCTTTATCCAGGTTTAGCATTCCATCATAGGCTTTCAGCTCCAGTGTTTTGATACGCCGATTGGCTTCGGCAACATAGAACACACCCATCGGAATGCTCTCCGTACTGCCATCGTCAAGCAGCAGATGGAACCAGAGCTTGATTTCAGCTTCATCTAAGGTGTATCGGTCGATATCACAGAACAGGCTGATGCCAAGCTCTGCGGCATACACTGAGCCAAGCTCAATCTCAGAGTTTCCGCAGCACTGCCTGGAAATATATCCGCTGCCTTTTACGATATCCTCATTGCCGAATTCATAGATTTTCTCATCACTGGTGGTGATCGTGCCGGTCCAGTAATATTTTCTTGTGTTACTTTTGATTGCCCGCATAAAGGCATCCGATACTGGATACACAGCACCACCTCCATTAAAATTCGTTCAGGGTAAAGCTCACTGTCCACAGTCCCTTATAGGATGTATCCTTTTTGAGCTTTGCCTTAAATCCGCTGATATACATTTCTGTTTCTTTTTGGGATAAATTCTCGGTGTCAAAATATTGAACTGTCAGCTTTGGCAGCTTGGAATAGGCCGTCAGCTGCTTCAGCCATTTTGGGGATACAGAGAAAGAGACGGATATCTTTACGACACCCGCCCTTACGACATCCCTCTGGGTAGTACCTGCTTCAGTTTCACCGCTGGAATCTGCCTCTACATCGGAAAGATCGAGGTCATAGGAATCCGGTAGTGGGAGGGCAGTACCATTGAAATTCAAATATTGCATAAATGCCATCGTTACCGACCTCCGCTTCTAAGATTTGCCCGCTGCTGGGCATTGACAATGACCTCATCCAGCATCGTACCGCCAAGATAAACTGGAATTACGATGTCTCCGGTCTGACCAGTTACACCAGTGAGGCCTTCACGAATTGCTGCAGTAATACCAGAGAGGGTATCGGCTGTTCCAGCAGATGTAGTGGCTGTAGCAGTTTCCATTCTTCCAATTTGCGGGTTGATCACCATGCTGGTCGCAACCCCATCCATCGCCTTTGCCACAAGGCTCTTGCTCTCTTCAATTCCACGAGCAAGGCCTGCCATGAAGTCTGGCATCCAAGATTCATAATCCGTGAGAGGTCCCTCATCCGGAACCGAGAAGTGTAGGACTGAACGAATCTTGTTTGCCACACCATTTACCGCATCGGCAACGGCACCAACAGCTGACTTGATACCATTCACGATACCCATGATAAGGTCGCGGCCCCAGCTGAATGCCTGAGAAGCAAGTCCTTTCACATAGCCTACCGCTTTTTCAAAGCCGGAATGAATGACATTGTAGATTTGTCCGATGGTGTTGCCGATAGCGGTTTTTACATTGTTCCAGATGCTTGTGACTGTACCTTTGATAGCATTCATCACTGTGGAAACCACAGATTTGATGCTGTTCCATACGGAAGAAACCACGCCCTTGATGGCGTTCAGCACCGTTGTCACAGCGGTTTTGATGGCATTCCATATGGTGGTTACCACATTTTTAATTGCCGTCAGCACCGTAGTAATAACCGTCTGGATAGCCGTCCAGATTGTCTGGAAAAAGCTCTGCAGTGCAGTGAGAAGCGGAGTCAGGAAGGCAACAATGGAATTCCAGATCTCCTGGATTTTTGTGCTGATTGCATCCATCGCCATGCCGATCAGGATCTGAATAGCCTGAAAGATGGTTTCAAACAGATACCGAAAGGCTTCGAGCAGCGGGCCGAAAACCGACACAAATCCGTTCCAGATATTCGTGATTGTATCGACGATACCCTGCACAATGCCACCGACGGTCGTGCTGATTGCAGTCCAGATGGAAGAAGCAGTTGTAGCAATGCTCGTCCAGATACCGGAAAGAAACGTTGCAATACCAGAGACGATGCTTCCAATCGTATCGGAGATTGCTTGCCACACCGTACCGGCAAGTGTTTTGATGTTCTCCCACAGGCTAGAGAGGAAGGTTCCGATTTCCGTCCAGTGTTCTTTGACCACTATGACAAGGTTTGCCACTGCAAAGACAATGGCAGCCACCACGCCTGCAACCAGTGCCGGAGCACCAAGAATGACCGCTCCAACCGCAGCAAGGGCGATGCCAACGCCCATCAGGATATCCTTTACTACGGAGAATCCGTTCTGGAACATATCAATGAAGTTTTTTACAGCGGTGATAGCACCACCGATTACAAGGCCAATGCCGGAGAACACCTTCAGCACGGCACTGATTCCGGAGGTCGCTGCACCGATGCCCTTGATGGCTCCCGTGACCGTATTCACGGCACCTGCAATCTTCGGTGCCATCGTCATGATAGAGCCGATTGCACTCATGATCTTTCCAACAAAGATAAGGACCGGTCCAAGAGCAGCCACGAGAAGTGCCACCACGAGGATAATCTGCTTTACTGGCTCCGGTAGCTTATTGAGGAAGTCTACCAAGCCCTGCAGAGCTGATACTAGAGAGCGGATCGCAGGCATCATGAGATCTGCAAAGGAAATGGCAAGCTCCTGAAGCTGCGATTTCAGAATCGTAAGCTGACCACTTAAGTTGTCTTGCATGATTTCTGCCATCTTCTCAGATGTGCCATCACAGTTTTTGATTGCTCCTTCGAGCTTTGAAATATCTCCAGGTGCGGAGTTCATAAGAGCAAGGAAGCCGGACATGGCATTTTTACCGACGAGAGCCTCTGCATTCGATGCTTTCTCAGAATCGGAAAGCTGCCCGAAGGCTGACCGGCAGTCTGCAAGGATTGCCGTGAGACTTCGCATCGATCCATCGGCATTGGTGGTTGCAATCGTCACATCTCCGATGGACTTGCCAGAGAGCTTTACCTCGCCAGTAAGGTTGTTCATGATGGTACGAAGAGAGGTACCGGCCTGTGTAGATTTGATGCCAGCATTCGCCATAAGGCCGATGGCCTCTGCGGTATCCTCTGCAGAAAATCCAAGCGCACCAGCAATTGGAGCACAGTACTTGAAGGTTTCACCCATCATGCTGACGTCCGTATTGGCATTGGAGCTTGCCGCTGCAAGGATGTCCGCGAAATGCCCGGAGTCCTTGGCGGTGAGTCCAAATGCAGTCAGTGCATCGGTTACGATATCCGATGTGGTGGCAAGGTCCTCACCAGATGCCGCAGCAAGATTCATGATGCCTTCGATACCATCCAGCATGTCGGAGGTTTTCCATCCGGCCATCGCCATATAGTTCATGGCATCGGCAGCCTCGGATGCTGAGAACTTTGTTTTCGCACCCATCTCGCGGGCCTTTGCACGGAGCTTGTCGAAATCCTCTCCGGTTGCACCGGACACAGCGGCTACCTGGCTCATAGAAGAATCGAAATCAGAGGCTGTTTTTACAGCAGCAACGCCAAGAGCTGTAACTGCAGCAGAGGCAGGAAGGAGCTTTTCACCAGCGGAGGAAACCTTATCGCCTGCAGACTTCAGGCTTTCACCAGCAGTAGCAATCTTCTGCACAGCAGTGGCAGACTGATTTGCCTGTGCCTCCAGCTTTTTGAGATCTTCTTCCGTTTCGATGATCTCCCGCTGAAGAGCATCATACTGTTCTTTGGAAATGTCACCATTCGCAAGCGCCTGATTTGCCTGCTCTGCAGCGATTTTCAATGTTGCGAGCTTTTCCTTTGTTTCACTGACGGCACTGGAGAGGAGCTTCTGCTTCTGCGCAAGCAGCTCAGTATTGCCGGGATCCAGTTTCAGTAGCTTTTCGACATCCTTGAGCTGACTCTGCGTATTCTTGATTTCTGCATTGACACCCTTTAACGCACTCTGAAGTTTGGTGGTATCGCCACCGATCTCGACCGTGATACCCTTGATTCTGCTTGCCGCCATCGGCTATACCTCCTTTTTCAAAAGTTATGGTTAAAATAAATCGAAGTCCCTCTGCGTAGCGATCTGCGCATAGCCTTTGTAATCATCATTGCTGCTTTCTGCGTACATGTCGTTCACCATCCCGATCGTGAGTAAGTCAAGATCCCGGATGGAGATGCCGAGCTGTACGCAGCGAAGCAGGAACAATGGTGTGGTCATCGGGCGGTCAGTTGCGTGAAGTTTTTTTTAGACTCCACATCCGTCTGGACATTCAGGCCCCACAGCTCAATAATCTTCGGCAGCACCTGGTAGATGGAGAAGGTGCTGAACTCATCAAGCCATTCCTCTGGGCTGTCCGGGATGGTGGGATCTGCATGCTTTGCCATGATGTAGGCGATGTTCTCAAACATCTCAAGAGAAAACATATCGAGGTGAGAGGAACCTTCATCCCCGTTTCTGACAGCCTTTCCAAGCGCATCAAGATCCTTGTAGATATCTCGGTGGAACTTGATGCGATAAATACGCGGAATGGCGGCAGATGCCTTGAAGGGCACCTGGTTTCCGTCAATCTCAATCTTCTGAATCATACTCATAATCCAATCACTCCTTTACTGCCTTCGCAGGCTTCGATGCAGATTGCGTTGCTGCATCGCTCTCTGCCGCAGGCACATAGACCGCCTTGTACCAATCAGCATAGGTGGTAGCATCCGTGGTATTTCCGGTCTTTGCTTTCACCATACCATTCGCAAGCGGCACCGCCTTCAGGGACAGCTTCTCCGTCTGTACTTCCTTGGAATCCTCATTCGTTTTTCCTTCGATGCCGGGACGGGAAGCGGAGCAGTTATACAGCACATGACGGATGTGCTTCTGGTCGCCATCAAACTCGAACAGGAGCGCAAATGCTGCAAGCTCCACCTCGGAGTTTTCAATCAGCACTCCCTTGGAATCCAATGTTTCCTTCAGTACGTCCGTGCGGAAGGACTCCGGAATCAATGCAAGCTCCAGATCTCCGTCATAGCCACAGTTATTATTGATCACGTAATACACACCGCCATCCGCGTAAAAGTTCTCCGGCTCACCATTTGCATCCAGTGAGATCGATACGGAGCCCGGCATCGGGACCGGCGTTCCGAAGGCGGGTGTGCCATCCTCGCCAATGGTAAGGAGTGCATAGTGCGTATTCTTCAGGTTGAATTTCACCTTATTTGCTTTTTCAGCCATCGTTAATTTACCTCCATTTCAAATGAATACAGGACTTCGTAAAGCTTCTCCGATTCAATCCAAGTCTCGGATTTTTCATAAAAAATGCCATGCTGATCGAGCACGGCTTCTATACGCTGTTCTGCCGACAAGTCCTTACAGTCGGTATACAGTTCGATATGAATTTCATTGATCTTATAGTAGACCTGTCCGTCTGCCGCGAAGTTGTCACTGTTCGGCGTAAGATAACAAATAAACGGCGGATCTGGGCTTTCTCCCTCTGCAAAGTGGTCGTAGGCAAAGGGAAGGCCTATTTTATTCATGATTTCGATTAACTTCTCCATGTGTTATCCTTTCAGGGCCTTTTCAATTTCACGCTCCAGTGTATCAATCGCCTTTTCTTCCGCTGGTGCGATATGAGGCCTGGCGGCAACACGACCACCACCTCGCTTTGCATGACCAAATTCCAGAAGGTGGGCCAGTTGATAGCGGTTTTTAGAATGCACCACAAGCTCCAGAGAATTGGAGGTTTCCTTTTGCGTTTTCACAGCCCAGCTCTTTGCGTATTTCCCGGTGTCCTTGGGAGCAGTTGCAGCAATCTCATCCTTGACGGTTTTACCAGCCTTGCGGACCGATGCTTTTAGGTCATCCGTTGCAAGGCTGGCATATTCCTCAAGCCCCTCCATAATCGCATCCGCCATCTGGCCAATGCTTACCCGATCAGTTGCCATTGTTAGCGCCTCACTTTCTGACAGGAGAGTTTGATGCATTTTTTCTTGTAATTCATGTGGTCGATGGCTGTGATGTCATAAAGCGTATCGTTAAACTCCACACGATAATGCGTGGAATCTAAGACGGCAGCCTTCTTGCACCACCGGATAGTAAAATCGACCTTCGTATTGTCTACAATCATTCCAGCATCCGTATCTTCCTTGCCTGCCTCAGCACTTACCGTTGCATAGCAGCTGTAGTAGGGTACCCAGCTTGTTTTATGGTTTCCGATGGCATCTACAGTTACTTCATTTTTGGTAATGAAGATGCGGACATTTAAAAGTTCAATGTTCATCAGAAGACCTCCTTTCTGGCACCAAATAGCAGAGAGCGCAGTGTAAGCGTCAGTGCGTGATGATCTGCTTCCTCTCGGTGCTCGTACAGGTATGCAGCGGTATAAAAAATGGCAGCCTTGGCATTCTCACAAGCAGACAGCTCGTCAAGATTCTCTGTGCGAAGGATATCCATGCAGATTCTTGTTGCAGCAGTGATTAGAGTTTCGATGAGAGCATCGTCATCATCAAAATCCACTCGCAGATAGTTCTTCATTTCTTCCAGTGTAATGAGCATTTCTCATCGCCTCCATTCTTTAGGATATGGTAAGGGTAGCGCCATTCATCACAAATGACGCCACCTTTCATTCAGACTACCTTAGGCCTTGGCAGCTTTTGCACTACCGGTGATGGTAAGAATCTGCACAGCCTCCGGAAGGATGAGCTTACCATCCACACGTTCCTTGGCCACATAGCCGATCATGCCATTTCCAGCAAAGAGCTCTGTGAGCTGCTTGAAGGAACGAGTACCACGATCTCCGATGTTGTAGTAGCTGTAATCACCGAAGGCAATCTTACCAGCAGGGCAGAACGGAGAAGTGTAGACATCATAGCCCAGGAGCTTATCCGGCTCACCAGCCACAAGAGAAGGCTGCCACATATAGGCACCATTGTTGTCCTTGAGCTGGCGGATAGAAGCGATGGTCTGATCGTTCATGATAAACTTTGCGTTCTTACGGTAAGGACGCTTCAATGCATACACAAGCTTAATTACATCATCGGCGATAAGAGAAGCCGTGGAAATGGCTGCAGTGCCACCACCGGTCGCAGCAAAAAGTCCCAGAGGCTGACCAACACCGGAACCGTTCAGGAACGCATCCTCCTCAGCATTAGCAAGAGCCTTACCGAACATGTCAATGATGTAGCTTTCCAGGTTAAAGGCATTGTCGTAAAGAAGCTCCTCGGTTACCTTGATGGCAACATGCAGCTTGTGGGCATCAAGCAAAATCTGGTCGAAGGTTGCATCACCGAAGCTGAGTGCGCCACCCTCCTCGATCCAAGCAGCTGCAGGCTTAGTTGCTGCGATGTTGATCTTGTGCTCACCAGATGTAGTAATCTTGTGACCAAACTTACGCAGGATGTTCTCCTCAGTAAGGACATCAACCAGGCGATGGTCGTACTCATCCGGTACCAGATAACCACCATCTGCGTCCACACCTTCCTGCAGTACGTTCGAGATCTGCTTGAAGTTAGAACGAAGGGCAGTGAGCATTCCGGCCTTATAGGCATCAGATGCGCGGCCTGTTTTCATATCCGGCTGAGTCACAATGGAAGGCTTAGAAGTAAGTGGAGTATTTACCGGCTTAGAAAGCTCGGCATCCAGTGCCTCCTGGCGCTCCAGACGAGCGATTTCCTTGCCAAGGTCTGCGATATCCTGTTCCATTCTGGTATAGGTTGCATCGTCCTCGGCAGTGAGGGTACCCTTCTCGGTACGATGAGAATCCAGAAATGCCTTAGCAGCATTCCATGCGTTGTTACGCTTTTCGCGAAGTTCATTGATCGTCATAGTAGTATTACCTCCATTAAATGTGTTGTTTGATAAGATTTAGGCGCTCCATAAGACTGTCTACAGAGCGCTCCGAAATAGCAGGTTCAGCAGGCTTAGCCGGGATATGACATTTGGCTGCCAGCTTCTCGATGAGTGAATTGGTGACAGCTACGCGAGAGAAGGAAGCAGAAGCAGCAGGCTGTGCAATGTCAGCTTCATCCTGCGTATCTCGCTTCACAATTTCATCTGCAAAGCCAAGCTCAATGGCCATATTGGCATTCATCCAGGTTTCAGCATCCATCAGATGAGAGAGCTTTGCTCGACTTAGACCGGTCTTAATCTCATAGGCATTGATGATGGATTCCTTGACTTCCTCCAGCATGGCGATGGCCTTTTGCATCTCTGCTGAATCACCGAAGGCCATCGTGGCCGGGTTATGGATCATCAGCATGGATACAGGGGACACCATTATCTTGGTACCGGCCATTGCAATGACCGATGCAGCGGAAGCGGCAATACCATCAATCTTGACGGTAACGTTGCCTTTATAATCCATCAGCATGTTGTAGATCTGGGCAGCTGCAACACAGTCACCACCTGGTGAATTGATCCAGACAGTAATATCGCCAGAGCCACTTAAGAGCTCCTCCTTAAAAAGAGCCGGTGTGATATCGTCATCAAACCAGCTTTCCTCGGCGATGGTTCCGTTCAGGAACAGTGTTCTTGTTGTCACCGTTTCCTGCGTCTCCTGATTCGTCTGTCTCTGATTTTTCCAGTTCCAGAATTTCTTCATTGAAATCGTCCTCCTTTCCAGCAGCAGAAGAGGCTGCAAATATTCCTGCATCTTCGAGCTTGGTCATGTTGCCGTTGATGAGATATAAGTCACCACCAAGCTCCGCTGGGATGCGGTCCAGGTTTTCAAGCTCACGGATATCATTTGCAGACATCCAGCCGTTCTGTCTTGCCGTAGCGTAACCGTTCATACGGCTTTGATAATCGCCACGTAAGAGGCCGTCGACATTGAACTTTACAAAATAAGCAGCCTTCTCCGATTCAGATAGAAGGGCACGATTGATGGACTGTTCCCAACGGACAATCCAAGGTTCCAAGGTGTACTTCACAAATTCGAGAGATTGCTGCTCAATATTAGAAAAGCTCGACTTCTCCAGGTCTCCTACCATATGAGGAGGAACTCTGAAGATTCGAGCGATTTCATCAATTTGAAATTTACGTGTTTCAAGAAACTGCGCTTCATTCGGGCTGATAGAGATTGGCGTGTAATGCATACCTTCCTCTAAAATTGCAATCTTATGAGAATTGCTGCCGGAGAAGCCCTTGTTCCAGCTTTCGCGGATGGCATCCGGATTCTTGACGGTGCCAGGAAATTCCAGCAGACCTCCGGGAGTAGCTCCATTTGCGAAAAACTTAGCGCCGTATTCCTCTGTGGCGATGGAAAGGCCGATGGCATTCTTAGCCATGGCAATCGGCGAGTAACCAACCAGTCCATCAAATCCGAGGCCTGGTACATGAAGTACATCGGATGGCCTGAGCGTCACAGTTCCAGCTTTCATGGTTTGGGCATCCGACTCCTGCATCTGATATTGATAGTAGAGGTGTCCGTGCTCATCCCGATCCACGGTCATGCGGTTAGGCATCAGCGGATAGAGCCCGATGACCTGACCTTTACCGTTGCGAATAATCTGCGCATAGGCATTGCCATACAGTAACAGGTGTGTCATCAGCGTTTCTCGAAAGACAAAGGAGGTCATTTCCGGGTTGGGCTCATCATGCAGGATTTTATACAGTGGATGAGAGAGGGCTTTTTCCTTGCTGCCGGATTCCTTATATTGATAAAGATGTACCGGCAAGCATGCGATGGATTCCGATAGAATTCTTACGCAGGCATACACAGCAGTCATCTGCATGGCAGATCGTTCGTTGACGGCCTTGCCGGAGGTGGTGCCACCAAAGAAAAAGCGATAGCCGGAGCCGTTTAGGCTGTTCGTCGGCTTATCGCGGGATTTAAAAAGTCCACTAAGTATATTCATCAAAACCTCCAATTCCCTGATTGATGCCTTCACGCAGCACAATCAGTCCAAGCAATAGTAGTGTGATCATCATTTTTCCTTTAGATAAACAAAATGCCTCTGTCATCGTAGACAGAAGCACCGGCGTCATTGCCGCAGCGAATCGCGCGGTCTAGCCCCATGATGGTGGCAATCGCACCATCAATCTTTTCTGTAGATTTTTCTTTGTCGGCCTTAATATTTCCGGCGGGGTCTGTACGGATGTAGATGTTATCCATCATCCAGCGAAGCACTGGATGCCCGCCATGCGCCAGACGTTCCTCCAGAGTCAGCTTCATGAGCTCCTTGGTAGGAGGGCTCATATCCTTAAAGCCCTGGCCGAAAGGAACCACCGTAAAGCCCATGCCCTCCAGGTTTTGTACCATCTGGACTGCTCCCCAGCGGTCGAAGGCAATCTCACGGATGTTGTATTTCTCACCCAGGTGCTCGATGAATTTTTCGATGTAGCCGTAGTGGACGACGTTACCCTCTGTGGTTTGCAGGAAGCCCTGTCTCTCCCAGACATCGTATGGCACGTGATCACGACGAACTCGTAGCTCAAGCGTATCCTCCGGTACCCAGAAGTATGGGAGAATGGCGTATTTGTCATCCTCATCCTGGGGCGGAAATACCAGCACAAAGGCTGTGATATCCGTAGTGGAAGAGAGGTCCAGACCGCCATAGCAGACACGTCCTTCCAGCTCATCCGGGTTGACTGCAAAGGAGCAGGCATCCCATTTCTCCATCGGCATCCAGCGGACCGCCTGCTTTACCCATTGATTTAAACGAAGCTGTCGGAAGGAGTTCTCTTCTCCAGGATTTTGCTTGGCTGACTCACAGGCGGCCTTCACCTTATCAATACCGACTGTAATACCAAGAGAGGGATTTGCTTTCTTCCAGACCTTCGGATCCGTCCAATCATCAGATTCGTCTGCACCATAAATCACCGGATAGAAGGTAGGATCAATCTTCCTGCCTTCCAGGATATCCTTGGCTTTCTGATGGGTTTCATAACAGATGCTGTTGGTGTCTGTTCCAGCAGTGGTGATGAGAAAATACAGTGGCTGCATTCTGGCATCTCCGGAGCCCTTGGTCATAACATCAAAGAGCTTTCGGTTGGGCTGAGTGTGGAGCTCATCAAAGACAACACCGTGGATGTTAAAGCCGTGTTTGGAGTAGGCTTCTGCAGATAGTACCTGATAGAAGCTGTTGGTTGGTGTGTAGATGATACGCTTCTGAGAAGCAAGAATCTTCACACGCTTGTTGAGCGCCGGACACATACGTACCATATCTGCGGCAACATCAAAAACAATGGTTGCCTGCTGACGGTCAGCGGCACAGCCGTAAACCTCAGCACGCTCCTCACCATCACCGCAGGTAAGAAGCAGGGCTACAGCAGCTGCAAGCTCAGATTTTCCCATTTTTTTAGGAATTTCCACATAGGCGGTATTGAACTGACGGTATCCATTTGGTTTCAGCGTACCGAAGAGATCCCGGATGATCTGTTCCTGCCAGTCAATCAGCTCGAAGGGCTTACCGGCCCAGGTGCCCTTGGTGTGGCAAAGGCATTCGATGAAGTTCACCGCATAATCCGCAGCATCCACATCATAGTGAGAATCCTTTGCTTTGAATTTGGTCGGTTTATATTTTTTTAGTTTTCGCAATGCCGTCACTCCCTTCAAAATGGCAATAAAAATAGCCGCCACCATCAATGGTGCGACTTCGTATACGAGGAACAGAGCCGTCCGGCTCCGTCCTGACCTTATGCAGGATTTTGTTTAGTTGTTTTCGTTCAGCAGAATGCAAAGGGCGAGGTTCGCTTCTTCGCAGGTGGGTTCGATGTCCCAGCCTCTATCATAGTTGGCGATGATTTCGCCGTCCAGCTTGAGCATCAGCTTGGACGGCGTAAGTTTACTGTAGGATTTGATTGTGTGAGAACCACCAATGATGCGGCAGAGTATCCGCATTTCGTCTACAAATATAGCCCTACGATACAGCACATGTCAAATCAGAGTGATTCCAGCATTGAACCAGGCAAACTTCTGCGCGATTTCGCTGACCTCATGATTCGCATGATCCACGTACTTTCCCCATTCACTATACATCGTTTCTCCAAGCTTATGAGGATCGATGATGAATGTATCTTCAGCACCGGCAGCCTTAGGAAACTTCTGTGCCTTTACCAGCTCAAGCATATTCCCCTTGTTAAAATAATAAGCTCTTAAGTGAGCCATCTGATTTGCCCCGTCTCTGCACCATCCAAGTGGTCTGGAACTCATTCTATCTGACAGCACATGGCTCACATGTCCTTCTGCGCTGCATCCAATCAGATGGTCGTCATGGCACAGTCTTGTTCTGGCAGGCATCCAGTTATGGAGAATGTAATTCGCACTTTCGGCGATACGTTCCTGTGCACTTGCCGATTCAGTCACGGACAGGATATGCTCTGTCTCATGTCCAAAGCCCTCCTGCGTACCTTTTTTGATCTGATGCACAAGTTCGCGTCTGGCATCACCGGCACTGTCCAGAAGGCCACCCGTCATACGCAGTAGATACTTGTTCAGATGGAACTCATCCATCACTCTCGTGAGCCCGTGTAACCGCTTCTTTGCTCCCTGTATCCAGCTTCCGCCGTCTGCATTCAGGTATACTTTCTTTACCTTGGTGAGATCATAGGTTTCATCAAGATAATCGTATACTTCCTGCCAGAGCTTATCATTGTCTGCGCCATCATACACGCCGCAGAAATAGTGCGGGTTAATCAGTCTATGACGTTTACTTCCCGATGCTTCCGGTTCGATTCCTTCGTACACATAAACCATCTTGGCGAGCACACAGTTGTCCTTACGATGCTGAGCATTCGTTCGGACATCACCTTTATGTTCATGAAACTGCAGCGCCACGTGGTCCTCATCTGCATCGATGTAAAGATACGGAATTTCTCGAAGCGTTTCAGGAGTCTTATGCACCTTTGTGAAATCGATTGTTCGGATCTTATCCATTACTGTTTCCTTGCTGACATCATCGAGAATGCTGACAGCCTCTCCACCCTTCCGATAGGTTGTCTGAACAGCCTCCGTAAGAAGCTGGGCCTCTGCATCCTCCGTGATGCGCTGGTGCTTTTCCAAACTGAGTTCCCGATCAAGGAGGTAGGATCTTTCTTTTGTCGTCTTGTTGATGAATAAGGTCTTACGATACTGGACGGTACCCAAAGAAGTGACCAGCTGCTTCGGATCCTTCCGGACAACACTCCATTTCTCAGATCGCTTCGGGCTTTTCCGGATAGCCTCATCATAGTTCTCCAGTGTTTCAGCGATCACATCAAGCCCCAGATGGAGCACAACCTCTTTGATGGCATTAATGAAATTCGCCATATCTCTGGTACGGATGAATTCATCCTCTGCTTTTCTAAGATTTTTAATGCCTGCCGTTTCAAACTGCTGTATACTGTTAAACATAGAGAACGCCTTTCGTGATTGGTTTTGGTTTGGACGCTAAATACTTTATCACACCAAATGGTCGTTCTCTATTTTCTTATCTAGGCTTTCCTACAAAAACTTTACGCTGGCATCAGCTTGCTGATTTTCCCACCGTTGATGCCGAACTCGCTACCTTCCTCATAGACCTTAATCCAATAGTGGACTGCCTTGCGGCCGCCGTCTTTCTTAGGGATGCCAATGGTTCCTTCTTTCCACATATCCAGCACCTCCTTAGTTCAAGCCGAAAAGGTAAGCATGTACCTTTTCATACTCATCGCTCATGAAGGCTTTGTGCTGGCTGTTGATTTCAATCAGGCCCGCCAAGGTGCATCCGGCTTTCTGGAAAAGCCATGCGGTTTCAACTGCGCTGCTCCAGGTGGAAGAGAAGGTGAAGGCTTCAATGCCGTATTTCTTCATGCAGGCCACCAGGCCTTCGACTTCGTCATCGCGGATGGTGTCGTTCAGGTCGATGTACTCGTTGCCGCAGTCCTTGGCGGTTTCATAAGCGCTCCAGATGCGCTGCTCTGTGCTACTTAAGCCATCAAGCTTTGCGGTTGCCTGCTTGTAAATGGCTCTTGCTGCATCCTGCTCAGCCGTGTTAGTTGTTGTGGCGTAAGCCCTTTTTGCTTCCTGGATTCCTCTGTAAGCTTCTTCAAAAATGTTCATCATGGTGTGTGCCTCCTTGTTTTCTTTTGGTAGTACATATATCACTCTGAAAGCACATAATAGCAAGCTGATTACGGACAATATATGTACCAAAGATCGGCTGCTATATGGAGGAGAAAACTGTGTATATTACAGCTTCTTCACTCGGTCGACACCGTAGATGACGTTCAGGCCGGAGCCGTTGTCCCACCTCACCATGAGGCTACCAGTGTCGTCCACGCCGTAGACGGTTCCTTTGGTACCGACCGGAGGAGCCTGAACATCCTCCATCTGGAGAAGCTCCACCCGTGTGCCAGCTGGGTAGGTCTGGCGCAGGTGTTCGATAATCGCCTTATTCGGAAATCGCATCGTCAGCCACCTCCTCAGTCACTTTCTTTGCACCGGACTTGAAGGCGGCGCTGCCGGTCAGGTTCTTCAGGAGTACCTTGCGGTAGGTCTTGTATTCGTTGCCGATGAAGCCAAGGCGAAGGAGGAAGCAGCGGAAGGCGTACTTCTCATTGTTAGTAGGCTTTTCGGTGGCGGTCACACGCTTGGCTTCCTTGGCCATCGCACAAAGGCTGGTGATGAAGTGGATGTAGGCCTGAGTGCTATCCGGGTCGAGAGTCTTATGGAACCAAGGGAAGGAAACGCAGTCTTCGGTCACCTCGATAGGAAGATCGTCAGTGCCGAGCGCCTTCTTGATGAGGCCATGCTTGCTGTCCACCAGCTTGCGGAGATTGTTGAGGGCGCTCTCGGTGAAGCCATCCATTGGCATGGAAACTACCAAGCCATCCAGTTCTTCCTCTGGTGCTGCCTCCTCAGCAGGTTCCTCTGTCAAAAGTTCCTCCGGGATGCTCTCGGCCTTAAAGCCTGCAGTATCAACTGCCTCTAGCACCTTGCGGATGGTGTCGTTGTCGGTGCGGTCGTCCGCGATGAGGGTGCCATCTTTGCTGATGGTCAGGTTGTCGATGACGAATGCGCAGGTAGGCATGAACTTGTAAACTGCCTTCATTCCGATGACCTCTGAGATGATGCTGACCATTTCCTTGCGGCGGGTTCCTGTTACATTAAATCTGATTTCCATAGTGTAGTCCTCCTAAATGTGTTCCCCTTGGGGTACTACATATATCACTCTGAAGGCACATAATATCAAATTGATTCTCGGAATAAACCTACCAAATATGTGCCTCAGAGCTTGTGTAGTTCTGACAATCAGGAGTCTGCTTCCAGCTGTCCTGCAATCTCCGCGTAGGAGTAGGTCAGGCCGTCGCGGATAACAGAAACGCCATCGGAAGTGCCTACCTGTTCGATGTAGCGCTTCACGATGACGTCCGCGTATTTCTCGTCTAATTCAACTGTGTGGCAGATGCGACCGGTCTGTTCGCAGGCAATCAGCGTGCTGCCGGAGCCTCCGAAGGGATCAAGCACGATGCAGTTTGTAAGACTTGAATTCATGATCGGGTAGGCAATCAATGCCACCGGCTTCATGGTTGGGTGATCTGCATTTTTCTTAGGCTTTTCGAATTCCCAGATCGTGGTTTCCTTGCGACCGGAGTACCATTGATGCTTGCCATTTTTCTTCCAGCCAAAGAGGCAAGGCTCATGCTGCCATTGATATGGTGAACGGCCCAGCACTAGGGAGGGCTTCTTCCAGATACAACAGCCGGAAAGATAGAAGCCTGCATCAGAGAAAGCTTTTCTAAAATTCAGGCCTTCTGTATCTGCATGGAACACATAGATGGATGCGTCATCGGCCATGACTGCTTCCATATTGGTGAAGGCATCCAGCAAGAACTGATAGAAGGAGTCATTATCCATGTTGTCATTCTGGATTTTACCAGCGGAGCCTTCATAGTTCACATTGTAAGGAGGATCCGTGACCACCAGGTTTGCCTTCTTGCCAGCCATCAAAAGCTCATAGCTTTCAGGCTTTGTGCTGTCGCCACAGAGAAGTCTGTGCGGACCAAGGTGCCAGAGGTCACCGGACTTCGTTATGGTAGGTTTTGCAAGCTCAGCATCGACGTCAAAATCATCTTCCTTGATGCCATCCTTCACATCCTCTTTAAAAAGGTCGTCCAGCTCGGCAGGCTCAAAACCAGTGAGAGAGACATCGAAGTCAGCGCCTTGCAGGTCAGCGATTAACAGAGCTAATTTGTCGTTGTCCCATTCGCCGCTGATTTTATTGAGCGCAACATTCAGTGCCTTTTCGTGTTCCTCATCAAGCTCAACAACGACGCAGTCAACTTCCGTCATGCCCATGTCCTGGAGAACCTTTAAGCGCTGATGCCCGCCAACCACGCGACCAGTAGTGGCATTCCAGATGACAGGCTCCACATATCCGAACTGCTCGATGGAGCGTTTCAACTTTTCATATTCAGGATCACCGGGCTTTAAATCCTTACGGGGATTGTAATCAGCAGGAAGTAGCTCAGCGACATTTTTCTTTTCAATTAGCATGGTGCATTCCTCCTGAGTAATTTCTGTAGGCCCTTGTAGGCGGCATCAATATCACCAGCCTTAGCTTGACCACGAAGTGTGCTGAACTGCTGAAAGCTCAGATGCTTTCGATAGCTTTTCAGCAGATTCATAAATTCACGATAGTCCATATCAGTTTCCTTTCCTTGCACGGAGCAGGCGTTCCATTGCATCATCCATAGGCGTTTCGCCCTTGTACTCCGTCGCACAATTTTCTTTTACGATTTGATAGATTTCCATCCAGAGCCGGTTTGTCTGGCTCATAAAATTCTGGCTCATGGCTACGTAGGGAGATTGCATGGCATTTCCCGTTGTAGGGTGCTTGGCGAGGAAACCGTAGTCTGTGATTGCTTCCTCACACTGAATCCACCTGGCAACACTCATGGCATAGCGTTCCAGAAGCTGGGGAGAAACAAGCGATGCACACCTGCGCTCTGCCAGCCATTCCCAGGTTGCCTTATATACTTCTTCAGCCACCAGTGGTTTACCGTCTTTCTGTGTAGCGGATAAGAGCTTGGATGGCTTGGGCATCTGCTGACCTTCTAAATCTGCAGCTTGATCTTCAAACTCGATGACAGTCAGCTTTCGCTTGCCCGGATTACCCTCAGTGATTTTGTCAGCTAAGGGCTTTTTCTTGGCTCCAGCACCGATACGAGCGCCGCCACGGTTGGTTCCGTCCTTAGCCAAAATGATTCACCTCCTTGTCCGGGGCCTATTACCCCGTTTGAAAACGCGTTTTTGTGCGTGCGACCCCACGCCCGTTCCACGGCAGCTGCGCCGTAGAGATTCAGACCGCCCCTGGGGGCTGATGCACAAAGAAAATGCATCTACTTTATGTGTTGTGCCAGCGGTCACCGCGTTCTGCATGAATGCGTGCATGGCAGGCCTTGCACAAGGCTTTCAGGTTCTCACGGTCATGGGTTCCGCCCTGAGATAGTGGAAGCATGTGATGAATCTCCTCGGTTGGTGTATAAACACCCTTCGCAAGGCACTCTTCACAAAGCGGATGAGCAGCAGCATAGCTGTCACGGATGCGTTTCCATGCACGACCGTAGCGACGCTTGGTGGCGGGATCTCTATCATAATGTTCGTAGCGCTGGGCTTCCTCCTTGGCATGCTCCTCACAGAAGCGACCATCCGTGAGATTAGGACAGCCTGGATAAGAACAGGGACGCTTCGGTTTTCTCGGCATTAGTTTCACCTCCTGTGGCATGAGAAAAGCCCTGCAGGAAGTAATCCTACAAGGCTTCTGTGATTTTCTTTTTTGCTAGTCTAATACTATCAGAAGTTGATGGTGTCATTCTATGTCTTTTCGTGCCCATCTTCGTTTGACTCAGGAACTTTTACTTCCTGCAGAGCACGGCTGTGGAGCTTGTGGATGTAGCGAAGCTCGTAGTTCATATCCACGGCGATCTTTTCCCAGGATTCACAGCAGATGTAGCGCTTTGCCAGAAGATCCTGATATTCTGGATTGGAAACAGACTGAATCATATGGGTGATCTCTTTCTTTAAATTCACTAGCTTTTCCATATCCGCTGTAATCTGTTCCTCCAGGTCGATGATCTTCATGACACATTCCTCCAGACGGGAGTTACCACGGTTTGGGCTCTTAGGCATATCTGAATAAGTAGCGGTGCAGCGAGTAGCCAGATCATTTAAGGAATCAATCATCTGGGTTTTTGTGATAATGCGCTGATCCAGGTTACGGGCCTGGGATAAATATTCTTTTGCATTCATAGCGTACCTCCGAATAATGAAATTCCCTCGGATTGACCTATGTTGTCGTAGATTGTCATAGATTTGCTTTTACCGCATCAATTAATGCGTTTTGTGTGACTTCTTTCAGGGAGAGTGCCTTTAAGATGCGCTCGTCGATGGTGCCTTTGGTGATGATGTGCTGGATTACCACGGTGCGGTCGGTCTGACCTTGTCTCCAGAGTCGGGCGTTGGTCTGCTGGTACAATTCCAAGGACCATGTCAGCCCAAACCAGATGAGCGTGGAGCCACCGGATTGAAGATTGAGTCCGTGACCGGCAGAAGCGGGATGGATGACTGCTACCGGGATTTTACCGTTGTTCCAGTCCTCGATATCCTTGCTGGATTTCAGCTCCCGGACAGCAAAGCGCTTTTTGATACGCTGCAGGTCGTGCTTAAACCAGTAGGCCACCAGCACCGGCTTTTCATTTGCTGCTTCAATCAAATCTTCTAAAGCGTCCAGCTTGCGGTCGTGGAACTCCACAACATCGCCGGTGTCGGTGTAAATGGCACCATTGGCCAGCTGGGAGAGTTTACCGGTGAGAGAGGCGGCATTGGCAGCAGTGATTTCTTCGTCAGACAGGTGCAGGACAAGTTCTGCTTTCAGCTGCTCGTAGCGGGTTTTCTCATCTTCGGATAGCTGTACTTCGTATTGTGATGTAATCAGCTCCGGCATCTGCAGGTGATCGGTGGATTTCATGGAAATTGTAATATCCGAAATCTGCTTATAGATGGCGTCCTCTGCGTACGGCAGAGGTTTGTAGGAATAGATGATTTGCCCGTTGCGCTTATCCGGCATGAAGTAATTGTGTCGGTACTGCGTGATAAATCTGCCAAGGCGCTGACCCATATCCAGCAGTCGGAACTCAGCCCATAAATCCATGAGGCCGTTGGAACTTGGCGTACCAGTCAGACCGATGATGCGCTTGATTCTTGGTCTGACCTTTAGCAAGGCCTTGAAGCGCTTTGACTGGTGATTTTTGAAAGAGGAAAGCTCGTCAATGACCACGGTATCGAAGTCAAAGGGAAGGCCGCTGTCCTCAATCAGCCACTGCACATTTTCACGGTTGATAATGGTGATATCGGCTCCGGTCAGCACTGCAGCTTTTCTCTCTGCCGGTGTTCCCACGGCGACAGCGAAGGTCAGTTGCTTCAGGTGGGTCCATTTCTTCAGCTCCGCTGGCCACGTGTCACGGGCCACACGAAGCGGAGCGACCACCAAAACACGACGGGCCAGAAAACTGTCAAACAGCAGGTCCGCGATGGCAGTCAGGGAGATGACCGTTTTGCCGAGACCCATATCGAGGAGAACTGCGGATACAGGATGGTTTTCGATATATTCAATTGCGTAGCTCTGGTAATCGTGTGGCTTGAAGTTCATCCAGCATCCCTCCAATCTGTTCTGGTTTATCTATCACATAGACCTTGAAGCCCAAGGAGCGAAGCAACCAGTGTCGTGCTTCCTGCAAAGGGCGTGGGCGCTTTCCGGGAGCCTTCAGTTCCACAAAAGCGATAAGGCCATCAGGTAGTAATACAAGGCGGTCGGGCATTCCGTCGAAACTCGGAGACACGAACTTTACAGCGATGCCTCCAGCCTTTTTGACCGCCACGGTTAACTTGCGTTCTATTGTTTTTTCTAACATCGCTTACCTCCGTCAGCGTTAATTTTCGTAGAGTGGGTAACCTCCCTTTATGTCATTTACTAAACTTTCTATAGAACAGATTTTTTTAGTCCTAAGAGAATTTTTGTATATGACATTAATGGAGGTTACCCCTACGGTATTGTCAGTTCAGGAAATCTTCCTCAGCATCGTTTTCTGCTCTCAGGCGTAGGCCCTTAAAGTAGCGCTTGTTGTGGACCTTGATACGCTCAAAGCCTGCCTTCTCCAGCGCAAAATAGAAGTCTGCCGTGCTGCGGATATACTCGTTGCAGTCCATAGAGTAGTTGCGGTATGCCTGATACAGCGCCGAGGAGCTTTCCTTATAGGAATCATCCACTTCACACTTGTCAGCGAGGAAGTGGCCAAACCAGTCGTTCTGGTTACGGTATTCGTCAATGGCCTTCTGTACGCATTCCGGTACCGGAATCTGGTAGTCCAGTTCAATGACCTTCTTAGCACCTTCGATGACCCAAGCCAGAATGCTGCCACCAGCGTTGTCGTAAAGGTACTCGCCGTAATTCTTGATGTCGCTCTTGCCGGTAATCTTTGCATTGAACGGGATAACGATAAGGCGACGCCAGATACCATCATCGGATGCGCTGACACGAGGCAGGTGGTTGGTATACAGCACCAGCGTGTGGCAAGGCTTGAAGGAGAACGGGTCTTTGTACTTCTTCTCGGCAAAGACATCATCCGTGGAGCAGAGCTGCTTGACGGTGGAGTCGTTCAGTCGAGCGCCTTCCTGCATCTCAGCAGCGATGAGCAGTCGCTTGCCTTTGACCTCGGCCATTTCCGGCTTAATGTTACGGCGGCACCCGACAGTCAGAGTGTCAGCAGAGATGTTACCGGAGTAAAGACCAAGCACTCTGGAGACCGCATTCCAGAAGGTAGACTTACCATTACGGCCATCGCCGTAGGCAATAATCAGCGCTTCCACATAAACCTTGCCGATAGCGGCCAGACCGCAGATCATCTGCACATAGTCAATCAGGGACTGGTCACCTTGGAAAATCAGATCGAGACAGTCCAGCCAAATCTGCTGTCCCTTTTGGCTCGGAGATACACTGGTAATTTTGGTGATGAAGTCCTCCGGCGAGTGTTCTCTGGCACCGGCCATACCCTTACGCAGGTCATAGGTCGCTTCTGGCGTACACAGGGCAAAGCAGTCTGCATCCAAGTCACGAGGAGAAATCTCCAGCATCGGGTGGGATTCCTTCAAAGTAGATGTGATGTACTTGGAGTCACGGCGCTTGATGGCGAAGGCCTGATATGCCTTGGCTGCCAGAAATTCCTGATACGCCTGCAGCTGGTCGTCGTTCATGAGCTGTTCGGCCTTTGCCTTAGAGGTTCCCTCCAGAATGGTCTGGGCACCGCAATTCTTCATCTTATCCAGTGCTTCCATGAGATCTCGATTTGCTTCCTTCAGCTGTCTGCGGGTAAGCTCATGAGCCACGGCCTGAGCACCTGGCTCTGATTCCTGCCAGTAGTGGTCAGAGTAGCGGATAAAGTGGGTGGCGGGAGAATAGCGAAGCTCGTTGGAGAAGTACTTCGCCAGCACCTCAGCCTGTCCGACATCGGAGTAGTCGCCCGGTTTATAGCTGGAAGGGTCGTTATAGACCTCCGGTGCAACATAACCGTCCTGCTGAGAGAGCCTTGCATAAAAACGCTGAGCGCTGTGCCAGATAGTGGCCAGCTCGGAGTTGTCCAGCGGAGGGACGCATTTTGCCGCTTCCTCCAGAAATGCCTGATAGGCTTTGTCGCTGTCACCGTATTTCTTGATGACCTTACCAGCGAAGCGGGACATGGTCGCGTTACGGCTGCCTTCCGGGATAACAGAGCTGTCATACTGACCCTGCTCCATATCTTCGTCAAAGATGTCCTCATCGAGATATTCTGTCAGGTTCATGCGGCCCGGATACAGAGCGACCTCGGCAGCAGTGGTGCCAAAGAAGAAACGAGCAGCATCCAGTGCCTGCGTATCAAAATAGGGAAAGATGGAGTTGACCAGTTTCTTCATGTCGCTGTAGAGAGCAGCGTCGGTGACATACTCGATTGGGAACAGAACATGGAACTTCGGTCTTGCAGGTTTGCCGTTCTTCTCGCGATTGTGGAAGCGGCTGTAGTGTATGGCGAAGGTCACACCGGGAAAAGCCTGCATGACATCATCGGGAGTGACCCAATCCTCTGGCTTTTCAGAGTGGTCGTTGTCACAGTCCACAGGCAAACAGTCGCTGCCGATGAAGTTCTCGCCATTACGATAGCTATTCTTGTATTCGGCGCAGACATAGTCGTGGCAGATGGCTGCCTTCAGACTGGCCTCATCCAAGATGACATGTTTATGCGGATAGGAGCAGTTACCGGGATTGCCGGTAACCTCCGCGCTGTAGAGAGTAAACATCAGTCGAATACCTCCTTGGCTTCTTCCTCCAGCACCTTGGTGATGAACTTGAGGGCACGGATGGTGGTCTCCAGCTCACAGTCTCCGCCGAGGGAGACTTCAAAACCAATGCAATCACCAAAGCGGTCTCTCATGACACGGACATCCATATCGGTGCAGGCTGCATCCTTGATGCTGAAGTAGGTGCGTCCGCCGTGGCCGGTGTCGCCACCCATATAGCCGGTGGTACCAGCTTCGACTTCGAGGATGTTGCAGCTCACTACCTCGCGGGAGTAGGTTGTGATTTCAGTGCCGTCCTTCAGGCGACGGCGATTTTCTTTGATTCCATACATAGTCTTAGACCTCCTGACATTCTTCGGTGAAGTAGCGCAAGCGGTAGTTCTTCCACTTGGCCCGGTTGATTTCAGCCTGCATCCCGGCAGAGATACGCTTGCCGAACACCCAGACCTCAGAGCATTTGCTCATCAGGGCGTTACCGAAGAACAATCCAAGCTGGCGCTCATTCGGATCGGCATCGTTCAAGAACTGCGGGAACAGCAAATGTGGTGCGATGGGGATATATCCGGTATCCACAGCATGGCGGCAATATCGTCTGGCAGCGGCCACGTTCTCTTCGATGTCTCCTGCATAGGGAGAACAGATATAAACGATAGGCCTGAAAGCACGAAGGGAGCGCTGCTCCTGTTCGATGGTCTGCATAGCGCCGTAAGCTGTTGGGTCGTAATAGCCCTCGCTGTTGTACTTGCTGACACTCATTGCACGATTCCTCCTTTCCGGGCAGACTAAAAAAGGCGTCCACCTCTACTTCCCAATGGAGGTGAACGCCTGCGTTTGACGAAGGATTTTAATCTTTTTTATAAAAACACAATAAAAATCTGATTATCCGCTAAAACACAGTATCTATCAGCATTTT
>ERZ1026862.215-NODE-215-length-37934-cov-6.273106_pt1 | contig 37934 bp, 32 predicted proteins | sample MGYA00380161_ERZ1026862 | MGnify/ENA primary metagenome ERZ1026862 (study PRJEB33269, sample SAMEA4719797) | human gut metagenome | biome: human-associated habitat; feature: organic feature; material: feces | place: Cameroon | collected 2013-10 ... | reverse complement strand
ATCCCTCCCCTTCCCCGCAGGCTGTTCTAAATAGAATAAGCAATTAACAAGCTGCGTATGCAGCGGCCGACAGCTTCGCTGGCGGTAATTGCGCATTCTATTTGGAATTGCCGTGAATAGTAACTTTATTGATCCCTCCCCTTCCCCGCAGGCTGTTCTAAATAGAATAAGCAATTAACAAGCTGCATATGCAGCGGCCGACAGCTTCGCTGGCGGTAATTGCTACATCTCCCCCAATATCACCCGAAGCAGTGTCTTATCTAACATCAGCGTTCTGTTCCACGGATTTAATATAATCCCCTCGATCTCCTCCGTCCGGACCGCCTTTGAAAACACCTGGCGCATATCCGTCAGAAACGTAGACTTCACGCTGTCGCTTCCCTTTAGCTCCTCATCAAAGCCGGTAAATACCGTCCACCAGTTTCTTCCATCCTCGGTCCGGACTGCCTGAATCCGAAGTCCTCCGTCACCGTTCGGCGGCTCTACCGCAATAATAAGCTGACCGCCCTCTCGCATTCTCTGGCGGATCACCGTCAGCGTATGTGCCAGATGCTCCTGTGATGTCTCCTGCTGCAGCCCTGCAATCGCTGCCTCGATCCGCTCATTGCCGCAAAGTCCCGGATCCTTCTCATCCTTTTTCAAATTACTCATCGCTATTCCTCCAATGTATTTAAAGTCTGAAAACCTTTTATGCGCTCCGGCAAAAGGCTCGAAAAAGCTTCATACCACAAGATTGGTGATCCATATGCCTTTTTTGACGAGGACATAGCCCACCACAACTTTGATCAGGTCTGCCGACTGCACCAGCGCATAAACTGCAAGCACAGGCAATGCAGTAAAGCGGCACAACACAAACGCCAATGTCACTGAGACCACCCAGGTGAACACACTGTCAAATAAGAACGTGATCACTGTCTTTCCGCCGGAACGCAGCGTAAAATAAAGCACATTTAAAAATCCCTGTACCGGAAAAAATACCGCTGTGATAATAATAAACCACTGTCCCAGATATCGGACGTCCTCCGTCGTGTCATACAACTGCGGGAATCCATGGGAACAGGCTGCCAGTATCACCGTCAATATCAGACACAGTCCTGCCGTAAACCAGCGCAGCTTCCCGGCATCCCGCTTTGCCTCCTCGAACCGCGATGCACCAAGCTGCTGTCCGATAATGATACCAACCGCATTTCCCATTGCAACAAATACAACGTTGAGCAGGTTACAGATCGCATTGGAAATATTGAGTCCCGCGATCACCTGCAGTCCCTTCATCGAATAACACTGCGTCAGCGCAGCCATACCCCCCGCCCAGAAAAATTCATTCATAAAGATCGGGAAGCCCTTCACTAAAATACCCTTCACCTGGGCAAAGGAAACCCGAACCGTGCGGTAAACCTTCTGCAGAAGTTCATATTTACGGATACTGGCATGCGTCCAGCCCACTACAATAAACATCTCCACGAAACGCGCCATCACGGTAGCGATCGCTGCTCCGCGCACCTCCAGCCGCGGACAGCCAAACTTGCCATAGATCAACAGATAATTAAAGACAATATCCACAAAAACCGAAGCAATCCCTGCAATCATCGGCTTTACACTCTCTCCCATCTCACGCAGGCTTCCGGCATAAATCTGTGTAAACGCAAACGGAATCAGACCGATCAGCATAATATGAAGATACTCCATCCCCTGTTCTAATGTCTTTCCTGCATCCATCCCCTGTGTGGAGCCATGAAGATACAGACCGATCAGACGGCTTCCATTGGTGATAAAAATAATCATCCCAACCAGCACAATCACCGCTGTGATCCACAGCTTCAGACGAAATACGGTCTGAAAACCTTCCTTATTACGCTGTCCATAATATTGTGCCCCGTAGATTCCCGGACCGGACAGACCGCCAAACACCGCTAAGAAAAATACAAATATAAGCTGTCCCACGATCGAAACCGCTGTCATGCTCTCCGTTCCAAGACTTCCCACCATCAGGTTATCTACCAGACTGACCGCATTTGTAATACCGTTCTGGATCATCATCGGCACCGCCAGCGTCAATGCCTTTTTATATACAGACTGCTCTCTCATTTCTCTTATCTCCCTGTAAATACTCATTCTCTCACCAAATGCCATCTCGCGCTCCCATGCACCGGCTGCGCAATTCATAAAAGACGTTTTACAAGCATAACACAAGCTTCATCCGGATACAATAGCAAAATATATGATTTTAAAAATAAAAAAAGTCTCAAACCGAGACTTTTACTTCAAATCAAAGACTACATTTAAAAGATCTTTATCTATTAACCTTCCACTTCCACCCCGAAATGACCGGATTACGTCTGAGTTCTTTTAAATGTAGTCTCCCTAACCTTTTATCATCAGTGCAATCACAGAACAATGCGCCATAATTGCACCTATACAAGTGCAATTGTATCATAAACATCTTATAAAATCAATATAGGTTTGCTCTCAATTAAGTGGATCACTGCATTCTGAGACAATGCATTTCCAATCCACCAACGCAAAATATATGAGAAGGACTATGAATACTATGAATATCGAATACGAAAAAAGGATGGGACGGCAAATCCGCTTAATTCGGGAATCACGCGGACTGACGCAGGAACAATTATCTGCAAGGCTCCAGTTGAACAACTGCGATATTACCCGCAGCGCTTTGGCAAAAATCGAAGTTGGGCAACGTCACATCTATCCGGATGAACTCTGTCTGCTCAGGGAACTTCTGGATGTTACCTTCGAGGAACTTTTTCCAAAATATAACGAATAAACGGCTGTGACACACTACTGTGCACAGCCGTCTTTTTAACGTATAGGAGAATTTTACACATGCTTTGAATTACTGAACTGCCTTGAATGCCTCGGAAAGATCCTCGATGATATCATCGATATGCTCCGTACCGATGGACAGACGGATCGTATTTGGCTTAATACCCTGATCCAAAAGCTCTGCCTCGTTGCACTCAGAGTGTGTGGTGGAAGCCGGATGGATTGCCAGAGACTTCACATCTGCTACGTTGGCAAGCAGAGAGAATAACTCAAGCTGATCGATGAAATCCTGTGCTTTCTTTGCATCACCCTTGATCTCAAAGGTAAAGATAGATCCACCGCCATTCGGGAAATACTTCTTATAAAGCTTCTGCTGCTCCGGATCCTCTGATACAGATGGATGATTTACCTTTTCTACCAACGGCTGATCCTTCAGGAACTGAACAACCTTCAGCGCATTCTCGACATGACGCTCTACACGAAGAGATAATGTTTCAAGACCCTGCAGGAAAATAAATGCATGAACCGGAGAAAGAGTTGCACCCATATCACGAAGAAGGATGGCACGGATATATGTGACAAATGCTGCCGGTGCGCAGTCCTTAGCAAAGCTTACACCATGATAAGATACGTTTGGCTCAACAAGCCATGGATACTTATCACTGGATGTCCAGTCAAAGTTACCGCTGTCTACGATCACACCACCGATGGTTGTTCCATGACCGCCGATGAACTTTGTTGCAGAATGAATAACAATATCTGCACCATACTCGATCGGACGAACTAGATAAGGAGTTGCAAATGTATTATCTACGATCAGAGGAATGTTATGAGAGTGTGCAATATTGGCGATACGCTCAATATCAACCACCTCCGAGTTCGGATTACCAAGTGTCTCAATCTCGATCGCTGTGGTATTCTCCTTGATCGCTGCCTCAATTCCTTCATAATCAAAAGGATCTACGAAGGTAGTCTCAATGCCGTAATCCGGAAGTGTATGTGCCAGAAGGTTGTATGTACCACCATAAATATTCTTAGCTGCTACGATGTGATCTCCCTTATGAGCAACTGCCTGGAATGCATAAGTGAGTGCTGCTGCACCACTTCCTACTGCCAGAGCTGCCACACCACCCTCGAGTGCTGCGATTCTCTGCTCGAACGTATCCTCTGTAGGATTTGTCAGTCTTCCGTAAATGTTACCGGCATCTCTCAGACCGAAACGATCTGCTGCATGCTGGCTGTTGTGAAATACATAAGAAGATGTCAGATAAATTGGTACTGCTCTTGCATCGGTTACCGGGTCTGCCTGTTCCTGACCTACATGAAGCTGCTTTGTCTCAAATTTTAATGCTCTCTCTGAATATGTTTTCTTACTCATACGATTGCCCTCACTTTCTATGTTCATTTCCATGTCTCTCAATAGCGGATATTTGTTTTCCTATCGGTTTACTATGATTATTAAGATGTACCTATCATACATCCATATCCCTACTTTGTCAATAGGAATATGGATATTTTTCAAATTTATTTTGAAAACATAATCAGCCGCTCCAGGTCCTCGTATTTCTCGATCTCATTCACACGTCTGCGCAGGCTGGCTGAGCCCGGATATCCTGCGGTGTACCATGCCACATGCTTACGCATTTCCCGCATTGCCATCAGCTCCCCTTTGCATTCGATCAGCATCCGGGCGTGGCGCAGGATCATCTGCACCATCTCCTCTCTGGATGGTTTTGCTTCGAGTGTGCCATGCTCCAGATATTCTCTGATCTGATGAAACAGCCACGGATTGCCACGCACACCTCTCGCCAGCATCAGACCGTCGCATCCGGTCTGCTCCAGACATGCCGCCGCATCCTCCGGTGTGAAAATATCGCCGCTTGCGATCACCGGAATACCAACCGTTTCCTTCACCTGACGGATAATGTCCCAGTCCGCCTTTCCGCCATAATACTGCTCTCTCGTTCTGCCATGTACGGCGATCGCCGCCGCACCGCAGTCCTCCATGCGTTTCGCAAACTCCACGGCATTGCAGTCGTCAGCCCCGAAGCCCTTGCGGAACTTCACCGTGACCGGCTTGCTAATCCTGCTGCTGACCGCCTTTACGATCTCACCGGCAAGCTGCGGATCCTTCATAAGCGCAGAACCCTCTCCATTATTTACAACCTTTGGCACCGGACAGCCCATGTTGATGTCCAGAATATCAAACGACCGCTCCTCAATCTGTGCCGCCATGTCCGCCATCAATGCCGGCTCCGACCCAAACAGCTGCAATGCCAGAGGTCTTTCCTGCTCCTTTGTCATCCAGAGAAGCTCTGTATTTTTATTCTTATAGAAGATTCCCTTGGCACTGATCATTTCTGTATAGACAAGATCCGCCCCCTGCTCCTTACATAACAGACGAAATGGCAGGTCTGTCACCCCTGCCATCGGTCCTAACACAAGCTTTCCTGGAATCCTTACATTTCCTATCTGAAATCCTTCCATGCCTGTTTCTCCTATTTCTTCTGCTTATCAAAAATGATCTGCAGTCCCTTTAAGGTCAGATTACGGTCATAAATATCAATCTCATCCGTATAATCGGAAATCATCTTTCCGAGACCTCCGGTTGCTACGACCTTGATATCCTTTAAGCCGGATTCTTCCTTGATCTTATTGATGATATACCGGGACTGTCCGACCGTACCGAGAAAAAGTCCTGCCTGCATCGCTGTAATGGTATCCTTTGCCACAACATGCTCCGGACATTTGATCTCAATCTCCGGCAGATTCGCCGTGTCATTCCAGAGCGCATTGGCAGAAATCTTTACACCGGGACTGATCACACCACCGAGAAATGCGCCTTCGGCCGTGATCAGATCGTAAGTCGTCGCCGTACCGTAATCTGCCACGATGATCGGTCCTCCATATAAGGTATGTGCCGCAACCGCATCCACAATACGATCCGGTCCAACCTCTCTCGGGTTGGCTGTCTCGATTCGGATACCGGTTTTGATGCCTGCCCCTACAATGATCGGCTGACATCCGAGATATTTAATAATACCACTGCTGAAGGAATACATGATCTTAGGCACCACCGACGAAATGATCACCTGATCAATCGAGTCTGCCGAAAATCCCTTTCTCTCCAGGATCTCACATATTGTACTTCCGTATTCGTCCGAGGTTCTGGAAATACGAACCGTAAAATGAAACCGGGTTACCATCTCCGCACCATCAAAAACACCAATCGTTACATTTGTATTTCCTACATCTACAGCTAATAACATTGCCATTCCTCCATCTGCATATTATTTATTCTTCACTCAACAGCTCACTGATATCTTCTTTCAAAAAGAATGCCTTGTAGTACAACTCAAGCGCCTCCAGAAGTTCCTGCTTCTCCCTCTGGATCTCCTTGATCTTCAATACGCTTCCGATCTCATCAAAGAAATAATCATCATCCTCCGATGTAACATGAAACAAAAGGTTGCCCTCCTCATCAAAGCGGAGTGTCAGGATTCCTCCCACATCTGCCGTGTACAGCACGCACATGATCTGAAGCTCCTCCTGTATCGTCTCCGGCAACTTCGCAAACTTCGGATTCAGATAGTACTGCTTCTTATATGCATTTGCCACACTCAGGATCACCATACCATCCGCCTCCGGTGCCGGCTTCAGAATATCTTCATCAAATAAATCGTCCATATCTTCTATGCCTTTCTGTACTATTGACGGTTATCACATCACACCTGACCGGATACCGTCAAATTATTCGCTACACATATCCGTAAACGCCTCTTACCGATACCTCACCGGATAAAACCTCCTTCAGACCAGCCTCCGTCTCTACCAAAAGTGCGCCGGATGGGGCGATTCCCTTTGCCACGCCCTTCTCACTCTTCTCAGGATCTGCATCCTCGACCATGCCATACAGGATCAGTACCTCCCGGTTCATATTCACTAACATCGCATCGTACTCATCTTTCAACAGTGACAGATCTGCTGTCTCCAGATAACGTCTGTAATAATCGGAAAATGCATTCATCACCGCTGCGATCAGTGCGTTGCGGTTCGTCTTCTTCCCGGTCTCCAGATAGATCGATGTTGCTTTGTCCCGAAGCTCCTCCGGAAACTCCGGCGTGTTCGCATTGATTCCTATCCCAGGAACCGCATAATGAATGTAATCCGGTTCCGAGCTTGTCTCCGTCAAAATACCGCAGACCTTTTTGCCGTTGATCACGACATCATTCGGCCATTTAATGCCTGTCTCAAGTCCACAGCATTCCCGGATGCCTTTCGCCACCGCCATCGCTGCCACCAGCGTCACACTGGCTGCCTGCTGCGGCTTAAGCTGCGGGCGGAGGATCAGACTCATCCATATTCCGATCCCGGGCTCTGACGCCCAGCCGCGTCCCCGCCTGCCCTTTCCGGCAGTCTGCTCCTCTGCGACCACAAGCGTCCCCTCCGGCTCTCCAAGCTCCGCCAGCTGCTTCGCTCTTGTATTGGTAGAATCCACGGTCTCCAGACATTCCACCCTGCGGCACAGACAATCCGGAGCTAACCGGCTCTCAATATCTGCACCAACCAGACGATCCGCAGATTCTAACAGCCGGTATCCTTTCTTGGGCTGGGATTCGATCTGATATCCCGCTTCCTTTAACTGTAATATATTTTTCCATATCGCCTGCCTCGACACGCCCAGCTTTTCGCACAAAACCTGACCGGATGTGTACTCCTCTCCTGCGCTTCGAAGCATTTGAAGTATTTCCTTTTTCACAAAGATCACTCCATCTTCTTATGATCGGATGCTGTGTTAAGGCACCCCGCATTATCCATCATCATGATGCCAAAACCGCAAACCGGCTCTATGCCTTTACCGTCGGCTCCAGTGTTGCTGTCATAACAGCCTTGATCGTATGCATACGATTCTCTGCCTCATCAAATACAACAGATGCCTCTGATTCAAATACTTCATCTGTCACCTCAAGCTCGCTCATGCCAAACTTCTCATAGACCTGTCTGCCAACGCCGGTCTCCAGATCGTGGAATGCCGGAAGACAATGCATAAAGATTGCCTGCGGGCCTGCGTTATCCATAACCTTCTTGTTGATCTGGTATGGGGAAAGTGCTTTGATACGCTCCGCCCATACTTCCTCCGGCTCGCCCATGGAAACCCATACGTCGGTGTAGAGAACATCAGCTCCCTTGGTGCCGCTCTCCACATCCTCCGTCAACGTCACAGAACCGCCGGACTCCTTCGCGTACTCGCGGCACTGTGCCACAAGCTCCTCGTTCGGGAAATATTCCTTTGTAGTACATGCCACGAAATGCATTCCCATCTTTGCACAGGCGATCATCAGAGAATTACCCATGTTATAACGGGCATCGCCCATGTATACAAGCTTCACACCCTTTAATCTGCCAAGATGCTCCTGAATCGTCAGAAGATCTGCAAGCATCTGTGTCGGATGATATTCATTGGTCAGTCCGTTCCATACCGGTACACCTGCATATCTGGCAAGCTCCTCAACAATGCTCTGTTCAAAGCCACGATACTCAATGCCATCAAACATACGGCCAAGTACGCGCGCTGTATCCTTAATACTCTCCTTCTTACCGATCTGCGAGCCCTGTGGATCCAGATAGGTCACACCCATTCCCATATCATGGGCTGCTACCTCAAAAGAACATCTCGTTCTTGTACTTGTCTTTTCGAAGATCAGAGCAATGTTCTTACCAACATAATTGTTAACCGGAATGCCCTTTTTCTTCTTGTCCTTCAGCTCAGCCGAAAGCTCCAGAAGATATGTAATCTCCTCTGCGGAGAAATCCTTTAATGTCAGAAAATTTTTGCCAATCAGATTCATAATGATATCCTGCCTTTCTCTATTATTTATCCTTGCGAATCAAATCACAATAAAGTGAAAATTTCCTGCCAGCAGGAGCTGTGCAGGAAATTCATCTCTTCAAAAAATAGTATTATTTATCTCCGGAAGATTTTGCAATTTCTGTCACGGAACTAACCATTCCTGCAAGTCCCTGGATCTCTGATGGAATAATGATCTTGGTTGCCTTTCCATCTGCTGCTTTCGCAAATGCCTCCAGACTCTTTAACTCAATAACTTCCTTGGATGCGCATGCTTCATTCAGCATACGGATACCATCCGCATTCGCTTTCTGGACTGCCAGGATTGCCTGCGCCTGACCCTCTGCCTCACGGATCGTTGCCTCCTTCTGTGCCTCTGCATGAAGGATTGCTGCCTGCTTCTCAGCCTCTGCCTCGAGGATTGCAGACTCCTTATGACCCTCTGCCACGGTGATCGCTGACTGCTTCTCACCCTGCGCGATCAGGATTGCCTCACGCTTCTCACGCTCTGCCTTCATCTGCTTCTCCATTGCCTCCTGGATCGGCTGCGGCGGAATGATATTCTTAAGCTCGACACGATTCACCTTGATACCCCATGGGTCTGTCGCCGTATCCAGAGAAGAACGCATCTTTGTATTGATGATCTCACGGGAGGTCAATGTCTCGTCGAGATCAAGCTCACCGATGATATTACGAAGTGTGGTAGCTGTCAGATTCTCGATCGCCATGATCGGATTCTCTACACCGTATGTGTAAAGCTTCGGATCTGTGATCTGGAAAAAGATCAGCGTATCAATACGCATTGTTACATTATCCTTGGTGATTACCGGCTGTGGCGGGAAATCAAGCACCTGCTCCTTTAAGCTAACCTTTCTGGCAATACGGTCAATAAACGGCACCTTGAAATGAAGTCCCACATCCCATGTACTCTGGTAGCCTCCAAGTCTCTCTACTACATAAGCCTTTGCCTGTGGCACAATGTGAATACATGACACTGCGATCACGGCAATGATAACAAGTAATACAATAATTGCTAATTCCATTTGTCTGATTCCTTTCCTTTTCCTTTATATTGTTTATAAGCTGCTCTGTCCCAAAATCGGGTCAATCCGAAATATCGGACACCGGCACTACCATCGCCTTAACGCCCTGAATCTCCCGAATGACCACCTTCTGACCAGAGGTAATACTCTGCTCATCGGCTGCTCTCGCCGTCCACTCCATCCCATCAACAATAATACGCCCGGTCTCATTAAAGTTGTCGATATCCTCGATCACTCTGCCTTCCTTCCCGATCATACTGTTGACATTCGTCCTCGCCCGCGAATTGTTCAGACGCTTCTGAACAACCGGTCTGGTAAAAATAAGCAACACGAAAGAGACAATAAAAAATACGGCAAGCTGAACTCCAAGTGGTGCTCCCAGCCATGCTGCAACAAAGCTGATAAACGCACCTGCCGCAAACCATATCGTTGTAAGTCCCAGCGTAATGATCTCAATGATCAATAATGCGACCAATGCGATCAACCAGAAAAACATAATATTCTCATCCGTCCGAAAGAGCGACTGAAACATTGACGTCAACGGATACGTCAAAAGATCTGATAAACCGCTCATGACAACACCCCCTTTGGTGTATTCCATCTATTTGTATGAATATAGCATATTTCTAATGAAATTTCAATAGACCCGTATCCCTTTTTCTGCACTGTCTCGATGCCTCATACATCACCACGGCAGCCGCCACAGCCGCATTCAACGACTCCACACTTCCCTGCATCGGAATATGGATCCTGCCCGTTAAACTCTCCCTCACAGAAGCACTGATCCCGTTTGCCTCGTTACCGATCACGATTCCTGACGGCTTCGTGTAATCCGGCTCATCATAAGGCTGACTCTCCTCGAGAATCGTTCCATAAACGGAAATATTATTCTTCTTCATCTGTTCAATCGTCTCAGGCAGGCTTTCTACATATAAAAACGGAACACGAAAGATTGCTCCCATCGTTGCCCGGACAACCTTTGGATTAAACAGATCAACGCAGCCCCTGCTCATGATCACTCCGGCTGCGCCAGCTGCCTCCGCCGTCCGGATCACAGTTCCAAGATTTCCCGGGTCTCTCAGATCGTCAAGCATCAGATAAAGACCGGACGATAATGCAAGAATTTCCTTCAGGGAATACGCAGGCATATCCACCATTCCCAAAATTCCCTGCGGAGTCACCGTATCTGCCGCCATATCAAACACCGCATCCGGTGCTATGTCCACACCAACCCGGTTTCCATCAACGCAAAACTCCTTTGCAATCTCACTCTCCGGTGCATCCTTCCAACGTTCATGCCACAGACTTTCCCGGATCAGGACCTGTCTGAGTTTGCCATACTGTGCAGCCTCCTGCACAAGCTTGATCCCCTCCGCAACAAACAGTCCCTCCTTTCTGCGGTGTCTCGCATTCTTCTGGAGCTTTATGAGTTCCTTTATCTTAGCATTATTCTCGCTTGTGATCATAATAATTCTATCTTCCTTCCCTGCCTGTCATTTTTATGATGCAGACATAACATAGTCCCATTTCCGGTACAGATCATAACTGATCTATCTTATTATAATGGTTATGAACCCAAAAGTCCATTCACTCAAAAAGGGCAAAAGGAGGGGGCAGAGAAATCATACAATTCCTCTGCCCCTTGGCATATGTTATATGTTCTTGTAAGCTTATCAACGGCAGTGTCTATGAAAGACCTGCGCTTTCCTTCAGCGTCAGCTCATCATGGTGACATACAGCCCCCTTCGTAAAGCCCTTTACGCTGTGTTCTACGGCATACCCACAGGCAGCCAGTCCTGACTGAATGATCTGACTCATCTTCTGCTCGGAAAACTGAAGCTTTGAGCCGTCCTCCAGTTCAATCGTACATGCGTGACCACAATCTGCCGCGCAGTCCATGGAACAGGAAACCTTATACATATTCTTTCTGCTGATGGCTCCGATCTCCTCCAATGTGTTGATCATACGGTACACGGTTGCGGAACCAATTCTGCTGTCCAGCTTTGACGCCTTATAATAGATTTCCTTACAGCAGGAACACTCCTCCTGCAGGATGATATCCAAAATCATCAAACGCTGCTTCGTAATACGACAGCCCTGTTCTCTTAACTTTTGAATAATCAAATCCTTCTGCATCATTTTGCAAAACCTCCACAATGAAAGTATCTGTCAGATCCGCTTTCATTCAATCTTGTAAATGATATTGACTTATTTATCACTTACAACAGTTAGTATATGCTAACATCTATTAGATGTCAAGAACTTTTTTCACTTTATTTTCTTGTTTTCTTTTATAAAAAGTGTTATACTCGTTTCAAACAATATCTGATTCACTCTATAAGAATCAATAAGAAAGGTATGGAGGAGTATATTTATGGCAAATACCGAATCTGCCGAGAACTATCTTGAAACAATTTTAGTTCTGAGTAAGCGCCTGCCGGTTGTTCGTTCTGTTGACGTTGCTACCGAGCTTGGCTTTAAGAAGTCAAGTGTCAGCATTGCAATGAAGAATCTTCGTCAGAAGCAGCATATTACTGTAACTGATGCCGGATACATATATTTAACAGACTCTGGTCGCGAGATCGCTGAGATGATCTATGAGAGACATCAACTGATATCAAGCTGGCTTGTAAAGCTTGGTGTCCCGGAGGAGATCGCCACAGAGGATGCGTGCCGCATGGAACACGTTATCAGCAAAGAAAGCTTTGAGGCACTGAAAAAGCATGTTTTCCACTCATAGGGAAGCATGCTTTCCTTTTGTTATGGCATAGGAAAATGCTCGTAACGAGGAGGAAATCAAGGGCAAAACGCTGGTTTTGCCCTTTGTTATGGATTCACAACACAAGTATTAGAAAGGAAGTCTGAATAATTATGACAGAATTTATGAGAGGCAGAAGACTCCGCACTGACGAACGTCTCCGCCGGATGGTACAGGAAACACATATGAACTGCTCTGAGCTTATCTATCCGATGTTTGTTATGGATGGTCAGAATCGGGTCGAGGAAATCCCATCCATGTACGGTCAGAACCGTTATACCGTCGACCGCATGGGCGAGAAGCTGGAGCAGTTACTTGATGCCGGAGTCAATAAGATCATGCTCTTTGGCATTCCGGAGCATAAGGATGAGACCGGCAGCCAGGCATATGACGACAACGGCATTGTCCAAAGAGCCTTCCGCGAAGCCAAAAAGCATTATCCGGAAATGTATCTGATCGGCGATGTCTGCATGTGTGAATACACCTCTCACGGTCACTGCGGTATTATCCATGACCATGATGTGGACAATGACGCCACACTCTCCTATCTGGCGAAGATCGCGCTTTCCCAGGTGGAGGCAGGTGCCGATATGGTTGCCCCTTCCGATATGATGGACGGCAGAATTGCTGCGATCCGTCAGTGTCTCGATGATCACGGTCACGTCAATACACCGATCATGTCCTACGCCGTCAAATTTGCATCTGCCTATTACGGTCCATTCCGTGATGCCGCAGATTCTGCACCACAGTTTGGCAACCGCCGCACTTATCAGATGGACTTCCACAACCGCCGCGAAGCCATGAAGGAAGCTCTTGCCGATATTGATGAGGGTGCCGATATCATTATGGTCAAACCGGCAATGATCTACGGCGATCTGATCCGCGAGATCAAAGACCGGACAAATGTTCCGATGGCCGCCTACAGCGTCAGCGGCGAATATGCAATGATCAAAGGTGCCGCCAGTCTCGGACTGATCGACGAGGATGCGATCATCTGTGAAACCGCGATTGCGGCAAAGCGCGCAGGTGCCGATATATATCTTACCTATTTCGCGCAGGAACTCGCCGGCTTCATCAGGGACGGACGCTTATAAAGTCACAAATTCTTAAAGCGCAACGCGCGACAGATGCGAAGCATCTGGATTTTGGAATGATTAAATCACAAATTCGCACCTAAGGCAGGCTGTCGGATAAGCATAATGCTCCCCAGCCTGCCTTTTTGTCGGGAACCTTTTCCTGCCCCGGAAGCCTTCTTGCCCCTTTGATCAGATACGCTTTCACCTTCTCTCCGTACAGATACGGATCATTTCCCTGCACAATTCCCCATTCCATCATAAGTGCCGCCGATCCGGTTACAAACGGTACGGCGATCGAGGTTCCGGTTCGTACTGTATAGCCACCTCCCGGTGCCGCCGTCACAACACCAACTCCCGGTGCCACAAGCGTTGGTGCCTTTCGCCCATCCGCGGTATCCCCCCTTCCCGAAAAGGAAGCCACCGCATCCCTTGCCACGTCATACGCTCCCACCGCAATGATTCCATTCGCCGTGGATGGAATCGTCAACGTCGTATCCGGCTCCGGCTCCGGAAATCCTGAGGAAAACCCGATCCGCTCTGTGGACGGAAGCCATAGATCAACCACCCCTCCAACAATTTTTTCCGGGATCAGCCATAAACCCCAAATTCCTTCCGGCAGACTGCCTGCTGTATTCTCCGGCAGAATCCACTCCAGATATATCTCCTGCTTGATCTGCGCCGGCGTTGGCTCGCCATAATACACATAAACCGGCGCATTCTGCAGTTCATATCTTCTGACTTCTCTTGTATCCTCCACAAGCACCCGGCTTCCATCCGGAGATTCCAGAAAGATTGAGAAGTCATCCGTATACTGTTTCCATAACTGCAGACTCAGACTGCTCTCCCCCGGACCGATCACAAACTGTACCCGCTGCGGTTCGCTTGCAAGCTTCACTCTGGCATGATGTCTGGAATCCCCCTCATTGCCCGATGCAATAGATATAACATTTTTCCATACCCCGGCAAGCTGTGTGATATAGCCCTCAAACAAACTGTTCCCGTCATGCGCGCCATTGTTGTTGCCATAGCTTAAATTTATGGCTGCCGGCATATCCGCCTTCTGCGCTTCCCGCACAATATAATCAAGTGCCTCCATCACCTCCGTGGTCCTGGAAAAGCCTTCCCCGCCCGATGCCAGCTTTACGAAAATGATCGGACTGTCCACCGCAATTCCCCGGTAACGCCGTCCTGCCGAACCGGAGCCGTTGCCCGCCGCCACACCAGCCACCGCAGTTCCGTGCGCCGAGCCGGTATCACCCGGAAGCCTGCCATATTCCTGCGACCCCTGTAAGGCTGCATTGATCTGCTCCCGGTTCCACTCCACACCATGCCGGTAATGTTCCGGTGCTCTCTGATCCGTCCCTGCCTCCGGCTGAACGGTCTGATCCCACAGCTTTAAAATCCTTGTACTGCCGTCACTTCTTCGAAACGCCGGATGTGTCAGATCAATACCCGAATCCGCAATGCCGACGATCACACCATTTCCGGTAAGACCACTTCCCTGCACAGGTGCTCCTGACTCCACTCCGACATTTCCGTCAAATTGCTCCTCCTGTGCTTCCCTTCCCTGGACTAAATTAATACAGGAGGCACTTCTTCCTGCTTCCAGAGAGAAGTAAACCTCCTTTGGTTTCTCCATATATTGTATCTGCGGAATCGCCGCCAACGCCCCTAACTGCTCCTGCGGCACCCGCACGATCCCATACTGATGATATAACGGGATCACCTGCACTCCCGGAAGCTGCCGCTCCACCTCATACAGATCTCCATAATATCGAACGATCACCCGCCATGTTGCCGTCGCCTCATCAAAGCCCGTGTTCAATGTACTGCTCTGCTCCCGTTCACGCTCCGACAGATCCAGTGCAAACCGAAATTCCGAATCCAGTTTTTCATCATTTTCCATGATATGGTTTCCTACATCGAAAATATCGTCTATGTATTGTATGCAGTACTCCCCTGTGCAGTGAATCGTGATTCGCATTCTGACGAAGAATTACTGTTTTTTCAGAAAAAGGGCAAAACCAGCGTTTTGCCCTCAAAATAATTCTTTGTAATACTACTCTACCGTTACACTCTTTGCCAGATTTCTCGGCTTATCGACATCCAGACCTCTTGCCACGGATACATAATATCCCAGAAGCTGCAACGGAACAACCGCCAGACTTGCTGCGAAATGAGGATCTGTCTTTGGAACATAAACAACAAAGTCCGCCGTATCCTCGATCGAATAATTGCCAAAATTCGTCAGCCCCATCAGAGAAGCTCCACGGCTCTTGCACTCTACCATGTTGCTGATCGTCTTTTCATACAGGGAATCCTGCGTCAGAGAACCGATCACAAGGATACCATCCTCGATCAGACTGATCGTTCCATGCTTTAACTCTCCGGCAGCATATGCCTCAGAGTGAATATAACTGATCTCCTTGAGCTTTAAGCTTCCCTCCATACAGATCGCATAATCAATGCCACGACCCACAAAGAAAATATCCTTTGCATTTGCCTGCTTTGCAGCAAACCACTGGATGCGCTCCTTATCCTCAATGATCTTATCAATCTTCTCCGGAAGCGTCTGCATCTCTGCAATATAGCCCTGATACTGCTCCTCGTTGATCGTACCGCGCACTCTCGCAAACTCAACCGAAAGCATATATCCTGCGATCAGCTGTGCACTGTATGCCTTTGTGGTAGCAACCGAGATCTCCGGACCTGCCATCGTATAGAATACATTATCCGCCTCTCTTGCGATCGAAGAACCTACCACGTTTACGATACCAAGCGTCTTCACGCCCTGCTCCTTCGCCAGCCGAAGACCGGCAAGGGTATCTGCCGTCTCACCGGACTGGCTCACCACGATCACAAGATCATCTTTATTCAGGATCGGGTTACGGTAACGGAACTCAGACGCCAGCTCCACGCGTACCGGAACTCTTGCCAGATCCTCCATCACATACTGTGTCACAACACCCGTATGGTACGCAGAACCGCACGCAACAATATAAATCTGCGCAATACTCTTAATATCCTCCTCAGAAAGACCCACATCAGACAGATCGATCCGACCATCCTTTAACTTCGAATTCATCGTGTCCATGATTGCCTTTGGCTGCTCATGGATCTCCTTCATCATGAAATGCTCATAGCCGCCCTTCTCGGCAGCCTCTGCATCCCATTTGATCTCAACCAGTTCCTTCTCAATCTCATCGCCATCCAGATTATAGAAGGTTGCCTTCCCTGCTGCAAGACGTCCGATCTCCAGATTACCGATATAATAAACATTTCTTGTATAATTCAGGATTGCCGGTACATCCGAAGCCACATAGCAGTTGCCCTCAGACACACCGATGATCATCGGACTGTCCTTGCGTGCCACATAGACCTCCTCCGGATACTCCGCAAACATCAAAGCCAGTGCATAAGAGCCACGGATACGAACCATTGCATGATTGATCGCATCCACCGGTGTATGCTCATACTTCTTATAGTAATAATCCACCAGCTTCACAGCCACCTCGGTATCGGTAGAAGAATAAAACTCATATCCCTTCTTCAAAAGCTTCACCTTTAACTCCTGATAATTCTCAATGATACCATTGTGGACGCCAACCACATTGCCATCATCGCTGATATGCGGATGTGCATTGAGCTCGGACGGCTCGCCGTGTGTTGCCCATCTCGTATGACCAATACCACAGGTACCGGGCACTGCACGCCCCTCATCGGTCTTCTCGATCAGACCTTTCAGACGTCCCTTTGCCTTAACTACCTTAAACTTATCTGCACCATCCCGCACAGCAATGCCGGCAGAATCATAACCTCTGTACTCAAGCTTTGACAGACCGTCCAACAGGATCGGTGCTGCCTGTTTACTCCCGATATAACCTACAATACCACACATATTTTAATCTCCTCTTCTTAATCACAATCATCATAATATGTTCTGTTTTCCATTATATATGGGGTTCTTACCACATATATAACAATGATTTTACCATTGACACGGGAAAATAGCAAGTTGAAGGCAAGGTTTCCACTCATTCCGACCTTCCAAAGCCTTCGCCTCCATGCCACTTATTTTTTTTCATATTTTTCAATGATGCATTCATGTGCCTTTGTCATCTTATTATAATTGATCCCTACAAGCAAAATATTTCCTGTATACTGCGAAACGGAATCCGTATACTTTTTGTCGCGGATCTGCTGCAGAGCTGTCTTTGCATCTTTATTCCATTTCAGTTCTACAACGAGTGCCGGATAATCATTTTCATATTCCGGTTTCGGAAGAAACACAAAATCCGCAAATCCACGTCCTGTCGGAAGTTCGCGAACCGGCTTAAAATAATATTGCATCGCACTCAAATATGCAACAGAAAGCACACTGCTAAGAGAATTTTCATTATTATATTGAATCGCTGATACATATTCCGTATGAATCTTCTCAATCTCTCTGGCAACGGCTGTTTCATCCATATCCAGCGTCGCATTCAAAAGCTTTTCTGATTCCCTCTGAAATGCGATCAGCTCATTCCATTTTCTCCTCTTTGTTGCCCGGATCAGCTCCTGTCTGATCTCCTCATTGGGAACAAATGCTGTTTTAAATTTCTGTTCATAGCCAAGATATCCCAGATGAATCAAATAAGTAAGAACATCATCTTTGTTAACAAAGCTGGTCGTATCATTTTGAAAAGAAGTAACATCCACAACAACCTGATCTCCGGAAAGCATCTCAATCACAGCTCCCTTAAGACCATCAAAATCCATATTGATCAACGGAACGATCGATTCATAGGAAGCGGTTCCGGACCAATAACTTTGAAAATCCCCCTCCAGCATCAGATTGATCACCGCATTTGGATTGTACACATGATATTGACCAAGCTGATAACCATCATACCATCTTCTGACTTCTTCAAAATTCTGTCCGTATTGTTCACACAGGCTCTGAACCTCTGACTCCGTAAATCCAACAAAAGGTGCTATTGCACCGGCATTTAACATAGAATAATCTTTAAAATTATTTAACGCAGACTGCGTTTTTTCCTTCTTGATCGGCAAAATTCCTGTCAGATATGCCAATTGAATATATTTCGTCGGTTCCGTCCCTTTAAACATGCCGCGAAGAAAACTAATATAGTCCTCCTGCACCTTAAGATTCGCTGATTCATCACGAATCAACACATCCCATTCATCAATAATAACAATAAACTTTCTGCCCGTTGCCTGATTAATCTCCGATAACGCTTCCGGCAGCGATTCAATTCCGTCCGGTAACACATCACCATATATTTCTCTCAACTCCGCAATTGTCTTTTCCGAAATGTAAGAAACAACCCGCTCCGGTCCCCCCGCCGGCTCCATGCACCATTGAATGTCAAGATGAATGACATCATACCGGTTTAAATGCTTTTTAAAATCGGCAGACTTACTGATTGCCAGCCCGGAAAACATTTCTTCGGAATGACAACCTCTGCTGTAATAGGCTGTAAGCATATTTGCCGTAATCGATTTACCGAATCTCCGGGGTCTGCTGTTGCAGATATATCCCTGCAGCGTATTCATCACTTTATTGGTATATTCCAACAACCCCGTTTTATCTACATAAATTTCAGAATTCAGCGCCACCTGAAATGCCGAATTGTCCGGATTCACAAATATCCCCATACACTCACTCCCCTCGGAAATTGTATAAACTCTATCAAGTGTCTCGATTTTACCATTGACACGGAAAAATAGCAAGTTAGATTCCCATCTCATCCAATCCATTCAGTGAAACACATTGCCATCACTTTCTTTACTCATCCTTACGGCAAACGCCCCACCTCATCAAGCTTTACAATATCTAATATCGCCGACGCACTTTCCCAACAGTTTCCGTTGTAACGTACCTCTCTGTCCGAAATGCAGCGGGAAAGACGTTCTTTTAACGCTTCTATCGTGCTCACGCCAAATAACGGCATGATCTTTTCACAAAAACGTCCGGACTGCAGCTTCTTCCAGATCGAATCATTATTTTCCGCATAAATATAGCAGATTGGAAACCATACATACGCCTGCAGTCCCAGTTCGCCCAGATCAAGCCCCCGAAATACCTGATAAAGGAACAGATCTGCCTCCGCAATCCGTTTCCCTGTAAACACCGGCAGATAATCCCGTTGTTCGCAAAGATAATGCCCTGCCAAAGTATATTTGCGGCTAAGATCATCCGACAGCGTCGGCTTTATCACATCCTCCAGCATCTCCGAGCGGTAACACAGCCTTTCATAGCTGGACGGCTTCACCCTGCTGTCATGTGGAGACATACGCAGGAAATAAGTATGTACCAGCAGCTCATTCAGACTTTCATATGCTTCGATCTGCAGAAAATATGCCGTCGTGCAGATAAATAATTCCCACAGATGCACACAGAAAATATCAAAGCTTCTCCTACCTCCCCCATATATTTCAGAGGAAAATGTCTCTGCATTATTAAGGGTATTGTACATTTTCTCAAACGCATCTGCCAGAAATGTCCCAACATGCTCCGTCGTTGTGCTGATCCTCTTAACATAATCCAGAAACGCATCCCGGTACTCCTTCATCGCTCCAAAATCCCGCATATACTCTTCCGCTGTAACCTGCGGCCGGTAAAAGGATTTCAGCGCTTCCAGATAAACATCAATAAAATCCCGCTCTGTCACCGGATTCAACAGATTCTGCTTCACGCCCGCTGCCGCCTTTCCCGCTTTCTTCACAGAAAACAGCTCACTGGATTCCTCCTCATCCAGCCAGCCCGGTCTTGTTCCAAGCTCCGGCTTCCGGTAAGACGGCTTCTCATAAATATTTCTGACAAGCGCCTGATATTCCTCCGGATATCGGTCTCCCGACAGATCACGGTACATCCGGCTTTTCAGATACGCAGGCATATACGGCTCCCCGTGTTCATCCCGCTCCATAATAACCGGCACAAACTTTTCCTGCGCTGCGTGTCCATATACCTCCGCCGATATGATCGTTGTTTCATCTCCGACGCCACCCTGCCGCCTGTCCGCTTTCGCCGCATAGCCGCTGTCACAGATGATCAAAACCTTGTCGATATCCGGATCCGTCACACACTGCTCCATAAAAGCATACTTGTCCTGTCCGTCCCTCAGATCCCATAGATCCAGTTTGACATCGATGCCGTCCTGACGCAGACTCTCCGCCAGCTCTCTGACACGCTGCTGAAACTCCGTCGATGTCCATGAATACGATATAAATACCCGTGGTGTTCTATCTAACATACTGCGTTCACTCCTCCCTGGTATGCGTAAATTCAAAAAGCCGCGTGGTATCCCAGATCGTGATCCCACACGGCTCCCAAATTCAACACTTTGGTTAAAGTATAGCATTACAAAAAGTGTATTGCAATGGTTGAAAATCGCAAAAAGTTTCCAAAATGGGAAACTATTTTGATTTTTCGCATATAATATGCTATATTAGGAAAAAGGAGGAATGAAGATATGGTTGAACGAAAAGAATACCTTGATCAGCTTTGGGCATGGAAGGATGAACAGCAGATTAAAGTAGTGACCGGAATTCGCCGCTGTGGAAAATCTGTACTTCTGGAACAGTATCAACAGAAACTATTAGCAGAAGGCGTTGCACCTGAGCAGATTATTTCCATTAATTTCGAAAATCTGGATTATGAACCACTAAAAGACTATATGGAATTATATCGTTATCTCAAAGAACGGCTGTGTACCGATAAGATGACCTATATCTTTCTGGATGAGGTTCAGGAAGTTCCAGCGTTTGAAAAAGTCGTTGACAGCCTTTCCATCAAAGATCAGGTAGACATATATATCACCGGCTCGAATGCTTATATGCTGTCAAGTGAACTTGCAACATTGTTGTCGGGTCGTTATACGGAAATAAAAATGTTACCATTTTCATTCCGTGAATACATTGCACAGACCGGATTGCCAAAAGAGGAAGCCTTTGCAGAGTTTATGAAAACAGGGGGAATCCCATATGTAGCAGCGATGAACCGAACAGACGAGAAAGTAGATCAGTACCTGGAGGGAATCTACAACACAGTTATTGTAAAAGATATTGAGCAGCGACAGTTAAGAAAAGAAAAAGAAGGCAATACACGAAAAATCACAGATATCGCATTGTTAAAAAATATCGCACGATATTTAGCGAGCGTAATTGGCAGCCCCGTATCCATGAAAAGCATAACCAATTACCTGACCTCGTCCGGAAGAAAAATTTCACAAAACACCGTCAGCGATTATGTAGACGCTTTAAAAGAATCGTTTATATTTTATTCCGTAGAGCGCTTTGACATTGTCGGTAAGCAGCTCCTAAAGATCAATAATAAGCTGTATATGGTAGATATGGGAATTCGAAATCACATTCTCCCAAGAAAGCGTTACGATCTTGGTTTTACTATTGAAAACATAGTATTTCTCGAGCTTATGAGAAGAGGATACAAGATCAATATCGGAAAATATGGTACCACAGAAGTAGACTTTGTCGTACAAAAAGAAGGTGTACTTACCTACTATCAGGTAACTGCAGATATGACAGCTGAAGAAACCTTTGAAAGAGAAATGAGACCACTGAGAAGCATCCCGGATAATTATGAGAAAGTTGTCCTGACTCTGGATCACTTTTCACTTGGGAATTATGATGGAATAAAGGTTGTGAATGTGATTGACTGGTTGTTGGAATAAGGGGGTTCTCCTTTTCTCGGTAAGCGCCTATCAATTAGGTGCTTACAATTTATCATCCTCGAAAAACGCCTGAACCGATATTTAACCGATACAGACGTTTCTCGACCTTATATATTTTACAACCTCAAATATGCACTCACCCAATGATTTCTTCCAATTCCTTTCGGATCCGTTCTTCCAACTTCCCTGCCTGCTCCATATCCGGTGCGCTTACAGACAAATACGTCTTCAGCTTCGGCTCTGTACCGGAAGGACGGACAACAACCGAGCAATTATCCTCCAGCAGATACTTAAGCACATCAGACTTTGGCAGACCATCGACCCCTGTACTGTAATCAATGCACCGTTCCACTTTCTTGTCGGCAAAAGACTCCCTTCCGGAACGGAATTGTTTCATAATACCCTGCATTTTTTCAAAACCTGCAGATCCATCAAACTCATAAGAATGCAGTGTATTCAGACAATATCCATACGTGCGGTACAGCTCTTCCAGCTTCTCAAAAAGAGTAATTCCCTTTGCTGCATAATACGCATACATCTCACAGATCAGGAACGCACCATTGACCGCATCCTTATCACGCACATAACTTCCGGAAAGATACCCATAGCTCTCCTCAAAACCAAAGATATAGGATTTCTCTTTTCCCTGTGCTTCCAGGAAACCAATCTGTTCCCCGATGAATTTGAAACCGGTCAGTACATTGATCGTGCGTACGCCATAATGTGCCGCAATACGCTCCGCCATGTCAATCGTAACTACGGTTTTCACCATAACCGGATCCTCCGGCATGCACCCCATCGCAATCCTTCTTGAGCAGATATAATCTAAAAGTAGCATTCCCACTTCATTGCCACTCAGTAAAACATGATTTCCCGCACTGTTTTTGACGGCAATTCCTACACGGTCACAATCCGGATCTGTCGCAAGAAACAAATCTGCATTACATTTCTTGGCATATTCTATTCCAAGCTCCATCGCTTCCCGGATCTCCGGATTTGGATAAGGACACGTTGGGAAATGTCCATCCGGCTGCTCCTGCTCCTTTACGGTTGTGATATTCTTATAACCACTCTCTTGTAATGCACGAAGCACCGGCTTTAATCCGGTTCCGTTCAAAGGTGAATACACGATTGATACATTCTTATCAATCTGCACATCATCAGACAATAAGCTTTCTCTCTTCACTGCTTCCGTAAAATCATCATATACACTGTCCGGAATATAGGATACATCATTTTTCTTCATTCCGTCTTCAAAAGAGATCTGCTTCACATCAGCGAACAGATCCAGCTTCTCGATCTCCTTTAAGATCAATGCCGCAGCCTCTGTCGTAATCTGACAACCATCCGCTCCATATACTTTGTATCCATTATATTTTGACGGATTATGAGACGCTGTTACCATAATTCCCGCCGCACAATGCAGAGTCCGAACAGCATAAGAAAGACATGGCGTCGGCATAAGCTCCGAATAAATATACGCATGAATGCCGTTGGCGGCAAAGACACCGCATGCCGTCTCCGCAAACAGTCCGGATTTAATTCTACTGTCATAGCTTACCGCAATACTTCTTTTCTCCGGTTCAAAGTTCGATTTAATGTAATCTGCCAGTCCCTGTGACGCCTTTGCAACCGTATAAATATTCATACGATTTGTTCCGGCACCGATCACGCCGCGAAGTCCACCTGTTCCAAATGCCAGATTACGATAAAAGGCATCCTCGATCCTTCCCTCATCACCTGCAATTTCTGTAAGCTCCATTGCCACATCATGATCTTTTGCCAGTTCAACCCAGCGTTGATATTCCTTCTTAATCTTCTGATTCATAATCTCTCATCCTTTCCGCTATCCGGCCAACATCAGCAGACAACCTTCAACAGTTGCGCATTTCCATGTATTTTAATGGGAACAGAGCCTGCCGGCACAAATATACAATCCCCTTTAAAAAACTGTAATGCACCGGTTCCTCCATACATAAGCAGACCACATCCACTTGTGCATAAAAGTACCTGAAAAGAGCTTTCATTCGTCCGAAAATCCGCCATCTCCCTACAGGCTTCCGTATTTAAAAGCATACGCTCCACCTGAAAATACTGACAACGGCATAATAATTCTGTCGCCCATCCTCTTTGATACTTCAGCAAACGAAGCGGCTGTCTCGGCTCACTGCTTTTCTTTAAATTTACCACATCTAACGCCTTATCAACATGAAGTTCTCGGAGATTTCCGTTTTTGTCCCGTCGGTTATAATCAAACATTCGATACGTCAAATTGGAATTTTCCTGTATTTCAGCGATCAATGCTCCTGCGCCAATTGCATGCACCGTACCGGACTCAATAAAAAACACATCATCCTTATGTACTTTTACTTTCTGAAGATACTTTTCTACCGTCCCCTGCTCCAGACTGCGCCTGAGCTTTTCCTTATCCATATCATGATAAAATCCATATACCAGCTTTGCATCCTTCGCTGCATCCAGCACATACCACATCTCCGTCTTACCAAACAACTCATGCTCCACTTTCCTTGCATAAGCATCATCCGGATGTACCTGCACAGACAAGTCCTTTTTAGCGTCAATAAACTTGATCAATATAGGAAGCTCTCCCTTTTGCAGATAAGGATTCGATAAAGGATGCGTCCCTAAAAACTCCGGAAATCGTTTTAATAATTCTGCCAGTTCCATTCCTTCAAATTCACCACTGGAAATCACACTCGGTCCATCCGGATGCGTGGAGCACTCCCACGTCTCCGCCAATGGCGTCATATCAATTCCTTTGGCAAAATCATCGTTTAAGCGACTTCCGCCCCAAAGATAATCCTTCGCTGCCGGCTTTAATAAAAACGGTTTTCTCTCCATCGTTCCACCCTTCTATCTCTCCAATGCATACACCTTTTTATCATGTACATTGATTTCTTTGCCAAGCTGCACTTCCATAACCTGCAGCTCTGTCCCGGCAATGATCGTATGACGACAGCCTGCGGACATCGTGATCACATCTCCCGCATGCACCATCTGTTCCATACCATCCACGATCGTTCTTCCTTCGCCGGACAAAACCGTCCACACTTCATCACGATGCTCATGACTATGATAATTCATGCTATGCCCCGGATTCAGTGTAACCTTGATCGTAACGCTCTCTTCCTCAATATCAATCACCCGATAGCTTCCCCAGGATTTTTCCGCATACATGATCTGCTGATCGATCTGATCCACATACGGCTTAATACTGTCAGCCCGGTCAATATCCGATACCAAAATACCCTCCGCACTGGCAGAAACAACAATATTTTTCGTTCCCATACACAAAACTGGAACATTCATCTCATTGATCACATAGGTATTCTTTGCTGTCTCATCGAAAATAGCTTTGCCGATCGCATTGCCTTCCATGATCTCCGTCAATGCATTCCAGGTTCCAAGGTCATTCCATTCTCCTGCAAACCGCATCACTTTAATACGATCCTCATGCTCTACTACCGCATAATCAAAAGAAATTTTCTCCAATGTTTCGTATTTGTCAAACAGATCTGCATAATCCGTAAAAGAGATCAGTTCATGCGCCCGCTTTAAAACATGCCCCAAGCGAAATGCAAACACTCCTCCATTCCAAAGAGCTCCCTGCGCAATATATTCTTTGGCAGTCTCCGTATCCGGTTTTTCTTTAAACATGGAAACATCACTGAGTTCTTCCTTTGATTTGGGAATAATATATCCATATTTTTCGCTTGGATAGACCGGTTCAATTCCCATCAGCACCAGATTCGCATCTTCGGTCTGTGCCAACTCTCCCAATCGTTTCAATGCCTGAAAATAGTCATCATTGACATACGGATCCACCGGACAAACAACCACGGACTCCTCCTCTGAAATCCCCTGTACATCCCTCAGATACGCCGCTGCTAATGCAATCGCAGGAAATGTATCTCTGCGATATGGTTCGATGCTGATTCCAATATTTTCACCTAACTGATTATGTATAGAAGAAACCTGTGTTTTAGAGGTTGCAATCGTAACAACCGCCTCCGGATCGACTGACCGTATCTGGCGATACACCCTCTGCACCATCGACTCATAACCGTCCTCTGTCTTCAAAAATGGAATAAACTGCTTGGAACGAATATCATTTGAAAGAGGCCACAGACGTTTTCCGGATCCCCCCGATAATAATACTAAATTCATACTCCCTTATCCTTTCCGCAACGGTATCAAAACCACCACTATCTCTCTGCTCTCATCGGATTATTCAAAAAATCTTCATAAGACAGACGAATTCCTTCCTCAAGCTCCGTCTTGTAGGTCCATCCCAGCTTTTGTGCTTTGCTGACGTCCAAAAGCTTTCGTGGCGTACCGTTCGGTTTTGTGGTATCCCACTTAATCTGACCGTTAAAACCGACCACCTTAGCAACAATCTCTGTCAATTCACGAATCGTCAGTTCCTTACCTGTTCCGGCATTCACTGTCTCATCACCGCTATAATGATTCATCAGAAATACACAAAGATTTGCCAGATCATCCACATAAAGGAATTCGCGCAGTGGAGAGCCATCTCCCCAGCATGTCACTTCAGCCGCACCGCTTTCCTTTGCCTCATGGAAACGTCGGATCAGTGCCGGAAGCACATGACTATGCGTTGGGTGATAATTGTCGTTTGGTCCATACAGATTCGTTGGCATCACAGAAATATAATCTGTTCCGTACTGCTTATTCAAAAACTCACAATATTTTAATCCTGAAATTTTAGCCAGAGCATATGCCTCATTTGTCTTCTCCAATTCAGATGTCAAAAGACAATCTTCCTTCATCGGCTGTGGTGCCATTCTCGGATAAATGCAGGATGATCCCAGAAATTCCAGCTTCTTGCATCCATTTGTCCATGCGGAATGAATCACATTCATTTCCAGTATCATGTTGTCATACATAAAATCTGCCAATGCATTCTGATTCGCCACAATACCTCCGACCTTTGCCGCTGCCAGAAATACATATTCCGGCTTTTCCTTTTCAAAAAATGCCTCTACCGCATCCTGTCTGCAAAGATCCAGTTCCTTGTGCGATCTTGTAATAATATTATGATATCCCTGTCTCTCCAGCTCTCTTACAATTGCAGATCCCACCATACCTCTGTGACCTGCCACATATATCTTCGCATCTTTTTCCATCATCTCGATCAACCTCTTTTCGCCAGCTTTCTGTCATGCTCCGCCATGATCCGTACCAGCTCCTCATAGCTTGTTTTCTGTGGATTCCATCCAAGAACCGTCTTAGCCTTCGTCGGATCGCCCCAGAGATTATCCACATCCGTCGGACGGAACCACTCTGGATTTACACTAACCAGGAGCTTTCCTGTCTCAGCATCATAACCCTTTTCATCGACACCTTCGCCTTCCCAGCGGATTGTCATACCGTTCGCCGCAAATGCTTTCTCGGTAAAGTCTCGAACCGTATGCTGCTCTCCTGTAGCGATCACAAAATCTTCCGGTGTATCATGCTGCAGGATCATCCACATGCACTCCACATAATCCTTCGCATATCCCCAGTCCCTGAGGGAATCCATATTGCCAAGCTCCAGATGATCCTGCAGTCCCTCTGCAATCCGTCCGGCTGCTAACGTGATCTTTCTGGTCACAAAATTCTCCCCACGGCGCTCTGATTCATGATTAAATAAAATGCCATTCACCGCAAACATTCCATAGGCTTCTCTATACTCCTTTACGATCCAGAAGCCATACTGCTTTGCAACAGCATATGGACTGTATGGATGAAACGGTGTTGTTTCTCTCTGTGGTACCTCCTCCACCTTGCCAAACAATTCAGAAGTAGATGCCTGATATATTTTCGTTTTCTTTGTCAGTCCTAAAATACGGACAGCTTCTAAAATACGCAGAACGCCAATTGCGTCTACATCACCGGAATACTCCGGCACATCAAAGGAAACCTGCACATGAGACTGTGCTGCAAGATTATAGATCTCATCGGGCTTAACGATACCGATGATTCGAATTAAAGAAGAGGAATCTGATAAATCCCCATCGTGTAATGTGATTTTATTGCTTTCAATCAGATGATCAATTCTGGCTGTATTGGAAATGGAAGCCCGGCGTGTGATGCCGTGTACCTCATATCCCTTTTCCAGTAAAAACTCCGCCAGATACGATCCATCTTGTCCTGTAATCCCTGTAATTAACGCTTTTTTCATGTGCTTGCCTCCCTAACGAACTATATTTATTTACGAATACATTCGTTATTGTAGAGGCAGGCTCACCCGAAAACAAGTGACGATATTGGCTTGTTCATTCAGGAATAGTACAATATTGTTTTATTTAATATAAAATTTCAAAAGCCGGATGACTTCTTCACTACCACATGCGCCGATACTTTCCCGGCGTCAATCCCTCCAGCTTCTTAAAGGCTCTTGTAAAATAATTGGGATCCGGAATGCCACACTTCTCCCCGACCCGTTCAATCGGCAGATCCGTAAACCGTAGCAGCTGTTTGGCACGGGTGATACGAATCTGCATCAGATATGAGTTCACGGTCACGCCATACGTCTGTTTAAACCGCTTCATCAGATAAAATTTATTGATAAAAAATCTTTGTGCCAGATCCTCCAGCGAGATCCGTTCTTCATAATGTGCCTCCAGATAATCTTTTATATTCCGGATGCTTTCCTGTTTCTCGCTGCCATTTTCCTTCACCGGCCGGTACGTCTCTTCCATCAGGAGCGTCAAAAGCCTCTGCAGATATTCATTAATACGCATATCTCTGATATAGTCTTCCGAATCTGCCACGCCATAAACCGCCTCCAGCAGATGCGTATATCCCGACATTTTCTCTGTGTGGAACACATTTCTGCCACCCCGCTCAAGATATTTCTCATATACCTTATCCACAGAATTCCCGTAGAAATGAACCCACTGCAGCGTCCATAACCGGTCTGAAGAGCTTCTGTGGCAATACGGCTTTCTACAGTCGATCCACACGCAGTCTCCCGGAGCAAGCCGGTATGTTTCCCCGGCATACTCCACTTCTCCCGCACCGTCCTTCACCACGAAAAACAAAAAAGATTCCAGATCCTTACGGTGGCTGCTGTGATCCTTTAAAGCCGTAAGTTCTCCAACCTCCTGAAGATATAACAGTGCGTCCTTCGCAAACATTGCCGGCGTATATATTACCCGGTCAGATCTTACCGCTCTGTCCGTAAAATAGGACAATTCATTCTGACTCATCTGTCTCTCCTGTTATCTAATGATTCAATACGACGCCCTTGCGAAGCATAAAGTTACCGTACTGCCGTTCTTCTCCGGTCTGTATGATCGCATATGCTTTCTTTGCGTGCTCGTAGAATTCAAACCGCTCATATTCTCCAAGCTTTACCGTAAAACCTTCGATTTCACTGGCACACCGGCGTACCTCCTCCCACATGGAAGGAATCTGCATTCCTTTCCGGACATCTGACTCCACCAGGCTCATCACCATAACCGGAGCCTCCACATATGTGTCTAACGGCATCACCTTCACAATCGCTTCGACCATCTCCGGCGCACTGATGCATGGATACTGAATCACTCTTTTGCCCATTGCCTCTGCCGGAAAATGTGCATCCGCAATAACAATTTCATCATCATGCCCCATCTCGCAAAGAATCTTAAGCATTTCCGGGGTTAATACCTTTGGTATCCCTTTTAACATAATCGCATCTCCTTCCTCTATGATGGTCTATTGCCAGATAAACTCCGTATCCCATACATCAACACCACTGTCCTGAAATATACTGTACAGTCTCTGATGCAGCTGCTCCTTTGTAATTCCCTTTTTCAAGATCACCTGAAGGAAGCCGCCTCCACCTGCTCCGGAAATAAATCTTCCATCGACCATATCTTCGCATGCCAGGAAAATCTGATCGATACAGGTATTTGTCGAACCACTGTCCAATTTCTTGGACAGATTCCAATGTTCATTTAACAGCTCTGCAAACCGGTCTACATTGCCACGCTCAAGTTCAAACTGCATCAACGCAGCTGTGCGCTGCATCTGATCCAAAGCCTCTACCGAATCCTGCCGGCCTCCGATATAACCTCCAACCACATCACGAAGCAGATTTCGCGCCAATCGTCTCTGTCCGGTGTAGATCAGAGCAAAACGCTCCTGCAATTCATTCTTAGTAGCATCACTGAGAACCACATTTTCCACATGGATTACCTGATTGATCCCCGGCTCCGTTGTGATCATCTTCACGCCCGGTGTCACACCGCCAACCTGATCCTGCCAGCCGCCACCGGTACTCATGATCTGTTCCATGCAAAGCACAATATCATAAAGAGCATCATCGCTCACCTGCTGTCCAAAGAACTTAAAAATCGCCTTTACACAAGCTCCCGACAGGATAGAACTCGTTCCAAGTCCCGATCCCTTCGGCACTCCGATCACCTGTGTCGACAGATAAAATCCGCCGCCCAGATTCTTTAAAATCTCCTGCAGATCATGCTCTCCGTCAATCGGAATAATGCCGCATGCGATCAGCGCCGCCTTATGCAGTGCAAAGAAATCATAAGGATTATGACAGTCCTGAATCTCGGATACACTGTGTGCCACACCACTGACTCCAATATCCTGACTCTCAAACTGAACCTCCGGAGCATCGATCCGCCTGATCGTCACCCGGATCGGATAATTACCCTTCAGCTTGATCGCAGCATTTAACACAACGCCACCTTTCTCATTACAATGCGGTGGTGTGTCTGTCCAGCCGCCGCCCCAGTTTACCCGGACCGGCAATTCTACATTTACCTCATCCTCCGCAATATGGAAATTTTCAAAGGATGGAATCTTTTCCTTGCCATTCTCATAGATCACATGCTGAATCTCATCAAAGCACAGACCTTCCAGATCATCGTATTTCATTCCGTCAAAGCTTTGACGATTCTTTCTCATATAACGCGACAATGCGTACCAGATACGGATTCGTTCTGAAAACTCAGCATCAGCATCCTGCGCTCTCTTCATCAACAACCGGAATTGAGAGACCTTAATACCTGCATCGCCAAAAACATTCAACGCATCCTCATAATATTCTCCCTGCATTAACCGGTCCACAAAACAGGATACAAGTACCTGATCCTCAATCTGCCTCTTCCACGGAACGATCGCGCATACATCTGCTTTGTTAAAGCTGCTGCAAAGACTCAGCCGCTTCCTGTCAAGCCACTCACTCACTTCATCCGCAGAAGCCTGCCCCTTTACAATGCGACATAGCCGCAACGCACTCTGTACACTGCTCTCACGATCCTCTTCCACTGTGTACAGATTGGCATTCCACAGATAGAACGGCTGACTTTCCTTGGATTCCCAGATATCTTCCACTGCAATATTATAGGTATCGATCACTGTACCGATCGTTGTCCCCATCCACGGACTATCCGCTTCCAGCGTCCCCTTCGGGTTGTCCTGCACACCATATACCCTGGTCACATACCTGCCCTCCGGCAATGTCAGCGTATGAAATACCATATCGGACGGCAGATCAACCTGTTCCAACTGCATTCCGGAGACAATGCTGCCGGAGCCAACTGTCACACCTCTGCCAATATAGCTGTCCTCCATATAAGCACCATCACCAATCACTGCATCCGCTGCGATAAAGCTGTTGTTGACTGCATATCTTCCCTGCTCCGAAGCATTCGTCAGTACATGCCGCTCCCATCCAAGGAACTCATAATCATCCACGCCCTCATTCACCAGATCTCTCAGTTCATGGGTCGTTCCAAAATGAATAAACTCTGCTGGTGATAAGCAGATCAGCTTCATCGAAAACTCATGCAGTGCATCCCAGATCTGACGCCGGCACTCGGTCAGCTCTGGACAAAAGCTTCCCTCCGGTGTCTCTTTCTGAAATGCAGAAAGTGTTGCCTCTCCCGCCAAAGGATAAAGGAAATCCGCATAAAAGCTGACTCTTGCGGTCTCATTTACAAACTGCGCAAACTTCTGATCATCCACTCTGCCATTGGTACTGATCAGTCCAAACAACGCATTAAGTAGATCGGCATCCAGCACAACCGCTCCGGTATCAATATCAACCATACCATTTTCATTCACGGCTCCGGCTTCCTGCAAGACTTCCACCGACTGCTTCTGCAGGCATCTCGCCACATGATCATGACCATCATTTAAGAACACGCCATGATTCTGTCCGATCTGTACCGGCTCCTTCATCGAAATCGCCGCTGCGCCATGATACTGCAGATCAATCTGTAACGGATTGAATAATAAAAGAACGTCTCCGGAAAGAACCACCATTCCATCCGGAAAACGTCCTGCTAAAGAAGTCATCGCTATGATAAATTCATCGAACAATGTTGACGACCTGCCATCCGGCAATGCCCGCGGCACCGGCGAAAACAGCTTACCGCACGCCGAATACTGCGGCACTCTCTTGCTGTCTCCTCCGGAATGAATCACCAGTATTCTCTTCCCGGTAAAATGATTCTCCCGGTCATCTCCATCCTGCCCGGCAATATATTTCAACACATTAAAAGTGGCCCCGCCAGATCCCACACGCTTTCCGTCCGGGTCTGAAAGGACCATATATGTTGTACTCTCCGGTAACTGCCCCATCGCCAGTCGATCATCAATCTGCTGGCGGTAAGCCAATGCCTGCTCCTCATTGGAAGCAGTCAGGATCACATAATCCCATGTTATGTAGCTTTGTTTACGCAGGCTTCGCTGATATTCCTCCCAGGAGTCAATGTAACTCTGGGCAAGGAAAAGTTTTTTCAGTTTTCGTTGATTCATAGTAACACTCTCCCTATTTTGATTGATGGGTTTGTTTGTATACTAAAATAAGCCGCAAAGCGGCTTATTTTAATGTACTTTTTCATTTTTAATTTTTGAATTGCAGTAATGTTTCTGCAAACCTCAACAAAGCAATCATTAAATTTACTACAACAAGTTTGTCGTTTATGGATGTGTGGTGTTGTGAATTACTATTAATGGCTTTTTGACTATTATTTTCCAATTGATTATTGGAATCGCCTCCACAATTAATGTTTATATTACATCCATTAAACATGCTTTGCTTATTTGTGATGTGCTTATTTTCCATTGAAAATCCCCCTTTCTTTTTGATCCTAAAATTATTATCCCCCTACATCTTCTATAGCGCAAGTGGTTTTCCAAAATTTTTTTAAATTTGAAAGAAGGATTTTTTTTGTTTTCAAAATATTTTGTTTTCTAAATTCGAACGTGACAAAGTTCACATCTACCACTGTGACATACAAGTTCTATTTTTCCCCAGCATATCCTAAATTTACAACTTACGAAACCACTGTTGCCGCCGGTTTCAATGCTATAATGGCATCATATTGTTCTTTGCCCAGAACAATAAATAAAAATTCAGGAGATAGCAACAATGGCTACAAATTTTTCCAATGAGTCATCATCTACATCGATATCCTTTTTTATTTTCAATGCTTTCGAGGACATTTAGTCTCATCTTTCAATGAAGGACCTCATTTTTCCTCACCTTTAAAAGAAAAGTCGTCCATTTCAAGCAATGCATCCATAAATTGCTTCATATACTTTTCTTCACCAATTGATACGCGTAAACAATTACCAAACTCACCAACATTCGGATAGGTCTTTATCAAGATTTTTTTTTCTGCTTTCATTCTATCCACAATAGTTTGTGCCTTCATCTTAGTCTCAATAAAAATAAAATTTCCCGCCTCACCTTTATGGCGATACCCATTTTTATCCAAAGAATCAACCAGATACTTTCTTCCACCATTAAACTTTGTAATCAAAGAATCTAACATTCCCGGCGTCGTCAATACTTTTTCAGCAAATAACATAGCAAATGCATTTGTGTTATGCGGTGTACACATCTTCTGTACCATCTTCACGCCTTCAGACCAGCCGATAACGTATCCCAAACGACAGCCAGCCATAGAAAATAATTTGGAGAATGTTCTTGTAATAAACACATGATTCTCTGTCAATGCATATTTGATAAATGTCTTCGGATAAAAATAATGATATGCCTCATCAACCAATACTGTAATCTGCTTTTTCCTTGCAACCTTCATAATAGATTCAAATTCATCATCCGAATATACATTTCCCATCGGGTTATTTGGGTTTAAAAGAATTAAAAGCTGTGTATCATCCGTCATTTCACGAATAATATCATTAACATCCATACTCAAGTCTTCTTTATATGGAACTTTTACAAAATTGCGGCCATACATTTCAGAATAAACCTGGAACATAAAGTAAGACGGAACAACACCGACAATACGACCATTTACGGAGGTAAAGGCCTGAATGATATAACGGATGCCCTCTGCTGAACCGTTCGTCAGGCAAATATGAGAAATATCCGTTCCGAGATGATTGGCCAAAACCTCAGTAAAATGTAATGTTTCCGGATACTGTGCAACAAACTGTGGAGTCACATTTTTAAGGATATCATTGATAAATTCCTGCGGAAGACCACCCGGATTTTCATTTAAATCTAATCGCAGATAATCCTTTCTTGCATTCTGATCAAAAATTCTATACAAATTTTCTACCCTACTATCCAAATAATACATTTTTATATCCTCCTCAATTTTTAATTGCAATAACATCTACACCATTATGAAAATCACTTACAACCGAAGAAATTGCTTCAGAAACATATTCTTCAATATATCGTGCCATACGGCCATTATCAATTGCTCGTACAAAAGCAACTAACTCATACCGAATCCCCTCTCCATCTAACTGATAGAAATATCGTTGATTATCTGCTGCATTTTCATAACGCAATTCAAAATAGTCTGTTTTCCACCATGGAGCTGGGACATAAATATATCCTTTTGTACCTGACACAATCAGCTCGCCTTCCGACTTTACACCCATGCCGACTTTAATTGATGCAACAGCATTATCATATGTAAAATCAATTTTAGTAAAGTCGTCAAAATTTCTTTCTTTATCAATATAATGTGTTACGATCCTTTTAACCTTATAGTTTGTACCTAAAATTTCAAAAACCGGCAGCATAGCTGTAGGTCCCCAGTCAAACGCACTGTTCCATACGGTGAGTTTTTCAACTTCATTTGCCGCAAGTTCCTTTAAGCTTGTACAGGTGGCATCAACAGATACAATATCTCCAATTTTTCCACTTTTAGCCAACAGTACAAGACGTGAAAAGGCTGTATTATACGCAGTTTTTATTGCCTCCATCAGGATACAGCCTTTTGCCTGCGCCAATTCAAAGAGTTCTTCACATTCCTGTTTATCTAGCGTAATAGGCGATTCACACAAGACATGTTTTCCCGCATTTAATACTTTTTTTATCTGCTCATAATGTTTTGTAGGAAAAGATCTAATATAAACTGCATCAACTGCATTTATAAAAACATCTAAATTGTCCGTTACCGTCTTTAGTTTTTTAAGTTCAGCCGGCACATCATCCAATGAATCAGAATAAATTGCCTCTATACTCAATCCATTTACATATGTGCTCTCTTTGAGTAATTTACACAAATATTTCGATTCACCAACCAGTCCCATGCGAAGCTGTCTCTTCTGTTCTCTAATTTCTGTACTTGATACACCTTGTGTTCTTTCCAAATAGATAACTTTGCAATATTCATTCAGATAATCAAATTTACCCTTCCAGTCAGAGCCAACCGTAAAAATGTCAACATCATACTTTTTGATGTCATCTATTTTTTGCCCTTCATATTCCTCAACAATAATTTCATCTGCCAATCCTGTGGACTTTACTCCATCTATTCTCTCCATCAAAGATTGCTGCACATTAATCTTGCCGCGAGTTTTATCAAAGTCATCTGCTGTAACACCAACAATAAGGTAATCACCCAATGCTTTTGCTCTTTCAAGAAGTCTAATATGTCCTCTATGCAACATATCATATGTTCCATAGGTAATCACTTTGACCATCTCTAATTCTCTCCTTCACCTTTTTGTACAATTTTATATGCCTTAAATTTATGCGTCGAAACCCTTTTTTCAATTGGGGGTAATTCCATATAATTGCCGTATAATGCTCGCAGCCATTCATCATAACCTGAAGGCACTTTGTAATTCTTATGTTCGAATTCCATTTCTAAAAAACTATCAAACGCTGCTTTTTCGCAAACTGCCCGAGAGTAAGAAGTAAAATCACCTATTTTATCTAAATCTACTGCTGCGTATTTTTGAGAATTTTCAACCATTTTCAATGCAAAAAAATTATGACTAAACGGCATCGTTATAATTCTTAGAATTCCAAATACTAGATTTCTTTTTTTTCCACCTATTATGTCACATCGCTGTGAATGTGCGACATTAAGTCTCCGATAAAAATCGCGTTTATCAAACATTTTTTTGGTTTTTATTTCATCATTGGGGGCATTGTCATATACGAAAATATCAATATTAACAGCCAGTTTTCTTCCTGTTTCATCTGGTTCATATAAAACTGTATTTGTATCAATGACTTTTCCTTGTGCATAACAATAATCACGATCCTTCTCCGGACACAAAAAACGATATCTCTTGCCCTTTTGATTAAATTCTTTAGCGAATCGATTATAATCATCTCGGAGCATTCCCACGTCAATATCATCATCCCACGGAATGTATCCCTTGTGTCTAACTGCACCGAGTAGAGTACCGCAATCAATCCAATAATTGATTGCATGATTCCTGCAGAAATTATCCACCTCATCTAAAATTTCAATCTGTATTTTTCTCAATTCTTGTTCAGAAATTCGCTTTAATCCATTTTCACACATTAACTTTCTCCTTATGCACAATACAACATTTCTTTGTATAGCCCAAAATACAAATTCTGGTTATTTTAAATTATCTCCAATAACTTCCACCTTCTACAGCATTTTTTCCATTAGGGGTTTCATTTTCAGATGGATAAACCCAATACTCATTAAAATGTACTGCCCATGCTGGCCAATTATCCCAGCGTTTTCCACGAATGCCAAACAATATTTGCATATTGCTTGCCATGTGAATGGCCTGTTTTCCTAGTCCTTTTATGTAAGCTGCTAGCGGCAATCCATAAGCTCCAGCTGCAATTAAAGCTACTTGAAAATCTTTTTTTAGAATTTCTGCTTGCATTGATTTTAAAGCTTCAAAATATGATGAAAATTCAATTGTTTCATTTTCTCCAGCATTACTTTGAATTGCACGCACACACTCTAAACTTTCAAATGTTGGCAGTTTAGATGTTTCAAAAAGCTTATCTCTTTTTTCATATTGTTTCTTTATAGTATCTACAAATGGATGAATAACTAGAACCTTTTTTCCCTTCAAGGCTGTAGTCCATACATCATCATAAAATAAAATATTATTAACAGCGTTATTAAGAAGTACAACATTGGGAGAGGCGTATTTTTTTATTAATGAGCACTCACCTTTACATCCCCACGAAAACACACCATCAGCATCTTTCAAAGCACTTGTGTATATTCTACAAAACTCATCAATTGTTTCTTTGTCATTTGGAAAAACTCCAGCATTATACATAATATTGTGGATATTACGTTGTTCATATGGGATGGTTTTCATCCACCGAACAGCCGTTCTCGATTCTTCCGCTCCTAAACGACAAATCATAAATGGTTCAGATGAAGCTAGCTTTTTCTTTATATAAGCTGTCCCCCCCCCCACTTCCAGAGGCTGGTTTCCAATATATTGTATATTATAGTAGATATC
>ERZ1026862.213-NODE-213-length-38190-cov-6.422787_pt1 | contig 38190 bp, 48 predicted proteins | sample MGYA00380161_ERZ1026862 | MGnify/ENA primary metagenome ERZ1026862 (study PRJEB33269, sample SAMEA4719797) | human gut metagenome | biome: human-associated habitat; feature: organic feature; material: feces | place: Cameroon | collected 2013-10 ... | reverse complement strand
GCGATACCGTAATTCCGAATTACGAATTACGCATTCCGAATTGATTTACAGGTCGTCCGCGTCCTGGATCGGCTTCTCGTGTGGGTCCTTCGGTACTCCGGTGTACATTCCCTGGGGGTCGGTTTCCGGGGAGGCGAGAGTGGGGTCGGTTACGGGGGTCACGGGCGGTTCGGGACGCTTTTTCTTTCCGCCGGTGCGGTGGCAGTTGGTGTATTCCTGCATGCATATCTCCTTCTACAAAAAATACCGCGCCAATATCGGTGCGGTATTATTATGCGCGTTTGAGCGGATTTCATGCATGGTCTACTTCTGCTTTTCCGGGGTGTAGTCGGTGCTTCCGGAGGCTTTGCGCAGGGCTTCGATAAGTCCCGGGGTGCTCCAGGTGAATCCGCCGCGGTCGAATTCGCTGCCATCGTCCCACAGGAAGGCTGCAATACCGGCGTCGCGGCACAGCTTTGTCAGCGATTCGCAGTAGAATACGCGGCTGGGGACATCATTCCTGGCGGTGCCGTATTCCGTTATCATGGCAGGGATTCCCTTGTCGGTGAAATTCGTGCGCAGCTGGGATATCATGCTTTCCATCCAGATCTGGTCGGTGTTGCTGCCCCAGTTGTTCTGGATCCCGTCAACGCAGAAGGTCACGGGTATGTAGTAGTGCACCGACAGGATACACCGTTCGTACTCGTCTTCCGGCATTCTGAACCGGCTGTCGATGGAGCAGATGATGTCCGCGTCGAATCCGGCTATAAGCAGGTGCCGCCAGGGATTGAACGCGCCGGAGTTCCTTACCGTGTCTACGAACAGCTGGTTGATCTCGTTCAGCAGGCTGTAGGCGTCATCGTCGGAGATTCCGCTGAAATCCACTGCGTTCATGCTCTCGAACAGGAGCCGCTCGTTGTAGCTGCCGAAATGCTCCGCGATCTGCCGCCAGATACTGGCGTAGCGCATGAGCACTGCGTCGTGGTCCTCCGCGGCGCCGCACAGCCAGGAGCCGTCGTCGCCGTCATGGTACATGGTGAGTATAACGTACATTCCGTTGTCGTAGGCGTAATTCGTCACCTGCGTCACGCGGTTGAGCCAGCTCTCGTCAATATTTCCGGCTTCGTCGATGTGGTCCTGCCAGGATATCGGCAGGCGCACCGCGTTCACGCCGCTGTCCACCAGGCTCTCGAACATCTTTTCGGTCGCCGGGAGGTTCCCACGCAGGGTTTCCGCGGAATCCGCCCCGGCGGTGTCGCCGGGCTCCAGGCAGTTTTCCAGTGCCAGCCCGAGATTCCACCCGATGCGGATATTGCTGACCAGCTGCTGTGAGGAGAGGCTCAGCATTGCCGGGGGAGGATTGCCGTTATCCGGCTTTCCGCCGCTGAACACCTGATCCACGGTCAGCGTGCCGGAGCTGCTTTCCGTCTTACCGGAACAGCCGGTCAGCAGCGATAATGCGATCATTAAGCCGGCTATCCTTTTTATTCTGCCTGACGCGCCCACTCCGGACACCTCCCTCTCGTATAATGATATAACTATAATACAACAGTTATGCCGGAATGTCAACTGAAATCAGCGGTCGGGCTGTAATATTTCTTTCATGGCGGAGAGCAGCAGCGCATTTTCGCTCTCCTGGCGTACTGTCACGCGGATATGCTGTCGGTCCGGGAATCCGTCCCTGTCGGAAAGCTCCCGGACAAGTATCCTGTTTTCGTACAGCAGCTTTGACGCGAGTTCCTTTGCGGAGATATTCCCGTTTACGCGGCAGACGACATAGTTCGCCTGGGAGGGATAGACCTCCAAACCGGGAAGCGATTTCAGCCCTGCGATAAGCATGGCGCGCTGAGCCGAGGTATTGCCGCAGGCGGCGGCGAAATCCTTCTTGTACAGGGAATATATCTGCATGAAGTATTCTGCTACGGAGCTGATGTTCCAAACCGGCATTTCCACCCCGAGGGAATTGATCAGCGCTTCGTCAGAGCACGCCATCACGCTGACCTGGAGCCCGGGGACACCGAAGGTATGGCTGAGGTTTTTCAGAACTACCAGGTTCGGATATCCGGTAAGGATCTGGTTGGAAATGAGCTCGAACCGCATTTCCCTGTCGGCGTAGTCCGCGTAGGTTTCGTCGATAATGCACCGGGTGCCGTTATCCCTGCATGCGCCGAGGATACGCACAACATCATCGCGCCCGAGGAATCTTCCGGCGTTGTCGGGATTGCAGAAAAACAGCGTTCCTGAATCCTGCGCCGCGGCGATAAGCTTGTCAGCGCTGAACTCCACCCGGCGGACTGAGCCGCATTTCCCGAAATATCCGACCGCTTCATCGGAGCCGCAGACCGTCACGGTGCCGGACAGCCTTTCCGACAGCGGTTTCATCAGCCCGGAAGCGTTGCTGCCGACGAGCATGTATTCCTTTTCCGTGGAGAAGATCTTCCCTGCCAGCAGTTTGAGGATATCCATTCCGGAGGGCGGCTGTGTGATGAGGGAATCCAGGGAGTACCGGATCTGATCCTTCATCTTCGGCGTGGGAAAATACGGATTTGCAGGGTAGCAGAAGTCGGTGAGCCCCGGGAAGCGCCAGTTTCCGCCGTCGTGGAACTCATACCTCACAAGTTTGTCGGAATCGGTCGCGAACAGCGTGTTGGCGATGTCCAGATCCTGGGCGTCGTCCACCTCGTACCAGGTTTCGTTCCGGAGCACGAATGCGTTCAGCAGGGTGTCGTCAAGCTGCACAAGGGCTCCCAGCACCGCTTCGTAGTACTGGTTCTTTCCGAAGGCGGTGAGGTAGGCTTCCAGGAACGGAATATACTGCTGCTCCGAGAATTCCCGGCTGAGCTTGTAGATGTTCACGGTCTTGTAGTACTGCTCCGCGTCGCTGAACCGGAAATGCTTCTTGTCGATGAAATTCCGGATAGTGCCGCTGTCCGTGAGCGTGGTCACGGTGCCGTCCATCCACTGCTCGTACTTTGCCACTGCCACCAGGTTCTTTTCCGGGGATTCCACCATGCGGCGGATAAGGGTGCTGTCGAATATCAGGTCGGATTCCAGCAGTATTGTGTCGTCCTGGCACAGCCTGTCCTTCGCGAGGTACAGTGAGTAGATATTGTTCGTGGTCGCATAGTCGCGGTTCTGAATGAACTCGCACTCTATGCCGGTGATGTTCTGCTCAATGAAGCTGATGAGTTTTTCGGATTCCCAGCCCACTACGACGATAAGCTTGCTTATCCCTGCGAGCTTCAGGGCGTCCGCCGCATGACCGATAAGGCTCTTGCCCCCTACCTCTATCATGCATTTCGCCTTTGCCTCGGTGTATTTCCCGAGCCTGGTGCCCATTCCGGCAGCCAGCATAAGTGCCTGCATTTACTCATGCCCCCTTTTCTGTCGCTGCGTTTATCTCTTCTGGAGTATCAGCTCCATTGAACCGCTGTAGCGGTTGCTGATGTCGTATCTTCTTACTTCGAACCCTACCCTGTCGAGAATGGGCTTCAGTCCGCTGTAGGAGAAGTAGGTGTAATGGTTCTTCTGGTTCCACATAGGATCACTGAATCCCTTTATGCGTGTGAAAGCGCTTTCGAAGTTAGGTGTGGACAGCCACAGGATACCGTTTTCCGCCAGCAGTCCGTGCGCCTTTTCAAGCGCCCTTACAGGATCGTTGACGTGCTCGAGAACATCTCCCATGACGATGACATCATATTTCTTGCTGGTGTTGAAGTCCATGAAATCCGTCAGTTTTATGTCCACGCCGAGGAGCCTGGATACATTCTCGCAGTCCTCGCGGCATATCTCGACAGCGTCGGTCTGATAGCCCATTTCAAGGGCGCATGCCAGCATTTCTCCGTTGCCGATACCGACTTCGAGGTATTTCGTTCCGCTGTTGAAGGACTTTATATTGTTGAACAGGTCGGAATAATCCGCAGGGTGATGGAGCAGCTCGATAGTGCCTTTTTTAGTGTAGTGACCGTTGATGTCCTGGCGCTCCTGTATGGGGAAGTTATACGCATAGAGATTGTGGCAGGATCCGCATTTCAGCCACAGCTTTGCCGGTGCGAAGTGGCAGTCCAGGTATCTTGCCTGATTCGCGCAGTAATACGGCTCGGACTTGTTTCCGCCGCAGATGGGGCAGATATGGTTGATGGAGTCGTGGGACTGTGCCGGGTCGTACACATAGCCGCAGCCATTGTAGAGTGTGTCGAGCATTCCCGGGTACTTTCGGAAATCCTCCATGATAAGGTCGTAACATCTCCGGGGATCGAACGGCCCCAGCAGGGTCGTCGCGAAGTAATGCGCGGTGACATCGGTGAGCCCTTCGCCGCCGCAGAATCCGACCAGCGCGTTGGCAAGTTCGTCGTCGCAGGTGCGGTCAGTGCTGTCGTCGGACATCATCAGCAGTAATCCTACCTTCACGGTGTGGGACGCTTTCTCGTACCACTCGCTGTATCTTCCTTCGCTCATTCGCTGGCGGATCGTGAGCTCCTGCACCAGCTTTGCGGACATGCTGCTGAATTCCTTCTGCTGCTCCGGGTCGCGGATACATGTTTCCGCAACATGGTCGGCGGCGAGCATTATTTCCCCGGACATTCCCATCGCAGAGTAACTTCCGGAGTGGTAGCCGTCGTCTATCTTGTTGAGTTCATTTATCAGCCCCTTGAGATCCATGAGGGCGTAATTCTTTGCTGCCATCTTAATACCTCCGTGTAGGTCACTGTGCCATCTGGCGCTTTAATTCGCCGATATCCGGATCGTTGGGCGATATCGCCGCGAATTCCTCAAGGAGCTGCGACGCCTGCTGGAATTCCCCGTTGGAGATCAACTGACGTATGTTGTCCTTTACCGTCTTTGCAAGTACGTCCATTTCCGTTACCTGCTTCGGCTTGTTAAGCTCGGCGAGTTCCTTGTTGATGTCCTTTGTCAGCGCCGCTACTATGGGCTTTGACTCCGGGTAGGTCTTCAGCAGCATTTTCATCGCCGCGGCGCATACCTTGTAGTCCTTCTGGCGGCGTGCTGCGATTATGTTGTTCGCCATTGCCGCGCCGAGCGCCCGGGCAGGCACATTGTCGAGATCCTCGGTGGTTTCGCATACCCTGGAGCCTGCCTTTGCCCATACGGCGAGAACCCCGGAAATATCCTTCTGATCCTCTGCCATGAGCTGCATTATGGTTTCGAGTACTCTGAGGGCGGACATGAGCGCTTCGCTGGTCTGCTGCCTGTCAACATCATACGCCGCTGCCGCGTCGTACATGTCGTCAAAGAGGTTGCGGCAGAATACCGCAGCTGCGTGCAGGTCGAAGGTATCCCGGAGCAGGGGCGTGAAGTCCTGGCTCTCTTTCAGCATGAAGTACAGCAGTTCGTAATACGCGCCGTAACCGTCGGCAATCATCTTCTTCACCTGGGCGGAGCTGTCGCCGGTGGTGAAGTGCACCTCCAGCATATTCAGCAGGGCGGACATCATCGGCTCGTTCTTGTACAGCTTCTTGAAATACGCGATCTCCTCGAGGGGGTTGTCGTTGGTTTCAATGCTGGAGCGCACGAACGCCTGGAGAAGGGTCCTGCCCTGGTCGTTGAGCTGCTCGTAAAGCTGCGCAGCGCGGTTGTACATGCCGGTGTGGGTCATGATGATGAACTCGCTGCGCAGAAGTCCCTTTATTTCGGGGCGGTCATACAGCTCCGGTATCTTGACTATCTTCAGATTCTGAGCGGCTATTTCGTATTTGCCGCAGTGAATGCAGCTGTCGATAAGCTCGATCAGCGCGTTTGCGACATTGCTCTTTACAGCCGCGGAGAAGCAGTACACCAGCATATCCGGCGTCTGGAGCTTGCCGTTCTCAATGCTCTTGAAGAGCCGGAAGAACTCCAGGTATTCGCCGATGGACTCGTCGTATCTGTGCAGCATTCTCAGGGCAACGGCGCTGAAAATATGTATTTCTGCGTCGGTTCCCATGGTGCCGGGTCTTACTGCTTCGGGGAGCGCAAAGTATTCCTTCGCGGTCTGGAGTATTCCCTCCCAGTCTTTGTTGCGGAAGTGCCTTGCCGCCTTCTCACCGTAGAATCCCAGCAGGATAATGTCGTTGCGCTCGCGGCACTTCTCCATGCCCAGCTTCATGTAGTGCTCCGCCATCTCCTCGTTGTGGAGGTTATAGCTCTGGTACAGCTGGAGATACAGAATCATCGGCGGATTGGCTTCGTGCTTCAGTCTTTCCTCCAGAAGTTCGGTGTTTCTGAGGTACTTCTTTTCCTGGAGGTCGCCGTCGTCGATATATCCGTAGTGATCGGCTATGTCGGTGAGTATCTTCGTGGGCTGCTCAAAGCGCTCGAAGCATTCGTGGATCGGGAACTGGAACCGCACGCCGTTCCTGCGGATAAGTCTTGGCACCAGAACGTCGGAATAGTGGTTCATGTCCAGGCTGTCGTAGTTCCGGACGGTGTATCTCGCGGTCTGGTACTTCTTGTATTCACCGCTCTTGAAGAAGTGAATGATGTCGTTGCAGGACTTGAATATCTCGTCCGCGTCCAGGAACATGTACCACTCGCCCTTTGCGCGGTCGAGGGTGGAGTTTCTGGCAGCGGCAAAATCCTTTATCCACTCGAAGTGGAAAACGTTGTCCGTGTATTTCTTCGCTATCTCAACGGTGCTGTCCGTGGAGCCGGTATCTGCAATAATGAGTTCGCTGTCAAGGCTGTCGAGAATGGGCTTTATCGCCGCCAGGCAGCGGTCGAGGTACTTTTCCTCATTCTTGACGATCATTCCTATTGATAATTGCATATTGAATCCTCCGTTACAGGTGTATCAGCGCTCCAGTATCGCATACCAGCGGTCGGTGTCGCTGTATTTTGCGCCGTTTACTTCCGGTGGGAAGAAGGTGCTTTCGACAAACCGGAAGCCCCTGTCGATGAACGGCCTGTAAAATTCCGTGTATTCCTCCTGGGTCCTGTAGATCGCGCTGTAGTCGCTGTTGAGCTGTTCGGAGTGTATCTCGTCCAGCGTAAGGCGCTTCCCTATACCCACCGGGTCGCCGACGTACATCGTGCAGTGCTCCGCCAGCAGGTCCGGCAGGCGCGACATGCAGTATTTCAGCTCGTCGTCGTTTATATACATGCATACGCCGCGCATGAACACGCAGCTGAACTTCCCGTTGAAGGATTCCACCGGCTTGTCCATGAGCTCCTTGAAGGAGGCGCAGATGAATTCCGCGTTTTCGTTCAGTCCGGCGACGGTCTTTTTCGCCACGGTGATCATCTCCGGGGCGAAATCCGCGCCGAGGTATCTTCCGCACAGCGGAGTCACCATTCCGGCGATCCTGCCTATTCCGCAGCCGATGTCCAGCACGGCGGTGTCCCGGGTGATACCCAGCTTCGGGATTATGTACTCCCGGTCGAACCTGTTCAGCAGGTCCGCGTGGGTGGGGTTCTGGTCACCGTTAAGCACCGCGGAATACGGGCTGCTCATCTTTGACGCCATTGCCGCGCGCTTGTTGTAGAACGCCTTAACGTCCTGCTCGCTTATATCCTTTTTTTCTCCGTATATTCTGCCACTCATTGTGTTTCTCCGTTTCTGGTGTGTATTGTCGTTTCACTCAGCCGTTGAGCGCCTGCTCCTTTATCACACGGTGGATCTTCTCGCCGTTGGTGACGTATCCCTCGTGCGGCTTCGGAAGCTGCTTCTTACCGTTGCGGCTGATCCATTCCTCAAGGGCTTCCCTGTCGTTCTCGGTCACGTTCTGGTGCATGGTGGGGAGTCCCAGTATATCAAACTGCATTGCGACGGAGCTTATGTCGCCGTATATCATGTCGCTCAGGAATACCGCCTTGAGGGTGTCCGGCGTATCGTCGTATATTCCGTAGCCATCTCTGATGAACTGCTGCTTGACCGCCGCGAATCCCGTGGCAAGCGCCGGGACTATGCTCCGGATAGTGCTCTCCATCAGCGGGTGCGGACGCCAGAGTATCAGACAATCCTCGCGGCGGCGGAAGAATTCCAGCACGCGGCGTATCTTGTCCAGGTACTGCGCCGGGGACGCAAGCAGTCCGGTCAGGCTGGTGTTGTAGAATACCACCTTTTTGCCCTCCGCCTTTTTCAGCCACTCCGCAGGAATATTCGTGTTTTCCTCTGTGAGCGAGATTATCTTGTCCATTTTCGGCGAGCCGGCAAGAATGAACTTGTTCTCCGCCCGGCGTCGTGTTATTGGAGTGTTCCCGAACTGGGAAAGATACTCGCTTATGTGGATCCCGCGGATAGTTTCCGTCAGGGTTATCACGCGGTCGGCTGCGGCAGGCATTCCTCTTTCCGCCGCACTGGGATTCTTCGAGGACGGCTCGCATATCAGATACGGGACGTATACCAGCATGTCGGTGTGTTTTTTCAGCTCCGCCGAGTAGAATCTCGGGTCAACGCTGGTGACGTAGTTGCGGTCGTCGTAGGGGTTGTGGATATAGATTATATCCGGCTGGCGTTCCTCCAGGTCGTAGTTCTCGTAGTGTACCACCGGGATATCCGCCGGGAAATCCCTGCCCTCGTAGTGGAAATCCCCGAAGCTGTAATCCGGGTTGCGCTCGTAGTAGGGTATCGGCACGACATACGCGTCGCAGTCCGGGTCGGCGTCGGCGGCGCGCCAGATACTCTCAAGGGAGTCCCACATGCTGGATTTATAGGGCATGAAAGCGATCTCCAGTTTTACCTTTATTTCGTTTTTCAGACTGTTTTCGGCTTTATTCAGTTTTTCTTCCAATAAAGTAAATGCTTTGTTTCCGGTCAGATCGGCAATAATGCCCTCATGGACCTGATACAAAGCTTCGCAGTATTCCTCAAGATATTTTACAGCTGTTGTTCCGTCGCCCTCAAGGTCGTCGATAGTTGTTCCGATATCAACTGCCGCGTCCTGACACTGTGCCATGAGTGCACGGGTTTCCTCGGCATTGCCGCTGGTCATCAGCTTCTTTATTTCGCGGTGTGCCTCGTGGAGGGAATCGAATATTTCAAGTAACAGCTTCTTATGTGCTTTTCTCATTATCTCACCTTTTAATAAAACAAAACAGCCCCTCGGAGAGACCCCCGAGGGGCTGCAATGCTATTCCTTTGCTGTCAAAACAGCGCCGTTATGCTGCATTCAGGCAGCCATCGTCAATCCGTAAGGGATTAGCCGAGGAGCTGGAGAATGGACTGCGGCTGCTGATTTGCCTGAGCCAGCATGGACTGAGCAGCCTGCTGAAGGATGTTGTACTTGGTGTAGTTGAGCATCTCAGAAGCCATATCAGTATCACGGATAGTGGACTCAGCGTCAGTCAGGTTCTCGTTGGTTGTGGTCAGGTTCTCGATCTTGTGCTCCATTCTGTTCTGGATAGAACCGAAGGTTGCACGAACCATGGAAGTCTTGTTGATAGCGTTGTCGATCTTGTCGATTGCAGCGTTAGCGTCTTCCTGGGTTGCGAGAGAGAGCTGGTCAGTACCCAGACCTCTTGCAGAGATATCGAGGTCAGCCTTGAGCTCGCCGATACCGCTGGTTACATAGGAGAAGTTGAAGTCAACTGCGTCCTTGGAACGAGCGCCTACCTGCAGAGTAATGCTGTCTGCATAGGTCAGGTTAGCGGAGCCGTGCTCGTAAGCGTTAGGAGTGGAAACGCCGTTGTTGAAGTCGATCTGACCTACAGTATTGCCAGCCTTGTTGGTAACTGTACCGTCAGCAGCAACGGTGTAGAGCTGAGTCATCTTGATAGATGTGCCGGAAACCTTGATGTCAGCGCCATCGATCTTGGTAACTGCAGTTGTGCTGTCTCCATCATACAGAGTAGCCTTTGTGCCGTCCTTAGAAACAGCTACGCGGTAGTTCTTGCCGTTGATGGTGACAGAAGTGGTATCTGCGTTGATTGCATACTCGGTGCTAGCGGTGATCTTACCGGAAACCTTGCCACCTGCAACCTTCAGGGAAGCAGTGTAGGAAGTGCCGCCGATAGTTGTTGTGCCGTCCAGCTCGCCAGCCTTAACCTTCATGCTTACGCCGTCAACGTTGATGGTGCCGTTTGCGCCAGCGTCTACAGAACCAGCTACGCGGCCGCTGTATGTAACGGTGCCAGCAGGATCAGAGTTCTGGGTGTAAGAGATGGAGGGGTGAGTAGCTACCTGGTTCTTGTTGTTAACAACAGTACCGTCAGCCATTGTACCGCCGTTCAGAGCAACTCTGCCGTTGAAGTCGGTATCAGCGATCTGGTTCAGCTCATCGTTCAGCTGATCGAATTCGAGCTGGATAGCGTCACGGTCGGTGGTGTTGTCGTATGTACCGTTAGCAGACTCGGAAGCCAGTTCCTTCATTCTCTGAAGAATGGAGTGAGTTTCCTGAGCAGCGCCCTCATAGGTCTGGATCATGGAGATACCATCCTGAGCGTTTCTCTTAGCCTGGCCAAGACCACGGATCTGGGATCTCATCTTCTCAGAAATTGCCAGACCTGCTGCGTCGTCGCCTGCGCGGTTGATTCTGTAACCAGAAGAAAGCTTCTCAGAAGACTTCTTCAGACCAGATACGTTTGTGTTCAGCTTGTTGTACGCGTTGAGCGCGTTCATGTTGTGCTGTACTACCATTCCCATAGTAATATCCTCCTTGAATTTACGCGCCTCTATATTCGGAATCATTCCTGTGAGGCGGTTGGTTAAAGTAATATTTTCCGTCTGCCTTTATGTACACTTGGGCTTCGGGATTTTAGCTTTTCAGCTATCACGTTTATTATATCGGCTGGTTTTCTCTGAACTTTAGCGTTTTTTCAGAATTTTCTTAAAATTTTTCTGATTTTTTGTGTAATATTTTTCAAAAGGCGCTCTGCTGCGAAATTTTTTCAGGATAAAGTCATAAACTATTGCAATTCGACAGAAAATGTGTTATGATAAAATATATATGTATATATAAATACAACTATATTAATACAAATCAAGAAAGGGTCAACACTATGAGTAAGGTAGTAAAGTTCGGCGGAAGCTCTCTCGCCGACGCAAAGCAGTTCAAGAAGGTCGCTGATATCATTCATGCCGACCCCGAAAGACGTTACGTCGTTCCCTCCGCGCCCGGAAAGCGCTTCAAGGAGGACACCAAGGTCACCGATATGCTGTACCGCTGCTATGACGAGGTAGCAGTTCAGGGCAAGGATTTCGCAGAATCCTTCGCGCCCATCAAGGAGCGCTACAACGGTATCATCTCCGACCTGGGACTTACCCTCAACCTGGACGAGGAGTTCGCGAAGATCGGCGAGAACTTCCGCGCTGCTGCCGGAAGCGACTACGCTGCGAGCCGCGGCGAGTACCTCAACGGTATCGTGCTGGCAAATTACCTCGGCTATGAGTTCATCGACGCCGCACGCGCTATTTTCTTCGACAACAAGGGCAACTTCGACGCCGACATCACCGACGCATGCCTGGGCGCGCTTCTCGACAAGACTCCCAAGGCGGTTATCCCGGGATTCTACGGAGCAATGCCCGACGGCTCCATCAAGACCTTCTCCCGCGGCGGCTCCGACTTCACCGGCTCCGTTGTCGCAAAGGCTGCGAAGGTAGACCTCTACGAGAACTGGACCGACGTAAGCGGCTTCCTGGTGGCTGACCCCCGTATCGTTGAGAACCCCGAGGGAATCAGCGTTATCACCTATTCCGAGCTGCGCGAGCTCTCCTACATGGGCGCAGGCGTTCTCCACGAGGACGCTATCTTCCCGGTAAGAAGCGCCAATATCCCGATCAACATAAAGAACACCAATGCGCCCCAGGACGCAGGCACGCTCATCGTTCCGACCAGGAACGCTCCTGCAAGCGAGCACATCATCACCGGTATCGCCGGCAAGAAGAACTTCTCCGTAATCTCCATCGAGAAGGACAGAATGAACAGCAACAAGGGCTTCCTGCGTAAGCTGCTCCAGGTCCTTGAGAACCACGACATCTTCCCGGAGCACATGCCCACCGGTATCGACACTGTCAGCGTTGTTGTGAACTCCAACGAGCTTGACGGTCAGCGCGAGAAGCTCACCGAGCGCCTTGTAGAGGTGGTAAAGCCCGATCACTACGAGATAATCGACGGTCTTGCCCTCATCGCAGTCGTAGGACGCGGCATGAAGTCCGTCAAGGGTACTGCTACCCGTGTGTTCGCGGCACTTTCCCACGCCAACATCAACATCAGAATGATCGACCAGGGCTCCAGCGAGCTCAACATCATCGTTGGTATCAACGCTTCCGACTTTGAGAAGGCTATCAAGGTGATCTACGATATGTTCATTCTCAGCGAGTGATCCTGCAAAGGGAACACGGCTGATCCGCGCCGTGGCATGGGAATGCGGTCCCGTGCCCGGCATGCGGATATACTTATATATGCGTTCGTACCGGGGCAGGTCCCGGTCAGCAATACATCAGGCACATACAGCACAACGAGGGGGATACGGAAATGGACTATACTGAATATCTGTCAAACGACGGCATGAAGAAGGGCAAGCTCGGCGCTTACAAGACCCATGTCATCAAGAACATCGAGAAGATCGGGCAGAAAAAGCTGGTCATCATCGGCGGCGGTGAGGAGTACGACATACTCATGCAGGCGCTCAAGCAGCTTCGCATGAAGGACGTCAAGGTGCCCGACATCGCATTCCGCGCGACGGCTTCCGAAGGCGAGGTCTCCGAAACGGAGGATATCAGGTTCATCAGCGAGCTGAAAGGAAAGTCCGCTTCGTTCTATGTGCTGATCGTGGCTCCGTTCACTCCGCTGGAGATCCAGCTTGCCGGCATGGCTGGCGTGCAGGGAACTTCCGCCGAGATTGCAAAGGTGCTCCGCAACCAGTGCGGATTCACCGAGAACGGCTATTGCGAGATGAACGAGCCGTCCGGTCTGGGAATGAGCCTTGCCAACATGAAGCTGAGCAAGGGGCTTTCCTCCGACGGAAAGCGCGCAGGCGGCATGGAGAACTCCACCGCGCAGCAGCTGACCTCTTATAAGGATAAGATGAAGGGACAGCGCTGCTTCATTCTCGGCACCACCGGCGCAAAGCTCGATGAGCTCAACGGGCTCATGAACGAGCACGCTTTCGCGAGCAACGAGTTCTGCGATTTCTTCACCAGAACGCCCCAGCGCCCGGAGTATTTCGTGCTGACGGAGTCCGCCTCCTATCTCGGCAACGGAAAGTACATCGAGGGCATGGAGTGCTTCATCGACGGCCGCATAAAGGTGTTCGAGGACAAGTTCAAGAAGAAGCCGACATACTTCAACGGACTTGGCGCAGGACTTATCACCGGGCTGCCCACATTCCAGGAGGCGGAGAGCGTTTTCGCCACCGCCAAGATGTTCCCGATGTATGTGATGATCCAGCTGGCGCTCTATATGGGATTCAGCGAGATCTACCTCTACGGCTGGGACGGACTGTTCCCCCTGGATATCGACGCTGACGGCGCGGCAAGAAAGGCTGCCGAGGGCGAAGTCCCCGGTTTCCCCGATGGCGCAAAGCAGCTTATCGGTCAGGTGAAGAAATACGCCGAGAGCAACGGCTCCAGGCTCATCAGCATGTGCCAGACAAGCGGTCTGTCCATGCTGGATAAGGTGGAATTCGAGAGCATCGACCTGTCCGCTTCGTCCATTTTTGGCAGACTCTGATCTGCATTATTCCGGGCTTTTCTGCCCATAATTCAAGGAGGGCACTATGAGCCTTGCAGATGATCTGTTCATACAGAACTGCCGTGATATCCTCGAGAACGGCGTTTCCGACGAGGGGTGCGAAGTCCGCCCCCGTTGGGAGGACGGCACGCCGGCGCATACTATAAAGAAGTTCTGTATCGTCAACCGGTACGACCTCCAGAAGGAGTTCCCACTGATGACGCTGCGCCGGGTGTATTACCGCTCCGCCATTGACGAGATACTGTGGATATACCAGAAGAAATCCAACCGCGTGTCCGAACTCTCCTCCCATATCTGGGACGCCTGGGCGGACGAAAACGGTACTATCGGAAAGGCGTACGGCTATCAGCTGGGCGTTAAGCACCACTACCCCGAGGGGGATTTCGACCAGGTGGACAAGGTGCTCTACGACCTGAAGCACAATCCGAACAGCCGCCGTATCATGACGAACACCTACAACCACGCGGACCTCAGCGAAATGCAGCTCGCTCCCTGCGCGTATTCCATGACGTTCAACGTCAGCGGAAACCGGCTGAACGCGATACTCAACCAGCGCAGCCAGGATATGCTCACCGCGAACAACTGGAACGTGTGCCAGTACGCGGCGCTGCTGACTATGTTCGCGAAAGCCTCCGGATTCGTACCCGGGGAGCTGGTGCACGTCATCGCGGACGCGCATATCTACGACCGACATGTGGACGCGGTAAAGCGGCTCATCGAAAAAAAGCCCTACCCTGCCCCGGAAATGCAGGTCGAGGATATCACGGATTTCTATAAGTTCACGAAGAACAGCTTCACGGCGGTGGACTACAAGTACCACGAATTCACGGACAAGATACCTGTCGCAATATGAGGTGGATATGGAACTCTGGGACGTTTACGACATAAACCGCAATAAGACCGGAAAAACCGCAGTCCGCGGCGAGAAACTCCCCGAGGGCGGATTCCACCTGGTGGTGCATGTCTGCATTTTAGGCTCTGACGGCAGAATGCTTATCCAGCAGCGCCAGCCGTTCAAGCACGGGTTCTCCGGAATGTGGGACGTGAGCGCCGGAGGTTCCGCGGTCGCAGGAGAAACCAGCGCCATGGCAGCCATGCGCGAAGTCCGGGAGGAGATCGGCGTGACCGTTGACCTTGACGGGGTGCGTCCGCATTATTCCGTGAGCTACGACGAGGGATTCGACGACTGGTACGTCGTAAAGGCAGACCCGGATATTTCCGGGCTGAAGCTGCAATACGAGGAAGTCCGGGCGGTGAAGTGGGCGACCGAGGAAGAGATCTTTGAAATGATGGACAGCGGAGCATTTATCCCGTATTTCAAGGGGTATATCTCGACGATATTCCACACGGCGGACCAGTACGGCTCGATAAGGGAACGCTGACGCGGCTCCAACGATAACATGTAACATACACAGCGCCATTGTCGGAGGGCGCATTCACAGAACAGAGGTAACAATGTCAGAAGAAAAAAGACTTGCGGTGCTTATCGACAGCGATAACGTATCCGCCAAATATGCGCAGTTCGTCATGAACGAGGTGCAGAAGTACGGCGTGCCTACCTATAAGAGAGTATACGGCGACTGGGAGAAGGGCGGCAATGGCTGGCATGCGCCTGCGGTGAACTACTCCATAATGCCGGTGCAGCAGACAAGCTACGTTGCCGGCAAGAACGCCACCGATTTCTCCATGATCATCGACGCGATGGATATACTGTATTCCGGCAACGTGGACGGATTCGTCCTTGTCACCAGCGACAGTGACTTCACCCGGCTGGCAATACGCCTGAGAGAAGCCGGAAAGCTGGTGGTGGGTATAGGCGAACTGAAGACGCCAAGACCGTTCACCGTCAGCTGCCACCATTTCTGCTACCTCAACCAGATCGGCGAGATGGAGCAGGAATACGACGAGGCGGCTATCCGCAAGGCGGTCATGACCTTTGTAACGGACAACCGGGACGAGCGGCTTGACCTCGCAAAGATAAGTGCAGTACTCACCTCCAAGTTCGGTAACATCAACTTTGACGAGCTGGGATACAAGAGATTCTCCAGCTTCATCGACAGCTTCCCCGAGCTGCGCAGGAACAACACGTTCGTTTCCTTACGCAAGAAGAAAACGGAGCAGCCCCAGCCCAAAAAGCTGGAGGAGGCTACGGCGGATTCCGTTGCGGCTGCGATAAGCGAATACCTCAGCGAGCACGAGCCGGAGCAGGACAACATGCTCAAGATGGAAGGCTGGCTCAACAACCGCTTCGGGAAGATAGATTTCGCGAAGTTCGGCAGCAGCAGGTTCGCGAAGTTCATCGACAAGCTGCCCCAGTTCACCCGTACCGGGACCCTGGTGAAGCCTGCGGATTCCACTCCGGAGATCAGGCTGGACGCCGACAGCTACCGCCGGGAGGTCACGACCTACGCCGGCGACAACATGCCGGACGGCGGAAACATCGGTCAGCTGAACAACCATCTGATGGGCGTGTTCGGCAGGGATTACTTCCGTGGGCTGGGATTCGGCGACTTCAAGACCGCGCTGGATTCCGTGCCGGAAGTGAAGGTCGACGGCAACCGCGTGTTCCTTGCGGCGCCGGTGGCTGAGCCGGAGAAGCCTGCGAACCTCCCCGGTCCGGACGTTAAGGCGGTTTTCGCAAGAATACAGCAGTACGCGAAGGAGAACATGCCGGACGGCGGAAATATCGGTCAGCTGAACAACGAGCTGATGGGCGCCTACGGCAGGGACTACATCGACACGATGGGATTCGGCGACTTCCGCGCGCTGCTTTCCGCAGTGCCGGATATAAAGGTCAGCCGCAACCGGGCGTATTCCACTGTCCCGGTGGAGATCAATGCGGAGCCTGCTGTGGATACTGAGCCTGCTGAACAGCCTGCCGAGGTTCCGGAAGCGCCTGCCGATGAGGTCAGGGAGCGCAGACGCGATTCCAGGCGCAGGAAGGAAGCCGCCCGGGAAGTTGCCGAGGTCATCGCCGAGGTGAACAGCGAAGTTCCGGCAGAGCCTGCGCAGGAGAAATCCGCGCAGCCCGTGGAGTCCGCTCCTGTTGAGGAGGTTCAGTCCGGAGAGCCGGAGAACCAGCCTGCGGAGAAGGAATACGAGAAGCCGGAGCTTAACACGGTCAAGCGCGAGATACTCCAGTTCGTGGCTTCCTCTGAGAACGGCGGAAGCCTGTCAAGGCTGGGAGGTATCCTGGGCGCGAAGTACGGCCATGATTTCCTAAAGCAGCTGGGATTCAGCTCCATGAGAAAGCTTGCGGCGGAGATCACCGGCACTGTCGTAAAGAACAACAAGCTGTATATCAGCGACGAGTTCGCTAAGCAGACCGAGGAGATCGAGCAGTTCGTCAATGAATTCGCGCGCAGCGACGGAAGCCACAGTATCCGGGCGCTGGGAATCAAGCTCAAGGAGCGCTTCGAGGGATTCGACTACCGCAACTACGGCTTCGCACGGTTCACGGATTTCATCAACGCAATTGACGGAGTGAAAGCCGACAGATACCACGTCAGCCCGGCGGAATAACGAGGAGTCAGCATGAAAAAGGACATCATCTACAGCCTGTCATCGCCATACAGAGATGATTTCAGGGTGACGGGCTATCGCTTTGGAAAGGGCGGGAAGTCCTGCTGCATAATAGGCTCCATCAGGGGCAACGAGATACAGCAGCTGTACATGTGCAGCCAGCTGGTGCATGCGCTTGAATCACTGGAGAGGAAGGGCTGCATATCCTACGACCGGGAGATACTCATAATCCCGTCGATAAACAGCTACGGCACGAACATCGGCAGAAGATTCTGGTGCCTTGACAACACGGACATCAACCGTATGTTCCCCGGCGATCCCGGTGGCGAAACCACGGAGCGTATTGCCGCCGGCGTGTTTGAGGAGATATGCAAGTATCAGTACGGCGTGCAGTTCGCGAGCTTCTATATCCCGGGCATGTTCATTCCGCATGTGAGAATGATGAAGACCTGCAAGGAGAACACCAGCCTTGCCAACCTGTTCGGGCTCCCCTATGTGGTGCTGCGCACTCCGAGCGCGATGGACCAGTCCACGCTGAACTACAACTGGCAGGTGGGCGGCACGGCGGCTTTCTCGGTTTACACCAACGCCACCGAGAGTATTGACGAGCAGTCCGCTGAGCAGGGCGTTTCGGCAGTATTGCGCTTCCTGTCCAGAATGGGCATAATCAAATACCGCTGCCATGGCGGATTCATGGGCACCATCATCGACGAGGACGACATGATGGACGTCAAGTGCGGCGCCGCTGGTATTTACCGCGGGCTGCGCAAATGCGGCGACGAGGTCGAGAAGGGCGACCTGCTGGCGCAGGTGATCCACCCCTATGAGGGAGGGGTCATCAGCGAAGTCCGGGCGCCGGCGGAGGGAATACTCTTCTTCGCGCACGAAAGTCCGCTGGTCATGGAGAATACCGTGGTGTTCAAGATGATAAAAAGACTGCATAAGTGAAATATGATGAGAGATACGGGTCCGCCCGTATCTCTTTTTATATTATAATAGTATATATCTGGGCGAAATTCAAATACTAAAAGTATATTGCAATGCGTATTATGCGGAGAGTTCCGGAATCGGACATGCTTTTGTGCAAAGTGTATAATATTCCGGCAATTATGAAGCAAAAATTCTATGCACGAAATTCGCGAAAATCCTTGCAATTGGCGTTGTTATGTGGTAAAATAACTCTTGGCGGCTGTACTGAGTACACGAAAAGTGTGCCCGTCACAGCCTGAACACTTGAAGGCATAGCGATGATGCCGGAGGTTGCGCAGCTTGACTGCGGTAATTTCGGCGGAGTATGTCGGGCAGGGAGCCCGGCGACAGAAGATCTTCAGAAAACGTGGGTATCTTATCTGTCAGCGCTGTTAAAGTGTCCGGAACTTCCGGATAACTAACATACGTTCATCAGAAAACAGGAAACACACGGCACAGTGGATTTTTCAAAACAGCTTTTGCCAGCACAATACTAACAGAAGGGGTTGAAAAATCATGGCAGCAAATGAGAAGGTAAGGATCAAGATCAAGGGCTATGAGCACAGCGTAGTTGACGCTGCTGCAAAGAAGATCGTAGAGGCAGCTACCCACAACGGTGCGAGAGTTGCAGGCCCGATCCCGCTTCCTACTAACAAGGAAGTTGTTACGATCCTGAGAGCTGTTCACAAGTACAAGGATTCCCGTGAGCAGTTCGAGCTGAGGACTCACAAGCGTCTTATCGACGTAATCCGTCCGTCAGCAAAGGCTATCGAAGCTCTCCAGACACTCGAGCTTCCGGCCGGCGTAGAGATTTCAATGGATATCTGATCATAGAGAGCATTGGAGTTATGTTGGGCGGCTTCCGCTCAACCACTAACCACGCACCACACGGTGCATGGTCATGTTGAGAGAATATCTCAACCAATAACCAAAGGAGGATTAGCCAAATGACAAAGGCGATCATCGGCAAGAAGATCGGTATGACACAGATCTTCGACGAGGCAGGCAAGGTCGTTCCCGTTACCGTTATCGAAGCGGGTCCCTGCGTAGTGGTACAGAAGAAGACCACTGAGAACGACGGCTACGAGGCAGTTCAGCTGGGCTTCGGAGATGTTTCTCCCAAGCACGTTAACAAGCCTGAGGCTGGCCACTTCAAGAAGAATGACGTAGCATTCAAGAAGACCCTTAAGGAGTTCCGCCTGGACGACATCTCCGCTGTAAACGTAGGCGATGTTCTGAAGGCTGACGTTTTCGCTGAGGGCGACGTTATCGACGTTGCCGGCGTAAGCAAGGGTAAGGGCTTCACTGGCGCGATCAAGCGTCACAACCAGCACAGACTGAAGGAAACTCACGGTTCTGGTCCTGTTGCAAGACAGGCAGGTTCCATGGGCGCTTGCTCCAGCCCGTCCAGAATCTTCAAGGGCAAGGGCATGGCAGGTCACATGGGTGCAGAGAACGTTACCGTTCAGAACCTGGTAGTTGTTAAGGTTGATGTTGAGAACAACCTCATCGCTGTTAGAGGCGCGGTTCCCGGCCCTAAGGGCGGCGTTGTTACCATCGTCAACGCTGTTAAAGCATAAGGGAGGAGGACGATAATATGCCTAAGATTAACGTAGTAGATATGGCGGGTAAGGTCGTTTCCGAGCTTGAGCTTAACGAAAACGTATTCGGCATTGAGCCGAACAAGACCGCAATGCATTCCGCTGTTGTGAATTATCTCGCAAATCAGCGTCAGGGTACACAGTCCACACTTACCAGAACTGAGGTAAGCGGCGGCGGCAGAAAGCCCTGGAGACAGAAGGGTACTGGCCACGCAAGACAGGGTTCCACAAGATCTCCTCAGTGGAGACACGGTGGTATCGCTCTCGGCCCGAAGCCCCGTTCCTACAGATTCGTTCTGAACAAGAAGGTAAAGAAGCTCGCAATGCTCTCCGCTCTCTCCTCTAAGGTAAGCGAGAACGAGATGATCGTTGTTGACGCTATCAAGACCGACGAGTTCAAGACCAAGACAATGGTAGCTATGCTCAAGGCTCTCGAGGCTGAGAAGAAGACTCTCATCGTTCTCGACGCTGTTGACGCTAAGGTTATCAAGTCCGCTGCAAACATCGAGGGTGTTAAGACCACTCAGTACAACACTCTCAACGTATACGACATTCTTAACTGCGACAAGTTCGTTATCGTTAAGGGTGCTGTTGAAAAGCTTGAGGAGGTGTACGCATAATGAAGGCTGCTCAGGATATCATCATCAAGCCCATCATCACAGAACACAGCATGGAGGCTCTTGCTTCCGGCAAGTACACTTTCAAGGTTGCCAAGAACGCAAACAAGATCGAGATCGCCAAGGCTGTTGAGACCCTTTTCAAGGGCGTCAAGGTCGCTAAGGTAAACACCATCTCCGTTCGCGGCAGACTCAAGAGAATGGGCAGAACCGCTGGCTACACTTCCGACTGGAAGAAGGCTGTGGTTACTCTCGCAGAAGGCTCCAAGACAATTGAGTTCTTCGACGGAATGATTTAAGTAAGGAGTGAAACGTAATGGCTATTAAGAATTACAAGCCCGTCAATAACAGCCGCCGTGGCATGACTGTTACTGATTACAGTGGCTTATCAAAGGTAGCTCCTGAAAAGTCACTTCTGGAGCCCGTTAAGAAGACTGCCGGCCGTAACAGCTACGGTAGAATCACCGTTAGACACATCGGCGGCGGCAACAGAAAGAAGTACCGCGTTATCGACTTCAAGAGAGACAAGCAGGGCATGAACGCTACTGTTACCACTCTTGAGTACGATCCTAACAGATCTGCTTTCATCGCTCTCGTTACTTACGAGGACGGCGAGAAGAGATATATCATCGCTCCTGATGGCCTGAAGGTCGGCGACACCGTTCGCGCAGGCAGCGACGCTGATATCAAGCCCGGCAACGCTCTTGCACTGGCTGATATCCCCGTTGGTACCGTTATCCACAACATCGAGATGCACCCCGGTAAGGGCGCACAGATGGTTCGTTCTGCTGGTAACATGGCTCAGCTCATGGCTAAGGAGAACGGCATGGCTCTGATCCGCCTTCCCAGCGGCGAGCTGAGAAACGTTGCAGTTAACTGCATGGCTTCCATCGGTACCGTTTCTAACCTTGATCACGAGAACGTAAACCTCGGTAAGGCTGGTAGAACCCGTCACCTGGGCGTTCGCCCGACAGTTCGTGGTTCTGTCATGAACCCGAATGACCACCCGCACGGTGGTGGTGAGGGTAAGTCCCCTGTTGGACGTCCCGGACCTGTTACCCCGTGGGGCAAGCCCGCTCTTGGTTACAAGACCAGAAGCACAAAGAAGGCTTCCAACAAGTTCATCGTCAAGAGAAGAAACTCCAAGTAATCCCGGTTCACCTTTCTCCCCTGCCCTGCGCAGGGTGAGAGGGTACCATGATACCATAACCCAAAAGTTGTTGTTAACAAGAACAGCGTTGCACATCATTATTAAGGTTGTGCGTAAAACGTCATCGACGAGTGTCGCTGCTCATTAACTTGCAGCTAAACTTGAAAGGAATTATTTAGACATGGGAAGAAGTATTAAAAAGGGACCTTACGTCCAGGAAGCTCTCTACAAGAGAGTTCTGGCTATGAACGAAGCAGGCGAGAAGAAAGTGCTCAAGACTTGGAGCCGTTCTTCCACAATATTCCCTGACTTCGTAGGTCACACATTCGCAGTCCACGACGGCAGAAAGCATGTTCCGGTATATGTTACCGAGGATATGGTAGGCCACAAGCTGGGCGAGTTCGCTCCTACAAGAACCTTCAAGGGTCATGCAGGAAGCAAGACAACAGGCAAGAAGTAAGGAGGAGAAATAATGGAAGCTAGAGCTGAACTCAGACAGGTTCGTATTTCTCCGAGAAAGGTCGGCATCGTTCTGGACCTCATCAGAAACAAGCCTGTTGAAATCGCATTCGCTACTCTTAAGAACACCCCCAAGTCCGCTTGCGAGCCTCTCGAGAAGCTCCTCAAGTCTGCAGTAGCTAACGCAGAGAACAATCACAACATGGACACAAGCCGCCTTTACGTTTCCGAAGCATTCGTAGGCGCAGGTGTTACCCTCAAGCGTATCAGACCGAAGGATCACGGACGCGCTCACAGAATCCTGAAGAGAACGTCCAACATCGTACTGGTTGTTAAAGAAGCAGAATAAGGAGGAGAATTACAATGGGACAGAAGGTTAATCCACACGGTCTCAGAGTGGGTGTAATCAAGGATTGGGATTCTCGCTGGTTCGCGGGCAAAGCAACCTTCGGTGACACACTTGTTGAAGACTATAAGATCCGTGAGCTTCTGAAGAAGAAGCTTTACAAGGCTGGCGTTCCCTCGATCGAGATCGAGAGATCCGGCGATAAGGTTACGATCCTTATTTCCTGCGCAAAGCCCGGTATGGTTATCGGCGCAAAGGGCGCAGAGATCGATAAGCTCAAGGCTGAGATGGAGAAGTTCACCGGCAAGAAGGTAGACATCAAGATCATCGAGGTCAAGAACCCCGACATGAACGCTCAGCTGGTTGCAGAGAACATCGCACAGCAGCTGGAGGGCCGTGTTTCCTTCAGACGTGCAATGAAGTCCGTTATCGGCAGAACAATGAAGTCCGGCGCTAAGGGTATCAAGACAATGGTAGCCGGCCGTCTGGGCGGTGCCGAGATCGCTCGTACTGAGAGCTATCACGAGGGCACAATCCCGCTTCAGACTCTCCGTGCAGACATCGACTACGGTGTTGCAAGAGCTAACACAACTTACGGCGTTATCGGCGTAAAGGTTTGGATCTACAAGGGCGAAGTGCTCAAGGGCGAGATCCCTGCACAGAGAACCGAGAGAAACGACAGACGCCGCCGTGATGACAGAAACAATGGCAGAGGTCGCGACGACAGACGTCCTCGCAGAGAAAGAGCACCTAGAAGAGAAGGGGGTAACGACTAATGCTGCTTCCTAAGAGAGTAAAGTACAGAAGAGTACAGAGAGGCCGCCGTACCGGTATCGCCACAAGAGGCAACAAGGTTTCCAACGGTGAGTATGGCCTGCAGGCACTCGAGGCTGCTTGGATAAAGTCCAACCAGATCGAGGCTGCCCGTATCGCAATGACACGTTACATCAAGCGTGGCGGTCAGGTTTGGATCAAGATTTTCCCCGACAAGCCCGTTACTGATAAGCCCCTCGGAGTTCGAATGGGTTCCGGTAAGGGCGCTCCCGAGTACTGGGTAGCTGTTGTAAAGCCCGGCAGAGTTATGTTCGAGATCGCCGGCGTTTCTGAGGAGACTGCACGCGAGGCTATGCGTCTTGCAATGCACAAGCTCCCCATCAAGTGCAAGTTTGTAAAGAAGGAAGACGGAGGTGAGCTTTAATGAAGGCTTCAGAACTGGTATATCTCTCGGAGACAGAGCTCGACACTAAGCTCGCTGAACTCAAGCAGGAGCTTTTCAACCTGCGCTTCCAGCTTGCAGTAAACCAGCTTGATAATCCCACCAGAATCAAGGCTGTCAAGAAGGACATCGCACGCATCAAGACAATCCAGCGTCAGCGTCAGATCGCAGCTAACAATTGAGGAAGGAGGATAAGAACAAAATGGAAAGAGCTTTAAGAAAGACCAGAGTTGGTAGAGTAGTAAGCAACAAGATGGACAAGACTATCGTCGTTGCCATCGAGGACAACGTTCGTCATCCTCTTTATAAGAAGATCGTTAAGCGCACGATCAAGCTGAAGGCTCACGATGAACAGAACACTTGCGGAATAGGCGACAGAGTTGAGATCATGGAGACTCGCCCCCTTTCCAAGGATAAGAGATGGCGCCTTGTTAACGTCATCGAGCGCGCTAAGTAATTCTACGAAAGGAGTAGCACAACATGATCCAGATGCAGACACTGCTCAAGGTCGCTGACAACACCGGCGCCAAGGAGCTTATGTGTATCAGAGTGCTCGGCGGTACTCGCAGAAAGTATGCGAATATCGGCGACGTAATCATTGCTTCCGTCAGAAAAGCTACACCCGGCGGCGTTGTAAAGAAGGGCGACGTAGTTAAGTGCGTTGTCGTTCGTTCCGCAAAGGGTCTCAGACGTGACGACGGAACATATATCCGCTTCGACGAAAACGCAGCGGTTATCATCAAGGAGGACAAAAATCCGAAGGGAACTCGTATTTTTGGGCCGGTAGCAAGAGAGCTGCGTGACAAGGACTTCACAAAGATCCTGTCCCTCGCTCCCGAAGTACTTTAAGGAGGACCTGCCGATTATGAATAGCTTAAATGTTAAAACCGGTGATAAGGTTCAGGTAATCAGCGGCGCTGATAAGGGCAAGCAGGGCAAGGTCGTTACCGTTTCCGCTAAGGAGAACAAGGTAATCGTTGAGGGCATCAACATGGTGACCAAGCACGTCAAGCCCAAGCAGGCTGGTCAGCTCGGCGGCAGAGTTCAGGCTGAGGGTGCGCTTTATGCGTCCAAGGTTCAGCTCGTTTGCCCCAAGTGCGACAAGCTTACAAGAGTTGCTCACAAAATTGAGGACGGCAAGAAGATCAGAGTTTGCAAGCACTGCGGAGCAGAGCTCAAGTACTGATATTGCCTGAGATCGGTCGGATACAAGGAATGCTCCCTCGTCGGAGCGGAGCATTAAAATCCGGCTGTCAGATAGGAGTATTGATATGGCAAGAATGAAGGATTTCTACAAGGAAACCGTTGCCCCCGCTCTTTTCAAGAAGTTCGGTTACAAGTCTGTTATGCAGATCCCGAAGCTCGATAAGATCATCGTAAACGTTGCTTGCGGCGAGGCAAAGGAAAACCACAAGATCATAGAGAACGTTATGTCTGAGCTCGCTCAGATCACTGGTCAGAAGCCGGTTGAGTGCCGTTCCAAGAAGGCAGTCGCTAACTTCAAGCTCAGAGAGGGTCAGGTCATCGGTGTCAAGGTTACACTGAGAGGCGAGACCATGTACGAGTTCCTCGACAGACTGTTCAACGTTGCTCTTCCCCGTGTACGTGACTTCAGAGGCATCAACGCTAATTCCTTCGACGGCAGAGGAAACTACTCTTTCGGTCTGAAGGAGCAGATCATCTTCCCCGAGATCGATTTCGATAAGGTTGAGGCTACACGCGGCATGGACATCAACTTTGTTACCACAGCAAAGACCGATGAGGAAGCCAGAGAGCTGCTCACCCTGATGGGCGCTCCCTTTGAGAAGTAAGAAAGGACGAAGGAAAACTTATGGCTAAGAAGTCAATGATAGCTAAGCAGCAGAGAGCGCCGAAATTTTCCACTCGCGCCTACAACAGATGCAAGATCTGCGGCAGACCCCACTCTTACATGCGTAAGTTCGGCATCTGCAGAATCTGCTTCAGAGAGCTTGCTTACAAGGGTCAGATCCCTGGTGTAAAGAAGGCAAGCTGGTAAGCTGCAAGGAACGTCGATCAAATCAGTTCCATCAATTTGTTCCCTCGCCGGACGGGTTTTGTTTCAATAAAAGTCCGGCTTAAATATCAGCTCCGATAAGGAGCAATCATGTAAGTACGACGGACAATTCGGTTCCGTAACGGCTTTCGTATAGGAGGTAAACGAATGCAGATCACTGATACCATCGCAGATATGCTTACGAGAATCCGTAACGCAAACTCCGCGAAGCACGCCTCTGTTGATATCCCCGCGTCTAACCTCAAGAAGCAGATAGCTCAGATCCTTCAGGACGAGGGCTACATCAAGAGCTTCAAGGTTATCGACGACAAGAAGCAGGGCATCATCAGAGTCAATCTCAAGTACACAGACAACAAGGCTCAGGTTATCACCGGTCTCCGCCGTGTTTCCAAGCCCGGTCTGAGAATCTACTCTAACTGCAAGGATATGCCTAAGGTTATGAAGGGACTCGGTATCGCTATCGTATCCACTTCCAAGGGCATCATGACCGACAAGAAGGCTCGCGAGCTCAATGTCGGCGGCGAAGTCCTTGCATTCATCTGGTAAGGAGGAATAGTAATATGTCAAGAATTGGTAAGAAGCCCGTTGCTATTCCCGCAGGTGTGGAAGTAAAGATCGACGGCTCCGTAGTTACAGTTAAGGGCCCCAAGGGCACCCTGACCAAGGAATTCAATCACATCATGAAGATCTCCCAGGAGGGCAACGAGATCATCGTTGAGCGTCCTGACGACGAGAACTTCAGCAAGTCCGTTCACGGACTGACAAGAACCCTTATCCACAACATGGTTGAGGGTGTTACAAACGGCTTCTCCAAGGAGCTGAAGATCAACGGCGTTGGTTACAGATGCCAGAAGAGCGGCAAGAAGGTTACACTGACCCTCGGCTTCTCTCACCCGGTTGAAGTTTCTGATACCGATGATATTACCCTGGACGTTCCCGATCCCAACACTATTATAGTAAAGGGCATCGACAAGCAGATGGTAGGTCAGATCGCTTCTGAGATCAGAGGCAAGCGTCCCCCCGAGCCTTACAAGGGCAAGGGCATCAAGTATGCCGATGAAGTTATCCGCCGCAAGGAAGGTAAAGCAGGTAAGGGTAAGAAGTAATTCCCACAACGAAAGGACTGAAAATAAATGGTTAAAATTATCGACAAGAACAAGAGCAGAATCCGCCGTCACAAGCGTGTTCGTTCTAAGATCTCCGGCACAGCACAGTGCCCCCGTCTTAACGTTTTCCGTTCTTCTCAGCACATTTACGCTCAGGTCATTGACGACGTAAAGGGTGTTACTCTCGCAGCTGCTTCTTCCACTGAGAAGGGCTTTGAGGGCTTCGGCGGCAATGTTGAGGCAGCTAAGAAGGTTGGCCTCATGATCGCCGAGAAGGCTAAGGCTGCAGGCATCACCGATGTCGTTTTCGACAGAGGCGGCTATGTGTACCACGGCAGAGTTGCTGCTCTCGCCGAGGGCGCTAGAGAAGGCGGACTTAATTTCTGATAAGGAGGGACACACACTTGGCACTTTTAGACGCTAACAACTATGAGCTCAACGAGAAAGTCGTAGCTATAAACCGTGTATCCAAGACCGTTAAGGGCGGACGTATCATGAAGTTCTCCGCTCTGGTAGTTGTCGGTGACGGCAACGGCGTTGTAGGCTTCGGCATGGGCAAATCCAACGAAGTTCCGGACGCTATCCGCAAGGGTCTTGAGGACGCGAAGAAGAATCTTCACAAGATCGCCCTCAAGGGTACAACAATTCCCCACGAGGTTACTGGTAAGTTCGGTGCAGGCGCAGTTCTGATGCGTCCGGCTCCCGAGGGTACCGGCGTTATCGCAGGCGGACCTGTTCGTGCAGTCATCGAGATGGCCGGCATCAAGAACATCCGTACAAAGTCCCTGCGTTCCAACAACCCCTGCAACGTTGTTCGTGCAACAATGGAGGGTCTGACTTCTCTCAGAACCGCTGAGGAAGTTGCTGCTCTCAGAGGCAAGACCGTTAAGGAAATTGTAGGCTAAGCAGTACGAAAGGAAGAATAACATGGCTCTTAAAATCACACTTGTACGCTCTTTAAACAGCTGCAAGAAGAATCAGATCGCCACTGCGTATTCCCTTGGACTGCGCAAGGTAAACTCTGTTTCCACCCAGCCCGACAACGAGGCTACTAAGGGTAAAATCAAGACTATCGCTCACCTGGTAAAGGTTGAAGAGGTTTGATTTCATAGGCGCTTCCCTTCCGGGAGGTTCCCAAAAATTCTAATTACACTTAATCCACATTTACTAGGGGGTGCAAAGTTATGAAGCTTTACGAATTACAGCCCGCTGAAGGTTCTGTAAAGGACGTTAAGCGTATCGGCCGCGGCCACGGTTCCGGCAACGGTAAGACAGCCGGCAAGGGTCACAAGGGTCAGAAGGCACGTTCCGGCGGCTCTATCAGACCTGGCTTTGAAGGCGGTCAGATGCCTCTCCAGAGAAGAATCCCTAAGAGAGGTTTCCACAACATTTTTGCAGTTGAGTATGCAACTGTAAACGTATCCGACCTTGAGGCACGTTTCGAAAACGGTGCCGTTGTTGACGCTGCTGCTCTTGTTGAGAGCGGTGCGATCAAGAACGCAAAGGACGGTATCAAGATCCTGGGCAACGGCGAACTCACCAAGAGCCTTACTGTTAAGGCAGCTAAGTTCACCGCTGGCGCACAGGAAAAAATTGAAAAGGCAGGCGGAAAGGCTGAGGTGATCTAATGTTTCAGGTCTTTCGTAATGCGTGGATGGACACGCAGCTGCGTAAAAAGATTTTGTACACACTGTTCATCATCATCCTGTTCCGTTTAGGCTCAAACATCTTCGTTCCTTTCCTTAACAACGACGCGATCCAGACCATGACGTCCGGCGCTTCGCTGCTGAACTACCTCGACGTTATGACGGGTGGTTCCCTTGGAAAGGGTACGCTCCTCGCAATGTCGATCACGCCTTACATCAATGCGTCGATCATCATTCAGCTTCTCGCCGTTGCTATCCCTCCTCTGGAAAAGCTCCAGAAAGAGGGCGAGCAGGGTCGTAAGAAGTTAAACACGATCACTAAGATCACCTCGCTTGCTATCGCAGTCCTTCAGGCTATTTCCTTCTACATCATGCTCAGAAACGGCACAACAGTCGATAACCAGCATGTTGCAGTTCTGAAGTACGGCGATGTCAACCAGGTAAACCCCGACATGTTCTCCGTCGTTCTTTCAGCTATCGTTATCGTTGCCTGCTTCGTTGCCGGTGCGTCAATGATCATCTGGCTGGGCGACCGGATCAACGAAAAGGGTATCGGCAACGGTATCTCCATGATACTGTTCGCAGGTATCATCTCCGGACTCCCGAGTGCTGTTCAGTACTTCGTGACGATCGTTAGAGATGAGCCCGCGAACATCGGCTTTGTGCTGCTGGCACTTGTCATCTTTATCGCTATGGTATGGTTCGTCATCATGATGACCAACGCCGAGAGAAGAATTCCGGTCCAGTATGCAAAGCGCGTTGTCGGCAGAAAGATGTACGGCGGTCAGTCATCTCACATCCCGATAAAGGTTGCGATGTCCGGCGTTATGCCTATCATCTTTGCAATGTCCCTGATGAGCTTACCGCAGACGATCCTTTACTTCTTCGGTATCACCGAGCAGAGCGAAGGTTTCTGGGGCGGATTCCTCCGGTTCTTCAACCAGGGTACTCCCCTCTATGCGGTCATCTACTTCCTGCTCATCATCGCATTCAACTACTTCTATGTATCTATCCAGTACAATCCTGTTGAGATCGCAAACAACCTGAAGAAGAACAACGGTGCGATCCCCGGATACCGTCCGGGCAAGCCCACTGCTGACTTCATCTACAACTCCCTCAACAAGATCACACTGATCGGCGCTATATTCCTCGGTATCGTGGCAATATTCCCGATCATTCTGGCACTGTGCGTTCCTACTCTGAGAGGAATCAGCATCGGCGGTACAACGATCCTGATCGTTGTCGGCGTTGCCCTTGAAACCGTAAGAACTCTCGAGAGCCAGATCATGATGCGTCATCACCCCGGCTTCCTTGATTAATTATCCCGGCGGCTTCCCTGGTTCGCCAGGGAGCCGGCTTGGGTCATTACAATGGCACAACGCGAATAGGAGATCACAATGAATCTGATTTTTTTAGGCGCTCCGGGCGCAGGAAAGGGCACTCAGGCTGAGGTTGTCTGCAAGGAACTGAATATACCTGCCATCTCCACCGGCAACATGCTGCGTGAGGCAGTTAAGAACGGCACTCCTGCTGGTCTTGCTGCAAAGGCTTACATGGACAGGGGCGACCTTGTTCCTGACGAGGTTGTTATCGGTATCCTGAAGGACAGGATCGCTGAAGACGACGCAAAGAACGGCTTCATTCTCGACGGCTTCCCCAGAACTGTTGCACAGGCTGAGGCGCTGGAGAAGATGGGCGTGAATATTGATAAGGTTGTCGAGATTCACGTTGCTGATGAAGCTATCACCGCAAGAATGTCCGGCAGACGCGTTTGCGAGAAGTGCGGAAATTCTTATCACATCGAATACAAGCCCACAAAGGTCGAGGGTATCTGCGACGCATGCGGAGGAAAGGTCGTTCAGAGAGTTGACGACAAGCCCGAGACTGTTATCAGCCGTCTTAAGACCTACCATGAGAAGACCGCTCCTCTCAAGGATTTCTATGCCGCAAGAGGAAAGCTCGTAACCGTTGAGGGTCAGCAGGAGATCGCTGATACTTCCAGACTGACTCTGGCAGCTGTAAAGGGCTAAAACAGAAAAGCGTGACAAACAATGATAACAATTAAAAATCCAACAGAGCTTAAAGCTATGCTCAAAGCTGGCGAGCTTGCCGCACAGGCACTTGAACTCGCAGGCAGGAACGCTGTTCCAGGCATCTCAACATGGGAACTGGACAGGATCGTCAACGATTACGTTGTATCTCATGGCGGCTCATCGCCGTGTAAGGGCTATGGCGGATTTCCGGGGCATAACTGCTTCTCTATAAACGAGCAGCTTATCCACGGTATTCCCTCCAAGAAGGTAATTCTTAAAGAGGGAGATATCATTTCCTGTGACATCGTTGCTGAACTCAACGGTTTCATGGGTGACAACACCAAGACCTTCCGTGTCGGCAAGGTTTCCGACGAGGCAGACAGACTGCTGAGGGTCACCGAAGAGGCTCTGTACAAGGGCATCGCTCAGGCGGTGGCAGGAAACAGGATCGGCGATATCTCAAACGCGATCCAGACGCACGTTGAGTCCAACGGTTATGCGATATGCAAAAAGTATATCGGTCACGGAATCGGACGTGAGATGCACGAGGATCCCGAAGTTCCGAACTTCGGAAGACCCGGTAGAGGACCCAGACTTTGCAAGGGAATGACGATCGCCATCGAACCGATGGTCAACACGAACTTCCCGGACGTCAACGTTCTCAAGGACGGCTGGACAGTCGTAACGACTGACGGCAGTCTGAGCTGTCACTTCGAAAACACTGTTGCAATCACCGACGGCGAGCCGATCATTCTTACAAGACCGGAACACTGATAATGGATATTACAGCAGGCATGATCATCATAAGCACCGCGGGGCATGACAAGGGGCAGCTGCTTCTGGTCACGGGTGCTGACGGGAGGTTCGTTTACCTCGCCGACGGAAAAGAGCGCAGACTCTCCGCCCCGAAAAAGAAGAACCTGAAACATGTCCGTCCCACCGCTGAGTTTCTCGACCCGGCAGCAATGACGGATAAAAGGCTGAGGACCGCACTCCGCGGACTGAGCCGGAGCATCGCCGAGGAGAGTGAATAGCTTGTCTAAAGAAGATGTATTAGAAGTTGAGGGCGTTATTCTGGAAGCACTGCCCAACGCACAGTTCAAGGTAGAGCTTTCAAACGGTCATAAGATTTTGGCACACATCAGCGGCAAGCTGAGAATGAACTTCATTCGCATACTGCCCGGTGACAAAGTGACCGTTGAAATGTCGCCTTACGACCTGACAAAAGGCAGGATCACATGGCGCGCCAAGTGATCCAGGCAGAGTAAACTATCCTAAAGGAGGGTATTTCAATGAAAGTTAGACCTTCAGTTAAGCCCATGTGCGACAAGTGCAAGGTAATCAAGCGCAAGGGTAAAGTTATGGTTATCTGTGTTGAACCGAAGCACAAGCAGAGACAGGGCTGATAAGCTCTGATCCTATCTTAGAGGAGGAAAAAGTATGGCAAGAATTGCTGGTGTAGACCTGCCCAAGGAAAAGCGTGTCGAGATAGGCCTGACCTATGTATACGGCATCGGCAGAAAGTCTGCAAATGATATTCTGGCTAAGGCCGGCGTAAATCCTGACACCCGTGTTAAGGATCTCACCGACGAGGAAGAAGCAAAGATCCGTGAAGTTATCGACCACGGCTACATCGTAGAGGGCGACCTGAGAAGAACTGTTGCTCTCAACATCAAGCGCCTGGTTGAGATCAACTGCTTCCGTGGCACCCGTCATCGCAAGGGTCTTCCCTGCCGTGGTCAGAGAACCAAGACCAACGCTAGAACTCGCAAGGGTCCGAAGAAGACTATTGCTAACAAGAAGAAGTAATCACAGAAAGGTGGTATAATAATGGCAGCAACCAAGGGCAAGCAGGTTGTACGCAGACGTCGTGAGCGCAAGAACGTTGAGAACGGCGCAGCTCATATCCAGTCTACATTCAACAACACAATCGTTACTATTACCGACCTTCAGGGCAACGCTCTTTCATGGGCAAGCGCAGGCGGACTGGGCTTCAGAGGCTCCAGAAAGTCCACTCCCTTCGCAGCTCAGACAGCAGCAGATGTTGCAGCTAAGGCAGCTATGGAACACGGCCTCAAGACTGTTGAGGTTTTCGTTAAGGGCCCCGGCGCAGGTCGTGAGGCAGCTATCAGAGCTCTCCAGGCAGCAGGCCTCGAGGTTAAGCTCATCAAGGACGTAACTCCGATCCCCCACAACGGATGCCGTCCCCCCAAGAGAAGACGTGTTTGATCACTGAACAGAACCGAGCTGTTCGTTTACTCGGCGTCGGCATAGCAGATTTCCCGCAAAGCCGATATTACTATTGAATAACGGAGGAATTTTACAATGGCAGTTAATCGTGATCCGATTTTAAAGAGATGCAGAGCTCTGGATCTCAGCCCCGCAGTTCTGGGCTATGACAAGAAGTCCAACAGAAACCCCAACGGCAACAAGAGAAAGAAAGAGTCTGAGTACGCTTCCCAGCTCAAGGAGAAGCAGAAGCTCAAGTTCATCTACGGCGTCCTCGAGAAGCAGTTCTACCACTACTACGAACTGGCTACCAAGGAAGAGGGTATCGCCGGTGAGAACCTCCTCAAGCTCCTGGAGTCCAGACTTGACAACGTTGTTTTCAGAATGGGCATGGCTTGCACCAGACGTGAGGCTCGTCAGCTGGTTTCTCACGGTCATTTCTGTGTGAACGGCAAGAGAGTTGATATCCCCTCCTACAGAGTTAAGGTTGGCGACGTTATCTCCCTGCACGAGAACAGCAAGAAGAGCAAGAAGTTCGAGCAGATCGCTGAAGTTGCTGGCGGCAGAATCACTCCCCTCTGGCTCGAAGTTAATAAGGAAGCAGGCACCGCAAAGGTTCTCCGTGCGTTCCAGCGTGAGGAGCTTGACTACGATATCGCTGAACACTTAATTATCGAGCTGTATTCTAAATAATAGCATAGAAGCATACAGATATTTAGTGCAGTTATTTTTAATTCATAGTCTGCAAGGGCTGATTAACAGCCTGAAACTGTGCCAATGCTATACATATAGCTGCGGCACGGGCAGAGTGTGATTTAAAATTAACAGCGAATATGGCAATAAGCACAGGATAATTAACAGACGAGAACTTGTGGAGGGTACCAAATGCTTGAAAAAATCGAAAAGCTCAATATCGAAACCTCAAAATTACGCTCAGATGGAACTTATGGAATGTTTGTTCTCGAACCGCTTCAGAGCGGATATGGCAACACACTCGGCAACAGCCTGAGAAGAGTGCTCCTCTCCTCCCTGCCCGGCGTGGCTGCTACTTCCGTTAAGATCGACGGCGTTCAGCACGAATTTTCCACCGTCCCCGGCGTTAAGGAGGACGTTACCGAGCTGATCCTCAACATCAAGGGACTCAGAGCTAAAATGTACGGCGAAGCGCCCAAGACGATCTACATCGAGGCAGAGGGCGAAGGCGAAGTCACCGCCGGTGATATCAAGACCGATTCCGAGGTAGAGATCCTCGATCCCGGTATGCATATCGCTACCCTGAGCGCTGGTGCTAAGCTGTTCATGGATATCACGCTGGACAGAGGCAGGGGCTATGTTTCTGCTGAACTCAACAAAGAGCAGCTCCAGCCTGTTATTGGAGTAATCCCGATTGACAGTATCTATACTCCTGTCCTGAAGTGCAATTACACTGTTGAAAATACCCGTGTTGGTCAGAGGACCGATTTCGAGAAGCTCATCATCGAGATCTGGACTGATGGCACTATCTCCGCTAAGGAAGCTGTTTCCTATGCGGCTAAGATCCTCATCGAGCGCCTCAAGCTCTTCGCTGATCTCTCTGACGATTCAGAGCAGCCTGAGCTGATGGTCGAGAAGGAAGAGAACCGCAAGGATAAGCTGCTTGAGATGACTATTGAAGAGCTCGAACTCTCCGTTCGTTCCTTCAACTGCCTCAAGAGAGCTGGTATCAATACAGTAGACGACCTCATCAACAAGTCCCCGGAGGACATGATGAAGGTAAGAAACCTGGGTAAGAAGTCCTTCGACGAGGTTAAGGCTAAGCTTAACTCCCTCGGATTCGACCTCACACCCTCTGAAGAAAACAACTGATAACGGCGTCCTACGCCGATAATACATTCCTATCGAAAGGAGAATGGAAATATGCCGGGAACAAGAAAGCTGGGCAGACCCAGCGACCACAGAAAGGCAATGCTCAGAGGCATGGTTACATTCCTGCTGGAGAACGGTAAGATCGAGACTACCGTTACACGCGCTAAGGAAGTTCGCGCAGAGGCAGAAAAGATGATCACACTTGGCAAGGTTAATACCCTGCACACCAAGCGTCAGGTTCTTGCATACGTTACTAAGGAAGATGTCGCTAAGAAGGTATTCGACGAGATCGCTCCCAAGTACGCTGACAAGAACGGTGGTTACACCAGAATCTACAAGATCGGTCCGCGCCGCGGCGACGCAGCTGAGATGGCTATCATCGAGCTGGTTTGATCTTAACAAAAATATCTCCCCTTCCGGTTTCCGGGAGGGGATTTTTTTATGCAAATTACAACATGACACTATTTGCGTGTATTGATGGTTTGTCTGGCAACGAAAATGACACATTACTTTTGTTGGTTTTGTAATCTTGACAAATGGCTGAAACATATTATATAATGTAGAAAAGCAAATCAGTTGATATAGATAAGAGAGGTGTATGCCAGAATACGATTCAGCGAAAGAGCATTACCATATTCCAGATCAAATACAAGAAAGCCTGAATAGGGGGGTTGGCACATGACCAGAACACGAAAGATAGTCGGCGGTGTAATTGCAGGATTCCTGCTGGCGCTGATTGCGGTGATTGTACTCATCACCACAGGGGTTATCGGATTCCACGAGGACGATGACAAGGCGTTCGAGAAGCCGGAAATCAAGCCTGGCAAGTATTATCTAGAGCTTGAGAACGGGTACGCCCAGGACGAGTATATCGAGGTCTTCAGCGACCAGACGATAGCGTTTGTGGGAGATTACTGGGACGCCAATGCGGAGCAGGACAAAGAGGAGGGCGTGAAGCCCTGGAACGAGCGTCAGACGTACACAATGACGGTACCTGCACCGTGGACCTACTTTATTGCGGTCACCGGTGAGGAGCTGAATACAGATGAAGGGTACGCAGTATCCGGCGTCGGATTTGACGGCGAGGACACTATTACAGCGACGAGAGTCGGAGGATCCGGCGAGGGAGATGTGAAATACTATCCGCAGGGATTGAATGAAACCTCGTACGACCAGGCGCACTACGTTTACAAGGACTAAATCCAAATAAAAAATCCCGGTGGTTATCCACCGGGATTTCTTTGTCTATAAGAGGATCACGCTTCCTCAGCCTTGTTCTTCTTAGCATGGCGCTTGCTCTGAACCCAGATCCAGATAGGACCAGCCAGGCAAACGGAGCTGTAGAATCCAACCAGCATACCGATAGCAAGCGGAATGGAGAACGTCAGTATAGAAGTTGTTCCCATGAGCGCGCACACGATGGATACGGAGATCATCGCGCATACTGTGGTAGCAGTTGTGATGATGGAACGCGGCAGCGTCTGGTTGATGGAGAGGTTTACAAGCTCAGAATCGGTGAACTTGGTGCCGTACTTTGCACGGTTCTCACGCAGACGGTCGTAGATGATGATCGTGTTGTTGATGGAGTAACCCAGCAGCGTCAGAATAACCGCCATGAAGTTGGAATCCAGCGACATGCCGCCAAATACATAAACCGCGTAGGTTATCGCAACGTCGTGCAGAAGGCAGATGATCGAGATGATACCTGCGGAAAGACCGCCGATCTTCTGGAAGCGGAATGCGATGTAGATAGCGAGCAGAATGAACGCGATAACTACCGCGATAACGCAGGAGATCAGGAACGAAGTACCCGAGGAGGCGCTTACGTTTGTGGTGTCGATGTTCTCAACGTTGTTGTCCGGAAGTGCGGATTCAACCATTGCGTTGATGGCGTTGAGGGTGTCGTCGTCCATCTTCTCATCGGAAGCGAAGGAGATGACCATGGTGTTGAGTCCGCCGGTGAAGCTTGTACCGGTGGTTACGGTAGCCTCGGGAACGTTGTCCAGGGACTTCACGTCAGCTGCAATCTTAGCGGTGTCAGCCTCGGTGATCTCGCCGGTGTAGCTGTAGGTCAGCATGGAACCGCCCTTAAAGCGGATATCTACCTTTACGCCAAGCACGAAGGTGAAGATAACCGTGAGGACGATGACAGAAGCGGAGATGATCGCGAATACCTTGGTCTTGGATACGAAGTCAATGCCCTTCTTCTCAGGGAGTGCAGGGGTCTTGCTGCCGTCCATGACCTTGTCTGCGGTGGAGTTCTTCGCGCCACCGTACAGCCAGGGCTTTCTGAATACCTTGAACTGTGACAGGGAGGTCACCATAAGTCTGGTAGCCCAGCATGCCATGATGAAGTTCATGATAACGCCGACAAGCAGTGTGAAGCCGAAGGAGTAGATCGTACCATCGGTGGAAGCGCCGAACCATGTGCCGAATACCAGCATAAGGATCACGGCAACGATGATGACTGTCAGGTTGGAGTCCAGGATTGCGGTGAATCCGCGCTGGAAGCCGTTCTTGATCGCACCGTCGATGGTTCTGCCAGCCTTGAGCTCTTCGCGGATACGCTCAGCGGAAAGCACGTTGCCGTCTACGCCCATACCTACGGACAGGATAATACCTGCGATACCCGGGATAGTCAGCGTGCTGCTTGCGTTGAATCCGAAGAAGCCGGTGCAGGCTGCAAACATACCGGCGATCTGACCGGCGAGGGCAATAACTGCGACAAAGCCGGGCAGGCGGTAGTAAACGATCATGAATATTGCGATAACGATGAACGCGATAACGCCGGCGATACCCATTGCGTCACGCGCGCCGGTACCCAGTATCGGGGAGATTGTGGACAGGTTCTTGATCTCGAGCTTGAAAGGAAGCGCGCCGCCCTTGATGAGGTCAGCCAGCTTCTTTGCGTCAGCGTAGCCCTCGTCGCCGGAGTAGTTGCCGGAGATCGAAGCGGAGCCGTCGCTGATTACAGCACTTACGGAAGGAGCGCTGATCTGCTCGTCGTCCATCCAGATGGAGATACGCTTGTTCTCGTCCATTGCCTGCTGGGTGGCATTCTTGAAGGCTTCCTTACCGCTGTCGTTCAGGGTAAGGCTTATTTCGTAGCTTGCAGTAGCGCTCTTGTTCTGGGTATTCACATAGACGCGTGCGTCTGCAACGTCCTTACCCTCGAGCACCAGGGGCAGATCCTCATAGGTCTGGTCGTCCGTGAGATCTCCGCTGTAGCCCATGCGGAATGTCAGCTGGGCAGTCGCACCGATCTCCTTTACAGCCTCCTCGGGATTGAAGCTGTTGTCGTCGGCCTGCCACGGGAAGCGGACGATGATGTTGTTCGCGCCGATGTCCTCGTAAACCTCGTAGTCGTTGATGCTCTGGCTGACAAGACGGTTCTCGATTATTGTCTTTGCTGCGTCGAGGTCGTCAGAGGTGATGGGATCGGTGTAGTCCTCGGGCGCGCCGAAAGTTACGTTAACGCCGCCGCGGATATCTATACCCCATCTTACGTCGCCGAGTCCTGCGATCACGGTAGTCTTGTTATCGCCGTACTGTGTGCTGATTCCCAGTGTGGAAAGCAGCGCGAACGCGATGATAAGAACTGCCAGAACGAAGAACACGGGTCTGCCTATTCTTCTCTTCAAAAGTAGCTCACTCCATTTCACTTCACGGCAGCCGCCGGAATTACCTCCGGAAAAGCATACTGCCGAATATAATCATACTATTCTATTATAATATAAAATGCAGAATTAGTCAATAGCAAAATAACGGCAGGCGGAGAAATTCTGCAATTTTTCCGCCTGTAAGGGTTA